>Ga0209728_1000003_pt1 | contig 356052 bp, 353 predicted proteins | sample RifGroD1_FD_183997 | JGI IMG/M metagenome (GOLD analysis project Ga0209728, IMG submission 183997) | Groundwater microbial communities from Rifle, Colorado, USA - Groundwater D1 (SPAdes) (version 2) | ecosystem: Environmental > Aquatic > Deep subsurface > Groundwater | place: Rifle, Colorado... | reverse complement strand
CCCACTGTGTTTCTTTGTTTCCCCAAACATCAGGCCAATCGCGTTTGTAGTGGGCGTAATTACCGCGTTTGTCCTTTCTTGTCTTCGTACGCTCAATCAACCCCTGCATAGCTTTCGCTCCTTTCATGATTGCACCCTCCTTTCTTGTGTACTCACCGCATTATAGGCTGACCATATTATAGTTATACAATTTTAATAGTCAACTTAGGGGGGGGGTTTATTGGTGGAGATACCAGCTAGATTTGGCTGACACTTTGGGATGATTTCAGAAATGTGGAAGTACCAGAATGGGTGGATTACGCGGATATTTTTGTATAAATACTGCAGATTACTTTAAAAAAGAAAGCGCCTTGTGATTCTCCAATGAGAATTTATCACAAGACGCTTGTTGCTTTGCAATGCCACTCAGGATTGAACTTGTTTAACCTTGTTGGAAACATGTTCTAAGATCTCCTTTGTAGCCTCACAAAACGGTGTTTTTGGCAGTATTTCTCCGGTTTCTGTGTAGCGAGATGCTGTGCAGCCGTTGTTACAGGCGAATCTCCATTTGCAGGTTTCGCAATCTACATCAAGGTGATGTGCTTGTTCCTGATATACCAAATAATCTTCCCTTAGCTGTATTTCCTCAAAGGTTTGATCCTTTATAGAGCCAAAGCACAACGCCGGAATCCCATGTAACCTTCCGCAGGGATATACATCTCCTTGCCCATCTACACTTAAATATCTGTGACAACCGTTAGCCATTGAGCAGATTCTGGGGATGTGTCCCAAAGCAGCTTCAATATAATGCTTAAAGCTCCTTACTTTAATGTTTGGATCGTCAAGCTCAAACCAGTAATCAAAGACTGTCTTAACAAAATCAGCATATTCATGGGGCGTTATCTCTTGTGTCCAAGTTCCATCAGAAGCCATAGCGGTAAAGCAGGGTGAAAAATCAAAAACCTTGAAATTTTCCCTCATAAACTCAAAGTCTCTCACAGGGTTTTCCAGGGTTTTTCTGGTTACAACAGTACCTGCTCCCAAACTGGTTCCACTATCTTTGAGGAAACCTACACCCCTCATCGCTTCTTCGTGAGAACCTTTCCCATTGGGATATACGCGATGCGAGTCGTGTATATCTTGTGGACCATCAATACTGACGCCGACTTTAAAACCATTAGACTTAAAAAAGTCTGCCCATTCTGCATCAATCAATATTCCATTGGTTTGAAAGTGGTTGATTACAGGTGCTTTCAGTTCCAATGTACTCGCAAGATCCTGCTGAATCCTTACAACCTCTTTATAGAAAGGAATTCCAGCAAGTGCAGGCTCCCCTCCATGCCAGATAATTTCATACTTGTTCTGTGGGTAACGCATGAATTTTCCCAGAAGAATCCCAAGTACCTCTGTAGACATATTTCTGGAACCGATTCGTTGTTTCAGGTGAGGATCTGAGTTGTAACAGTAATCACACGCCAGGGGACATCTGATACCCCTTGGAGTAACAACTAATGTAAGGTTTGCCATTGTACATCTCCTTGTTAGGGGTTAAAAGCTGAGGGTAAAGTGTGTTTAGTACTTTACCCCCACTGGGACGCTACTAGACTTCAAACACCCAGGTTTTGGGGTTAGTCGTCAGAATCGTCGTTTGAATACGAGCTGCCATCATCGGGATACACATAATTGTCGTATGCACATTCCGTGGTAGTTCGTTTTTCCAACTCTTTCACAACGGCAGTAACGATCGTTTTACCGGCCATAATGTTTTTTCTCCTTTCTTATAGTATGGTGACCGCAGTTTAGCACGAAATATCCCGTTGTTGCAAGGTAAAGGGTAGAATTGTCCTGGTATTTAAATTTTACATAGTGAGCACTTTGAGTTAAACTGCTCCTGTGGAAGAATTTTTAAAGGCAGGTAAACAGACTGAAATTACACCTAAAATTACTGAAATAGCTAACTCAATAGAACCTACAGATTTTGAGTTTATTATTAAAGCCTTAAGATGGGTTAATAAAAACATTAAATACCCCGCACCAGAGGGTGTTGAAAAAAATGATATATTCAGAACAAGAACCGCAGATCAGATAATTAACGATGGTTTTGCTACGGGTTGTACAGATTTTGCTCTTGTGTTTATAGCTCTTGCGAGAGCCAAAGGTATACCAACAAAATATGTTGAGGTAATTGCCAAAGACTACTTTGCAGATGATCCGGATAAAGTCAGGGGGCATGTTTTTGCTGAATGTTTTATAAATGATGAGTGGTGGGGTGTAGATCCTATGAACGGTAATCTTAAATTTAATGCAAAATATCCAAACTATGTAGTATACGCAAGAGGTGTTGATTCTTGGGATTTAGGAATATACGATATGAAAAGTATTAGAGAAAAGTTTAGTCAGTTTGCTGTTGAATACAATAATAAAAAAGCTAGCCAGACTGTCTAGCTTTGCCTCCCCTACTATATAAACTTATAATGGTTAATAGTTCTAATCCCACTCGGGGTAACACTTTTAGATGTTGTTATGACAATAAAAAACATTGGCTGGCCATGTCGGTCTAGTACCACACTTATAATTGACGTGACTAAGAAATGCTTATATTTTATCAACATGACTTCTAATGAATACGAAAAGCAGAAAAAGTTATTGATAGAAACTTTCAATAAATTATCTTCTTCTTATAAAAACCTATTTACATCCGATTCCACTCAAAGAGCTAAAGTACAGTCTCTGGTCAATTCTTGGAACATACAAAGAGGCTCAAAAGTACTAGAAATAGGTGGTGGGATTGGCGATTTATCACCATACTTACTAAGAAAAATAGGAACAGAAGGAGAACTTTTTTTTCTAGATATTTCTCCCAAGATGGTTGTGAAAGCAAGAGAAAGATTGTATGGATACAATAACATACGATTTTTTTGCGGCGATATTACTAGTGCTACCTTTTCAGATTCCTTTGACAGTATTGTAGTTTTTAATACTTTCCCTCACTTTCTCAATAAGCAAAAAGCATTTTCTAATATGTATAAATTACTTAGAAAGGGCGGCAATTTAGTAATTTCTCACAATAATAGCAGATGGGGAATAGTGGGTCATCATAAAAGAAAAGAATTTAGCTCTTTGGTTTCTGATTTTCCTGAGGATTCTGTCGTTTTTGAGTTATTAACCAAAGTGGGTTTCGACATCGAAGTATTCGAAAATAACGAGGGGTATGATTATTATTTGGTGACGGCAAAGAAAAATACCTAATCCATTAAAGTGGATTCCTCCAGGATATACGGCTGAGCATCTCGGTCTAGAACGCAACAAATTCTTTTATGTCTAAGGTACTGGTGCATAGCCAGATGCTCATATAACACTGCTGTTGTAATGTCTAGGCATATATATTAGAATTATATATATGACTATTTTAGAAATATGGTCTTTACAGAAAATATCGATGCAAGTGCTAAGTACAATATTTTTTCTTTTAATAATATTTTTTTCGTATCAGGTACACACAAAGAAAAGGGGAAAGGTATACACGGCGCTTTGGATATCAATAACATATGTATCATATCTACTCTTTCTCATAGTCCCGTCTATAGTAATGCAAAGCATATTAACAGATCCACCGAAGATGTTGCCATTCAACCATTTATTGTTATTTATTCTTTTACTCACTCCTTTAGTTGTTATCTGGCTTATATACTTTTTAATTAGATTATCGAAGAAGAAAGGTCAGCAAAATTAGAAGTTTTAAGTAAACCGATTGCGTTTAGACCTATTTTCAGTAGCATGTTTTTCAACTCCTTGATTCTGTTTGGAATTGCTGTTTCTTGTTTACATTAATAAGCTATAGATTTTGTTCGAATCTATCTTTTTCAAAGAGGGTTTTTTACATAGTGGTCACTTGCGTGGCCATTCTGGCCGAGCATGTCGGCCTAGAACAATACTCTTCTCTAGGCTTCAAGTGAGACAGACGAAACAGTACAAGATAAAAAACTAAAAGTGGTAAGCATCGCCAATAAGGTTTTTGATGGTAGTTAGTCGAGATATGGATATTATAAAGGTTGAAAATTTAACTAAGGAATTTAATAGTTTCAAGGCAGTAGATAACATATCCTTTGATATAAAAGAGGGTGAGATATTCGGACTTCTTGGTCCAAATGGGGCGGGTAAGACAACTACAATTAGGATTTTAACCGGAATTTTAAAGCCAACTAAGGGCAGTGTAAAAATAGATAAATATGATATTCAAAATAAACCTCTAGACGCAAAACAATTAATGGGAATTGTTCCAGAGACAGCAGATGCTTATCCAGACCTATCTGCTTATAAGAACCTATTTTTTATTGGGGAACTGTACGGATTACAAAGAGGAAACATAGTTAAAAAAGCAAATAAGCTTCTAGAATTATTTGAATTAAAAGAGAAAATACATAATAAAGTTAAAACATTTTCAAAAGGAATGCGTCAAAGGTTGGTTTTAGCAATGGCTTTAATGAATGAATCAAAAATACTTATTTTAGATGAGCCTACTAGTGGATTAGATGTGAAAAGTGCGAGATTAATAAAAACTTTAATTAAAAAATTTAATCAAGAGAGTAAAACCATTCTTCTAACTACTCATAATATTGAAGACGCTAATCAGCTTTGTGATAGGGTGGCAATTATGAATTACGGAAAAATTGTAGCTATTGATAGCCCAGAAAAACTTAAAGATGTAATTCAGAGTTTATCTTCGGTTGAAGTTTCCTTTGAAAAACCCACTGATATTAAAGATTTTAAATTTGTTGATATAACTAAAACAGTAAAAGAAGGTGATAAAATAAAGTTTTATACTAAAAATCCGGAAGGAGTATTGTTTTCTTTAGTTGACTATGCTAAATCATCAGGTAATAAAATTATATCTTTAAATACCTTGAAACCAACTCTTGAAGATGTATTTGTAAAATTGACAGAAAATAAAAATGATAATTCTTGAACAACTAAAACGTTCGTGGGCAATTACAAAAAAGAATCTTACGGTATCTTTTTTAAGAGGCCCTGTTATTGTATTTGGTATAGTAATGCCTGCTTTTTTATTTGTTTCTTTTTCTTTAAAAAGACAAATATCTATTGAATCATTAATTCCTGGTCTTTTGGGGATGAGCCTTTTTTTCACAGTTTCGTCAATTACGCCAGGAATAATGCCTTGGGAAACTAAGATGAAAACCTTAGAAAGGATAATCTCGTCTCCAGTAAAGTTGTGGGCAATCATTTTAGGAGATGTGCTTTCTTCTTTTATATATGGCATTTTAATTACAATACCTATATTTTTTGTAAGTTCTTTGTTTTTAGGAAAGTTAATTATTAATATTCCGATATTTTTAGCTACAATATTGGCCGCTTTTTGTTTCTCCTCCTTGGGAGAGCTTATTTCCTCAATACCTACCGATAACCCTTCAAATGCAATGATGTTGTCAACTTTAATAAAATTTCCATTAATTTTTATAAGTGGAATTTTTATTCCCCTCACTGAAATGGGGAGTTTAAGAATTGTTTCTTTTTTCTCCCCCCCCAACCTACTACACAGATTTATTAAGAGGGTACATAGAAAATAAGAGTTATTTTAACGCAACAACAAATCTTTTAGTACTTCTCATCTTTTCAGTTGCCTTTTTTTCATTAGCTATTATCCTACATAAAAGAAGTATGCCAAAAAGGTTCTAATCTTGATTTTTAATCTAAATCCACTTAATCAATTGCATTCCATTTTGGCTGGGTACAAGGGATGAAGTTCTAACATTTTGTGAACACTTGCGTGTGTCTGCTACATTTCAAACGCAATATTCTAACTGGGAGAAAATTCTAAAAAATCTTTTAGGATTGTGTTCTGCCTTCCCCCACACTTGTCGTTTATTTCAGCTTGAGAGTGCTTCTCATCTCCATATGCAACTATTTCTTTAACTTCAGTTGTAGAGCAAGGGTGCTCACCTTTATTTCCGTAGTAAAATTTCTTCCCTACTTCAATTTCCTGATAGCGTGTTATTCCAGAATCTAGGGGCGTTTCTATATCACTTCTACCATCTTTAATTATGGTCGTACCGTCGGGACCTACCCTAATGCCGTATATATTATCGGATACCGTCCTAAAAAGAACTCGTGTGTAAACTACGGAGCCTGGAGATTTGGTGGACATGCCTAAAAGTCTTCCTATCTCAAATTTATCGCCCGCTCTATTTGTTTCATTTGCAAGTCTTCCCCCTCCAATATCTACCGGACCACGATGCTCCTCTGCTTCAAAAGATTCGTTTGGGTTTAATGTTTTGTTCATTATTAAAACTATAACATCAAAATACTATAAATACCTCTTGGCTGGCCATTAGGGTCCAAGTTCGAACTGTTGTTATGATAATAATAGGTTAAGAGCTACATAGCAGAAGTCTGGCTTAGGAAGTGCTGAAGCTTCTTCTACATTTGGTTCGTTAGGGAACTTTTCTGGACTCATTATATAATTAGTCTAAAAAGGTGAAGGATTTTGCAATTTCTTCAGTGATATTTCTTAAAATCTTCTCATCTTCAGCTGGGATTTGTTCTGGGAAAGAATAGAGAGATAAGTATATGGCCATATCTCTATTTTCCCACTCATCTCCTAAATAATAGATTACCCCATAACCAACGTAAGGGACGCCTGTATACTGCAACTCTGCTTTCATGATTTTATATACTCCGCCTTCTACATCGGATCGTGTTACACCCGATTGCATGGGGCTAAACTCACCCTTCAACTGACTACGGGATATCTCTATATTTACTGGTTGGACGTATTTATATTCAAGTGGTTCTCTTTGAATCCAAATAGTTCCATTAATGGTTCCACTATCCCTCAAGTAAAGTTCTTTTGGATACTTAAAACTAATATTTCTTACCTCATCGTAAGCATAGTCAAATTTTGTCTCATATAACACCCACGTGCTTACATCCATATTTATATCTTTTACAGCCGTCTTTGTACTTTGTGTTTCCTTTTGTACATTTGGAGCATTAATTAACTCATTTGAAACTTCATATATATTTTCCATGCTAGTATCTTTGTTGGCATTACTAATATTTGAGGCGTTTCTACTTATGGAATCGGTTATAACCTTCTGGGAATTGGTTACAAATTTTTGATAAAGAATACCCAAGATAAAGCCAATAAATGGAAGTGTTATTAGAAGAATCAATGCTAAAGTTTTAGACAAGCGAGTAACAGTAGTAAAAGGATTTGGTTTTGGAGTAATTGTTGTAGACTGATTGGTATCTTCCATATAAGTTAAGCTTAGCTAAATAATTCATTGGCGTCAATGTGTTGATATGACAACAAAAACCTTGGCTGTCCGCGTGGGAGTTAGTTGGAACTTTTAACCTTTAAAAACTGATCCATCAATTGAATATCCGCTAAATCTTTTTCACGGCCTAATGCTTTTTTAAACCCACGAAGAGTAAGTAAGTTAACGTAAGAATGGCCATCAATAATATCCGCGTTTTTTATTTGATTTTCCACTGCACATATTTTGGGATTAGCAAAATGAGAACCAAACCCTAATAAAGTTATATTACCAATCTGTATGGTTTCAAATCTTTCGCTTCTAACAGGATACATATTTTTGTACTTATTCCATATTTCTGGAAGAACTAATATATCTATGTCGTGTGGTTCTCTTAGATTTCTTACTGCTAATGGACCTGACCCTGTAATTACGTATTCACCAATATTTAATCCTATTTGATCAAATTCATTTAATAGTGTGGATATGCTCACATAGCTAGTATAACGTAGTTCCAAAGCTTGGGTAGTACTGCAGATTTAAATGTAACAATCTGACTGAGCATGTCAGTCTAGAACAATTACGTTCTCCAGGCTATTTGGCTGGCGGTATTGTACACGATTTGAATCAGAATCACCCCTTTTCACTAAATGGTTTATAGGGAATGTAGGATCTAATACTCAGGCCGTATTTTTGTATTAAGTTCTTATCCAAAAACTTACTCTTCATGTATATGTCTCTAATGTTCTGCATAAGAATTTTCTGTTTATTACCTATGCTTGTCTGATCTGGAAATTTTTTTTCATCAGTAATATTATGAACAAGATCGTTTCTATTGCTACTTAGTTCGTTAAGTAGTGTTGCTTCTGATTTACTGATCTCTTCTTTTAATAGAAGAGTCAAGATTGCTGAGCTAAAAGTGTCACGTCCCGTGTGTTTTCTTACAATACCTTCAACTATGAATGCATGAACGAGCACATTTCGTAATTGGCTACTTCGTTTACCTGTTAGTATTTCTTCTTTAAACTCGTTTTTAATCCACCTGGGATTACTCATATTTGTCATGTGATTTATTTACAAAGCAAGAATATCAAGTTATTTAATGAAACCCACCTGGGTCAGGGTCATACTCTCTGTCATCGTTAAGAACCTTCACTTCTACCTTGTTTCCCGCATCATCCGTAAAGGTTTCTGTTGAATAATACGGCATGTCACTGTCACTGCTACTCGAGTTTGGTGGGGAGGAAAGTGTACACCCTGTCACAAAAACACTAATAAATGGTAGGAGCGCTATTAATAGTATTCTACTAATCATTTCTAGCTCAACTATACCTTCAAAAAAACTTAAAGTACAATTGTAAACGGGTAATTTGAGTAAGAACTTGGCGGTCTTGTACGCCATTTGAAATGTTTTACCCTGGTAAACTTATCAAGCGATATGGTTATCTAATATGTCTTGGACAAAATCAATGCCCTTACTAATTGTGTTGTAATTTGTATTTGCCAAACTCCAAGCATGAGAATCTTGCTGAGAAATATCTAAAATACTTCTTAATTTGTCGGTGTTTTCATCAGGTAGCCCTACTGAATTTGCCTTGTCGAATAGTCCTTTTATGCCTAAATTCTTTTGAACATTCTTCGCAATATTAAATGGAATAGAGTTGTACATCAAATATTCTATACACACAGATTCCATCGCCTTTCTTAACTCACCTCCTGCTGTCTCTAAAGATGTTATATCACCAAGTAAAAGCATATCTTTACAAACTTTGAGGTGTCTTTCAGTATCTCTATAGCCTATTAATTCAATTTTGGGTCCCTTTTCATCGTTATTATAAAAGTGGTATATTGCTGGTTTGGTGCTATAAAACCTTCCTTTTAACTTTAGATAGAATTCTTTGGAATGTGTCATGATAATTAATTGTTTACGTTGCTGAATTTCAACAAGTACTTCCAATAGTGACTGGGAATGATTGTCATCCATTGATTGAACGGGGTCGTCTAGAATTACACATTCCCACGTCGCATTCCTATCTACTCTTTGAGGAAAATAGATACTTAACGCTAGGCTATTTGTGTGTGCTTCGCTAAAGAAAGTAACTGGATTTACTTGCTTTCCATATGCTTCTGCTTTTAGACTAGCCTGTCTTCTATTCTCTTTAGTCTCTATTCCGAAAAACTGTACTTTATCGCTTGGGTTAAGTTTGTGGTAATAATCCTTAATTTCGTCGGCATGTAACGCAAGTAGTGTTTCAATCTCCTTTTTTTCAAACTCCTCAAGATCTGTTTGTATCAGGTCTATTTCTAATAGTAGTTTGTGCCGTGTAATAAATTCAGCAGAGTTGTTTAAAAACTTCGATACCTTTTCGATATAAAACCACTTTTTAAATGTGTTCTGATCAACGTCTTTCTCAAGAGATATAGCTTTTCCTATGCCCTCTTTAAGAGATTCCCAAGCGCTATTTATATCTTCAAAATGTTGTTTTATAGAATTTACAAGGTTATCAATATTTATCTCAAGCACTACATCGGTATTTTTATGAAAATATTTTTGTTCAACGTACACGCGATAAGATTCCCAGCTTTCCTTTAATGTTTGGGCTAGTCGCGCGGTATCTGTATCTACTTTAGTTTGAAGTTGTTGAGTTGCTATAGCTAGATCTTCCAACCCAGTTTCCTTGAGTTTAATTGCAACTGCAGCCAGTTCAGTTTCATTAGGTAAGTACGTCTTACACGAAATTTCAAAATTACTTAGCCACAAACTTATTTCATCAGTCTGTGTTTTTAGGCGTGAGTTTGCAATTTGTATTTCCTCGTTATCTTTCAATAACTTGCTAATCGAATTTTTTCTTTCCTCGGTATACGTTTCTTCTAAACAAAATGGGCATACTGGGGATTTTCCTAAAACATATCCGAGGTTTAGGAATTCTAATTCGCTTTTCCCGTAGGATCCGTACGAAACCTTTATTGCTTCACTTGCGAACCCCTCAAAGCCTGTTTTAATATACTCTGCGAATTCATCTATTTTAAACCTGTCGGGGTAGCTTATAGATGTTACTCTATTACCTAATTCTGAATTTAATAGAGCTTTAATTTTAGATGATATGGCCGCCGAAATTGCTTCGATGTCATGGTTACTAATTGATAAGATCTTCGATAGTTCTAAGTGAAACTCCGCTACATTTAAACTAGACAAACTTTGTGTAAGAGAAATAAATTCTGGATACTCAGTTAGCTCGGTAATAAGGGACTCGTATTTTCTTAGGGAGCTTTTGTATTCGTCAGTTTTCTTGTTATTACGAAGAGCCATCAAATCATCTCTTGATGTTGATAGTGTATCTTGACCCAAAATACAAGATATCTGTTCCCATCTATCTTTTGGCTCAGCATCAACAAGAGCCTTAATTTCAGTCTGAGCTAGCATGGGACGAAAATAACTTTCTAGGTTTAAAGCGAGCGAACTAAAATCAGCGACCTCCAAATCGTTTATGTACAGCTTATATTCTCTCGAGATCAATTCTTTTTTTAGCTTATACTCTATTCCTCGAATTGTGCCTGTTAACTCTACGAACGGGTTTTCAGATTCTGAGTAGAAGACGTTCTTTAAGTACTCTTCGTACTGGTATTCTGATTTACAGCGAGAGAGACGTTGCCTAGATATTTGATCAAAAAAAAGCCACTCTAAAGCTTCTGTTAAGCTACTCTTCCCAGAGCCGTTTTGTCCGTAAACAATAGTTATGTTGTCGTCAAATAATATTGTCTCCTCGGTGTTAAAACCCCGAAAGCCTTTGATAGTTATTTTTTTAAGTTTCATTTTTTATTTTCTCCAAAAGCTTATCAAAACTTATGGACAGGGACTCATATTTTCGTGTTTTTATGTACTCTTTTAATAGTTCTTTTTGAACTTCATTTAAGGTCTCGTAAAATTTTTCTAAGGGTGTACTTATATTAGTTGTCATAACGGGATTATAGCAGTTTTTTGGAGATGCGTTGTATACTCCACTTATGCTGAAATTGATTGATATCGTAGTGTTGCGCAGTGTAAATCCAATTAAAATTGTAAATCGTCCTAGTGTTAAAACATTGGAGTTTCTTAACAATCTTATTAGGACAAAAGGTATTGAGGAATTTATTGAAAACGCAAGGCGTCAATATAAGATAAGTGACGCTGGATTAGACATCCGTAAGCTAGTGGGGGTTAACTTGTATGATCTCGGTGATACAAATATTAATGCTTTTAAAATTATTGCGGACGAGTATGTTCGTAGTACTGGCATGCCTTCTGAACAAGCTCTTGAAATATTTTTACTGGTTATGTTCAACGCTATAATAGATCTTAAGTATTTTAAAAGCGCACCTTCTGACCCCAATGAGTTTGTATTTGGGCGTAGAAAAATAGCCGATAAAATGTGGGAGTATTCGCACGAAGTAGGTGCAATTATAGTCCCTTTTGACGTGTCTAAGACCAAGCTAAAAAAATGGATAGATACAAACTGGAAGCTTATAAGTGAGGATATGATAAACAATTTTACTTCAAACCCATTTATTCTAGGTATCCATGAAAATTTGATATACGAGGAAGAGATAAGAGAATTAAAAGAAGAGAAAGGCAAATCCTTTGCTCAGGTTACTGAAATATTACAAGGTAAATACCCCAAAGATAAGTGGAAGCTTTCCAGAGTTAAAAAAGTCTACTACGACGCACGCCAAAGGGAAACCTTACAGAAGTTGAAACAACAACGCGATCTTCAGACACCTTGAATAGTTCCTGTTAGGTGACTAGTTTATAAATCTTATACATTCAGCTAAGTATGCTGAGTGGCAACAATCTAGACAAACTAACAGAATACCTTCGTAGACTTGGGTACACCAGTCTAAGCGTGAGCGAAACAATTTCAGCCTTTACGGCAATTACTCCTGTTTTAGCTTCAATATCCTTACGTATTTATCAGGAGAAAATGAAATGATAGATACTCTAAGGTTTAAAATATTGGGCAGCAAAGAAATATATAACGCGATAAAAAATAAAGGAATAGAAAGAGTTATGTGGGATTATGCAGAAGATAAGCAAAAACATGTATCGGTTTATCAATTAATCCTAGTACCCAGTAAGGAATGCAAAATATACATTCAAGCACAGGATTACGAGCACTTTTTTGTAGAGTTTTCCTTACCTAAAGTTTTGTTTGGTACAAATGTGTTCATGATCTACCCCGAACAGGTTACTGCCACTCTAATTGAAGTTTATAGGATAATTCGTAATTTTTTGAAGCTACCGATAGATTCAATAGATAATTGGATAGTGCAAAGGGTTGATTATAGCTATGTTTGGAAATTTGATAATGCTATGCAAGCTCTTTGGGTACTCGAGAACATGGCAAAGTTTCAATACCCAAGGAAAAATGTAACTATCAGGGACACGTCTGTAACTATTAATGGCACGACCGAAAGAATGATCTTCTACTTAAAGCATGAAGAATATGTAGATAAGACTTACAAGAAATTAGCAAAAACACAGCCAAGGATTGCTGAGTTTCTTTTTGAGGAGTCCAAAAACACATTGAGGTTTGAAATAGTACACATGAAGGCTAAATTAAATAGCATTTTTGGGAGTGAAGTTACTTACAAGGAAGTTTTGGGTGAGAAATATATCATTAGCACCTTGAATGAAGCACTGAAGACTTTTTGTAATTCTAATACACTGATCTCAATGACGTGGCACGAGGCAGTAGAACTTGTTTATTCAAAATTATCGGGTCGTGAGGCCTTTAATTTATACGGCTTTCTGTGCATGTATTACCCATACGACATGTCTCAGAGGGAATATAACAGAGCGTTTTTAAAGCAAAACATTAGTCCATCAACCATATATAAGTATAAAGAAAAATTCAAGGAGATTGGTGGTGGAATACTATTTAGTAATCCTGAGTTTAAGGCTATAGACTTGAATATTCCTAATATTCGTGTAATTAATACGGAAGATCGTGTCGCGGATATAGCGAAAGCGATCCGCGACCTCCGTATTGATGATTTGCAATCTGTTTAACTGCGTACTCTAATAGCAGTTAAACATTTCTATATAGAAATATATGAATGAATTAAGAAATAAGAATTGCATACTTTTCTGTAGAGTCTCTTCAAGAGAGCAAGAAGAAACTGGCTACTCCCTTCCTGCGCAACAGTCTTATCTCCAAGCCTACACGAATAGAAGTCGTTTAAATGTGATTAGGGCTTTTAACATTTCTGAAAGTGCTAGTGGTAGAAAAGCACGTGTGGAGTTTAATCAGATGTTAGATTACGTTAGGAAACAAAACATCAACGTAATTATCTGCGAGAAGGTGGATAGGCTGACAAGGAATCAAAAAGATGCCTTGACGATAGATGATTGGGTTAAAGAAGATGTTTTTCACGAGGTACATTTTGTTAAAAATTCATTTATTCTAAATAAGGAGTCAAAGGCTAGTGATAAGTTCGTTTGGAATATTCACGTATCTCAAGCTCAGTTTAATATAGAAAACCTCTCAGAAGAGGTTAAGAAGGGTCAAAACGAGAAGATTTCAGAGGGTTGGTATCCATCTCAAGCACCCGTTGGGTACAGGTCAGGTCTGAACGGAAAAAAGAAGATTATAGAGCTAGATCCAAACACAGCACCGTTAATGGAGAGGGTACTAGTTGAGTATTCTACAGGTGTTCATTCCGTGTTATCTATTTGTAGATTTGCTCAAAAAATCGGATTAAGAAATCTCAAAGGTAATTTTATAGCTAAAACTTCCATGCACAGGATTTTACAAAACCCCTTTTATTACGGAATGTTTACATGGAATAAAGCCAGTTATGTTGGTAATCACCCAGCCATTATTGATAAAGATACATTCGATAAAATTCAAAAGTATTTGAAGCGAAAGACTCCTCTTGTTTATAGACAACTTAATGCTCTTTATAGTGGTATTTTGCATTGTAAGGATTGTGGAGGATTAATTACTTGGGAAAGTCATAAAGGTCATCAGTATGGTTATTGTAAGGGCTGTAGAGGTAAACGCGGAGTTAAAGAACCTGAAATTAATAAACCAATTCAAAAGTTATTTGGTAACGCTAAGATACATAAAAAGCAGGTCGCTGATGCAGTTCGTGAAGGTGTTATTTCTTATGTGAAGAACTCTTACGGTATTGTTGGTAAATCTAATGCACAGATTGAAAAGGATATTGAAAAATATACTAATAGGTTGAGTAAGCTTTATGATGATCGTGCTGACGGGCTGTTAACTCCTGAAATGTACTTCAACAAATTTGCAGAATATAACAACACACTCACTGATTTGAGAATTCAGTTAAAAGAAAATAGCCAGCATAAGGAGTTTTTTGATATTGAAGGTTTTAAGCAATTCTTTGAAGGTTCTCAGAATTTGGAACTGTATTATGAGAAAGCTACTAAAGACGAAAAAAGAAAACTACTTAAATTCGCTTTTGAAGATTTAGCTTACGCTAATAATTCTTTGGGATATAACTTTTCTAAGGCTTATTTATTACTTTATAAGGCTGTTGAGATTACTAATAGTTCGGAAATCAAAAATATTAAGGAATTTCAGGAATATATTTCCGAACCTGACGAATTAGTTGCTAGTAAAACAAAAAATGACTCTTTTCGAGCTATTCGTTCCTCTTGGCTGGGGGATAGGGATTCGAACCCCAATAGGCGGGACCAAAACCCGCAGTCCTACCGTTAGACGATCCCCCAATGACAAATTATTATAGCATCTAAAAAACTTGTATCCTCAGAGAAATCTCAAATTCTTACCTCTTCCTAACCCTCCCCCAAACTCCAACCCCCCCTAATCCTCCATCATCTGCCTCAACATCCCCATCTTCGCATCCATAGCCTCTTCTCCGCACGATACGATTCCTTTTTCTTTTACAAAATTCTTGAATAAACTAAATTTTCCTTCCGGGATTTTAGGGTTTAAAGCAATGTCGGCATCGTCCAGGTTTTCTACGGCCATTCTATTTAAAAGCATTTGGTAAGAAAGTCTAAAAACCTCACGTGTGGTAAGTTTCATCTTGCCTTCTATGGCTGCGGTCAGGGGAAATATGTTTCCGTACAAGTTAACTCCTATAACAAGGTCCGCTCCCATCTGATACGCCATCTTCGCTGGCACGGGAGTTGAATTTCCTCCGTCCACCAGCTTTTTTCCGTCAATGGTTACCGGTGCCAGAACCAGGGGTATTGAAATACTTGCCCTTATTGCCGTAGCCAAATTGCCCTTACCTAAATAAACAGTTTCTCCGGTTAAAATATCGGTTGCCACGGCCTTAAAAGGTATTTTTAGCTGTTCGATTTTCACGCCTTTTAGAAATACCTCTAAAAACTGCAGGAATTTGTTGCCTTTTAACAAACCTAAATCAGCCATCGGGTCCGACAAAACTCTGAAAAGATCCTGGTATTTGATTCCCGCGATAATCTCCTCTATTTTTGAAACTTCTCCGTAATAGGCATATAAACCCCCGACAAGAGCTCCGATACTTGAACCTGTAATGTAATCAACGGGAATATTATTTTTCTCGAGGGATTTTAAAACTCCGATATGCGCAAGGCCTCTCCAGCCTCCGCTCCCCAAAGCCAATCCGATCTTTACTTTTTTTCCGCTCATTTTATTTCAACAAAAGTTTCGTCAATTAAATTTCCGAATCCGTCTTCCATTGTAATCCTATATTCCCCCGGATTTAAGTTTGTAATTGCTCCAAAGATTTCGTAGTAAACATAAATCTCCTCTTCAGTGAATTCATTGTCCCTTAAAATCACCGTGATATTAGGATCAACTACTAAAAATGGAAAGGACGGTTGAAATTTTAACTTACGCCTCATCTGAGCGGTTTCAAAATTTCCTTTTAGGTCGTAAAACTTTGTCTCAAGTAAAATGGAATCTTCCTGCGCCGTTACTTTTAGCGGAAGTTGTTTTGCATCATCTATAACCTGACTTTTTATCTCGTAATTAAATTTTGGAGAAGACACCTTCACTAAAAGTATAAAACCGGTAGCGAGGGCGAAAACCAGCGCCAGTATAAGGACGATTTTTCTTTTTGTCTGAAACGTCATGACCCTATGTTACCATATACCGGTATGGTATTACCTCAAAAACACACCGGTACTGTGGTAGAAAAGAAGGCTGTTTCTCCTTTAGTTACGTGGTTAAGACTCAAAATTGAGGGAGTTTCCGACTTTTCTTTTATCCCCGGCCAGTTCATAAATCTTGAAGTAGGTGACGGAATCTACCGTTCTTACTCTATTTGCAACGATACTGTAGGCGGGGGCTTTGTAGAACTTGCCGCCATCACCGGACGCCCGGGTTTGGGGGCTAACCTTATCAATTCTTTGAAAATAGACTCGTCTGTGGGCTTTGTAGGCCCTTCCGGACGCTATTCTTATAGAAAAGGCGGCCGAAAGAACGTAGTTTTTGTGGCTACCTCTACCGGCATTGCCCCCTTTATTCCTATGATAGGTCAGGCTTTAGAGGATCCTTTTGTAGAGTCTATTACACTGGTATTCGGCGTACGCGACCAGGAAGACGTCTTTTTCGAGGACAAATTCAAGAAGTTTTTAGAGATGTCACCCAAATTTAGCTACTTTATATGTTTGTCGGGAGTTGCCGACGGACTTAAACCGCCCTATTTTGCAAACCGAGTAACCTTTTGTTTACCCGATTTTGTTAAGGATGCTACTGATTTTTACTTATGCGGAAACACCGCGATGATCCGCGACTGTTCTGATATTATTAGTAAAGCGGGGTTAGAAGATTTTGCTATTTATACCGAGGCTTTTAACCCGAATTTGTAAGTATGGGCGGAAAAGAAGGATACACAAAAGAAGAATATTTTACTGCATCGGACGACATTGCTGATTCGATAAAAGCTGAGTATTCTTCGGTGTCTCCCGAGGAGCAGGAGTTTGTTAATGTCATAGCTCAGGGGATTAAAGACTACGTTGTCCAGACCTACGGCGAACACATCTCAAAGGATATGAAGGAGATGCTCGAGACTGCAAATAAAAGAATAGTAATGGTCGATAACGAAGGTTTTAAGAATCTATCTGAAGATTGGAAACCCGAAAGTGCGTTGCCGGCACCTGAAGGAGCCGCATATTTCTCAAAAATCGGAAACCTGGTGATTATGCGCGATATGATAGAACACTCTAAAGTAATCTGGGAACAAGGTAAAGAAATGTTCGAATCCCTTCCCGAGGACCAAAAAAGAATGGTACTCCCGTACATACGTTTTTCGCTAGTTACACAAGCGCTTATTCACGAACTTGTACACTCTTGTCAGGAAGATACGGGCGAACACCGCAATAAGAACGTATACCGAAGGATGGCCCTGGATGAGTGCGGTGCTTCATGCCTAACCGATAAGATTATGAAAGAGAGATACCCAAAGGGAAACTTTCTTGAAAGTAAGGATAGCAAAATCAGGATAGATACGTTCAATTATTTGCTTGGAAAGTACGGGGATGAAGTTTACGATGTTTTTTTCAACAATGTTCCTGAAGTAGCCGTTGATAAAGCAAGACACGAAGAACTTCAGAAGAATATATACTCGGAGTTTGGAACTAAAAAACTTGTACAGGTAGGTATACTTGACGATGATAAAGCGGGTGTCTACGATCACATGAGTGAGAGTTGGTAGTAAAAAAATCCCCGTCTATCTTCGCTTTTGGCAAAGTTAAACGGGGTGTAAAGCAGGGTTACTTAATCATCAGCAGATACACGGAAACAATCACTCCGAGGAAGGAAGCAATGGCAGATTTAGTGTATTTTGCCAAGGCGAACCCGACCGCGGAAATAAAAAGGGAGCCGCCGAGAAAAATAATTGGTGTGAAGTGGTGTCTTCCGAATATAACCAGGGTTATTAACGCCCAGCAGGTAAAATTTAGGCCCAACATTCCAAAGGTTGCCGCTATCGATTTTTGCTCCATTTCATTCTCCTTTTCTAGCGCTGATTTTGTCCTATAGTATACAAATGGGGGTAAAAAGTCAACAGTACCGCTAATTAGCCTTTTCTGCCCAGCCTCAAGCTGTTTGCCACAACACTAATAGAACTTAATGCCATCGCGGCGGCCGCTATTGCAGGAGAAAGCATTATTCCGAAAAAGGGATATAAAATACCTGCAGCTACGGGAATTCCCACCGAGTTGTACCCGAATGCCCAGAATAAATTCTGTTTAATAATACGTAAGGTTCTTTTAGAAATCTTAATTAGTTTATAAACCCTTGAAATATCCCCGCCCAGCAGTATTACATCCCCCGACTGCATTGCTATATCCGTTCCTGTTCCCATTGCGATGCCTACGTCGGCCGTAGCAAGAGCAGGAGAATCGTTTATGCCGTCTCCTACCATTGCAACCGGTTCTTCCGGGTGGGTTTTCTTAAGGTCCAAGATTACATCCGCTTTTTGTGACGGAAGCACTTCTGCCATAACATTTTTTATTCCCGCAATCTGCGCCGCGTAATTAGCATTTGATTTTGTATCCCCGGTTAAAAGATATGTGGTAATTCCGATATTATGTAGTTTTTCAATTATTGAGGGCGTATCTTCTTTCATCTCATCTCTCAGGAAAAATATACCCACAACGTCGTTATTTATTGTAACGGCTACAGGAGTTGAGACACCGTCTCCTTTGTATTCTTCTTCACTTACTCTTCCCACAAAAATTTGGTTCTCCCCTACCCTACCCTCTATTCCTTTTCCGGGAATGTTTTTAAACTCGTTCACGTCTTCCGACTTAACAACGCCCCGTTCTTTTAAAAAATCAACAATTGCCCTTGCCAACGGGTGTTCTGATCGGGATTCAAGTGCCAAAACGTTTTGATAAACAGTGTCCTGATTTATTTTTTTAGAAATATGTTTGTATGTGTGAACTTCGGGGTAACCCATTGTAATGGTTCCGGTTTTGTCAAAGACAATGTGCTTTATTTTTCCCGCCCGCTCCAAAGTTTTCGCGTCTTTAATTAATATTCCGTCCCGAGCTGCTGTACCGGAAGCGGTAACGATTGCGGTAGGTGTTGCTAAACCGAGCGCACACGGACACGCGATGATAAGGACGCTTGTAAAGGCGTACAGAGCGGTCCCGTAATCGCCGGGCTTTAATATCAGCCAAGCAGCCAGCGTTATAAAGGCCACGATTATTACTATCGGAACAAACACCGAGGAAACTTTGTCAGCAAGCCTTTGAATATCCGCGCGCGAACCCTGTGCGTCTTCCACAAGTCTGATTATCTGAGCTAAGACTGTGTCACTTCCGACGTGAACAGCTTCGTAAATAAAATAACCGTCGTTGTTTATTGTTCCTCCAATTACTTTATCTCCTTCTTTTTTCTCAACCGGCATTGCTTCCCCTGAAATCATTGATTCGTCGACCGTGCTTTTTCCTTCCGTGATTACACCGTCAACGGGGATTTTAGTTCCGGGTTTTACTATTACTTTATCGTCTACTTTCACATCGGCGGCGTCAATTTCCTCTTCCTTGCCGTATTTCACTATAATCGCTTTCTTAACTTGCATTCCGATGAGGGATTTAACCGCCGAACCTGTATGTTTTTTACTGTTAGATTCTAAAAACCTACCGAGAAGAATAAAAAATATTATGAAAACGGCTGCCTCAAAATATTGTTCGCGTGCTGACAGCAGGTGTGGGAAAAAAGTAACAACGGTTGAATAAGCCCAAGCTATAAATGTTCCCATCGCGATTAACGTATCCATATTTGCTGTACGGACTAGTATAGATTTAAACGCGGCCCGAAAAATCGATCTTCCGCCCCAAAAGACTATTAAGGTAGCTAAAACGAATTGTCCGTAAATAAGAACAGGCGCGGCACTTCCAAGCATCATTTCAGGATCCGGAACTAACCCGGCTTTCGCTAAAAACATCCAGATCATTAATATAAAAAACGGAATAGCTCCCAAACCCGTAAGAATAACCGTTTGTTTGAGTTTTCTGTTTTCTTCGTGGTGCATATGGTCGGCGTCGTGTTCGTGACCTTCGTGGTGTTCTTCTTTACCGTCTACTATTTTATAGTTTCCTGCAGACGAAACTGCATGAGATATATCACCTAACGTAGTTAAAGAATCATCGAAGCTTACCGTCATTTTTTCCGTGGCGAAATTCACAAAAACATCTTTGACACCGGCAACATTCTTTACGGAATTTTCTATTAATGCCTTGCAACTCGCGCAATGCATTCCGATGATTGGATAGGATTCTTTATTTATGGGCATAATTTCATTTTATGAGCAGAAGAAGTATCTTCTGCGAAGAAAAGAAGATGTTTATTAACATCTTCATTTAATTACAATTGTGACGGGAGGTACCATTCCCATCGAGCATGTCAATTTATAGGTACCGGGAATGTCGGTGTTAATCTCAAACTCATTATAACCCTCGTCAATATGAATTGCCCCCTTAAACAGACCTCTGCTTACAATAGAAGTAGCGCAACCGTAAGCTCCCTCGTTATAAAACTTAACTTTAGCGGGTTTTCCTGCCTCGAGTTCCGAATATTTAGGAAAATATTCAAATCCCTGGGCGTACATTTCGAGTATTTGATAATCACCAACTTGTTTTACACGTTCTACGTTGGCAGTTTTACCGCTTGTAAAACGGGGAGCTCCCAGCACATTTAACTGCGAATTAATCGTGTACATAGAAAAGAAAAACACGAGTATCCCTGCCGTATAACTAAAAAGCTGTGAAAATTTATGGTTAGAAAACAGTTTAATACTGCTGAAACTCACGAGCGCGAGCATTGGAAGAGTTCCCAGTGCGAAAGAAAGAAGCATTAACGACCCTTTTACAAAACTACCGGTTGCCAAAGCATTTGTCTGAGCAACTATAGTAAATCCGCAAGGCAAAAAGAATGTGGCGGCTCCGATAACCAACGGCATATATTTACCTTTAAAGTTTTTCTGATCCCCCGTGTATTCAGTAAAAAACTTCGGAGGTTTAATGCGAAATCTCTGCAACCATTTTAAATCCAGCATTTGAAGACCCATAAGGGCTACCAGTAAGGAAATTATTATGGTAAACACCGCAGTTACAGTCACATTATAAGTGAACAGAGTTCCCACCAGCCCTAATACCCCACCCATAATTGCGAATGAGGCAAGACGACCTGCGTTAAACAAAGTAAACGGCAAATGCCTTTGACCTCCCGAATATATATTACCCCAGGTCTTGGAAAGGGATAAAAGTATCCCGCCCACCAGTGCTGCGCACGAAGAAGCTCCTGCAGCCAGACCAAATACAAAGTAAGAGATATACCCCGATGTTCCGGTAACTGTATATTTTGCAAGAAATCCCGTTTTTTCGTTGATATAAAAAAGAGCTGCCGTTAGAGCCACAATTAAAATAGCCTTCGTCATAACATCGCTTTTGCTGACTTGGGGAGAAGTAGAGAAAGAGTACCCGAGGTCGCTGAACTCCTTGTTAAGTTCAGAGGTATTTACCGCAGTACTTGACGACATTTGAAGGTTTAATTTGTTATCAGCAAGAGAAGCTTTGGCGTCTTTTACCCAGGGCTTATCTTTAAATCTTTGTTCGATTATAGATTCGCAGGCTGCGCAGTGCATGCCTTCCACGTAAAGTACTTGCTCGGTTGTTTTACTCATTTTCTAAAATAGTTTCCGGAATTTTATACATGTTTACACCTTGTACTTATAAATACCCAGAAGTTCCTCTACCACTTTTTTTGTATCTCCCTTTTTAGCCTGTTCGATTACGCAGTGGTTAAGGTGACCTTCCATTAGTTGAAGGTCCAATCCTTTTAATGCTTTTTGAACGGCAAGAGATTGATTTAGGATATCGACGCAGTAAGCATCGTTGTTAATCATGTCTTCTATAGCGTTCAGGTGCCCCTTAATAATTTTTATTCTGTGGATATTTTGTTTTTTTCTGTCATCGTGTTCGTGCATATGGTCCCCCACTGGGGGATACATTAAAAAGTAGCACATATAGAAGGAGGATGCAAGAAAAAGCCCCGAAGTGTAGTTAATTACATTCCGGGGTTGGGGTTTAGTAGATAAGAATGACTTTTTCGGATTCTATATCTACCGCGACAAGATGATCTTCCTGTCTTCCATCTATGCGCATGACGTCAAAGGGAATCTTAAAAGACTTCTTGGAAAGACGTGTTTCCTGGTCTACATAAGTTATCTCCGTGTCTTTAACAAATATGGAAGCTTCGGGTACGCAAAACTCAGAAACTGCAAATAGTTTTACGAGCACTTTTGCTGAAAATATACTCCTGACAGTCAACTTACCCTCCTTTACTGATTTTCGGCTATTTTAGTGGAAAAACTCACAGAAGTAAAATTACGTAGTATTGATGGCTGAGTCAAAGGCGGACCGGAGAAAACGTCGCTTAGAAATTAGCTCTCCAGAAGGTGACGCCGAAGACTATCACAAAACTTGCTACGAAAATAAGGGTAGTTTTGATACCTTTATTTTTTATATAGTCCAAATTTATCATGTTTATATAGTATCACTTTATGGGTTCTGTCAAAATACCGAAAGATGTATATATGGTGGGCCTGCCTGGGCTCGAACCAGGGACCTTTCGGATGTCTGCTTCGCAGCATCCTCATAAATAATGGTGGGCCTGCCTGGGCTCGAACCAGGGACCTTTCGGATGTAAACCGAACGCTCTGACCAACTGAGCTACAAGCCCCAACATCTATCTAGACGGAACAAGGTCTGCAGAACCGTCCGTCCATTATTCTATCAAATCTCTTTGAAATTGCGACATTATTTGGTTAAATTAGTGTGTGCCCGAGACTGCTCATAGACCGCGAGGAAACAACAGAGATACCGACTTTCTTTTGATATTTTTACCCGTATTGGCGGCTGCAACCCTTTTTGTACTCGTTCTGAGCGATAAATTCAATATAAAGCTGTTCGGAAGAAACTTTATAAAAGAGGTCGTTTATCAACGTAACAGCACACCCCAAACCTCCACAAAGCCCGTTATCCGTGATGAAGTAACTTATACCAAGGTAGAAACCCAATTCCTCGAGCTTACGAAAAAGCTAACTATAGAGCCAGGTGTTTACGGCCTATACATCAAAGACGTAGGATCGGGAAAGGAATTTAAATATAACGAATCAACCGAGTTCTACGCGGCCTCCCTATACAAAGTTCCTATAGCAGCGGCAGTTTTAAAAGAAGTAGAAGCAGGAAGACTTAAACTGGACGACACGGCAACCTACCTTCCATACGATTATTCTTCCGGTACCGGCGTCATAGGCACTTACTCTCACGGAATTCAATTAAAAATAAGCGACATTTTGTCCGAACTGTTAAAAAATAGTGATAACACCGCCCAAAATATTTTGTTGCGCACCTTAAGTTATAAAAACGTTCAGGAAACGTTTAACGCTGTCGTACCCGATAAAAACACCAGTACTTATTACAGATACAATCTGAGCACACCAGCCGAAATCGGATATGTTTTTGAAAAACTATATTTTGGGGATTACTTAAGCGCAGATGACAAAAAGTATTTGTCCGATCTTATGACCAATACCTCGTTCGAAGACAGAATAAGCGCGTATCTTAAAGAAGGCTTGGTTTTTTCCCACAAAATAGGCAGCTGGCCTGATTCATGGCACGATTGCGGGGTGGTGTACACAGAAAATAGGGAGTCGGAGTTAATGGTATGTCTGATGAGCCAACGTGCACCTTACGAAAACTTTTTGAATTCAGCCAAGATGACCGGGGAATTTGTAAACATTTTAATAAACTAAAGGTGTCACTATCCTTTAAAAAGAAAACAGAAGATTTTAAGTGTCGTAACTGTGGCAAGTTTGTTACGGGAACAGGTTACACCAATCACTGCCCTAACTGCTTATTTAGTGAGCACGTAGACATAATGCCCGGCGACCGGGCAAACCCCTGCAAAGGAATGATGAAACCTGTGGGCATCGTAAAAAAACGGGGGGAATTCTTTGTGGTCCATAAATGCGAAAAATGTGGTGAAATAAAACACAATAGAACTTCCGAGAACGATAATCAGGAAAAAATTATTGAGATTTCGGTCTTACCTGTCTAGTCGATCTCTTCCAAAGTTTGATATTAAAAACCCGGGTAAAAGTTCCTTCCCTATCGTCCCCGTAACTTAAAAAATCTACCAGAGATCTCATCGCTGTTTTTGGTTTATATAAAACAGTTAATGATAAGGCAACAATTGTAACGACGACTCTATAAAATAAACCGGGTTCACTGGATGTCCTGAAAAGATACGCGATTGATAGCGCGTAAACAATGTACTGAAAAATGGATAGATAATCCGCGTAGTTAGTATCCAGCATGCTTTGGGCGTATCCTTCTTTATGTTCCCGTACCTTTTTGCCCGCAGCTATGCTTAAATACGCCAATATATCCGTAATAATAATTGCCAGAAAACTTAGGGGGGACACCGATGCCAAGAATAATCCCGTAATTAATTTCATAGAATGAAGAACGGTAGACATTACAATATCTGCCACAGGAATTTTTCTCAAAAAGAAAAGGTAGAGTAAGTTCAGTATTAGAAATGCTCCCAAAGCAACAAACAGTACGTGGGATAGAAGAAGCGCGAACACAAAAGAAAAGAAAAGAAGTATTTTAAATATCCTGCGGGCAGTTGCGAGTGAAATCTCTCCGGAAGCTATCGCCCTTCCATGACTTTTTACCGGGTGCTTGCGGTCCAATTCGAGGTCCCGGATATCATCCATAATATAAACCGCCCCGTAAAAAACCGGACTGAAAAGAAAAGTTGCTAAAAAGATAAACCCCAGTTCCTTTAACGATAGATTAAAATCATTAGCCAGAAAATACCCGTAAATCAATGGAAACGAGCTTAATACATTTGGGAAAAAGCGGATCAGTTTTGCAAAAACAAAAAGCTTCTTTAAGAAAAACGGCGTATTTATTTTTTCGCGCTTAAAAAGTAGAAACCAATTTGGGTTAATTCTCCCAAGGAGTAGCCAGTCCTCAAAAATATCGTACGAGTAGTGCGAAATCATTCCCAACGTAAAAATAGCCGCCCCATAATTTTCCTGTGCCAAAGCAAAGTACAAAAAAAATATTACGGCAATTAATACGGTAACTAAATTGTGGGAATAAATGCCGGTGTTAAACTTATGATTCTCCATAACGAATCTTTGGAATCCACGCAGTTCTTTATTCCTTAAGAAATGCCTCAGATTTTTTGCGTAGTCGGTTTTACGCCCGTAAGTGAATATGTAAAACAGGTGGTCGGCGTCCGGGATCATCGCGCCAATAGCGCCTAGAATTACAGAAGGTACTGCGCCGTAAGCCGGTTGGAAATAGAAAAAAACGTATCCAAGAACTGCCCCCACAGATGCGTGTAGAAACATGTGGTAGCTATTACTAAGCTTAGATAGTGTGTCCTTTGAGATAAACATAATGCCTTCGTATTATACCGTGGGCAGGTTGTTGACGGATTTAACTAGAATATCGGCTGAAAACTTTTATTCATCTCGTCGTCATAATATTCAGTACCGCCTATATCTTTTGCAAAACTGTATGCCTGGCCGATGTCATATGCATAGACCATTTTTGCGTCAGGTACGTATTTGAGAACATAGATGTAGTTTATTCCGCACTTTGATTCTCCCAACTCTAATCCATCGCCTTGTATTTTTACGTCGTAAACTTTGCTGTTAACTGCGGTACTTGTCATTGTGCCAACCGAGCAGCCTGAACCAAATTTCGACTTAACAAAGGTTTCGAGATCTTCTTTAGTTGGTACTGATTTTGCGATAATATTCCATGATTTTTGAGAAGATGTTAACCAATTTAGCGCTGTTGTAACTTTTTCGCACGAACCAAAATAAGACACGTTATCGACAACTTTAGAATCGGACAACTCATACCTATATTCCGGATAGATGAATATTCCATCAACTTGCTCAAATATTTTTATGGGCACCAAAGCGACTTTATGTCTATAAGAAGCCGTGTCACCGCTTCCTACTTTTTCGCACGCACCCTGTTGAGTATAGACCGCTTTAGGATAGTTAATTGAAAACTTAAGATCGGCGTTTGAATATGCTTTCCAGCCTACCGGAACAAGGTTATCCTCCGGCCCACTTTCCTGAGTGTCCGTCGGAAGAGGTTTAGTAACTTTTTCTGCCACTGTGTTGAATGTGTTGGCGGCCGAACCCGCAGGGTCTTTATTAAGTATTACAAACAGCCCGCCTCCGATAATAATGAGTAGAAAAGCAAAGAAAACAATCATTAGTGAGTTATTTTTCATAGTGTTATTCTAGTCCTTTTTAAAGATTGGAGAAAGAAGGTTGGCAAAGTAAGGTGCAATGACCTTAAATTTTCTATGGTGGGGAGGGTGGGGATCGAACCCACATAGCCGGTTTTTCAGACCGGTGCCTTGACCAACTTGGCTACCGCCCCGCGAGGCAACAAAACAAATATTTCTGGAGCGACAGACCGGACTCGAACCGGCGACCTTCTCCTTGGCAAGGAGACGTTCTACCAACTGAACTACTGTCGCGTGCAAACGTTATTATAAAGGAGGGTATCTAAAAATCAACAACTACGGCAAAAACGACACCACTAACTTCTTACCAACTTCCGCCGCCCCCACCGCCTCCCCCACCTCCACTGGAACCTCCCGAGAATCCGCTTCCGAAGCCTGAAGAGCTCCTGGATGACGCGCCGGCGCTGTGAAAAGAGCTGTTCACTACCGAGTTCATTACTGCCAGCCGAGTCAAATCGTCGCCCCTATACCACTCTGGGTTAGTGTTAAACAAGTCCTTAAACCGTTTAATCCATACATCTTCGACACCAAATGCGGTCGCGTAAGGCAAAAGCTTTTCAAAAAACATCATTTCCTGGGCCTGAAAATCAAATTGAGGATCCTGACTTACCAAAAAATTCTTCAGGGACACTGCTTCGGAGTATGTTTGAATCCCTTTTTCCGGTCTTGCCGGGCTTTTTCTACCTAATATAAAGGACACCAAACCTAAAAATATGTTTCCGATGAAAAATGACATTACTGCAAGTCCGGTATAGGCTCCCGAAGTATTTACTGGATTGGATTTGAACACGTCAGCTTTTTTTAAATATTCTCCTGCTGTTGTAGCAAGTGAAGTTCCCGCGGCTCCGAACTTTTCGTTTTTACTTAATTCTTTTGTCGAAACTTCTTCAGACAGTCCGGAAAACATAGCCTCATAAAGATCTTTTTCATATTTTCTTAGTGGGTCTATGTCGGTTTTTTCGGTTTTAGAAAAGACAAATTCTTTTTTATCTTTTTGAGTGATTTTTATATAGCCTCTTTGAGCTAGGGAAATGATTGTGGCAGGGACAGCTTTGCTTCCTGCGGTAACATCTGCCGTAATCGCTGTTTCTACCGCAGTCAAAGGCTCTCCATCCGCTGTCTTAGGAGGAGAAAACCACGCAGCGACAATTCTGGCGTTATCTTTTAAATATTTTTTCTCTCTTAACCACTTAAATAGTAAAAAGACCGGTAAACCTAAGTAAAATCCTACTGCAACTAACCCAATAAAAATACTTAAAATGGCTACGAAAATAGACGACTTGTCTTCTTTAGGCTCAAGTTGAAGCGCGTAGCCCTTCGGAAATTTCGTGGCGATAGTAAAGGCTTCTCCCGGTCTTACCGAACCGGTTGTAAATTGCAGTTTGTTGCCTTCTTTAGTCACTATGCAGTTACCTGCAGTTACCCCTGTAGGACCCGTGTAACAAACTCCGTCCAATGTACCCTCATTAAAAGTTTGATCAAAATTGACAACTGCGGAAACATTATTTATGGGTGCTGCCCATCCCGGACCAACGGCGTTCCAGTAAAATTCATCGAAATCACTGAAATATGTAAGGGCACCCCCCAAAGTGTATTTAATGACGTAAGTGTGTTGCCCCGTAATAGTTTTGTCCGGATCGCCTGCTTTAATCGTTACTTTATCGTCTGATTTACTTGTCGTGTATTGGTAAGAATTTCCGTTCCCGTCGCTCACTCCTTTAAAAGCTATGTCTAGGATAAAAGACTTGCCATCCTGATTAACTTTTTTAAAAGGGATGTAGTAAAAAATACCGTGGCGTTGCTCGGTCCCAAAATCGTAAAGTATTGTTTCTGTGACATCTACTGTTCCGTCCTTATTTACAAAAGCCTCGAATTCTAAAGAGTGAATAAAATCTGCGGCCGACGCAAAATGCGGAAAAAATAGGAGTAACCCAAGAACAAATATTTTTCGTAAAAATCTCATATAAATGGTGGGCGAGACAGGACTTGAACCTGCACCGGTTTTACCCGACAACGACCTCAACGTTGCGCGTATACCAATTCCGCCACTCGCCCAAACAGAAGGAATTATACCAGATTAAACTCCTACTTAATTACTATTTCTTCGGCCTGGATAACGCTGGATTCTGCATACCCCCACGTTATGTTACCCTGAATCTCCACATGTTTACCGTCAAAAACGTCCATTCCTTCTGTTTCGCGTGAAGGAGGATTGACCTGTATTTTGTCTATATCCATAGGAAATCCTGCTGCAGTTTCTTCTAACGTGTATGGCTCATCGAAATACAGCCAGTACCAGTAATCCCCCAAATCCAGCTCCGCGGGTATCTGTTCCTTTTTAAGTGTTCCCGTAAATGTTTCTAAGGCTACGGGTGTTTCTTCGGTGGCGACATCGGTAGGTACGGTGTCGGGAACGTTAACATCCAGACTTGTCTCTACACTTAGGAGTCTTAATTCAATTTCTCTAAGGTATAGATAGTTATAGATGGAAATAAATACTGCTACGAAAGCGAAAACAAAAACCAAAACGATTTTTATATTTTTCATTTTATAAGTTAATTAATTACTGGTGCCAGAGGTGGGACTCGAACCCACACACCTTGCGATACAGCCTTCTGAAGACTGCGCGTCTGCCAATTTCGCCACTCTGGCATTCAATAATCAGATTATAGACTATCTGCTTGATTATAAATAGAAAAAGAGAAGGCCCTAAGCTTTTGATAGTTATGCTTTGGGCCTTGCAGTGTATGTTATTGTTTATGCTCTTTTCTTGTGTGCTGGCGTCTGCGACGGCGTTCGTTGGGGGCGTTCTGACACTTGGTGGAAGCGTTGCTAACTGTATTGTTCCCATTTTTTATTGCGCTGCCGTTTGTAACCGTTTTTCCCGTCCAAGGATTTGTTCCCATGTACTCCCCTTTCAGATGTTATTTTTGTTAGCTTAGACTACCCCGATGTTGTTAAACACACCTACGCGTACGATTGTAAAACAGTAGCTCAAATATTAAAAGAGCGTTTAGTTATGCAACCGAATTATTTGTGCGTGGAACACTTGAGCACAAAAGCTGAACTAAACGTTATTCTTTCTCGAAGTAGTAGCCCCTTTAGTTTCGCAGCATAATCTTCAGTAAAAATCCCGCAAAACCCGAGGCGAGAAGAAAAGCCGCAAAAACTCTCAGCATGAGAGCCTCGCTCGTTAGTTTGAATGCAAGTTCCAGGCTATCGGTAGAAATAAACTCAAGGGAGACGTTTCTTCCCATTTCAATTAACCATTCGCCTTTTGGCATATTTTCTAAACTAACGCCAAAATACTCCTTATGCTGCCACCCAAACGGGGCGGGCGCATTTTCATCGTGCAGAATTTCCCCCGTCATACTGTTTCTCAGTATAAAAAGGTATGGAGACCCCGCACTGAACGCTACGCCTTTGGTTTCTATAAAGAAACGTCTCGAATAGTTTGTCTGTTTAAAGATGTCCGTGCCGGACATTTCGTCGGGCTGAGTGAACGCGAGTACCCCGGCAGAAAAGACAACTATCCACGCAATCACACCAACAATCACCTTTGTTCGCATCATCTCTTCTCTCCTTTTAAGAGTTTATTGATTTCCGGGCTTTAGAATTCGCTAATTGTGCTATAGGATATTAATTTTGTCAATTTCGGAAACTATGGGCGTGACACCGAATAAATTTCCCTCACGACAATGGGAATAACAGTGAGAGTCAGACGGGTGTCGGTAAAGAGAGATTAGGTATGGAAGTACGTCACCGTTGTCGGCGAACAACGCTCGCATGGTGAGGACGGAGGGATTCGAACCCTCGACAAACCGGTTAAGAGCCGGTTGCTCTACCACTGAGCTACGTCCCCAAGCCGCGTAATTATACTACAAGGATTTATTACCAAAAGCGGTTTCTACCCATTTCCCAAGGAAAAAAGTAATAATTACCACCGCGAATCCGACTAAAAGGTGTTCTGTAATGACTTCGTAGCGATTCTGGTTAGTCTTTTTTGCAATTCTCAGGCTCATAAGTATTAAAACAAGCGCGGAATACAAAACGCTAATTGTGACGGCGTGACTTACCGAAAACAGTACAAACGGAATAACAAAAGACAAACCTATTAGAAGTTTAGAAACAAACGTGGCGATAGTGATATTACGAACATCCTGCGCCGATGGATGGCTTTTAGACTCTTCCGATATATGCTCACCTAACGCGTCAGACATGGCGTCAGCAACACTGACGGTAAAAATTCCTCCGATGATAGCAAGTCTTTCTGCCGAAGACGAATAAAGCCCCACAATCATTCCGAGCGTTGTAATAACCCCCGACGTTGTCCCAAACCCGAAACCTGCCATGAGTGAATCACCTATTTTTAGTTTCATACCGTAAATTATATTTTATGGGGAAGTTAAAGCAAGAAAAAGAAACCGGACATGCGGATTATTAATAATCTCCGTATGCCCGGCTCATTTATTTGTTACGAATATACAATTTTCCCTCACCGTCAAATAAAACCCCTTTTGTCACAATTATTCCGTCGAGTGTTGAGTCCGTGTAGCCTACAAGATCTTCGAGCTGCATCTCTTTTATCACTCTATCTGTAAGCGCGGATCTTTCCATCGGGCCTTCTTCCTTTAACACCATTCGAATCGCCTGCGTGATAAATATCATTGTATCGGGCATCTATCTCTCCTTTTATAATAAATGGGATTCTAAACGAAAAGCTTCGAGATTTCAAACGCACGTTGTGTAAATAAAAATCTGGAATATATGGCGCCCCCAGAGGGATTCGGTCACCGGTTCGTGTCTGCTGACACGCCCGTCGACCCCGCCTCGCTCGCCTACGCTCACTCCGCCATTCGAATCCCGGGTAATTCAAACAAATTTCGTCAGGGAAAAACCCTGCCGAAATTTCTTGGCGCCCCCAGAGGGATTCGAACCCCCGACCCCTCGTTCCGAAGACGAGTGCTCTGATCCGCTGAGCTATGGAGGCATAATAAAAAGCTTTAGCTTACTTGTAAATTATACCACCGTAATCTGCTAAAATAGGTGTATGAGTAAGCTGAATAAATTGTTGGTGCCTCTGTACACCTTGTTTCTAATAGGTTCATTTTTTTATGTAAAGTCGGTTTTAAAGGGGGTTCCCGTTTCCGTGGAAGACAATTCGGACGAAAAGACGGTCGAAACAAGAAGCGTGAAGGTCTCGCTTACCGTTAAAGCACCTTTTTACACTAGAACGTATTCGCAGGAATCGAAAAACACTGATTCCGTCTCCGACCTTTTATTAAAAGTCAGAGAGAACAATAAGGATTTTACATATGACCGCACCGCCTATTCGTACGGCAGCAAGTTAGACCAAATAAACGGTATAACAACAACCGAAACAATGGAATGGAGAATTTACGATGCTGAAAAAGATGTTACTTTAAAAATGGACGACACGGCGCTGGAAGATGGGAAGAACTATATTCTTACGTATCAAAAAACAAACGAATAACTTACTCAAACCTTAAAGCTTCTATTGGATCTTTTTTGCCGGCACTTAAAGCCGGATAGGTACCGAACACTATACCAACAAATATTGAAAACCCCATCGCCAGTACAACGGCCCACCACGGTATTGTTGCGCGTATAAAACTGCTTACGGCAAGCGTAGCCAGATAACCTAAAAGTAACCCTACCACCCCACCCCCAATACTTATTACAACAGCTTCTGTTAAAAACTGTCTGCCGATATTTTTTGATGTTGCTCCCAGGGCTTTTCGTAAACCTATTTCCTGCGTACGTTCAGTGACAGAAACAAGCATAATATTCATTATTCCTATACCTCCAACTAACAAGGAAATACCGGCCACGGCGGCCAGAGCGGAAGATAAAACCCCGAGTATCTGATCTATAGAAGATAGCACGTCTTTTTGTGTTACAACAGAAAAATCATCTACCCTCATGTCTTTCAAAAGCGCCACTTTAATTTCACGCATTAATTCTTCCGGATCCTGTCCTTCCTTAGCTTTTACTGCAATGCTTGATAAGACTTCCACATTAAAGGCTGTCTTCAACGTAGTATCTGGTATAAATATCCTGTCATCAAAAGTGCCGCCTTTTGGTTTTGCGACTCCCACTACCTCAAAACTCGTATTTTCTATTTTTATTTTTTCTCCTAACGGGTTACGGTCACCAAACAATTCTTTTTTAACATCCGAGCTAATGAACGCAACATTAGCTTTTTTAGAGTCGTCGGATTTTGTGTAATAAGTACCTGATTCCGTTTCCAAACCGTAAATAGAATAAGATTGGTAAGTACCTCCTACAACCGTGCTTGCGTAAGTTTTTGTTTTATATTCGGCAGTTTTAGCTATCCTCACGGAAGGTGTAACGGCACTTATCTTATCGCCTACGTATAAATTTATGGCATCAATATTTTTAAGACTCAGTTTATTTCCCATGAAAGCTCTTGAAGGGTCTTGTCCTTCTCCTATACCGGGAGTTACTAAAATTAGATTTGAGCCAAGTGCATCAAATTGGTCCGTAATATAGTTCTCGAATCCTTGCACAACCGCGACTAAAGATACTACAGAAAACACACCTATGATGACACCCAGCATCGTGAGAAACGTCCTTATTTTATTTAGCGCCAGAGCTGAAAATGCACTTTTTATAGTTTCAGGAACGTATATCATTTGACAACACAACCGTCTTTTAAGATTATTTTTCTTTGTGCGATTTGTGCAAGTTCGTCGTCGTGAGTAACAAGTACAATTGTTTTTCCCTGAGAATTTAGTTTTAAAAAGTTATTAATTATTTCTTCCCCGGTTTTTGTGTCCAGATTTCCTGTAGGTTCGTCGGCCAGGATCATACTGGGATCATTTACCATCGCACGCGCGATTGCAACTCTTTGTTTCTGACCGCCTGATAACTCGTTTGATTTGTTTTTCAGGCGGTCTTGTAATCCCACAATTTCTATCATTTCTTTCGCTTTCTTTTCCCACTCAGAGCTAGGGACACTGCTGTATTTGAGGGGAAGTATCACGTTGTCTAATACGGTAGTACGCTGCAATAAGTTAAAGGATTGAAACACGAATCCTATTTCACTGTTCCTGACTTGAGCCAGTTGTTTTTCGCTCATTCCCTTTGTATTTATTCCGTTAAGAATAACTTCTCCCTCGGTAGGGGTATCTAGTAAGCCAAGTATGTGCATTAAAGTTGATTTTCCGGATCCGGATTTACCCACAATGGCAACAAACTCGCCCCTACCGATTTCAATATCAACTCCCAGGAGAGCCTCTATTTTGGTAGTACCCATATCGTATATTTTTGATACATTTTGAGCCTGTAAAATGGGCGTCATTTTAATTTATAATTTTTGCGGTGTAACCTTCAGTAAGTTTTTGATTTTCCTCTGCAGGAACAACAACTTCACTGACATCGGTCTTAATCTCGGTGTAAATATCTCCCTCAACGCCAAGTTCCACAGGAAGTTGTTTGAGCTTACCGTTCTCTTCCACCCACACAAAAGGTTCATCGGTTACGTCGTAGAATATTTCGTCAATTGTGAGAGCACGTACTTCGCTGGTTGTAGATAAAACATCAATATACGCGTCACCTGACATTCCGATTGCTAACTGATGTTCCGCGTCACCCGATAAAGGTATTTCTATATCGAACACGCCGGTGACAGGGTTTGCAGTCAAGGGTACCTGAGCAACTTTAGTTTCAAATTCATACGAACTATAGGAATCCAGCTTTATTTTAGCAGGCTGTCCCAACTTGATATAACCGTAATCTTCCTGGTCAATTGATATTTCGAATATAAATTTATCCATATCGGCTAAAGTCATAACCGATTCTCCCACCACTGCAGTTTCTCCAACTTTTTTGTCAACCTCTATAATAGTTCCATCAAACGGAGCGTAAATATAGGAATTGCGGAGCACGGAAAGTTGAGCTTGGTAAGTTGCCTCGGCCTGACTAATTAGTTCGTCAAGCTGTCTAAGTTTAATATTGTATTCATCCTCACCCCCGAGTGCCGTTATGTTGGCTTCCCTATCTTCCTCAAAAAGGTCCTTATTTCTTAGGGCAATGTCACGGGCATCTTTGTAAGCCTGTGATGTTTGAAATTGAGTAGATCCGTCGATATAAGCAAGAGGCTCTCCCTGCTTTACCGCATCACCTTTATTAACTAAAACCTTAGTTATTTTTCCGGCCGACATAAAAGTAAGGTCAGCCTGTTCTTCAGCTTTTACCTGACCGCTTGCCGATACACTTCTGGACACAACTTTATTTTCTACCGAGACTCTTCTTACAAGAGCTGTTAACTGCTTTGGCCTTAATAAAAAAAACCACAATATCGACGCCAGTGGTATTCCTATGAGCAAATACTTAACAATTTTTTTAAACGCAAAATTTTTCACCTGTGATATTATATTACCATGCTAGGATTTTTAAAATCTCATCACCCCTTAAGACACGCCAGAAGTTTCAAACATGCATTTCAGGGAATTTTTAAAGCTCTTGTCGAAGAACCTAACTTCAGAGTTCAGATAGTTATCTTAGTGATATCAATTATGTTGGGTGCCCATTTTAATATCACGAACACCGAATGGGCACTGCTCATACTTTCTATGGGATTGCTTTTGATGGCAGAAGTTCTTAATACGGTTGTTGAGGACACAATAGATTTTTTTATCAAAGACTTTGATGAAGGTGTAAAAGTGATAAAAGATTTGTCGGCAGGTTTTGTACTAATCACTGCAGTAACATCACTAGCAATACTCATATTGATATTCTGGCCTTACTTTATGGTTGTGCTACCTGCTTAGGTAGATTAAAACTGCTAGATAAATCCCGCCGAAAATATATCCTACAACAATGTCCTGTACCGTATGCGCTCCTATTAACACCCTGGAGACACCGATCAGTATTATGTGATATACGCTAATGATGCGGATAAGGTTAACTGCTAAACCGTCCCCAAAAAACCCTTTTTTGAAAGATAAGAAAAGAAGCAGTCCCCAGAAACAAACGTAAAATATTACATGACTGCTTGGAAACCTGTACATATCTCCCAGCTTTGTAGGATCTCCCACGTAAGTGTCTAAGCGCGGAATTTTAAATATATTCTTTAGCAACACAGAATATAAAAGACTGAGTATAGCGAGTAAAAATATTCCAGCTTCTTTTAAATAACCCGAAGCAATGAAGTAAGCAATAAACGATAGGGATACGACTGCAACTATAGGAATACTGTTGCCAAAGAAACTCGCTGATTCGATAAATACTTTTAAAAAGACAGGCATGCTGTTTAGTAACCCTTCTCGTTAATCTCCTTTAAGGTACCGGGTTCCATAATATACATTCTTACGTAATCCTGGCTAGATTTTGTTAAAGTAAATATGGGATCGTACTTCTCCATCCAATATTGTGATTTTTCGCTGGAGGCGGTTTCGGTAAATGTTTGAGGATTTCTAATGTGAATATAAAACCCGGCTTTATTTGTATCTTTTTCCAGAGGCACAAAGTAACGCACAATTGATTTTCTCTCATTTGTAGAATATGAGGTTATCTCAGGATATTGTTTAACAAACGCCGATATACCCTCCCAATCCCTAAAATACGGAAACCCGAACAAACTTAAGTGGTATACCGGTGTTGGCTCAGGAAATGTCCACGCTAAAAACCGTTCTTCTTCCCACGGGTATTCCTTTGAATTATCCACGAAAACCGCGTAGCTTTGAGCAAAAATGAACATAAATATTAAAAATAAAATGACTTGAAACCCCCATGCAAAAACCGTCCCGGGCAGCTTTTCTAAAAGAAAATCCAACATCCCGTCCAATCCAATACCAATAATTATCATAACGGGAAGAATATAAGCGTAAATGTGTGTTCCCGGAATGTAGACAAGCCCTTCCATAAAAGCGAAAGGTATAAAAAACCATGCAAATAAAGCTAAGTAGGACGCCGCGCTTTTAAACTTAATCTTTTTAGGCAGTTTTGCTCCGTAGGCTTTGTAGTAAAGAAACGCGAAACCCAAAAGAGACGCCAGGATATAAAAATGCACGACATAAATAGGCTGGTAAACCGAAAATAAGTATTTAGAGCTGGATATTTTCGCCGAAACATCGCCGGAAATTCTTCCGGACCAGTAGGAAAGTGTTGATTCAGAAATAGAAAGAACAAAAGGAATATAAAAAGCCAGAAGCATCGCCCCCGATATTGCTAAAGATATTATTAAAGTTTTTAAAGCTTTCGGGTCGGATTTGAAGTTTCTTTTGAGCCAAACAGACATCAGGTAAACAACAAAGGGAAGGATAAAAACCGCGTCGTAATGTGAAAGTATGCCTAAAGCCCAAAACACAAATGCCCAAATTACCCCTTTGTGTTTGTAGTTAGGTCTTTTAACTGCCAGCGTAAGCATGTACAAGGCGAGTATCATAAATAGAACCACAAACGATTGGTACTGTACTATACGGGAAAATGCCACAAAAAATCCATTGCTTCCCAGTAGTAACGCGGAGATAAGCGCTACTCTTTTACCAAAATGTGCCCGAACAAGTTTATAAAAGAAAAATACTGAAAGTATTCCGGCTAGGGAGAACGGCAGTCTAATAAGAAGCTGGTTTGTATAATCGGGATTAATAAATTTCAGAAGGTAAGTGATGATGAATTGAACCGGGCCTTTTCTCTGATCCAGTAGATAGCTAAAAAAATTCTGCCCGTCTCCCGGAAGATAAAGAGCTTTTATTTCGTCACCTTGATAGTCGGAATATCCCAGGTTAAAAAGCCTCAATATTACGGCAGGAACCATTAGCCCGAAAAAAACCAGATTAATCTTTTCTATTAGTTTTTTCATGTTCCCCTACACCATATATTACCAGTTCGTTCATTGCTCTGGTAGTAACAACAAAAGCTTTCCTGGCCTCTTCAAAGTCTGTAATTTTGTCAGGATTCAACCCCAAAACGTACACTTTTGAAAATTCTAGACCTTTTGAATTTAGAGTATTCATCACGTAAACGCCCTTAGGTATATAGTTTACGCGTGTTCCGGAGTCTAAGATAACCAACTGTCCCTCATTTTTAATAATTTTCTTCAATTCATTAGAAACACGGTCAAATAATAAATTGTCGTAGCAAATGACACCGATACTTTTGTCTAATTTCTTTGCGTCTTTCTTAATATCCGAAACAAACTCGTTAAATATCTCGTCATTTGTTTTTACTAATTTTACAGACGGCTCGGGTCCCATTCTATTAATGGACTCCGGCATAAAATCTTCGGTAAACGGAGCTAAAATCTTTCGTGCAAATTCTATAATCGGCCGGGTACTTCTGTAATTAGTAGATAGTTCAAATCTAATCGAAGATCTGGCCTCTTTTATAATATCGAAAAGATCTTCCCATTTTTCAATACCCGAAGGATCGAGAGACTGGTTAAGATCGCCGAATATTCCGAACCTCCCTCTTAATATAACTTTTGACATTATTGCGTATTCCAGAGGAGAAAAATCCTGACCTTCGTCGACGACGCAGTACTCGTAAGTCGGGTGTTTTTGAATGCCCATAAGGGAGAGATAAATGTACACATAAAGAATGGATTCCGCGTAGTTAAGACTTTTCTTATGATCTATACCGAAGCTTTTTGCCAGTTCCGGGACGCCACTTGTCTTTATTTCATTTTTCATTTCCGAAAGCTTGCTGACTAGTTTTCTTAAGCTTTTTATGTTTTCACGGCACAGGTAAGCTTTTATAGAGTCCGTAGGCAGCTCTTTAAGTTCGTCTTTCTGATTAACAAGCTCTTCTTCCAGTTCTGTAAGTATTTCATTTATATTTTCCGAAGGAGACATATTTGTTGAATACTTATATCCGCCGAATGGTTCAAACTCAGTGACTTTAAAAATGTCGCTAAGTTTTTTCTCGAAGGACCCGTGAATTTTTTCTAAAGAAACATAAAGTTTTTTTAAATCCTTAAGTTTAAAAGCTTTAAGATTACCCCGGGTATCAAGGTCGGTTTTTATTTGTATCTGTTCACGGAAAATTAAATTAACAAGTATCTCCCGTACGGTTTTATAATTTATGTCGAATATTCCGAGTCTCGGGAAAAGCGTTGAGAGATAGCCTACAAGTATCTGATTTTTTGCAACAACGATAGATTTTTCGGAGTGAATTAAATTCGGGTAGTTAAAGAAAATATGTGCCAGTTTATGAATCGCTACCGTGCTTTTTCCGCTTCCGACACAGCCCTGTACTATGCATATTTGTCTCGGATCCGACTCTATAATATCCATCTGTGACTGCTGTATGGTCTCAACAATATCCTCTAAAACTCCCCCTGTTTTCTTTCCGATTCTATCGATGATTATTTCGTTCTCATCTAATTGAATATCGTTGTTGTAATACTTTATTAATTCTCCATCCGAGATTTCGTAGGTGCGTTTTAGCAACAGGTCTCTTCTTTCTACGCCGCCCGGAGTATCGTAGTATACGTCCTTTTGAGGGTATCTGTATCTATAATAGACTGAAGCAATTTTTGCACGCCAATCAGTAACGGATAAACCTGATTCCGAAAGACCGAACTTACCTATGTAAATATTCTGTGTGTGTTTTTTATCTTTTAAATCTATGCGCGCAAAATACGGTTGGGTAAATAGATATTTTAATTCTTCAAGTCTTTTAAATTTATCCTTCAGATTTAGAGAAGCATTCTTTTCATGTAGTTGTTCGAGGAACATTAAAAAATCCGGACCGAACTCACCCTCGGTTTTTAATTCTTTCAATCTGTCCAGATTAGAAATTCCCACAGCCTTGAGTTTCTCTTGAAGATTTGAAAGAGTTTTTTTCACAAAAGTTTTTAGTTTTTCGACATGTCTTTTTTCTTCTATGAAAATCTTATCCATTTTAATAATCCCTTTTTGCTATCAGTACAACAAATTCGCCTTTAATTTTCTTTTGTAAATAATGGTTGGAAAGTTCCGTCAAACTACCCCTTACGACCTCTTCATACATTTTAGTAATGTCGTTACATACGCACGCCTGCCTATGTCCTAATACTTTTTGGGCAATTTGCATAGACGTCGATAGTCTAAACGGAGACTCGTAAAATATCAAGGTGGCATCTATATCCGCATACTTTTCAAAAAACTTTTCTTTTTGAATTTCTGTCTTCGGTAAAAATCCGACAAATAAAAATTTATCGGTGGGAAGTCCTGAAACCGACAACGCAGCCGTAACTGCAGAAGGCCCCGGGACAGATTCAATTTCGATATTCTCTTCGATTAGATCTCTGACAAGTTTGAATCCGGGATCAGAAATTAAAGGTGTTCCGCTATCAGATACCAGTGCTAATGATTTACCGCTCCCAAGCATATTTTTTATCTGCTCGATGACTCTTATGTGATTTTGATCCCTATACGAAATCTGAGGTTTCGAAAATCCGTATTTTTTTAAAAGCTTATCGGTTTCCCTCGTGTCTTCGGATAAAATCATATCTACAGCCTTTAGAACCTCTATCGCTCTAAAAGTTATATCGGCCATATTTCCAATCGGAGTAGATACAATATATAATTTCGGCTTAGACATAAACATTGTTCATTTTAGCACTATATGGGTCTAAACACTAAACACGGCACAATTAAATACCCCGCATTCTTCCCCGACGCAACCCACGCGGTTATTAAGGGCATTTCAACACAGGACATTTTAGATTCAGGAACTACGGGGCTGGTTGTAAACACATATCACGCCATTGTTGATAAGACGGTTGATATTATTGAAAAGTGCGGAGGTCTTCATGAGTTTATGGGTTTTAATTTTCCTGTTATCACGGATTCAGGAGGCTTCCAGGCCATGTCTTTGATAAGAAGAAGCCCCGGTAACGGAAAAATAATAAGAGACGGTATTAAATTTAAAATAGACGGTTCGAGAAAAAGTATTACTCTCACACCTGAGAACTGCATACAAACGCAGGCTAAGCTTGGAGCTGACATTATGGTGTGTCTTGATGATTGTACCGACCCCGGAGAATCTCAAAAAGAACAGGAGCTCTCAGTTGCCCGCACGGTAGCTTGGGCTAAAAGATGCAAAGAAGAATTTCAAAAGATTAAAAAAGAAAAACCTTTGCTGTTTGCAATAATCCAGGGCGGAAATAGTAAAGAATTACGTAAAAAATGTGCAGAGGAACTAATTAAAATCGGCTTCGACGGTTACGCCTACGGGGGTTGGCCGGTTGACGGCGACGGTAAGTTTTTGGATGAAATAGTGGAATACTCCGCATCCTTAATGCCAGACGGAATGCCAAAATATGCGATGGGCATAGGAAAACCGGAGGATATCAAAAAGTGCGTAAAAATGGGGTATAACATGTTTGACTGTGTTTTGCCGACCCGCGATGCAAGACATAAAAGACTCTACGTTCTTAATGGCTCTGCAGAAAAAGGATACGAGTTTGTTTATATGAGAGCCCAAAAACACGAGACCGACTCTAATCCTGTTTCAGATTCCTGCAATTGCGAAGCTTGTAAAAATCACAGCCGCGCCTATCTCTACCACCTTTTCAAACAAGGGGACTCAAACGCCGGGCGTCTTGCCACAATACACAACCTGACCTTTTATTCAAAGCTGATGGAAGAGTTGCATCCATTGACACTATTGAGATAATAAGTGTGGAGAATTTTTCACCTTAAACATGATAGATAAAGGCGTTGTCGAAAAAGCAGGGGCTCTTGCTCTCAAAATACACGAAAACTGTACCCGTTTATCCGGAGAGGGTTATTACTGGCACTTACACAGGGTTGCCGGACTATTGGAAGAAAATAATGTTAACGATCCTGAAATACTGGCGGGTGCTTATCTGCACCATATTCTGGACAGTAAAAAATACTCAAAGGAAGATCTAAAAAGGGACTTTGGTCCTGAAATTGCTGAAATAGTTGCCGAATATCACCGAATATCGGGCAACGAAATCAGCTCTATAGACCCGAAGAATTACAACGAAAGCATAATCGTTCAAACTTATCTGAACCTGATAAAAAACCCTAAAACGCTGATTATCCGACTGGCCGATAAGGTCGATAATATAAGATCCGCGTACGTTTTGCCTAAAGAAAACGCCCGTCGTGTTGCTGAAAAAGCAATGTATTTATATTCCCCGATATGCCAGCTTCTCGGTATTCACAAATTTGTCGTGGAATTGGAAAACGAGGCTTTTAAGTTATTAAACCCCGGAGAATATTTCTCTATCGAATCCTATTTAAAAAAGAAAATGCCTGAGATGGAAAGTGTTTTAGAGGACACTGCCGAATTTGTGAAAGACATTCTCGATGAAAAAGGAATCCCCGCCAAAGTCGATTACAGAGTAAAACACACATATAGTATTTATAGAAAAGCTCAAAAATACAGAGAAACTAAAAACTACAAAGGACTCAGTCAAATTTACGATATTGCGGCAATGAGGGTTCTTGTTGATTCCATAGAACAGTGTTATTTAACAGAAGATATTTTAAAACAAGTGTGGACAGCAGTGCCTGGCGAACGTGACGACTACATTATGCATCCAAAACCCAGCGGTTACAGAAGCATACACAATACCTTCGCTGTTAGTCCGACCATGTACTTGGAAATACAAATAAAGACCAAGGAGATGCACGAAAATAACGAGTTCGGTATTGCCAGCCATACATTCTACAAAACAGGAGAGCAATTAAAGAAAAGCTTTCAAACATCGCCCGACTGGCTTACGGACATAAGCTTTATTAAGAATAAGGGTGATCTTCGAATAGACCAGTTTAAAAAGTACGTTTACGTATTTACCCCTAAAGGCGATATTAAACAACTGACGCGCGGAGCCACACCCATAGATTTTGCCTACAGTATCCACAAAGACCTGGGTAACGCCTGCGTAGGAGTTACTATAAACGGGGATTTCCAGAAGCTCAGTTACGAACTAAAAGATGGGGATAGGGTTGAAATAAAGACCTTGAAGCACAAAAAACTACCCAGCCCCGACTGGTTGGACTTTGTTAAAACGCGTAAAGGTAAGGATGAGATCAGAAAAGCCTTAAGAAAGGGTTCTGAGAGGAAAGAGCTTAGTTAAAAACGACCGGAAGGGTTATTTAAGCCTCTGTACTTCTTTGTGAAGAGTGTGCTTTCTCAGTTTGGGATTATATTTCATCAACTCGACCTTATCCGTTGTATTGATACGGTTTTTCTGAGTTACGTAAGATCTCATACCCGTTTCGGTACACTCAAGACCTACTATTAACCTGTTACCTTTTTTCTTTGCCATAGGGTGAAATATATTATAAAATCAACTAAATTACAACCTTTTTTTAGCGGAAATATATGGAAATAAAGTACGACCACAAAAAAATAGAAAACAAATGGAAAGAACACTGGTACCGTGACAATATCTACGAGGCTGTAGATTTTTCAGAAAAACCGAAGAAATATATTCTCGCCGAACTTCCCTACCCGTCCGGACCTTATTTACACGCCGGGCATATGATGAGATACACCGTGCCCGACGTTTACTCCCGTTACTTAAGAATGAACGGCTACAACGTCATGTATCCTATGGGCTGGGACGCATTCGGGCTTCCGACCGAGGGATATTCCTTAAAGATGGGAAAAACACCACAGGAGGTAACTGAGGAGCTTGCCAAGGGGTATAAACAGTCTGCACAGGATTTTGGCTACGGAATAGACTGGAACCGCGAAATCACGACGTCCGACCCCAAATACTATAAATGGACGCAGTGGCTCTTCCTGAAATTTTTTGAAAACGGGCTGGCTGTCCGGGAGGAAATGCCGGTTTGGTGGTGCAAAGAGCTGGGCGTCCTTGCCGAAGAAGAAGTTTTGACGGGAAAAGGCGGTGAAAAAATTAGCGAACGAGGCGGCCACGCTGTTGAAAGAAAGATGTTCAGACAGTGGGTTTTGAAAATTCCTGAATACGCCGAAAAATTAATTGACGGGCTCAAAGAAACAGATTTCCCTGACTATATAAAAACCGCCCAGATTAACTGGATTGGTAAGTCGGTAGGAGCGGAGGTTGAGTTTGAGTCCGAGGGTAACTCGATAACTGTTTTTACAACAAGAATTGACACTATATACGGCGCTTCCGCTGTTATTATTTCTCCCGAATATCCGGATTTGTACAATTTTGTATCCGCAGAACAACGTGGCGAAGTTGAAAAGTACGTTAAGGCCGCAAAACAAAAAAGCGAGATGGAAAGAACTGCCATCCAGAAAGATAAATCAGGAGTATTTACGGGCTCGTACGTTTTGAACCCTTTTAGCGGAGAAAAATGCCCGGTTTGGGTAGCGGATTTTGTTTTGACAACTTACGGAACGGGAGCAATTATGTGTGTTCCCGGTCACGATGATAGAGACCACGAGTTTTCGGTTAAATACGGACTGGAGATTAGACAAGTAGTAAAACCCTCTAATGATGCGGTCGTCGATGTCCAAAAAGAACCTTTTACCGGATACGGAATTTCTTTAAATTCCGGCGAGTACTCAGGTAAAACATCGGAACAGGCAATAATGGAAATGACGCAAAAGGCCGAAAAAGAAGGGTTTGGTAAGTTTAAAATAAACTACAAACTTAGAGACTGGGTATTTTCCAGGCAAAGATATTGGGGAGAACCCATTCCGGTTGTTTATAAACAAGACGGAACCTTAGAGGCTGTTGTCGATACAAAAAACATGGAAGAAGTTTACAAGAAACTTCCCGTAGAGCTTCCTTATACAAAAGACTACGAACCTGCCGAAAACGGGGGAGCTCCTCTGGCAAGATTAACCGACTGGGTTGAAACTACAGACAAAGACGGTAACCCTGCAAAAAGAGAAACCGAAACAATGCCTACATGGGCAGGCTCGAGCTGGTATTACATAAGATATTGTGACCCCAAAAATGAAAGTGCTTTTGCCGACCCCGAAATACTAAAATATTGGCTACCCGTCGATAAATATTTCGGAGACGGCGGTCACACAACCGCGCATCTTTTGTATTCCAGATTTTGGCATAAGTTTTTCTACGACCTTGGCTTGGTTCCCACTCCAGAACCTTATAAATGGAGGATGACGGGCGGACTACTACTCGGCGCCGACGGGCAGAAGATGTCTAAATCAAGAGGTAACGTAATAAATCCAAAAGAATTGGTGGATTATTTCGGCGCCGACGCATGCAGGCTGTACCTGTGCTTTATCGGACCTTACGATGAAACTTACCCATGGGACAATCACGGAGTAAAAGCCACAAAAAAGTTTATCGACAACCTGTTTTTACTAAAAGAAAAAGTTAAAAGTGAAGAAAACGCCGGTCTTGAGCTAGAAAAAGATTACAACTTGATGGTAAAGAAAGTTACGGAAATGTGCGAGGCTCTTAAAATGAATACTTGTGCCAGCGAATTTATGATATTTGCGAATGCCGCTAAAAAAGCGTCTTCACTTAGTGTAGAACAGTGGAAAGGATATATAAAACTATTGGCACCCTTTATTCCTTTTGTTGCCGAAGAACTTTGGCACGAAATAAATAACTTCTCCGGCTGGGACAAAAAGAATAGCGTGCATTTGCAGGAATGGCCAAAGTTCGACGCGTCAAAACTTGCGGAAAACACTCTTACTATACCTATCCAAATAAACGGAAAGGTTCGCACTGAGATTCAAATCGACACAGAAGCAAGCGAACAAGATGTTGAAGAACTGGTTAAAAATAATGTTGACGTTATTAAATCGTTAGACGGTAGAGAAATAATGAAAATAATCTACATAAAGGGAAAAATCGTCAGTTTAGTCGTTTAAAAAAACGCCCCTTTTTCAAGGAGCGTTCCGTCCGTTTTCAGTTAGCAGTTATCTCAGTTCGAACATCACTGTTACGTTTTTGTATGCTGATGTAGACCCCGGTTCAACCGGAATTCCACCTCCGCCCCCCGCTCCCATACCCATATCATATTTAACCCCGCCATACATGTACTGAGCAGAACCCTCGTTAATCATAACGACTCTACCGAGCTTTTTTCCCACTCCCGTGGCTATAGCTGTTGCTTTGCTTCTGGCATCCTCTATTGCAGCGTTAAGTAAAGCCTCTTCATCTATCGTTTGGTCATCGATAGTTAAATTAGGGCCCCACATAGAAGCTTTTTCGACGGTTGCAAGTAATGCGGTTAAATCGTCGGATTTTGAGAGGTCACGTAACTTTGTGTTAATTGTGTAAGATGCGTACCAATCACCAAGCTCATAAGTTGTAACACCGCTGCGGTATACGGAATCCTGGCGCTGATAAACATTCAAGCTTGTCGTCTCAACGTCGGCTTCGGGAATTCCGAAATCCTTTATCATTTGAATAACGCTTTTAGCTCTGTCGGTAAGAGCTTGAACGGCTTTGGCTTTGTCCGCGTCCGAAACTTCTATCGTCAGTGAGTACGAAGCGATTTGGTTTTTTACCAAAGAAGTAGATGAGCCGGAGACCGAAATGGTCTGAGGTGTCAAAACTTTAAACAAATACCAAACACCCGTACCGACTAAGGCCGCAAATACAATCGAAACGAAAATATTTACTAAAAGGGAAACATTTATAAGTTTATTATCATTGGGCATAACGGAATATTATCATTTTTCTTATATTAAGAAAACCCGATAAGTCTGGGGTATAATGGACTATATGGGCTTTGTTAAAAACACCGAAGATATAAATAAAATGAGAAAAGGCGGAAAAATTCTTGCCGAAATACTGTCGGACCTTAAAAAAATGCTCGTTCCGGGCAAAAATTGTTTAGATCTTGAAAAAGAGTTTGTAAAAATGTGCCGGAAAAATGACGTGTCCCCTACCTGCAAAGGTTACGCTCCATATGGTATGCCCCCGTTTCCGACGGGACTTTGTTTGAGTATAAATAATCAATCCGTACACTGTTTTCCAAGAAAAGGAGTTGTTTTGGAGGACGGGGATGTTGTGACTGTAGACACGGTGATAAATTATAAAGGGTTGAACGTCGACGCTGCATTCTCAACCATTGTCGGGAAAGAAGACAGCAAACTAAAAAAGAAGCTGGTAGACACCGCAGAGAAAGTACTTTACGAAACTATTTCGGAAGTCGGCCCCGGGGTGCGGATTGGCCGGATTAGCAACAAAATGCAAAAAATAGTAGAATCACAAGGTTTAAACGTACTTAAAGACTACGCGGGACACGGAATAGGCCGCGAAATGCACGAATACCCCGAAGTACCTTGCTACGGCGATATAAACGACGGTGCGAAGCTTCTGGAGGGCATGACCATATGTATAGAAGCCTTGATTTGTACAGGCAGCGACAGTGTAGTCAACGTCAGTGAGTGGGAAACGTGTATGGAAGACGGCGGGTACTTTGCCCAGGCCGAACATACAATTTTAGTAACAAAAGACGGTTACGAGATATTAACTTTAAAAGATAAATGACATTAAAAGATATATTTACAGGCCAAGTCGGTAAAAACAATATGGATCGAAAAGTATTTCAACTACTTACTACATTGATAGTAATATTGGCGCTGTTCCTTGCCGCAGGTTTTCTTTTTCCGGAGACTGTTTCAGTAATACTGAATGTTGTCTGGATTATTCTTATGGCATCGGCAGCAATTTTTTTCACACTAGGTATTCTGGTAATTATTGGTATGAAAAAAGAAGCGGGTAGAGTCCTGGATCTTTTACTCGAGGGAGCTCTCACATTTATTGATTTTTTGGAATTCTTAAAAAACCTTTGGAAAAGATTTGTTGACCTTCTAAAAGAATTTTTATTATTCGCATCCCCTATCTTCGCTTACATAGCGGCATTTTTAGTTTACATTTTCCTTTTATACATTTATAAAACAGTAGGTAAAAGCTACGACGTCACAATAATGACCGTGATTATAACGGCTGCGGCCATCCTGGGCTTTGGCTTACTAAGCAAACCACAACCCGACACAATAATAGAGCTTACCTGGAAAGGACAATTTCAGAAAAGGTTTAAGGCTGGTTTTGTGGACGGCGTCGAGGTTGTTTTATTTGTTTTCTTCTTAACAATGGATAGCGTTAACCTTTTTTTCTTACCCGCCGACCTTAATATTCCATTGAAAGCTGAGTATAAAGACTACGACCTTATGATTAGAAGTTTTGTTTACGACCAACACGTTATTACCACCATCGCACTTATAGTTACAACCGTATCACTTGAAGTACTGAGAAACATGATAAAAATATTTGCCAATGCCAGAAAATATTACTTAAACTTTTCTCACGAATTAGAAAACTTCGGGGGCACCAAGAGAAATACAATGGACATGCTTAAAGAGGCGATTAGAAAAAGTTTTAACGACGCAAAAAGAGATTTAATTAAATTCGTAACATTCAACACAGTGTTATTCGGAGTTTTTCTGGTATTTCCAAGACTAAAACTACTAACTTTGGCCGTGGCAAGTGTTACCAATCTGGCACTGGACCTTACAATCCGTTCAAGGCTAACGGCCAAAAAAGGAAGCGATCTTATTGCCAGAATACTGCAAAAAGCATTTAGACTTTGACGGGTGTCTTTTCGAATTGTATTATTTCTTTACGGGTAATATTTGGGTATTCAAATGCAACCTTTAGCAGATAAAATCAGACCTAAAAATATAAGTGAAATGTCAGGCCACGAAAAGCTTTTGGGCGGTGGCGGTATTATTTCCGAACTGCTCAAAAGTACGGTACAGACAGGATTTTTCCCTTCTTTAATACTCTGGGGACCTCCCGGTGTCGGAAAAACCACGCTGGCAAGAATAATCGCTACCGAAACAAACCGTAAGTTCTACGAGTTCAGTGCGGTAAACACTTCAGTTAAAACAATAGAAAAAGAATTGGAAGATAACGGTAAAACGACTTCTCCTAATCTGTGGTCTCAGGATTCTTCTTTAAAGAAAAAATCCGGAGCACCTGTCGTTTTCATAGATGAAATTCATAGATTTAATAAAGCTCAGCAGGACGCCTTACTTCCTATGGTCGAACAGGGAAAAATAATATTTATGGGGGCGACAACCGAAAATCCTTCATTCGAAGTTATTGCTCCTCTACTGTCAAGGTGTCGGGTAGTGATAATGGATCAATTGTCCGAAGAAGACCTTGAAAAAATTGTGGAAAGAGCTTTGGAAGATATTGGCAAAAAACTGGAAAAAGACGCGCGTAAATTTTTAATACAAAGTAGTAACGGAGATGCCCGTACCTGCATAAATGTTTTAGAAATTGCTTTTCACTTACAACCCGGAAATGAAATTACCTTTGACGATATTAAAAAAGCTTTGCAAAAAAGTCAGCTAACGTTTGATTTACAGGGCGAAGAATTTTATAACACAATCTCCGCACTACATAAATCCATCCGCGGCTCAGACCCGGATGCAGCACTTTACTGGCTGGCGAGAATGTTAGAGGCAGGACAGGATCCGACTTATATTGCCCGGCGTTTAATAAGACTTGCTTCCGAAGACATCGGGCTTAAAGACCCGCAAGCACTTGTGATTGCAGTGGCGGCTTTTCAAGCTTGTGAAAGAATCGGCATGCCGGAGTGTAATCTGGCTCTCGCCGAAGCCGTCGTTTATTTTGCAAAATCTCCCAAATCCAACGAACTTTATATTGCTTACGGCAAGGCAGCAGATGACGCCGTAAAATACGGAAATCTTCCGGTGCCCTTACACATTAGAAACGCTCCCACAAAATTAATGAAAGATGTCGGGTACGGAAAAAATTACAATTATTATCACAGCCCCGAAGGTAAAAAACTTCCCGATATAGAATATTTCCCCGACAAACTTAGGGGAACAAAATATTTACGTTAATCCTGTAGTGTAAATTCCTCGAGCTCTTTTATTCCACCGAACGCTATTCTGTCGTGAACATGCTTTTTGGCGCACAACATTCTTGCCGGCGTAATTACAAACTCTCCCCACTTATCCGTAATTTCGTCGACGGCTGAATAAAGTTTTTCTTTTCTCTCGATATCCTCAAAAAGATCAAGTTGAGTGGTGTCATTATCAAAAATATCAAACACGGACTCCGCTAATATAGCCACTACTTTTCCCGCGTAAGGTGACCTGCACATTATTCTGTAAGCTTCTTTAAAAATGTCCCGGGGATCGAAGAGAGTTTTTCCGGTAATGTGCCCGTGATGCCAATATGTCCCGTCCCGGTAGTTTATGGAAACGTGAACTCCCTTAGCTTTGTAACCTGCTTTCCTTAGCCGGCGGGCGGTTTTCTCGACCAGTTTATATAAGATGGGGGCAAGATCTTCGTTTTTCGACAGACGATCGGGTATCGCGTAGGAATTTCCATAGCTCCGCCTTCCCCACTCCACATCATCTATTTCCCAGCCTCTTAAGCGCAAGTACCAGTAGTAGCCCGTTATAGAGCCGAAAGCGCGTTCGAGAGTTACGGACGGGGCTCGGTAAAAATCCATGACCGTGTAAATATTTTGTGTAGCAAGACGGGCGGCATTTGCCCTTTTTATCCCATGAAGCCCGGTAATTTCCAGTTTTGAGTAAACGGATTCGAAATTCGAGATGTTTATTTCTTCCAGGCCGTCGGGTTTTTTAAGACCTGCGGCTGTCTTTGCCAAAAAAATATTCGGTCCGATACCGATAGAAACCGTTATCCAATCACCGACGTCCTTTTTAATCAGTTCTTTTATTTCTAAACCGGTGCTTGTCATTCCTTTTTTAAAAGACGGGCATCCTTCGAGGTTGACTATAAATTCATCAATGGACTTTGGAATTACCACGTCCGAAAATTTGCCGAGGACAGCGCGAAGCTTTAAATGTACATCACGGTACTTTTGTGGATCCGGAGTTAAAACAACGAGGTCGGGGGCCAAAAGTTTTCCTTCCTTTACCCGCATACCGGTTTTAACACCCAGCGACTTTGCCTCATAAGAAGCTGCGAGTATACATCCGGACAGAGTATCATAAGCCGCAACTGCCACAGGATGGCCTCTTAATTGCGGATTTGCCTGCTGTTCTATCGTGGCAAAACATGAATTTATGTCCACCAGCATTAACGTCGGTGGTTTGGGGTTAAAAGAAAGGTTAGTCAGCTTGTCCATCCGATATTTCCTCCACCTCCCAAGACAAATTATCGGTATTCAGGACTAATTTAAAGAAAATAGTTTCAGAAGCTCCCGAAAACACGTGAAAAAGGGCCTTTCCTGCGCGCAAAGTGTGATGATAGCCCAACTTTACTATTTGGTGCCTATGACCCTCCCAAACAACCACTGAGGGCCTAAAATCCCTTTTTTTATGGTCATAGATGGATATAACTGATACCGGCGCCTTAACTTTGGTAATCATAGATACGAATAAAACCCGAATATTAAGTAGAGTTTAGTGTGTAAAAATCAAACAGTCAACAAAGTATATAAATACTATAAGTTGACAGAGGAGAAGAAACTAGATAAAATGGTGACAATAAACAACAATCAAAGGAGGAGAAAATGCAAGACGATCTAAGCTCGATTCACGAAAAGCTTCAGAAGATTCAGAAGTATTGTGACGAAAGAAAATCGGAGTGGGTAGGAAACCAGCAATCCGCGGATACTTTAATCAGACTTATCACGGATACTGTGGAAAACATTGCCCCGGGAAAAATACACGTGGAACGCATGGGAAGCCACACAAATAGTGGTGTTCCTGACTACCCGGTCGTTACTTTAACAGCCAGGGTTACAGCAAACTTCTTTCCCGTTGTGTCATGGAGGATTGACGCGGGAGGAACTTTTCCCCCACCAAACCTAAGTGTGGAAGATATTGTAAAACAGGTTAACGAGGGATTGAAAAATATTCGTCTGGATTAACCAAATTGGCCTCAATGCATGGAAATCACAACAGATTTCTTATTGCACCGAGGCCTTTCTTTTTAGTCTCTAGAAAACAAACGCGCCAACCAACCGAACAATGAAAACCCACTTTCCTGTGCACTTAATTGGTTGTTTATAATCGTGTTTTGATTTTCAATTGAACCGGAAAGTGCGTCTAAAGCTTGTTGTTCTTCCGGGGTTAACGCCTCGTTTCGAACTTGTTGTATCTGCTCGAGCATCCTCGTATTGGCTTCAATAATTTCCTGAAGTTTTCTTATAGATTCAAGGTTAGGCCCTACCAAGAATTTAATAACACCGTCTCTTTCAGAGATTCTTTTAAATTGCTCCGTTGACTCTTCCTGTAAATCTTTTTGGGATTCGACAAAATTTTCTAACTCACCTTTTAAATCCTCATCTTCATCGTCAATTTCATCGCCATCCTCATCTTCATCCTCATCCTCATCAATATCGTCTAGCTCGTCATCGTCTTCAAGTTCGTCGGAATCATCGGAATCATCCTCATCAATATCGTCAATCTCATCGTCATCATCTGAACCATCGCTGTCTTCTGAATCTTCATGTTCTTCTCGATCATCATCATCAGACAAAACACTAGCACGATTCTCGGCCAATGCTTTGGAAAGTCTGTAGGTACCATAAAAACTACCCGAAAAAACTAACATCAAGCCAAGTACTAAAAGGAAGGAAATACTATATATAGATATTGAATTTTTGGATTTACTAGTCTGCATTTGAGAATTCTGGGTGATTTTCATCTATGTGTCAAATTGCCAAAGTTTTGTTTTGTCAAAGCTTGCTTACTTTGTTAAAACTACTGCGTTTGGCAAACTTCTGCCCGGTCCGACAACATACTTGCCACTTATATACATTGCAGACGAGCCGCCCCCGTCAAGATTTAATGCGTGTTTTGCGCCTAGCGACCTTATAACATAGGCAGCATCAATGACGTTGGCTCCGCTAACTATTGCCAGGTATAAATTTTCCCCTCCTACACCTATAACTCCCCTTGGACCTTTTATGTCTTTTTGGAAAGAAGTAAGATCATCTTCGTCGACCACAATGTCCCCGTCTTTAACAAGTGACGGGTAGTTAGAAATTCCGGCAGTAACTCCTCCGCCGCCGTAATCGGAAGTTTCTCTATAAAAAGAAGGATCTCTTCCGTTAAATGTAATGAGCCCCGTCTCAAACCACGATAAGGCGTCTTTGTGCTCCCACTTACCCTCGTTGCTATCGTACAGGGCAAAATCGAAGGAGTTTATCTTACCGTCACACGACGCATAGTCAGGCGGACAAAAATAGGATCCGTTCATTCCCGCAAATCCTCCGCTATCTTTGACGTAATCGGCAAGACTTTTGGTGTCACAGTCATTACTGCAGGAGCCGGATGAAGCTGAAACCGTTTTTACTTTTACTTCATTTAAAGGGAGTTTAATTACGTGTGCACCGAACGTACCTCTTTCTGTTTGCACGGTCTGATAACTATATCCGGACGCCGCTACTCTTGTTTGCTCCAGTTTCGTTAGATAAGCCGAGTAATCTTTATCTAAATCGGCGGTTTGTTCATTTATTCCCGTCGTTATAGAAGCAAAATCCTTCTCTATTAAAAAATCCCCCCATGCGTCCTTTTGTTCGGTAAGGTCGGGGGACTTCAGACCGGCTTTTAAGTTTCTGTTTATTTTTTGTTCGAGTACTAAAAGTGAATCGTACACATCTTTTATCGTTTTCTCATCGGAAGTATCTTTCGCTTTCAGTGTATCCAGTTCTTTTTGTAGAGATGCAAAAGAGGCTTCGGTGACCATGGCATTTGTAACTTTCAAGTGATCTTCAAACAGGGCGTCTGAAAAGTTTTCACGCAAGTTGGTTTGGGACGATTTAATAGCAGACAGTGATTTTTCAGTGCTGTCGAGTCGGAAATTTAAATATACTAGCCCCCCTACAAGAATCAAGGAAATTAATAAAAAACTCGGAAATTTTAACTTTTTAAAAATGGACAGTATCTTCACCCATCAAATTATAGCAACGGGCATGATTTCCTGTATATAATTAGGCATGCCCGTCGAAACTTTAGAATCTTTAACTGAACAGGAACCGTCCTACGTACAACTTGTTGAGACATTGACCCCTGAACAAATAGAAACATCACGAGAAAAAGCCGGAAATTACTTATATGAAAATGGTGCTCATTCCGCAGGTAAACGCGCAACTGACATACTATCCGTAGTCAAAGAAGCTTCCGATAAAATGCGCACGGAAAGTGCGGAAGCCAAGATAAAATTCACAGTTGCGAATGTGAGAGGCCTTATAGCGGAAATGATCAGTAAGAAGCTGGATCTTTCTGAGTGTGAAACTGTATTCAAACTAAAAGAATTTTTACCCCAAAGCGTAGCCATTGATCCATACGACCATTATATAGATATGGGCGGTTTGAGAAAGGACGCCATTCTTGTAAACAATTTTTTTGAGACCGGGGTACAGGATACTCTTCCCAAAGAAGGCGAGTCGGGTTACATAACCCCGGATGAATTAAACACATTGAAAAAAGACACTATAACAGCTCTTGTTGATTACGAAAATATTGAAAAAAGGATGAACGTGAAAAATACCGGTAGGGACCAGTTAATAAGGTGGCACATCCAAAATCATGGTCATTATCTGGGTGGTAAAAAAACTAAAACACAAAATAAATTGTTATCTGATGCGCTCTCTGTTACGGATAGGCGTGATACCACAACTCTTAAAACTCTCATCGAAAACCATGCCGAACCCGCATACGTTGCTACAACTCTTCCGGATGAGTTCTTAGAAGACGCCGAAGGTAAAATAATAGGAGTAATCGAGGTAAAAGCTTATACGCCCTCTGAGGTAAAAGATTGGATAAATGCTCTCAAATTAAGCACCGTGCAGGAATTTAACACTTTTGGACTTTCAGAACAGGAAAAAAGCGACAGGGCGGCCGATGCAGCTCTTTACGACAGAAGAGGCTCTCAGGTAAATATATTAGGTAAAGATATGAACCCTACAGGAATGAGGTTAGGCGTAAATTTTGAAGGCCTTAGGTATTTTATAAACGTAGCGAATAACGAAGCGCCTCACTCGGCATTAAAAGTTAACGTAGATTTAATAAACGACGAAACAGCGGAGGTAGTTCAAAAAGAGATAGACCTTGAATATCCGGTCATAGTCCGTCTTCCGCAGGACATACCGAACGAAGATATACTGGAGCTCGGTGCCGTTCTGGAGAAACTGAGTATTTCTAACATCGCCATTCAAAAACTGCCTTTCACCTCGCAGGAAATAAACGAAAAAGGATTCGGCGTATATCACCGATTCGGGGATACCAAAGAAATGGAAAGATTGAAAAGAAGTATTGATCCGAACGTTACTTTCGCGTTAAACCGCAGACCCGCCTGGGTGGAATAATTCTCATTAAGCCTCAGCTAATTCTCAGTAAAAAGTCTATAATGCCGTATATGCGCTTACTTGTAGTAGAAGACGAGCATAAAATCGCCAATTCAATTAAGAAGGGCTTGGAGCAGGAAACCTACTCTGTTGATGTTTCTTATGACGGTTCAGATGGTTATGACCTTGCCTCTACAGAAGAGTACGACGCAATCGTGCTTGATCTGATGCTACCTGGGATGAACGGTCTTGAAATATGTCAAAAACTAAGAGAACAAAAAATTCACACGCCGATACTTATGCTGACCGCAAAAAGTGAGCTTGAAGATAAAATCTCAGGATTGAACAACGGAGCCGATGACTATTTAACAAAACCGTTCGCCTTCGAAGAACTCTTGGCAAGAATTAGGGCTTTACTAAGACGCCCGTCTGCAACTCTACAAACAATCTTAAAATTTCAGGATTTAACTCTCGACACCACCAACTTTGATGTAATCAGAAACAAAACTAAAATTGTCCTTTCTAAAAAAGAGTTTTCACTTTTAGAGTATTTGATGCGTAATCCGGGAAAGGTTCTTACAAAAGAAAATCTTGCAAATCATGTTTGGGATTATGACTCGGATATTCTTCCGAATACAATCGAGCAGTACGTGGGATATCTGAGAAATAAAATTGATAAACCGTTTCCAAACAAAAAACCGTTAATTAACACTGTAAGAGGTTTTGGTTATAAACTGGGAACTGATAACTAATGTTTAAACAAGCAAGGATAAAACTCACTTTGTGGTACGTGGCTATTTTGATGGTAGTAACGGTAAGTTTTAGCTTTTTTGTTTATGCAAGCGTCGACAGCGTAACTTCAAGAGCGCTGGAAAGCCAGAAACTAAGAATAGAGCGCCAGTACAATAACAATTGGGGTATGAACCGGATGACCCCGCCCCCTCTTCCCCATTTTAACACCGAAACATTGATGGAAATACGTCAGAAGACTGTGAACTTGCTAATCGTTCTGAACATAACGATACTTTTTCTATCCGCAGCTCTTTCCTACTTTCTTGCCGGAAAAACTCTAAAACCGATTGAGGAAACGGTAAAAAAACAGAAAAGATTTATTTCCGATGCTGCTCACGAAATAAAAACTCCCTTAACAGCTATGAAAACGGAGTTAGAAGTTACAATACGAGACAAAAACTTTAAAAATGAGGAAGTTAAAGAAACTTTAAAAAACTCAATTGAAGAGGTCGACAAACTCAACGAACTGACAGAACGTCTACTCACTTTAAGTAAATATCAAGCGCTAAACGGGACCGGAAAAAAAGAAAAACTAAACCTTAAGGAATTGCTCTCAAAAATTGTTACTAAATATAATAAGGTCGCTAAAAGTAAGGGCTTTGAAATAGAATTTTTACCGGCTGATGCTTCTATTTTAGGATCTCGCGAAGAAATTGACAGACTGTTCGGTAATTTAATGGACAACGCAGTTAAATATAACTCGGGTAAGAAAAACGTTGAAGTAGAAATGGTTACAAAATCAGGACACGCTGCTGTACGTGTTTCAAACGAAAGCCCGGAGATAAAAGAAAAGGACACCTCTCTCATTTTTGAACCTTTCTATAGAGCTGAAGAATCAAGGAATAAACACCGCGCGGGTGGCGTCGGATTAGGACTTTCTATTGTCAAAGAAATCGTCTTAGGGCACAAAGGCAAAATAGAAGTTAGGAATGAAAGAGAAAATGTGGTTTCTTTTGTAGTTACTCTGCCCCTCTCAGACAATTCTCAGTAATTTATATTAATTTTTTAAAATGAGCAAAGCTATGAAATACATCAAACAACATAAAATTGTTTTCGCACTTATCTTGTTAATTCCTATAATTATTTTCACAGGCCAATATTATTTAAATAAAAGCTCGGTGGAAATCTCGTCTTCTCAACAAATACAAACAGAGGTGAAAAAAGGAAATATCAGTTCTACTGTTTCAGCTTCAGGTCAAATAGAAACAGCAAATTATTTGGCTATCACAACCAGCGTCAACGGTATAGTCAAGAAAGTTTATGTTAAAGAGGGCGACATAGTTAAAAAGGGTCAAAAAATAATTGAAGTTACATTGGACTCGGAGGGAGAGATAAGTTTAGCAAACGCCTACGCCTCCTATCTAAGGGCTAAGAACGCTTTAGACTCTGCAAAAAACTCACTCATTCCCCTTGAATCGGCTGTTATTCAAAAAGAAGAGGCGTTTGATACTGAGAAAGAAGAAAATAGCTATCAGTCCCACGATGAGAGAATTTCTTATAAATTAGCCGAAAACGACTATTTTACCGCTAAGAATAACTATGAATCCAAAAAAAACGAACTTACTCAATTACAAATTTCGGCAAACAGTGCCTGGAATGAATACCAGTCGCAATCTCCTGTAATTACGGCAAGTTACGACGGTTATATTGCGAACATTGTTGCAGTGGAAGGTACCAGAATCGAGAACTCTGTGTCCGAAAGATCAGTACAAACTGTAGCCTCGATAAAAATCGAAGGAACCCCGATTGCTGTACTGAACATAACCGAACTCGATATAAACAATATCAAAGTAGGCCAAAAGGCAAAAATATTACTAAACAGCGTACGAGATGAGACTTTCACCGGTACCGTTGTCGGAATCGATAAAATAGGCTCTCTCACAGGCGGAGTTTCAAACTACCCGGTAATCATTAAATTCGATCAAAACACTGATAAAGCACTACCCAACATGGGCGTGGAGGCAGACATTATTTTGGAAAGCAAAGAAGGGATTTTGTATGTTCCTACCGCAGCTGTGAAATCTACGAAAAACGGAAAAGCGGTCACTGTAGTGGCAAACGGACAACAAATTAATACTGCCGTAAAAACCGGTATTTCAGATTCCTCTAATACAGAAATACTAGAAGGTTTAAATGAAGGCGACGTTGTTTTAATGGAAACCTTACCCACCTCCGGGTTTTCCACAAATAGTCAGGTACAGTTTAGAGGTGTCGGAGGAGTCGTCCCTTTCGGAGGAAGATAAGTGATAAGAGTTAAGGACGTAACAAAAGTATACGAAAATGACGGTACCGTAACCGAAGCCTTATCGGGAGTGACGTTTAACGTAGATAGGGGTGAGTTTGTTGCAATAGTAGGCCCCTCTGGTTCCGGAAAATCCACGCTGATGCACATTCTGGGAGCTTTAGACATTCCGACATCGGGAGAATACATATTAAACGACAGCGTGGTTCAAAACCTTTCTGACGACAGACTTGCCGAAATCAGAAACAACGAAATCGGCTTTATATTTCAGTCCTATAACTTACTTCCCCGTATGTCTGCACTAAAAAACGTTATTTTACCCATGATGTACGCCGGAATCGGCAAAGCCGAGAGAACAAAACGCGCCATGGAAGTGCTGAAAGAACTGGATCTTGAAGATAAAATTAACAATGCACCGAATCAACTTTCAGGCGGCCAAAGACAGCGCGTAGCAATAGCACGGGCTTTAACAATGAACCCTAGTATTTTATTGGCAGACGAACCGACCGGCAACTTACCCACTCTGCAAAGTGACGAAATAATTTCCCTATTTGAAAAATTAAATAAAAGTGGAAGGACAGTTTTAATTATTACTCATAACGATGAGATAGCCGCAAGAGCGCAAAGGGTTATTACTTTAGTAGACGGAAAAATTGTAAAAGATGAAAGGAAGCGCAAATGACTTTTCTAGAAACACTGGAAGAAAGCGTTTCAGTATTAAAAGTAAATAGAATGAGAACTTTGCTATCCATTCTTGGCATCGTTATAGGTATCGGTTCCGTGATAGCACTTATGACACTGGGAGAAGCAACGCAGCGTTCTATTACAGATAGAATCCAATCTCTCGGGGCCAATTTATTAACAATAAGGCCAGGAAGTCAACAGCAAGGATTTCTAAAAATGAACTCAACCGAAAACACGTCACTTAAATTTGACGACGCTTTAGCCATTCAAGAGTCACCGCGTATTACTACTGTTTCCGACGTGTCTGCCGAATATAGCTCAAGATCACAGGTCTCGTTTGAAAGAAATAATACAAACGTTCAGGTTACAGGGGTTTCCGGAAATTATTTCGAAATAAGAAATATTAGTATTGAAATAGGTAGTTCTTTCGGACCGTCAGCCAGCGACAATTATGAAAAAGTCGCTGTATTAGGCCCGACGGTAGTTGAAGATTTGTTCGGAGAAAACGCAAACCCGATAGGGCAAAGCGTTAGAATAGGAAGTTCTACGTTCAAAGTTGTGGGTGTTACAAAATCCAGCGGAACCGGAGGATTTAGCGGGTCGGATGAGGCAGTATATGTTCCTCTCACTGTTGCCCAGGACATAATTTTTGGAAAAGATTATGTGAGCGCTGTATATGTTGTGGCAAAAGATCAAACCGTAATTGACGCGGCTCTTAACCAAGTCGGGTTTTTCTTGTTGGAAAGACATAGTAAAGAAAATGTTGAAGATGCCGATTTCTCGATAACATCTCAAGAACAAATTATTGAAACAGTCAGCGAAGTAACCGGAACTTTTACTACCTTACTCACAGGAATTGCCGCAATTTCGTTGGTCGTGGGTGGTATTGGAATTATGAACATAATGCTTGTCACGGTTACCGAGAGAACTCGTGAGATAGGGTTGAGAAAGTCGCTCGGGGCCAAAAGAAAAGCAATAGTAATGCAATTTCTGACCGAATCGATAATTCTGACAATCATAGGGGGATTAATAGGCGTTTTAATCGGCCTTGGTGTTTCCATGATTATTACCTCGAAGATGTCTCTCCCGACAACGATATCCGTGGGTTCGATATTTTTATCCGTAGGAGTTGCCACGGTTATCGGAATTTTATTTGGTTGGTATCCTGCAAGAAAAGCTTCAAAATTGCAACCTATCGAGGCTTTAAGGTATGAATAAAATTTTAGGAGTAAATATGGACAAAAAAATGTTGTTAATTATAGGCTGCGCGGTAATTATTTCGGGATTACTTGGTTTCTACGGGGGAAGATACTACGAACAAACTCGCCTTAGAAGCAGATTTAAATCAATGCCTGGTACAATGCGTCAGGACGGTTCCGGTATTTCTTCTGGAGGGGGCACCAGACTTGACCATATTCCCGGACAAGGTTCTGGATTCTAACAGGCTTATCAAACTAATAGTGTGCAACCTCGCGAGTATTTTGGCTACTATTTTTTAACATAACCTCCAATAGCGTGTATAATGAGCAGTTGCCTATGAAGCTTAGAAATATCGCTATAATCGCACACGTCGACCACGGAAAAACCACCATTGTAGATGGTTTGTTAAAGCAGTCCAAAACCTTTAGGGACAACGAATCCGAGATGAGCCAGGACCTGATACTTGACTCCAACGATCAGGAACGCGAAAGAGGAATTACAATTCTAGCCAAAAATACCGCGGTAATTTATAAAGACACCAAAATTAACATAATAGACACCCCCGGACACTCCGATTTCGGAGGCGAAGTTGAGCGTACTTTAAATATGGCAGACGGCGCACTTTTGGTAGTGGATTCTCAGGAAGGCCCGATGCCCCAGACAAAATTTGTTTTAAAAAAAGCTTTGGAACTGGGTTTAAAAATAATTGTTGTTGTAAATAAAATCGATAAGAAAGATGCGCTGATAAAAAACTCACTTCACAAGATTTATGACCTATTTTTGGAACTTGCCACCCACGAGAGTCAGCTTGAATTTCCTATCCTATACGCAATAGGTAGAGAAGGCAAAGCCTGGAAAGATTTTGATTTTTCAAAAATTACCGAACTTACGGCGGCCCCTGCAGATTTCACTGATATTTTTGAGGCTATATTAAAATATGTGCCGCAACCCGAAACAAGAGATACTGAACCTTTTCAAATGCTAATCTCAACCCTGGATTGGGACAATTATAAGGGTAAATACGCTATCGGAAGAGTGACTAAAGGCGTAGTTAAAGCAGGCACACCTGTGGTTCTAATGTCCGCGGACGGTAAACAGGAAAAAACTACCGTAGAAAAAGTATTCGTTAACCAAGGGTTAAAAAGAATTGAAACTGCTGAAGGAGTATCGGGAGACATAGTTTCACTTACAGGAGTTAAAAACGCAAGCATAGGAGATACCGTTTGCGACGCTTCTAACCCGAAAGTTTTGCCTACAATAAAAATCGAAGATCCGACGTTGGCAATTTCAATCGGACCAAACACTTCCCCCTTCTTGGGAAAAGAAGGAAAATTTTTAACCGGACGCCAAATCCTTGAAAGAATAGAACGGGAATTACAAACAAACGTCGCTATGAAGTTTAGAGTTGCGGACGACGGACAGTATGTTTTATCAGGCAGGGGCGAACTTCACCTTTCCGTTTTTTTAGAAACATTAAGAAGAGAGGGCTTTGAACTAAGTGTCGGAAAACCCAGAGTTATTACTAAAATTATCGATGGTGTTGAAATGGAGCCTACAGAGGAATTAACTATCGATGTTGAGAACGCACACGTAGGGGCAATAAAAAGCGAGCTGGGAAGAAGACACGGGGTTCTAATTTCTCAAGAGGAACTTACTTCCGCTTCCTCAAGACTGACCTTCGAAATTGCTACCAGAGGTATTCTAGGACTGCGAAGCGTACTATTAACCCTTTCAAAAGGTACTGCGATACTTAGCTCTATGTTTGTAAGATACGAAAAAATGGGCCATGCCATACCAAAGCTAAGAAAAGGCGCTATTGTAGCCTCTCACAGCGGTAAAGCAGTTCCCCACGGACTTGTGCCCGCTCACGAAAAAGGGCCGGTTTTTATCGGTCCCCAAACAATGGTCTACCAAGGCATGATTGTAGGCTTAAACGGCAGGGATGAAGACGTGGAAGTGAATGTGTGTAAGGAAAAGCAGCTTACTAACAACAGATCTTCGGGAGAAAACGGTATCACTATTCCTCCGCCTGTAGAGATGAGTTTGGAGCAGTATTTGGGCCTTTTAGAGGACGACGAGCTTTTAGAGATAACGCCGGAGTCCTTAAAGTTAAGGAAGAAAATCCTTGACCCCACAGTCAGGCGTAGGACTGCCGCCAGGGCACTTTGATTAAACGCCGGCACGTGTTATACTTCTCGTTGTGTCTGATTGAGATTAACTTGTTTTTCTCTTTCCCCACTAAAAAATATGCATACTAAAAGTTATGGACATAGTAATAGGTTTGCCCGCAGCCGAAGAAAGTTCGGAAGTGCCCGTAATTACGGGTCTAATAGTAATTATAGCGGTTCCGGCAATATCTTCGGAGCAAGCAGATTTCAAAGAAGAAACCCCTATTCAGGGTCATATATAAACACCGACTTATTCGTCTCTAAGGCCGTCAAGGGTGAGACAGAATCTATGTACGTTCCCACAATGACCTTTAACGACTATGTGCTCGTCCAATCTTTACAAAAAAACATCTCTAAAAAGGCGTATCTTCATCCCACTAAAATCCAGGCAGAAATAATACCCCAAATATTGGGCGGACAAGATGTTCTCGGAGTCGCCTGCACAGGATCGGGGAAAACAGCTGCCTATCTCATACCTATGATAAATAAGGTAATGAAAAACCAGGGACAGAAATGCTTGATAATTGCCCCTACCAGAGAATTAATTAATCAAATCAGAACCGAGTACAGCCTGCTTATCTCAGGAACTCACTTAAGAGATGTCGTTATTATGGGAGGTGCCAGCTATTCTGAACAAATAAGACTTATTAAAAAAGACCCTCACTTTGTTATCGCTACTCCCGGAAGACTTTTAGATCTTTGTGAAAGAAAGCAAATAGACTTAAGCTCTTTTAATAACATCATTCTTGATGAAGTTGACGAAATGCTGGACATGGGATTTATCAACGATGTTAAAAAGATTATCGCGAAGCTAAATAATTCCAGACAATCATTATTTTTCTCCGCTACCCTATCTAAAAAATCCGAAGAAGTTGCAAATTCATTATTAAGAAATCCCTACAAAGTAGAAATAGAAAAACAGGAAGCTGTTAAAAACGTAGACCAGGATATTGTTAGAGTAGATTCAAGTAAGAGCAAAATAGAGGTTTTACACGGTTTACTTATTAACGCCGATTTCAAAAGAGTTTTGATATTTTCAAAAACCAAAAGAGGGGCTGAAGAAGTATCCTCTGAGTTACGAAAAAGAGGGCATAAATCAGGTTCTCTTCACGGAAACAAATCTTTAGGGCAACGTTCAAAAGTGTTAAGCGAATTTAAAAAGTACGAAATAGACATTCTTGTAGCTACCGACGTCGCATCAAGAGGAATTGATGTGCCTGATATAACTCACGTTATTAACTACGATCCTCCCGCGACCTTTACAGACTATATTCACCGTGTAGGTAGAACCGGAAGAATGGGTAAAAAAGGCGTTGCGTTGACTTTCGTCAGATAATTTTCACTTACTACTCCTTTACATTATAGGTTGATTTTCCTTATAACAGCTGTATAATCTCCTAGCTAAACTATTCCGTAAGCTCTAGAAAAGGAGAGAAAATGAAACCGGATGAGTTCGAGGATGCAGTTAACAGATATTTGTCTTTAATCCCAAAAGACTCTTTGAAAGCTGATCAAATCGAAGAAGTTGTTTTGAAAATGAAGCCCGGAGAAAAAAGAACTTTTCGTTTTGATCCCAGAGATACGAAACTTTGTGGAGTCAAAGAATTACAGTACTTCCAAGCGGCACTCGACATGAAAGTGAATCACATTTTAACCGGCTCTTACGAAGTAGATGTCAGGCGCGGGAAGTACTTTTATACAATCGTCATCGGAGCCAAGGTCGGGAAATAGAATTGTTTGCACTACCTGCATTTAAGGAACAAAGGCGTTTTACACTCTTTGTTCCTTTTTTTATTGCAGTATCTCAAAAAACATCGATCGATTTTAGATTACTAGTGGTTCTCGCAAAAGTGCTGAAACGGTTCGTTATCATAATCCTCATCAAAACTTTCCTGTTCTTCCCTAAGTTTGTTGAATGCATCGGCGTACAAACTTTCAACCTCTGAATTTAATGCGGTTTCCGTAGGGTAATCTCCGAGGTTATTTAACGTGTTTACGAACTCCGTAGCATTCTTTACCAGAATTCTTTGATGTTCATTCTCGTGTGCCACTACGGCGTCTTTAAATCTTCTCCAATCGTTTTTCGTATCCTCCGATGCTCCCCCGCTCGATGTCCATTGCGGTACAGTAATTACAGAGTCGGTTGTTACCGTAAAATCCCCTATCGTATAACCTTTAGAGGTCAGGGTGGGGTAGTACTCATACCGCATGGTGGAATTAATATAGCCTAGTTGGACTCTATCTTCTTCAACCCTTCTTTCCTCTGTGTCTATCTTATCGCATAATACCTCCCTATCGTTTCCGCTAACAAAGTAACTTTCATTCCTGATTTTTACTACCGGGCCTGCCTGATACCCGTGTTTGGGTTCTTCGGGCTCTTTATATTGTGTGATAGGCTGGGGTAACAATCGTTTCTGAACAGATTCTTCAACATTCTTTACCTGTGTGATTACGTCGTCAGAAATAGGTAACAAGCTGATGTAGATATACGCCGCCAAGCCTGCAACTCCGAATACTATAAGTATCAATAATACTGTGACAAAAACCTTAACGTTGGCCATTATTGTTATGCACCTTTGTAATAAATTGCGAAAGATGTAACTTCTAGCTTGAGTATAATACGCATTTTGTAATTCGCCAGAACTAAAACGGCATCTTACTTTTAGGAATTCCTAACTTGAAGATGCCGTAGTATTTATTAAATTGTTTTTGATTTAGACTGCTTTACTCTGCGAGTTTTACGTTTTCCGCTCTCGGACCTTTATCGCTGTTGACTACGTCAAATGTGACCGCAGCTCCGACTTGAAGCTCGTCAAATGTAACTCCAGTAAGGTTGTTAGAGTGAAAGAAGAGATCCTTTGTTTCTCCGTCACGAGAAATGAATCCAAATCCTTTGTCTGTCTTTGTTTTAATTGTACCGTTCATAGTTTTTTTTGATTGGTGGTTAAACCTACTTATACCTCCTTTCGCCTTGCTATTGTACTACTTTAGGCGTAAATAGGCTAATTATCTTATAACAACAACTTAGCTAAAGCCACACCCGGTAAACCTTGGTAAACTATTAAAATATGCGTTCAAAAAACCACTACCTTGAAAACAAGAAAGTCGCCAGAAAAATTATATTAGAATATCTGCATTTTTTTGCCGCATTGTATAAAGTAAAGTTCCGAAAAGTTGCCATTAGAAACCAAAGGTCTAAATGGGGAAGTTGTTCTAAAGCAAAAAATCTGAACTTTAACTACAAAGTTGCCTTTTTACCAAACGATCAAAGAGATTATGTTGTAGTTCATGAACTATGCCACCTGATTGAGTTTAACCACTCTAAGAAGTTTTGGGCAGAAGTCGCGAGAACTATTCCAAATTACAAGGAAATTAGGAAAAAGGTTAAATCGACGAGTCTGCGTTAAAATTCTAGAATAAGTAGTTTATGGGGTGGTAGTGGAGGTTAAGTTGAACCAATTAATTGATACTTTGGTGATGTTTCAAAATGTAATTTGCTCTTCGCAAGTTTAATAAACTAAAATTAAAGACAATGCATTAACAATCACATCGCAGGCTTCTTTAGATAAACGCCTTTTGCCTTTGTGAACATAGCAGTAATCACAGCGTAGATTGCAGGTATCCGTAACATGGATCCAAAGTGCAATTGATTTCGGCTTTTTGGATGCGGAGCAAGTTTTTGGTTTTCCCTTGTCTACAAAAAGTCCTTGATCTGTGAAGTACTCAATCACTGCCTGCACGGTTTCTTCCCATTCCGGAGATTGTGAGGTATTGGTTATTTCCTCAACAGTTAAACCGTTTTCAAGAAGTTCGTACACCTGCAAGGCAACGCCGGATAAGACAAATGCTTTGCCGGAGCCGTAAGGACTATAGATCACTGCCTCGCCATTTAAGAGGTTTAACTTAGTGTGACCTGCTTTGTCCAATAACAGCCCCCGATAAGTCAGGTCTGCCATAGCTATCTCTCCTTTTTTACAAGATATTTTGGATTATTGGCGTAGTTATAGCATAAAAAGGTTTTTATCTCAACTCAAAGTATGTTTTTATGAAACCATTTCACTTATTTTTGGATCAAACTGTTAAATGTATCGTAATTCAATTCCAACTGGTAAACATCCCTAAAAAGATTTGAGAAGTCTCCAGAGAAAGTCTTATACCCTTTTAGTAACTGTAAAAGTTTTTCCTTGCCGAACTTAGTACTTAGCAACGACATTGCATACCCAGCTTCCGTATAAACATCACTATTATCTAAAAAAGTTCTAAATGCTTCGGGTTTCTTCCATCTTTCTACTTGACCCGATGCAAAAATTGAAACACCCTCCCATAACCACTTGGGCTGTGTTCTCCCACCAGTAGCAACTCGAAAGTAGGCATGGGCAAGTTCGTGTTTAATTAGCATTTTATAATCCTCATCCGTATATGGGTGGCTGCTATCAGTTTCAAAGGAAGATTTACTTAGCACGAATACAAAGTTATCGGAATCCCATCCAACTAACCATTTTGGCGTCTCTTGATCGCGTAATGCGTCTATAGTCACTCGATCCGGAACCACACATACCCTTGGTTTGTTTCTTACCCATTTAATTTGGAAAAAATCGTTCAAATCCTCCATTGCTTGTGTGTAAATGATTTCAAGTCCTTCGTTTGGACTAATTGTTATCTGGAATATGTTACTCATAAGTAAAGTCATTATAACTCAACATCGTTAAAAATGTGATTATTTAATACTTTTATATACTAAATGCGCTCCGTGTAAGGGCTCGGGTTCGATTAACCGTTAGGGAGGTGCTTAAAAGATGTTGTTATAACAACCTTAAATTTTGGGGTGGTGTACGGGAGTCGAACCCGCTAAAACTGCCTCCACAGGGCAGCGCCTAAGCCGTTCGGCACACACCACCATAAAAGTCTAAAAGATTATATCATCATACGACTTAAAAAGCCTGCACTAACGTGTAAACCAGCGCATTCGCTCTAGTTAGTCCTAACAAACTTCCAATTCTCAAAATCCAAAAACCTATCCGCGTAGGTAAAGGTATATTTCTCCCCCACTCCCTCTATATACTTGGAGACATAAAAATTAGTAAACGGGTGATATAAAAATACAGCAGGAACCTGATCCACAATGACTTTCTGAAACTCTTTGTAATGAATAATCCTTTTCTCATTGTCCAGCTCGTTTCTGCCTTCTTCCAGAGCTCTGTCCGCCCTTACTTGATCAAATCCTGAAAAATTAAGACCGGGAGGATTTTTTTGAGCTGAGTGCCATAAAACATATCTATCCGGGTCCCTCCCCACCTCTTGCCCGAATAACAAAACCTCAAAATCACGGGGTTCTATAATACGCGAAACAATATCGTTGGACGCAATGGGTTCAACTTCCACTTCTATATCCAGCTTCTCTCTCCAAACCGAAGCTATTTGTTTCGCCAAAATGACATGAGTTTCAATATCGGGAACCCTAATTGTAAGGCTTTTGTCGCCCAAGTCTTCAGAAAAAAACTCATCGTAACTGTCAAATTCGAGCTCCAGATCTGTAAACACACTTCGGCTGATCGGTCCCTGAACTCTGATACCTTTTCCGGCAGTGAAGCTTTCTAACGGTATAACTTTTTCCAGTTTCTGCCTTACTGCAATATCAGAAAGCTTCTCGTTTCTGATGTTAAAAAATAGCGCGTAATAAATCCCCTGAACCGGAAATTCATAATTATAAAAATTCTCGGGAGATTTTTTTTCGGACAATAAATAACCATTTATCTCTCCTAATTTCGCGGCAGTTACTATCTCGTCTTCATTCGAGTAATACCTAAAACTTATTTTTTGGATATCGTATTTGTTATTTGGGGACACCAAAGTTATCTGCCTTATATACTTGCCTGATTTTTCTATCCGCGCGACTCTAAAATCTCCGCTTGTAACCGGAGAAAGCGGATCATTATTTTCCTCAGCGTTCTGAGGCATTATTCCTACCGTAAGCAAACTTAAAAACGGGGAGTACTTATTAGGAAGGGTGTATCTAACAGTCAGCTCATCCACTTTATCGGTTGCAACCCCTGAAAGATCCGCAACTTTAAATGATGTGTAAATTAAGTCATCCGAGTTTATTGTCTTCCCGTTTGTCCAATATTGATGATCCTTTAGTTTTATTGTATAAACAAGACCGTCGTCTGAGACCTTCCACGTTTCAGCCAAATCCGGTTCAGTTGCCCCGTAAATATCGTATTTAAACAACCCTCTATAAAGGAGGGAACTAATCGTTTTGTCGGTCTGTTGTATAACCTGGCTTGGGAAAAACGTCTGAGGTTGCCCCAACATCCCCTCGTTGTAGCTCACACCGGGTAAAAGAGCGGCAAAAAACGTATATATGTATAGGTAAATGGTGGTTAGTATGGCCATTTCGACTCATTTTACCACTATTTTATAAGCGTGGGGTTAGGTGGTTATCTCGCGTTTTCTTGCAAAAGAGGGGCTTTTGTTGATAATATACCGTTGTGCCATGTGTTTGTAGCGGGATATTTACCCCATAAACCCTGGCCCCATCGTCTAACGGTTAGGACGCCGGGTTTTCATCCCGGTAATCGGGGTTCGATTCCCCGTGGGGTCACCATTAAGGATTTTTATTTAGCATACTCCTTGTTCAACTTGAAAAGATAAGATAATTGCAGTATGCCATTCTCGATCTCATAATAGGTAGGTTGCTTTTCAAAAATGACATTGAATAACGATGTGTCTATTAGGTTTCCTTCCGTATCTATAAACAACTCGTGGAAGTGTTCCATAACATAATTTGTGTAAGCTTCTATTACCTGTATGCTCATCTCGTCCCCCTCCACTGTTTCCCGTTTCGTAACTAACTCAGTTTTTTCTTGTAATAGCCTTTCGGAGAGTTGCATAGCCTCAGAGTTAAAAAAAAGAGGCAAAAACTTTTGATTTTCGCCTCTACGGAACAAGTTAGTACTCTTTAATACGAAGGAAGCGGATGCTTTCGAACGTAATCTATAAGCCTGCCGTGAGCTATGTAAGAGCTCGTTCCGCCTTCTCTGTCTCTCATCGTTGCCCTTACAGCGGCCATTTCCTGTTTCTGTTTCTCAGATCTAAAATCGTGGCCGTTAGGATATCTTGTATTAGTCTCTGCTTCATTGACGGAAATCCAAGGTCTTTCCAAGGTTGGTATTTTTACCAGTCTGCAAATTGCCGTAGTGGAACTATCCGACGTTTCCTGGTCCACAGCCGATTCGGAGGTCTTTTTGGTGTCGGACGAAGAAAGAACAGTGCCGATAATCGTCAGCGACCTGTTTTCATCGAAGTAACCGTGTGTTCCGAATTGCAGGGCAATCATTTCCGTCAAACTACCCCGCTTTATGCCTCCGCTGATCATTCCCCCATCACCGTCTGCATAAGAAGAAGCGGTATGAACTGCAACGGTGCGGCTCATTGAATCGAAAAGTACAATTACATTTCTGCCGATTGCCGTCATTCTACGGGCCCGTCTCATAACAAAATTTGTAACGTCAACCTGTGCATCAGGAAGTGTGTTCCATGGAGCTTTATGAAAGGCGCCTTTCGCTCTCTTGTACTTGTTAAATATTTCTATGTACAGGGCAGCATCCTCGGGACGGTCACCTACATATCCCATCAAGATATAAAGGTTATCCATCTCGAGAGAAAGAAGAAGGCACGCTTCCAAAATCTTGGCCAGTAACCAGGTTTTTCCTGCACCTCCCGGAGCGATAACCCAGTAGGCTGCACCTAATCCAATCGGGGCAAGCAACGTAATCGCCCGTAAATCAGGATCGCCGAATTTTTCAACCGGCAATGGTTTTTTCGGATACTCGCTTTGAAACCCCGACAGATCGGTAGGCCAGGCTCTAAAAACTTTGGGATCGCGCTCATTATTAACCGAGGAAATGTAAACAATTTTAGTGATATCGTCTTTTTCAATGTCAATCTGGTCACCTTCGGTTAATCTGTAGTAGGACGCAACCTCCTTCGGTACTTCCAAACCATACATACCCACACCGTCTTTCGAGTAGTGGATATTTTGAGTCGGCCTCACGCCCTTTTCGGTTAATATTCCCCAGTAATAAGTATCGTCTCCGCGCACCAAACCGTATTTTTTTGATCCGTCAAACAAATCGGCTCTACTGAAATTCAAATACTGATCCGTGCTGTACACGATAATCGTCCTGGGGAACTTGGTATCTGATTTCTTTCCGACTTCGTACAATGGTTTTTCTGAGCTGGACAATTCTTCTTGCAGAATTAACCCAATCATTTTTCCTCTCTTTCTCCGTTAGTTTATTTTCCTTCCCTTATTAGGATAGGACCGAATGTAATCTCAATTTTTATTAAAGTCACATTCCGACCTGCCTTTTAAAAGAGAAGGAAAAGGATGAAAAAATGTGTTCCATCCTTTTCCCACGTACGGAATTTACAAAAGCCTGTCCTCATTGGGATCGGGAACTTCCGTAAAGTCGAAATCATTCTTGCGCCCTTTTTGTGAAAAGTAAGACGACACATCTTTGTCGCTTTCTTCCACTTCTTCTTCAGGTGCATTTTCTTCAACATAGTTACCGTCGTCATCGTAGATGCCGGGGTCCTCAACGCGGAAAATATCATAGGTCTCCACGGTAGCTCCCGCGTCCTTGAATTTCTCAAGAAACATCGTAGCTTCGCGTTCCTTTTTTCCACGTCTCCAGTTCTTTTCGTCGCGGTCTCCGACTTTTAGCCGCATAGCCTCTTCTTCGATATAGGACCGCTCCGACGCTTGTCTGGAAGCATTATCAATTAAACCGTTCAGGAGATTCTCTAACCCCGGGCCGTTGTCCACCCAAAATAGGACGTCCTCAGCCCTGTTAAAGATAGACCGTAGAAATATTGTTCTAAGGTTTTTCTTCTTCGCAAGCCAGGAGGTGTATTGATCCCTAACCCAAGATGTCTGAAACTTTTCATCAAAGTCCTGGGGATCAGCAGAAATTTGTATCTCCTGAATTTGCTTGATCGGCGTCCTTGAAGCTTTAGGCAAAGTTCCCAAAGCGAACAACAGCGAAAGTACCGGAGTTCTTACTCTCACGTAGTAAGTCATGAAAGTGAAGACCACAAATTTCGTGTATCTCCGCCTCCACTCCTTTAGCCAATACGCCCATGGAATTACCAGGAAGTTGACTAATATTGTGAGCAAGAACAACCCGACAGCTACAGCGGGAAACCTGGAAAACTCTAACACGAGTATCGCGATTCCTCCCATAATTACGCTCACAAAAAACATACCGGGAATTGTTTGAGTAATTAATTCCCAGACAACCGTAGCGTAAAAACTCGGGAGAACGACTCTTTCCAACCTTTCCCCATACACTACAGTGTATGTTTCCTTATCTTGTTTCGGTAAAAAACGGCTATCAAAAAAACCGAATACGGTTTTCTGAGCCGCCTTGGCAAACCAGAATGAAAAAACCTGGCTTAATACTGCCGCCGCTACAATAAGAACTAAGTACAGTATTACGAGCTCAACGTTAGGTAAGTTTCCATCCTGAAGAAAGGATATTTCGACACCCAGCTGTTTTAAAGCATAGGCACCGAGTCCGACACCAATGCATAAAACAAAAAGCATTAGCACCGTTGCCGGAAATATTTTACTTGACGAATCCATTCTCTCCTCCTTTTCTTAGGTTGATTTGTAACGCCTTTTATTAAGGCTGTCACGCCGGAAAAACTTCCAGTGAATGAAAATCTTTCCGGCGCGCGCCTTATATAAGCTGACGTGTTTATATTTTTAAAGTGCTTAAACAATCCGATTATAAAAATCGGACTGAAACATCAACACTCAAATTTATATTTAAGTGCTAATGCTTGAACACAACAAGAAAGTTTTTTTTGTTGAGTGGAAACGGGGCGAGTGAGAGAGAAAAAATTCTCACATCAATCGCCCCCTAAGTAACCTGTCGGATTCACCCATTTGCCATTAATTTTCATAGCAAGATGCAGGTGAATTCCTGTAGAAAAGCCGGTTGATCCGGACATCATAAGCAACTGACCTGCTTCTACTACATCTCCTTCCGTAACTTTCATACTTCCGTGCGCTCCGTGCCCATATGCTGTCCAGATAGAATTTCCTTCGTTGTCCTCGCCTTCAATCGCTATGACATTTCCGGAAATCCACCACTGGCCGGCAAGTGTTTCACTGGGCGAAAGATACCTTGAAAATGTAATTGTACCTGAATGCATAGCATAAACAGGAGCGGATCCCCAGGGTGTGCCTCGACACATATCAATACCCCAGTGAATACCGTTAGCCACGGGCGCCCCATACCCATATCCGCATATAAAGCTTCCCGGGTAGGGATTCGTGAAACTACCGACTACTGACGGTTTTTCTCCTGGCGGAAAATCAAAACCAGCTGCAAATACTTCGCCTTCAAGCAATCCTGTCGCTTTCAAAACTTTAATCGCTTGACTGCGCCACCACCCTCCTTTGAACACATAAATATTTTGAGGAACGGGGTCGTATTCCCAGCCTGCAGCAACACTATTGAATGTTTCGGCTCTACTTACAAGCTGATTACGGTATTCGATGCTGTGGTTCCAACCATACAGGGAGTCGAACTTCTCATCCTTTGTTTTCCCCGACTTATAACCAATAGCTTTAAGCCACCAGTTTTTTCCGTACGGGGCGACTCGTTTGTCAAAAAAGTTACAGGATTTGACTAAGTCGTCAGGATGCGCTGAAATCCCGTCCCTGCATATCTTGACCCCGGTCGACGGTAGTATACCGTTGGGTCCTATTTCTCCGGCCGAACAATGCGCTGTATAGTCGCTATAGTCCGGCCGGATCATTTCTTTGGCAATTTCTGACCAATCCCTTACTTTGTGTTCTTTCCAGTAGTTTAAAAGCCACATGGCAGAAACAACTTCTTGATGGGATAGTTTGGCTGCAGAAGCGATTCCGCTACAAGAACCTAAATTTGTACCTCCTTTGGACTCGCCCTCCAAAATTGCCAGCTGGATACCTAAATCGATCTCCCCGCCATTTTCGTTGATCCACTTGTTTGCCATAATTTCATCGGCAACAACCGACGGATCAAAGCCTAGTGAGAGTATATTCTCTTCGGCATCAGCGGGGAGTGAGTACCACGTTCCCCCGGACAGACCCAAGGCTTCTTTGATGTAATCGTTGTAGGCCTTGGGGTCTGTATCATGGATAATTCCGAGCGTTAAGAACATCGACGCAAAAAGCGCGAGAATTAACAACGGAATTCCGGGGAAAATAGAAAATGCTAGGAGCGAGCGGAAGAAGTTTCTTGTGTCCATCCGTCTGCTCCTTGCTCGGGTTCTTGTCTGCCCACGAGTTTCAGAATGGAGTTTGGTAATGTTACTTTTAGTTCGGGTACGTACGGCGCACTGTTTTCCGACAGTTTTGCTATAGAGTATTGGTTATGTTCAAACTCCATTACCAAACCAAAATCTTTGATAAACCCGGGTTTAATGTATTCCAGGTCGGTGTTGTTCTGGGTTAGAATGCGTGTCATCACACCGCCATTTCTACCGTTGTTCACAAGTGATACCAACTGTAACCCAAGAGCCCGACCGGTTGCAGAAGGAATGTATCCCAAATTCGGATCGTCAGTTCCTTTTTGTACCGCGCCGAAATTGTCAGCAACCAACATTATCGTATTTCCAGTCTTCTTGAACCATTCAGTCCAATACTGTTGAAACACTGTTAGATACTGAAAATAGAAATTCAACAGGCGCACTGTATTCCCTGACTCAATTTCAAATGTCAGGGGCAATCCATCAATCTTTTTCTTATCTTCCCACCTTGAGAACTGATCCCGAACGATTTGGGTAGCTAGATCAATATCAGCAGTGTGCATTTCTTGCTGCTTTGCCATCCAAACTTTGGTCCTATCAGGCGCTTCAACATTAGGCATTACTGTGTAAGCGTCGGGTAGGTTCAAGGGCAAAACCGTCCCTCCAAAATTCTTGCAGATTTTTGGAACCGCTTCGAACTGCGTAGCAGAAAGTGGAAGCCAAATGACGTTCTGCGTCACTTCAAACACTTCCTGCAGAGCTTTCGTGGTTTTACCTGTTTTGCTGGATCCAATATAAGCTACAGATGGCCGGACACGGTTGTCCAAAAAAACTACCTGTCCTTTGTTAAAACCGGCTACATAATTTCCGTTCCGGTCGCCAAACGACTTAAGTGAATCCGTAAATTTGGGTAGCACTTCAACAAGGTTGGATACGGAGTGCAGACACCATCGAGGTGGAGGAGAACTTCCCGGAATAAATGCCAGGAAAGCTGAACGAACATCACTGCCCGTTCTTAATTCCCATTTTCCCTTTTGCTTTGAAATTATTTTCGCCACATTAGAGAAATCCGGTGGTTTTCCGTTTACATCCACTTCCGCTCTAAGAACCGCTGTCATGAACAAAACTGCGTCGCGATCGTTCACTGCAACTTTTTCAGCATGAACAAGCAAATCACCAAGTTCAATTATCTGGTATATATCGTCCGCTGTAATTACCCCTGCCCAAAAAGCATAAGCCTTTTTGTTGTGTGGCATTTCGTAGTACGTGTCATGCCATACTATGGACGAAGGAGCCGCGTACCATACAGGGTCCACGGAACCAGAAAGCAAATCCGCCGGTGTTTCCGACATGTCCATAACATTGCCGTCTATAACAGAACGGATCACATTCCCTAGCTGGCGGTATTTTACAATCTCACCGTCAAGGGCAATAGTGGGTTCGTGCTCTACCGGAATTACAACTTCTGCCGGTCCCCAAATAAGTACGTCGTGGCCGGTTAGTACCTGATTTTTACGCGGTAGCGCCCATTCCTGAACACTTGTCAAAAATTGGGTGCGGGCCTCGTTTGACACGGACTTTTCCCGTTCAATGTGATTCAGATACGCTCCCGGATCGCCACGAACAGCTCGTTCCAGAAACATAAAATCATCAGCATACTCTAAGGCTTCACGTAATTTAACAGGCACGCCGTTGTATAAACTCGGAGACTTGTGGTAAGCAATAGCTCTACTTATCGTGTCTTTGTAAATGCTTTTAACGATGGCTTCCTTATGGTCTCCGGGTCTAGCTTTAATGCCCAAAAGGTTCCTGGCTGAAGATTTTTCCAGCATAGTTTCCGTTGGGATCTTACGGATAATTTCTGGCAACAGTTTCCGTTCTACTTTCGGAAGTTTAGGTCTTTTCTTGAACATCGTTCTCTCCTTTTCTATAGGTGTGTTTGATTAGGTTTCATGCCTTTATTGGCGTGAGCACCGGAAAGACGTCTCAACTTAAACATCTTACCGGTACCCGCGCTTTGGCAAAAACCTTCTAATGTCCTCAAAAACTTTCTTATTGTGTTTGTCAAAGTGCTTTTCTTGCACAGTATGCAAGAAAAACCGGACATACTCTCTGCCCTTTTCAAACGTCTGCAATCACAGCCGCTTAAAAAGAGCCACAACAAGAAAGAGACGTGGCTATAATTTTGGTAAAACATGAGAGGATAGAGACGGGATTTACCCTATCCTCTCATTTGTTGCGTTTACTTGTAGTAAGTTCTGTCTGACAATTCCGTAACCGTGACCTCTTTCACATGCTTTTGGCTTGGTTTTACGTAGTCGCGGCGGTATGTGTGGTTTGCCCATAGTTTCTTAGCTAAAAGAAACAAAAGGAAACACGCTAACAAAATCGCGAAAACGAGGGCCAGGGGTTTCCAGAAAACATACAGAAGTAGCGATACTAACAAGTATGCTGTAAATGCAAGAACAACCGAACTGTCTCCACGTGATTTATCAGGGAAAATATATTTCCACTTATTTAACTCAGTAGAGACATTGAAAGTTGTTTTCAAGATTTTCCTCCCTTCTTACCGACCAAACGTAAAAGATCCGCGGGGTCTACATCGGGAAACAAAGTTTCTGCAGCTCTTTCGGCTACACCTTGCGCCTTGCTAAGTAGAACCTCTTTAGGATCGGCGTCGGAGTTTGATATCTCTTCGGCCACGTTGCTGACAAATTTAGCAGCTTTGCCACCAACAACTAATTTGGGTTCGTGTGTAACTGCACCCGCAAGTGTAAGCACATCTCCAGCCTTCTTGAGAAGCTTAAGACGGTTGCTTTCCTTAACTGATTGGGGGTGTTTTTCATCCTCGGGCGCCAGGCTGTCGTTTTCCGTTTTCCTTGAACTAGCTTTACCGGAAAATCGGATTGTATTTGCATCTATGGTTTCGGGATTGTCATGTATTTCTGAAATCTCGGGCATTGATGCATGACTTAAATCGTCATTTTCCCTGTGCTCTGAATTAGTAATATGTATTACATCATCTTGATTGAGCACAGCATCTTCCAATAAACCACTCGGAAGGTAATAAACCGGGGAAGGACTGTCCGGCCCTTTGGGACCATTAGGTCTTCCCGTGCTACCATAAAAACCATCGTCTCCGGATCCGGACACATCGATTTCTCCTTCTTCGTATGTGTCTTCTTTGTGCCGAATGAGAACCGGAAGTGCCATCAGATATTCCCAATCTATCTTTTTGTTCCTTGCTGCTGCCACTTTCTCACGTGACGGAGAAGGAACTAATGACGCAGCCAACCAAGGCAAACCTATGTAGCAAGCTAAAACCAAAAACAATGTGCCGGCCGTATAGAATGCGCTGGTAAAAACTGCGACAAACGACATATCCCAGGTCGGGTAATAAGTTCCTATCAATGTAACAAAAGTGTCATACATTGCGAGAAACAAACCCCACCCCAAGATTTGGGATGCAACGAAGACCACTCCCTTGAAACTACTTGAAGCAATCGAGGTTGCTACTGCAATTATCGCTGCTACAAGCATTACTATTTCCCAAAATGCACTTATCAACGGAAGCATAAGAGTAAAACTAACGCCCCAGGCAACCGTAGATAATTCGAGCGGATCTGAAGACAGTTTCCAGTGAAGGGCACCAAACACCTTATCCAAACTCAGGTCTGAAGGCATGATACTTTGACCAAAGATCGTAGCAATGGGTATGTATATCAGCAACAGACCGGCAGTAATAAGAAGTGTAACACCCGTCAGTACAACACCACCAAATATAGGTTGCCCTGCTTCCCAATTGGAAAGAAGTCCCCAAAGGGTAACAAGAACGGCTGACGCAGCCAAAAGCCCTATTATGGGTCCGATCTGCGTCTCTAAAACAGGAGCGTCAACATGGAGAAAAAACTTTTCTCTCCAGTCGAACAGCTGCTCCATGTTAGTTGGAACGTCGCATCCGGTCAGCAGCAGGCTGCTCACCAGTGCGATGAGCGATACTCCTGCACGCCTGGCAGTCATGTTAACCGCCCAGGGGTTCTGTCAGAATGGTCGTGATCCAACTACCGACCGTGGTGATGATAATTCTGTCGCCCTTAAAATCGGTCGCAGCCCATATAACGAGACCTGCCCCGACCAATACTCCAGCGATCGACAGAAGTACCGGGCCGATTTCAGCATCGCCTTTCAAAACCTTGATAAGCTTGACCATGCCGAAGATAACCAGGAAAGCTGCAAACACCAGGACGCCCAAGTATACTAAGTTATCAACGAATGTGTTCATTTCTATCCTCCGATTCTTTTGAGTTGGGTGCGTTAGTCGAAAAAACTGTAGTGCAAGGAATACCTTCCTTCAATGCTTTTCTCCTTTCGCTTAGTTTGTGTGCTCCTTATTGAGCAGGCACCTCCGGGCGCTCTATAACATAAAAAGCCCGAAGGTACCGCTCAAAGAAACACGTATCTCTTTCTTGTTGTGTTTTTAAAGTGCCGCAGGATCAAATAATATTCCCGTTACCAAGATAAAATGGAATGGAGAGAGCTCTCCGAAAAAAGCTCTCTCGCAAATCTATTCGACGTCGTGCCAATCACCATCAATCGTGTTATCACCTTTACCTTTTTTACCATGAAGCTCCTCCTCAGAAATGCGTTTTCTCAATTCGCTCACAACATTCCTGGGTGAAAGTTCGATGAAAAGGTAACTGCTGATGAAGATAGCAAGTGCGTCGTCTACAGGTCCGGGTGCGATATCGGGAAAGATAAGCCATAAAAGCCCAAAAACCGGTAGAAGCTTGAGTATAAACGGAACACGCTTGTCTCCCATTAATCTCATAACTAACCGGAAATTCTGGCTCAGGTCTTCGAAAATACCCGATCTTTTTACCGGATTTTTCCCCTTATATCCTTGATCCTCGCCCATACTTCCTCCTTTTTCTCGTGCATTTAGTTAGTTTGAGCTCTTTATTTGAGCCGAAGCCCCGAATAGTTTTGTGTGTACAAGACCATACGGCGATGCGGCTTAAAATTAAGGATGTCTATAATCTATAAATAGACCTATAACTATTGTATTAAACTAGTACTTTCTCTCCGTAAAATAGAATTTTTAATTAACATTGAAATGTGTTATTTACCTGCGCGCTTGGCTCAGCATCGATATTATGTAAACTAACCTAGTTTTTGCCATACCCTCTCTTTTTCACTACTAAACTATGGGTTATTATTGATATAACGCCATATCCTATAATTGTGTATATTTAACACCACAGATTTTTTTTGTCAATAAAGGAAAAACCTACCGTTATGAATCTGTTTTACGCTATCGGAAACGGCTGCGTGTTTGTTCCGACTAAAGGCAAAAGTAGCGTTATCACAAAATAAACAATAAATGTAATGAGCACGATCTTTAACAAAATTAACGCAATTATTCCCCAAACCGGACTGCCCACCCTAATTACCCTAGTGCTCAAGAACCTATCGTGCCAGGTCAGATCTTCCTTTTTTCTAAACGCCCAAAGATAACCTAATCCGAAAAAGCTGGAGGATAGCGCATATCCTGCGGTCATTCTCCAAAACGCGGTCGTCTTGTCCATATATGAGCCATTTTCGTCCACTATTCTCAGCCTGAATAATAGTTTACCGATTGTCCCTCCAAATTTATGTGTAAAATACCAGGAATAGAAAAACATCAGGATAGGGATCAAAAATAAAATGGAAAAGGGCAGGACGACGGACAGCGCACTCCATGTTGAAGGAGATGCAAAATATCCTTTCACCGCATTAAACGTTACGAGAAGAAACGGAATCAATACAACCAGCATACTTATTAAACAATCCAACGCGTAAGCAAAATATCTTCTTACGATTCCTGCCGTTTTATATTTGTCCATTTGATTCCTCCGGTTTGTACATAAATGCCACTGGATCCACATCAGGCTTTATTTCAAAAGATTCTTTGGTGAATAAGAAAAGATGGGTCCAGGAAAAACCGGACACGGTACGAACGTAAGGAGTAGAAACCAAAATAGTAGCTAATCCGATTACGCCTGCCAGAAATCCGATCAAACCAATTATAAAAAATGAAGCTTCCTGGTTTACTAAAAACGCCGTGATACCTCCCAGCAATAAGGTGGGTAGAAAAACAATGAGCGTGAAAATCGGCAAAACAAACATTAACGCAAAAAATAGTTTTAAACTCTTTCCTGGTCTTGTTTTGTAGTACTTCCACCCAAGATTAAATGTTGCTTTCGTAGGTACGTTATCGGCAATAATGCTCCTAAGTGCGAACTCGCCGACAAAGTACAATCGGATATTATAGATAAGAACCCAAACTAACGCTATTAACCCGGCTACCCCCAAAATACCTATTAAAACGGAGCCTAATCGCCAAACTACTACGGTAGCAAAACCTCCGCCGATTATTAAAAAAGGAATTAACGATAACAATCTTTTATATATAAAGTAGATTGCCAGCTTTAAGTACCTTTTCCAGTTTCCTTTACCCGCATTACCAAGGTCTTTGAAATCATAAGCTTCCGAATTACACGCCTTTAAAAGACCTGAGTAAAGTCCGCCGCTTGCCCAAACACTTGTTAAGAAGGAAACTATTGACCAGAAAATAATTACCAATAGAGCTAGCATAAAAATAGTCACGGCAGCACTGTTAAAATTCTTTGGAAGTAAACTTGAAACAGAAGGCATCGCTTCCACTCTCTCTTGTGCTATACCCAAAACCTTATTCACATTATTGTCAGTAACGACATTCTCGGGCGACAAATTATATTTTCCTTCGAGGGAAGGTAATTTGTTAGCTGGGTTGGTTTCAATTTGAGGCGTTTCTTTCTGAGAGCTTTTTTCGATACCACTGCTTACGTTCGAAGCATTAAAACTAAAACCTCCGCCCACCAACATCACCAAAATCCAAAGCATCTTATGCTTCCACGCAAGCTTAAACGACTCCCTAATGTTCGAGAATGTTGAATACATAAGTAAATTGTAGATACGCTTAAAAATAAATACAAGGACCAAACGACTTCCTACCCCGCCCCACCTATTGTAGAATAAACACAGTATGTCTGATAAAGGCAAAATAACACCTTCAATACTGCCCGGCTTTATGGAACTCCTGCCCGGAGAGCAGGTAGCTTTCAACGGGATGCTCGACTCCATAAAGGAAAGTTTCGAATTGTGCGGCTTTTTGCCGTTAGATACCCCTGTGATTGAAAAAGCTGAGATTCTTAAGGCAAAAGGCGGGGAAGAAACAGAAAGACAACTGTATGCGTTCAAAAAAGGCGAAAACGAACTGGCACTAAGGTTTGACCTGACGGTTCCATTCGCAAGATACGTCAGCCAGCGCATGAACGACCTAACCTTTCCTTTCAAAAGATATCAAATCGGGAAAGTGTTCCGCGGAGAAAGACCCCAAAAAGGAAGGTTCAGGGAATTTTATCAGTGCGACATAGATATAGTTGATAAGGACAATTTAAGTTTAGCCTACGACGCCGAAATACTTTCAACCACCTACACAACTTTTGAACGCCTAAACATCGGTGGTTTCTTAATTAAAATAAATAACCGCAAATTATTAACAGGATTTATTGAGAGTTTAGGACTCAATGAGAAATTAAGTAAAATTCTACGGAACATCGATAAAAAAGATAAAACCGGTGATGAGAGTGTAAAACAAGAATTGAGTAATATGGGCTGTTCTTCCGCGCAAGTAGAAAAATTAATAAAATTTATAAATACTGACGGAACTCCTAAGGAAATAATAAAAAGCTTGGCGGCCCTAAACATTGGAAATGAAAACTTTCAAACCGGCCTTGAAGAAATGCAAGAGATAGTAAAGTATTTAGGATACATGAATATCCCGGTTTCTTGTTGGAAAATCGACCTTTCTATAGCACGCGGCCTTGATTATTACACCGGTACCGTCTTTGAAACTATATTGAAGGATTACCCCGAATTCGGCACTATTTGCGGAGGGGGCAGGTACGATAACCTTACAGAATATTTTACTAGCCAAAAACTTCCGGGTGTCGGTGTATCAATCGGGCTCACGCGCTTGTTCGACCAACTTAGCGAAAGGGGGTTAATAAAAATTGACGGAAGTGCTATCTTACGCGTCGCCGTTTTACCTTTGGGTGAGTATATGGAATTAGCTTACGGACTTGTTGCTAATCTCAGAAAAAATAATGTTTCTGCGGAGGTACTACTCTTGGGGGACGGGCTTAAGAAAAAATTAAGTATAGTAAATAAACGCGGAATAAAATTTGCAGCTATTATAGGCGAAAACGAAATAAAAAATAAGGTTATAACAATTAAAGACATGGAAAGTGGAGAACAGGAAGAAGTTAATATCGAAAATGTCGTTGATTATATTAAGAAAGCATGATTTCCCGGCGAGAAACACAACGCAAAAAGTGTTAGTATATAAAATATGCGCATTTATATAGGTTATAAATACACGAACGTCGAAGATAAAAAAGCACTAATTCAGAAACTTTTAGAGTTTGCGGGTTACCTGGAAAAGGCTGGCCATAAAACCTTTATGTTGGGCAGAGATATCCAAAATTGGCAGGGATCCCTACCTCTTTGGAAAACTTTTCCTGCAATTATCGGGAATATGCTCAAAAGTGACGCGTTTGTTGCCTACGTAACCAGTCCGGTTTCCAGCAAGGGGCTGGAGGTAGAAAAGACTTTGTCCGGTGTTTTGGGAAAGAAAAGGGTGTTCGTGTTAGATACCGCCGCTCCGATTGAAAACGGTGATGCCGCGACCGACATAAACGTGGAAGCCACTATTGAAGACACGGCAAATGTAGTATTGGCGAAGCTAAAATAATAATTTATTGTAACAACCCGATTATTCCAATATACTAGGCAGTTGTGTATAATGTTGTAGTTTTTGAGGGGGCGTAGCTCAGCGGTAGAGCAGCGGCCTTTTAAGCCGCGTGTCCTGGGTTCGATCCCCAGCGCCCTCACCAGAATCTCAATGTTCTACCCTACCCACTTGCCTATAGGCAAATTTCCACGTTCTACATGATTTTTTGAGTTATCATAATTTTTTGTGAAGACGTGTATCTAAGATTTAGCAAGTACGACTCAGCCACATTCAAAACTCTAGTAGCAGACTTGATCAAAAATGTATTCGTTGTCCGGTATAACCGCGGTACTCAAAATTATCGAATTTTCAATACGGACATTGTTTCCGACCGAAGCACCGCCCTCTATTAAAACGTTTGGACCAAATTCACAATTGTTTCCCACCTCTATTCTTCCGGAAATGAGAACGGGATCGTTAATTACCAGGTCTGTAGCGTATTCGTAACTTTTAGTCAGCTGTTGATCCGGGTCTTTCAAAAATTCAATATTAATACGTTTCAAATCGTCAAGTGAGGTTAGATCATGTCTGTATGGAACATAAACACACGGTAAACTACCTTGTCCGGATATTATTATTTTCAACGCATCCGGAATTTCCTTTTCTCCGCGTAAGGAAAATTCAATTTTACTCAATAACCCCAATGATTTTTGTTTAAAAATATACAAAGGAAGACCTAAAGTATCTGTGTCGATTTCCTCAATATTTGGCTTTTCAATAATTGATATTATTTCGCCTTTTTCGTTCAATGTAATAGCTGAAGACTTATTTATAGTTTCCTTCGAGGCTTTCATAACTGCCATTACTGCATCCGAATTTGTTTTTTCAAACAAGGAAATAAGCTCACCAATGACATGACTTGGATACAAACTATCACAAGCAGAAACTAAGAAGTCTTCCTTTATAAGGGGCGCCGCTATTTCCAACGCTCCCGCTGTACCGTTTTGGACTTCCTGTAGAACAAATTGAATCTCAGCATCTTTCGGGAGGTTATCATAAAAATAATTTTTTATGGTTGAGTCAACTAATGAAACGACAATAATAAATTTTCTTATTCCATTCAAATATATGGAATTTAAAACTCTTGCCACAATAGGCTTATCTAAGATTGGAACCATCGCCTTTGATCTGAAATCCGTCAAGGGCTTTAGTCTGGTTCCCCGTCCAGCCGCTAGAATAACTGCCTGCATATCCGGAATTATAGCAAACCCCGGGGTAAAGCAAAAAAAACCGTACGTTTTGTTGCTGGATTAGCATACAAATCATACGGTTCATCTCTAAAGGTTAGAAAGCAAGCATTGCTGCGATCAAACCCTCAGAGGACAGTTGGACAATTTGCCAACTTTTGAATTCCTTTTCAGTTGGCACCGCATCCCGCATTTTTTTAAGTTCATCTAATTCGAATTCGAATTTAACGAACGCTTGCGGTTTGCAGCGAGGGGCATCCCACGCCAAAGTAATACGGGACACTTTCTCCCCGAGATCGGGAAAATATACCCCAGTCTCTTCAGAAAGCTCACGCCCGGCTGAAAAAATCAGCGCGTCCTGCAAAGTGAGATCGCTTTTTCCGGTCGGGATTTCAAATATCCCGGCCGGGGGACCCCACTTGTTAGCATAGGTCACGGCGTCGTCCTTTTTTTCTCCCAGAAGCAATGCTCTACCAGAAGTGGGTACCGAGGCGGTCCCCCAATTCAAAAGCGGACCGTGCCCCATTTCTTTCCAAAAACGAGGGTACATGCCCGGAAACTCAACCATGTCCCTGTATACACCCCATCCGGGAAGGTAGGTGTCCGGGTTTTTTGTGATCATTGCTCGTAGTCTGTACGTAAGCATGACCACCACACAGTCCGGCGTCAGCGCGGGGAATAGTTTCTCATCTCCCTTGGGAGTAACTCCGGCGTTAATAAACGCCTGTCCAAGGGGTGAGTTGATATCTAACACCAGGGGATCCCTGGGCACAGAAATCTTCTGTGCTAAGTCCACGGGAAAGGGAATTTCCCTGTATCCGGCTAAAGCTAAAAAGCTGGCGTTCACACGTGCCTCCTATTTATTTGGAGATTATGATTAAGATGATTAAGCTAATTTGCTCATCAAATTGAACACGGGTATTATACATCGAGCGTGCCACACATGTCAACCTATAGTTTTACATATTTAAACGCCGTGGTTGTATTTGTTGTAATTACAAGATAAAAGATCATACGAAAAGAGGCACCTGATGCTATAAGGTGTAAAAGTTGGTTAAAAATGACCAAAGCTATTCCAACGCGTCTCTAAGCGACTTGATAAGCTCTTCAGTATCGGGCTGGTCGGGCTTTTCCGGTTTTGAGTCTCCATCTTGTGTGCTAACTGTCTCGTGACCGGATTCAGACTCTATTAATAAAGCTTCTCTTTCTCGGATTTCCTGATCCATTTTAGTGTTTGCTGCAGATTGAGCCTTGTCGTGGGCGGCAAGGGTCTCTTTGCTTGGTGTCTCCAACCACCCTTCTGTACCATCTCCTGCAGTATTAAGCTTTTCTAACATTATGTAATGTTATTTTTATACAAACAGCTTGTCAACAACAATCTCTTAAAAGCAAAAAAACTCTAATGCTAGTCAGATTTAATCAAATGCTGGTAAAATCAAGGCATGTTCAGCATGTTTAACGTAATCAACAACCTTATCAAGCTGAAAGGCAACCTATACGTAACTGACCTCTTCGATATTGTCATCATTGCCCTTTTGATTTATTCTTTATTCCTCTTTCTCCGGAATACCAGAACGCTTATGGTATTTTTGGGTTTGGCTATTGCAGCCGCGTTATATATTTTCGCAAAAAGTTTTAATCTCTACGTAACACTTTTGGCGTTAAGATACTTTGTCGGCGTGTCGGTATTAATCTTCGTGATTATTTTCCAAAACGAGATTAGAAAGTACTTTGAGTTTCTAGGTCTTATCGGGTCAAGACAATTAAAAGTCTTGCCTTTAACCTCAAGGTCTCCTGTTACCTCGGAGATTATCCAGGCATGCGTCAGGATGGCTCAATTAAAGATCGGTGTGCTGATAGTTATACAAGGCAAAGATAGTTTGGATCAACACATTGACGGCGGCGTAGCTTTGGATGGCGTGATATCAGAAGAATTACTTTCAAGTATTTTTGAACCTCGTTCCTACGGACACGATGGTGCTGTAATAATTAATAACAACCGCGTATCAAAATTTGCGACTCACCTTCCTCTTTCTACAAATTTTAAGGAAATTGGAAAACACGGAACGAGGCACAGCGCTGCGGTGGGAATCACAGAAATAACGGATGCCTTTTGTATCGTAGTTTCTGAAGAAACCGGAAAGATTTCAGTGGCAAAGGACGGAAAAATGAAAACTCTGCAGGAATTCACGGATCTGGAAAAGGAGTTTGAGAAGTACATTAAAGCGAAATTTCCCAAAAATACCAAAGAAAACAAGCTAAGTAGAATAATCAAGCAGGATTTTTTGTTAAGGCTCGGGTCTATGGTAGCCGCTGGAGTAATCTGGTTTTTTGCTGCTTACCAAGCCGGTATTGTTGAAAAAACCTATAACGTTCCTCTCGACACTTTAAAAATTCCTAAAAATATGGTTATTCAGGAATACAGCCCTAAAGACGTGAAAATAAGAGTGTCTACCCGAGGAGAAGATTCATTTAAGGATGTCTCTTCTAAAGATTTTAAAATCAATCTGGATTTCTCCGGTCTTCAAAGCGGTGTAAATAAACTACAAATTACAAAAAATCTTATTACGGGCCCTTCGAATTTTTCTATTACTTCATTTGAACCAACTACAATATTACTAACCGCCCAAAAATATTATTTAACCGAGGTACCTATTTCAGTAAAAACAGCCGGAACTTTAAAAAATAAACTTGTTTTAAAATCGGCTGAAGCAGAGCCTAAATCTATTAAGGTGTGGATTCCGGAAAATGCCACTGCTCCCGTCGAAATTGCTACTGAACCTCTTAGTTTGGCAGACAAAAGTGAGTCAACGGTGTTGCCTGTTACATTGCAACTACCTGAAGGACTACGTTTAGAGGATGAAACTATAAGTATCAGCGTGGCACTTACAATTGAGACTAATAAATGATTATTATAAGCGTCTGGCCTTAGTCCTTGTCACTTTCTCCGTACCTGAAGTAAGACGCCTGTAATGGGCATATGCCCCTTCAGTTATAGCTTTCTTTTCTTCATCGACAAAAGTAACGTATCTTTCGAACAATAATATCCATTGCCAAAGTTTTAAGTCTTTTACCCTTGCTGTCACAGAAAACTTCAACTCTTCGGAAATCCTGAAGTACTGGACTGATGTAAATAATTTATGCACCCTTAGCTTTAATGTAGGTTTTTGCTGGTTAACAACATAACAAATAAAATCCTGATATAACTTAACTTTATTTCCGGCAATAAGCGGTATTTCTTTCTTGTTTATCCTTAGCATGACTACGTCCACCAAAGGTCTGGGAGTGAAATCTTCTCTTTTAAATTTATGAAAGATACTAAACTCGAAAAACGGTTGATTTAATAATGAGAATAAATACCCCTCGCCTTTTCCCATAAACCTGTTAGCCGCCTCCTTTTGCATGACCAGATAGGAATCAACCGGCACACGGCCTGTGAACAAGAGTTTAGTAACAATTGATGAGGTAATACTAAAAGGTATGTTAGAGAAAACTTTGTAAGGAACTGTTGGAAGTGCAAATTGTAAAAAGTTCTCGTTCGACACAACCACTTTTGAGTTTCCGGAAAACTTTTCTTTTAGCTCTTGGTGTAGTTTAAGATCCAATTCTAGGGAAATCACCGGACCTGCGATTTCAGATAACACCTCAGTGATAATCCCTTTCCCCGCTCCTATATCTAGGGTCAAGTCGTTTCTTGAAATCCCCGCCTTAGCGACAAGTTTACGTACTAGTCCCCTATCGGTCAGAAAATTTTGAGAAATAGTTAAATCGCTCACACCCTTAGTCTATCAAGAATCCGGCAGGATAACACCTGCTACCTTGACTCTCGTCGATTAGAACCGTAATATGGGAAAAATCAAAATAAGATAGCTCAAGGAGGAGAAATGGAATCAGCAGGTCAAGTACTTACCCAGATATATTTTGTTTGGGGAGTTTGTGCCTCTATATTTGTTCTCATCCGCGGATTTGTGTTTGCACGGAAAGAGATACAAAAACACGAACTTTCGTCTTTTCTGATGGTTCTTTTCATAGCTGCGGTATTAGCACTACTTTCTGCAGCAGTATACGTATGGACAGCCATCGCCACTTTCATTTTCTAGGAGGCAACATGAAACGCACTCTCAAGTCCGTCGGCATGTACGCTTTCGTGATTCTGATTATTTTGATGTTCGCCTTCATGACCGTGTTTGGGGTTAGTTTCCTACAAAAACCTATCCCGTAACACCTGCCGTATCCCGTTCTGTGCTTTAACAAAGGCAACGAACGGGATTTTTTTGTCATTTTCGACTTGATAAACCTATAGTTAGGTGGTAAACTGGCCGTTATCCACTCCCCAATCAATGGGAAAAGTGTACGTACGTTGACAATAAGAATCAGACAAAGGCCAAGGAGGGTCGATGAAAAAAAGAGGCATTTATGTTTTGACGTGTATTTTTTTGCTGTTAGTGTTCTTCGACATTAAATTGGGAGTTCCCATTGCTCTTGAATTTATATATGGGACACCCGTGTCGATAGAACGTTCCGTTTCGGCAGGGTCATTGGAAAACACGGCGACACCCACACCGTTTCAACCGGTCTGGAATACTCCCGTGCCTACCATTGCGGAAGTTGTAATACAACCTACGCTAACCTTGCCGACCCCAACGCCTGAAATACAACCTGAACCGTCCTTACCCGAAAATCCTTACGATGTCGGGAATGTACTGTTCGACGAGTCCGACACCATAGAAATATGGTTCTACCCGGTTTCAGACGATCCGTTTCCTGTAACATTTGTTCCTATTATTCCTGTAGATGGCCCCGACACATATAAGCCCGGGATCCATAAAGCAGGCGTATGGGCAGATGACTTCGGGAACATCAGTATCAATCCCCACTCAGGTTGTTTTAAGTACTCCAAAGAATACATCGAGTTAGAAGGAGAATACTTAAGACGGTTTCTTGAGGGAGGGAAATGCAACGATGTGCGGACTAATTACTCCGATGAGCAGATGAGCGCGCAAGTCGAAGAATTGAAAAAAGCACCCGTTGTTATGTCTCAAAACGGCAATTCTGTGAACTTAAGTGTAATAGCGGGCGGGGTAATTAAGAATGAAAACCTCGACTCAGTAAAATCGCTTAACCCCATAGAACTTGCCGCACTAATCGGCGTGACCTTGGACGGTAGTGACAGAAGTATTGTCATTATTACCAGCGGAAGGAATTTATCCCATAACCCCTGGTACTCTGCGGAACGCCTAATCATAGTCCTTCAATAAGGAGGAACTTAAAATGAAGACGATCGTAGTAATAGTGCTTTTCGTTATAGCCGCTTTCTCGGTATTCTCGGTACCCGCCGCGGCAACACCTGCCAGCGGAGATTCGGGCCTACCGCGCGAAGGCTGGCATGTGGATTCTTATCTAGGATACGGTTCGGTTCCTGGACAATCCGGAAGTTTTCACAGATTTGAACTTAAGGCAAATAATTTTGCGGTCCGCGCCTACTGTGTGGAACCTCTCAAAGAAAACCCGCCGATAGGAATTTCCTGTTCTTATATCGCGGGCATAAATAGGTTCTGGTGCGGAGATACTTACCAGGAGTTGGTTCCTTACGAAATTCTTGAAACTCCGGTGCCTACACCTACCTCAACCAACACACCGACAGAAACCCCGACATCAACACCAACGAGTACACCAACCGAAACTCCGACATCAACACCTACTGAGATGCCAACAGCAACACCGACGGGAACTACTCCCCCTACGGAAGTACCTCCAACAGAGGTGCCGCCTACGGAAATCCCGCCCACCAACACACCGGTACCGCCGAACACACCAACAGCTCGTCCGCCCCAACCAACCGGAACAGCTCCAGTTGTACCTACAAGTGGGAATGGTGTGTCTCTCCCTCTTGCACTCGCCCAAAGCTACTGTTTCGAAATATCGTGGGGCTTTGGTTTAGGGCTTGTTTGTCTCTTCATCTTTTACGCGGGTATGAAGAAATATTTTAACCGCTAAAAGAAATTAACTGCTCTACAAAGGGTAATCTTGAAGCCAGAAATTTTGGTCTCAGGGTTACCCTTTTTTATTGTGAAATTTGCTTATTTGCTTCTCATCTTATAGTAAGCTATACTTCTAAAACTGAATAACTAGAAAAAGGAGGAGAAAATGAGTATGCCCGGTGTGGTTGTGATACGGGTTCGCCAAGATTCTGCGAATTTCCTCTACAGAGAATATTTTGTAGATTCAAAAATTTCATTAAGACCGCACAAAATTTTTTTTGTCCCTGTTACGGACGCTTATCAGGAAAGTGTCGCAAATGAGATCGGAAAAATCGGGGCGGAATTAATAAGGTTACTTGGCAGAATCGACGGTTTAGATTTTATCTACCTTACTAATGAATCCGTAGGAATATCAAAACAAAGGGGTAAGGATTGGAGAAAAATTGAAAAAGAAATTTTTATTGACATCCAGTCAGTGTTGAACGGCAACAGTTACGTAATTAGGAAATGGTAGTACTTTTGGCGCAATCAGGTTCTTAAAAACTGAGAGCGCCTTTTTTTAAGAGCTTGGTCTTTTACTACTTCATAAAAACGCAGTCATGCTAATACGTTCGGATGTGGTTGAATCGAAAATGGAAAATAATCTATACTAAAAAGCTTCTTTTCTAAAAGCTCACTTTTTGGCTTCTCTAACTCTCATTGCTTCTCTTCCGACTTTATCTCTTAGGTAGAAAAGCTTTGCTCTTCTGACGTTACCTTTTTTCATTACTTTTATTTTTTCTATATTAGGTGAGTGTAAAGGAAGTATTCTTTCAACTCCGACTTGGTCGGCTCCGATTCTTCTTACTGTAAATGTTTTTGAAATATCAGAGCCTCTAAAGGAAATTACGATACCTTCAAACGGTTGAATTCTCATCTTTTCACCTTCGATTATTTTGTAGAAAACCCTTATAGTATCGCCTACCCTGAATTCCGGAATCCTTGGCTCTTCTTTTGAAGCTGCCTTCAACTCTTCCTCGGCTGCTTTGGACTCTTCCTCGACCTTTTCTTCGATGGCTTCTTCGAGCTTTTCTTCCTCTGTCTCTACCGCAGGAGCTTCGGCTGCTGTTTCCTCCTGCACGGACGCTTCTACAACCGTTTCTTCTACAGGTGTGTCCTGTTGAGCTGTGTCATCCTGTTTAGTTGTATCTTGATCTTTATCGGCCATAGACTGTGCTAGGATAGCAAATTAAACCCGCAATATCAATTATTTCTTTTTTGAGGACACCTTGGCCGGCTTTTTAACCTCCATCGATAACCCGCCTTCCGCTGAAACGTCAACCTCCACGAGGTCTCCTTCGGAAGTTTCGGCTGCTATTATTTTGCTGGAAATGGCGTTCTCAACCTCTTTCTGGACTAATCTCCTCAATGGTCTGGCTCCGTATTCCTCGCTGTAACCGTTCTCTACCAGGTATTCTATCGCTTTATCTGAAACCTCGAGAGTAAGCTGTTGTTCGGCCAGCATTTTCCTGGTTTTATCCAGCATTCGTAGTGTTATTTCTCTAATATCCTCTTTTCCGAGGCTTGTGAATACTACGATTTCATCAATTCTGTTTAAAAACTCGGGCTTAAAAGAGTCTTTCAGTATTCCGAAAATTCTCCGGTCAGCCGCTATCTCGACCTCTTCATGGGATTTCTTCTTGTCCTCAATAAATCCGATGTCTTTTCTTCTCAAAAGCTCAGAGCCAACGTTTGAAGTAAGTATTAATATAGTGTTTTTAAAGTCGACTGTTCTGCCCTTACTGTCAGTCAATCGCCCGTCTTCCATTATCTGCAACAAAGCATTAAACGTATCGGGGTGGGCTTTTTCTATTTCGTCCAGCAATATTACGGAAAAGGGTTTTCTTCTTACAATATCGGTAAGCTGGCCACCCTGCTCGTAACCCACATATCCCGGAGGCGCCCCGATTAATTTGCTTACCGAGTGTTTTTCCATGTATTCGCTCATGTCCAAACGTACAATCATATCTTCATCTCCGTACAAAGCTTCAGCTAAAGTTTTCGCCAACTCAGTTTTACCGACACCTGTAGGTCCTAAGAATAAAAACGATCCTATCGGTCTTTTGGGATCTTTCAAACCCGCGCGGGCTCTTCTTATAGCTTCTGATAAAACACCAATCGCCTTATCCTGACCGACAACTCTGTTTTTTATTGTGTGCTCAAGGTTTAGTAATCTCTCACGTTCTACAACATTTAATTTCTCAAGCGGAATTCCTGTTGCACGTGAAACTACTTTTATAACGGCATCTTCCGTGACATCCGGAATTTCCTCAAGTTTTGTTTTTGTCCAAATTTCAACTAACTCTGATTTTATTTTCTCGAGCTCTTCCGTTTTTTTCTTTAACGTTTCTTTTTCTTCGTCCGTGAGTTTATTTTTTCGCGCCTCGGCTTTTAATTTTGAAATTTCTTCTTCGACTGTTTTTAAATTTTCAGGCTCTTTAACCTGCGACAAACGAACCATAGCACAGGCCTCGTCTATTAAATCTATTGCTTTGTCAGGTAAGAATCTGTCCGAAACGTAGCGGTCGCTCATTTTAACAGCGGCAACTATGGCGTCATCAGTTATTTTTACGTTGTGATGGGATTCGTAGCGCTCTCTTAATCCTCTTAAGATCTCAACAGTATCTTCGGCGGTCGGTTCATTTACCATAATAGGCTGGAAACGGCGCTCAAGTGCGGCATCCCTTTCAACATACTTTCTGTACTCATCTATTGTAGTAGCACCGACCATTTGTAATTCACCTCTTGCAAGGGCCGGTTTAAGTATATTTGCGGCATCCATCGATCCTTCTGCGCTACCTGCTCCAATAACTGTATGAAGCTCGTCGACGAAAAGGATTATCTGACCGCTTGCCGAAATTACCTCGGTTATTATGTCTTTCAAACGCCCCTCGAACATGCCTCTGTGAGAAGTTCCTGCAATTATCGAGGCCAGGTCTAGCATAAACACACGTTTACCCCTCAAAGGCTCCGGAACCTGTCCGTTAACGATTTTTTGGGCTAAACCCTCAACTATAGCTGTTTTTCCAACACCGGGATCTCCGATAAGCACAGGGTTATTTTTTGTTCTTCTAGAAAGGATGTGAATGACGCGCTCGATTTCGTTTTTGCGTCCGATGACGGGGTCAAGTTTACCTTCCCTGGCTAATTGGGTAAGATCGCGGCCGTATTTATCTAGTTTTGAAGCGGATTGAGACGTCTCTTTTACAACTTCCTCGTAACATACTTCGCAGAGAGCCATGTAGACTTGTTTGCCGTCTACGATTTGATTAATAGGATATTTGGCAGGACGCTGTCCGCATCTGTGGCATAAAACCATGAGTAAGATATTAGCACTCTTGGTTTCAGAGTGCAAGTGTTTTTGCCTGATCGGCAAGATTCCAAGACCTATAGTGTTGACAAATAAACAGGGGACGTGTATAATATTATCGTTCTTTGAAAAATGAATAGAAATCCTGATTTGAGGAAATAGCCTGAGAAAGTGCAGTTTACAGGTTGTTTCCTCGATTGAGGCGTAACTCAAAACGAAAGCCAATTTTGGTTGAGAAATTCATCTTTGTCTGTGGAGGACAAAATGGCTACTACTTTTGTTGGTCTGGCTTTGGCGGATGGAATGTTTTCTGAGACTGCAACGGCGACTCGTCGCCCTCTTACAGTTGAAGAAGCAAAAAATTTGGTTGAAGGGGGCGTAGAATCATGCTGCAACCCAAGTCACCGGACCACCTTGGATGCTCTTCAGCAGAAATTTGGGATTGTGGTCCCCATCCCCGAAAAAGCTCCCTTTGTGAAGTTAACCTCGGGAGACTGCCTCATCGTTCTCTCCGCAAGATTCCCCCGCCGACTTAACGAAGGCGAAACCTGGAATGCGGATGACGTGGCAAAAGCCGAATTCAAATTCGGTTTATGGGAAATAAACTAGGTTAGTAAGCTCCGAAATGACCCCGACGAAATGCTCAAGACTACCAAAGCCCAAAAGGCATGGTGCTACTGACGATGTTTAAGGTTGAAAAACACTTAACCGGGAGTAGCTTAATGTGCATATACTAGCTCAGGGTGCTCTAAGTAGGAATGTAGTAATAAGCCTCCATAAGACGACAAAATAAATGAAAAAACAAAGGGCGACTAAGATACGGTTTAATAAAACCCTCTATCCAGTCGCTTTTTTCGTACTAAAATTAGTGTTCCCAAACATCCCCAACAAAAGGATCACTTTGAATCTTCACTTTTTTTATAAAAAGCCCGGCTGCTCTTACCATCTCATCGGACTGCACTTTTGCCCAGTACTCTGCCTCATCGTCTCTTATTTCGGAAACTATTTCGTCGTGAACCGTTAGCGTTAAACCCCCATGGATCCCCTCTTTCTTCATCCTATCGTTTAAAAATATCAAAGCGTATTTAATGGCGTCTGCGTTCGTACCCTGAATGGGGTGGTTTTTAGCTTCCCGCTCAATGCGCGATTCTTTTTTCCTGAAATCAGGGTCATCTTTTAGTGGTTTATCGTACCAGCGTTTTCTCCCAAGAGGCGTTGTACTAAAACCGTCCCGCACAGCTTTTTTCGCCGTTTTATTTAAGTAGTCCTTCACACTTGGGTAGCTTGCGAAGTATCTGTTCATATAGTCTTCTCCCTGTTCCCTGGTAACGGGCGTTCCGGTTTCGTTTTCTATTCTGGCGGCTAGTCCCATAGAACCCATTCCGTACATCAATCCGAAACCTATAGGCTTAGCAATTTGTCTATAGCTCGGATACTTCTTTTTAAAATCATCGCTGTACGGAACATTAAACATAAGAGAAGCTGTGTAGGAGTGGATGTCTAATCCGTCGTTTAAAGCTTTAATCATTTTTGCGTCTCCGGAAAGTTCCGCAAGAATACGCATCTCAAAAGATGAATAGTCTGCGGTGACTAACTTATGACCGGGTTCAGGATTAAAACACGTTCTGAAAGGAGCTTCCTCGGAATTCCTCGGAATTTGCTGAAGGTTAGGATTATTACAAGAAAATCTACCGGTTGCCGTACCAAGTTGGTTAAACTCCGGGTGCAATCTTTTTGTGACCGGATTTATTTTTGATAATAAAGAATCGCCGAATGCCGACAGCAATTTTTCGTAACCTCTATAGTTTCTGAGTAATTTAACAATCGGCTCATTGTGTAAAGCAAGAAGAGCGTCGCCTGTAGAAGGAAGATTAAGGTGTAATTTGTTATTAAACAGATCCATAAGCTGCTGCTGACTATTCATGTTTATTGTGTCTGCGTGGTTTCCAAAAAGATCAATCATATTATTCGAATAATACGGTCTTATCGCCTCCTGAAACTCTTTCGCAAGGATGTTTCTTCTCTCAGAAAGGTGAACCATAATATCCCGCCACTTCTTCTCGTCTATATAGATACCTTTAAGCTCCATCTCGCCAACAGCGCGGGTTGCTGCAAATTCAAGTTTGGCTACATTTAATAGATTCTCGCTCTTTATTTTTACAAGTTGTTGGTCAAAAATCGGAAATAAAATTAGGGTGTCGAGCGCGGAGTACTTTAGCTGTTCTACATTTATTTTTGTTTTGTTGGTCACACCTTCAAACGTTTCCCGGACATCTTTTTTCAAATCCATTCCGGTATATTTTTTTGTGAGGTCTTTTAATGAGTAGTATCCGCGTCCGAGTCCAGCGTTTAAAATAACTTCCGCTAACATCGTATCGTACAAATTTGTAGGAGCGGCTCCGACATGGATTTTAATGTGTTTGTAGTCGAACTTTCCGTTGTGAAATATTTTTAAAATCTTCGGACTTTCGAGAAACTCTTTAAATCTTGTAAAGTTTTTTAAATCTAAAGCTCGGGCGTCGAAAATGTAACTTTTATCATCTGTTCCGATTTGTACAAGTAATAGTGTAGAAGTGTAAGGATCAAGACCCGTGCTTTCAATATCGACCCCGACGACTTTCGCTTTTTCTAAATTTTCCAGCGCTGCGTTTGCTTGATCTTCTTTTGTAATGTACTCGTATGAAGGATTTGCCGGGTCAAATTTTAGTTCCATCCCGTATATGATATCACCTTGAACAACTTTAATTTTTATTTTTATTTTTTATTTTTTCAATTATACGCATACTTGATAGTAGTCCTATAGTATGATAAGCTGACGGAAATATTACCATACAAGGAGGAGAGATGGTTAAGATTTTGACTGTCTTCATAACGGTTTATGTGTTTATGCTTTTTGTGGGGACATTGGCTCAAACGGAAAGAGTTCCTGTAAGCCTGCAGACTATGCAAGTAACATCCTATTGCGCGGCCGTGTTGATAGGTCTGACGGGTTTTGTTATCTTAAAGAAATTCCCCAAAACTTTGGGACAGGTAACCGGGGCATTTGCAATCGTCCTCGCATTTTACATAGCTTTTTCGACTATCTAGAAAAGGAGAAACTGAGATGAAAAGTACGGGAGAGTACAAAAGGGTTCAGCGAAATAATAACCTGAAGTGGTCATGCATGGCAATCTACGCACTTTTGTTACTGCTCGTTCTTCCGGGAGCACAAATTAGCTCGGGGTGGAAAGAATTTCTGGTCATTTTGACCATTTTTTTGGGTGCAGTCTTGCTCTTAGACGAACAGCCAAAAAGAATTTTTCTCACTATCCTGGGGTATGCAATGCTTGTGTTCGCTGGGGTTCTGACAGTTTTAGTTTTAGTGTGACATCGCAATCGGCCGCATTATTGGGATTTATTCCAACAGTGCGGCTATTTTTTGTTCACTTTTTGGGGTACTCTCCAAAATGCGTATTCACTTTTCGAAGTAATCCTCGAAATGCTTACTACTTTTTGAGGAATTCTTTTATCAAACCCGTAACAACCGAAGCGTCTGCCTTACCCTTCATTTCTCTCATCACCCCACCCAATAAAAATTGCAGGGCGCTTTCTTTTCCGTTTTTAAAATCCGTAACAGCTGCCTGGTTTTTTTCTAAAACACTTTCTACAACCTTTCTTATTTCACCTGTGTCGGAAACCCTTTCACTCTCATCTTTAACTTTGTTTAAAATCTCTTCGGCACTCAGTTCAAAAAGGTCTTTTCTATTTATCAACACCGTAGCTGCTTTTTGCGCTTCTAAGCCGCCGGCAACCAACTTATGAAACTTCTCAACCACCGCCGACCCCATAACTTCCACCAAAATCCTACTCTGCTCTTTGGTAACACCCTTCTTTTCCATGCCGTCCCTCAAAGATTGCGGCAAACTACCTTCAACCGCCTTCAACTCATTAAGGTATTTCTCATCAAAAACCATCGGCGGTATGTCGGGCTCGGGAAAATATCTGTAATCAGAGGCTTCTTCTTTATCTCTTTGCGCAACCGTAATATTTTTAAATTCGTCATATCCGCGGTTTTCCTGTTTGGGCATCTTACCCTTTTCCAAAATTTCACGCTGTCTGACGATTTCCGCCCGTACGGCTTTTTCCATGTATTTGAACGAATTTATATTTTTAACTTCTACTTTATAAGGGGACAGTTCATCTTTTTCTTCCATCTCGCCGGTTCTCAGTGAAATATTGGCTTCCAGCCTCATCTGGCCTTTTTCCATGTCCGCTTCGCTTATTCCTAAATACCTGCAAATGACTTGGAGTTTTTTGCAATAATCTACGGCGTCTTCAATAGAACGGAAACACGGCCTCGTCACCACTTCTATTAAAGGAAGACCGGACTTGTTGAAATCAACTAAAGTCTTTCCGCCTTCGTGAAAGGATTTTGCTACGTCTTCTTCCAGATGAACTCTTTCGATGTCCGCGGTATCTCCGCTTTCCAGCAGCAACTTGCCGTTCTCGCACAAAGGTTGTTTGTACTGACTTATTTGGTAGCCTTTCGGGAGATCGGGGTAAAAATAGTGTTTTCTGTCGAATCTTGAATCGCTATTTAGTGTACAGTTTAAGGCCAATCCCAACATCTGGGCTTTCTTGACTCCCTCTAAATTAGGAACGGGCAACGCCCCGGGCAGTCCTAAACATGTAGGACAGGTGTGAGTATTAGGCTCGGCGCCCCATATATTAGCATCACACCCGCAGAACATTTTTTGCTCCGTTTTGGGTTGGATGTGAACTTCCATTCCCACGACTAGTTTGTATTTTCCTAATAATTCTTCGTTCATTTTTTAAACATTGACTCCTAATTTATAAATAGCTTCTTTTAAATTAGATACCGCTTCGGTAATCATGAAGTATGCGGGCTCAAAACCTGCTTCATGAACCAAACTATTTCTTAATTTGTGCGCGTCCCAAATCCTGTTGTAAGTAGACCTGTCGAATTTTTCTACGGCGTTTTTCAAACGCTCTCCCATCGTTTCACCGGGTACCATTTCCTTTAAAACAGCGTCTAAAGATTTGTCGGCCATAATTAATGCCTGTTTTAATTGCGAAGGACCTTTTTGTTTAAGAAGCACACTTATGTTTTCCCAGTCCGACGTTATTTTTCTGGCTGTTTCCTGACTCACCGAACCGTATGACGAGGAACTTCCTGAACCGAATATAAAGTCAAAAAATCCCATATTTATTCCTTAATTAACGCCGGTTTTTCAAGATGAAAGGCCGTCGCCCCCTGATAATTAAATAACGCCCCGAATATTTTTGACTCTTCGTTAATTCTGCTCATGATTTGAACACCCACGGGAAGCCCGTTATAAAACCCGCACGGTACACTTATTCCGGGTACTCCCGCAATACAACTGGGCTCGTTCAAAACATCCATCATTTCACCGAACATTGGTGAGTTAAAACTTTCTCCTACATCCAAAGCAACACAAGGCATGGAAGGAGCGACCAACAAATCTACTTTTTCAAAAGCCGCGTCAAAACTTTGTTTAATTAAGGTACGCACCTTTTGAGCTTTTGCGTAGTAAGCATCGTAATATCCCGAGCTTAAAGTGTATGCCCCTAGCATTATTCTTTTTTTAGCTTCGAAACCGAATGAATTGCGGTCGTGCCCATATCTTATTCCGTCGAGTCTGGCCAGATTAGAAGAAACTTCGGACCTTTGCAAAATTGTGTAAACGGCGATCGAATATTTTGGACTAAGCATATCAACATCAATAATTTCCGCGCCCAAAGATTTGAAAACCTCAATTGCCTCATCTATCTTTTTTCTCGTTCCCTCTTCAAGTTCCATTTCAAAATAGGACACCGGTCTTCCGATTTTGACACCTTTCATACTAAAAGACTTACCTTCAGCCAGATAATCGGGTACTTCTGCAGGAGAGGAAGTGGCATCGAGCGGATCTTTTCCTGCCATTACTCTTAAAACAACCGCTGCGTCTTCTGCAGTTTTTGTTAAGGGACCGGGAGAATCTGTAGAAGAAGCCATAGCTACAATTCCGTACCTGCTTACTCTGCCGTAAGAAGGTTTTACTCCCGTAACACCGCACCATGAAGCCGGACCTCGTGTACTTCCTCCGGTCTCGCTACCGGTGGCAAACAGTACCATGTGGGACGCTACGGCAGCCGCTGAGCCGCCCGAAGAACCTCCCGGCACCTTACTTAGGTCCCAGGGGTTAAAGGTTGTCCCGAAATCCGAGGTTTCGGTTGAGGAACCGTGGGCAAAGGCGTCCAAATTAGTTTTTCCAAGTAAAATAGCTCCCGCTTCGTTAAGTTTCTTTATAGCAGTAGCATCAAAAGGAGGAACATATCCTTCGAGAACTTTTGAGGACGCAGTAGTTTCGATGTTTTTAGTTGAATAATTATCTTTGGCCGCGTAGGGAATTCCTAACAAAGGTTTATTTACAAAAGCTTCGGCGCCCTTTGCAGAAATTTCTTTATCGGCTTCCTCGGCTTTTTTTATTGCACTTTCAGAAGTAACTCTTAAAAATGCTTTTATTTTAGGGTCAAATTTTTCTATTTGAGCTAAACAGGATTTAACTAAATCAACGGAGGTGAATTCTTTTTTCTTTAAACCTTCCAAAGCTTCTTTAACTGTAAGTTCGTTAAGTTTACTCACGGTCAAAAACTCCTTTGGTCGCCACAAGGTTTCGTATTATTTCCTTAACATTTTTTAAGGCATCCTCGCGGGAAAGTGTAACTTTTTGAGAACCGTCCTGGTATACATTTGTTAAACCGGTAACTTGAAACGTTTCGCTCACTTTTGAAGTATCTAATTCGTCCAGTATTTTTATATACTCGAGTGTTTGTGATAATAATTGCGAAAACTTTTCTTCGTCGCCTTCTATATTAAGCTTGGACATTTGAGCGATTTTTTTGACCTCTTCGATTGTTATTTTTCTGCTGTCCATAGCGTCCATATTAAAGCATTTCCGTGGATATTTAAAGGTTTTTGAGCCGGTTACATCTGCAGAAGACGGTTTATACGCTCCTCTATCGGAGGATGAGTAGAGAATAGGCTACTCACTGCCTTCCCCAAGGATTTCACCGGGCTTACGATATAAAGATGAGCAGTGGCTCCGTTTGCCGCTTCCAGTTCTTCCTTATCTCCTGCGAGCTTCTTTAATGCATCTGCCAACCCTTTCGGGTGTCTGGTTATGGATGCGGCTGTGGCATCTGCCAAAAACTCTCTGTTCCTGCTTATGGCCAGTTTTATTAATGTCGCAATAATAGGACTCAATATTAACAAGACCATTCCTATCAGAAAAAATACCCCACCTCCGGAATCCGAATTGGAACTTCTTTTTCTGGAACCTCCGTAAAATGCACCGCGTGTAAACCAATCGGACAAAAGCATTACTGTTCCGACCAAGATACTTACAATCGACATCAAACGTATATCATAATTTCCTATGTGAGACATTTCGTGAGCAATTACTCCTTCAAGTTCTCTTTTTTCCAGACGCTGAATAATTCCTGTTGTAAAACAGATAACCGAATGGTTGGGGTCACGGCCTGTGGCAAAAGCGTTCATAGAAGTGTCCTGAATTACGTAAATTCTCGGCTTGGGTATACCTGAGGCTATGCTCATATTCTCTACTAATTTGTGTATGTCCGGGCTGTCTTCATACTTAACTTCTTTTGCCCCGGAAATTCCTAAAACTATTTTGTCTGAGTTGTAATAAGAAATTAATCCCGAGATTCCGGAAAAAATGAGAGCACCTCCTAAAAATGTAACACCCGCACCATCATAAAAATACTCTCCCACGAACCAGCCCAGGGCTGTAATTACAGCGATGAACAACGTAATGATAATTATGGTGTCCCTTTTATTTTGATTTATGTGCTGATACATGTTCATGATCGTTCGGTGTATCCTTCCCCCCGGCCAAATTCGCTGTATTTTTCTCCTGCGAACATTTTGTCCAATCCCGATTTCACGACGGGAATCAAATTATCAGGAAGGGACAGTTTATCGAACCAGGCCAGTTCGAAACATTTATTCGGCTCCATGTTGAACGACTCTCCTTTCCAATTCTTGACTGTGAAGTAAAAATACTGCCTATCACAATCCGAAATTTTGGAAGGTATGGATAAAAAGTGAGCAAATTCTAAATCTTCCTCGACAACATCGACCCCGGTTTCCTCTTTTATTTCACGGCAAAGTGCAAGTTTGTAAGGTTCGCCTTCATCGACGTGCCCTGCCACCAATCCGTACCAACCGTCCCGCCAACCTGTATTCTTTCTTTTTTGCAAAAGAACTTTTCCGTCTTTCTCAAAGTAGGCCAGGACGGCAATCTTTATTTTCAATGCGTGCTTGTTCATTACGTAATTAGAACTGGACTTTAACCGGTTCTCTGTCCTGTGTTTCGGCTTCAAAGAATGCTTCCTGCTTGAACCCGAACATTCCCGCAATTAAATTTGACGGGAAAGCGACAATTTTCTCGTTGTACTGTCTTACTACGCTGTTGAAAAACTGTCTGGAGTAAGCGACCTTGTCTTCTGTGTCGGAAAGTTCTTTCTGCAAGTTAATAAAGCCTTCCTGAGCTTTCAGTTCCGGGTATGCTTCTGCGACAGCAAACAGGCTCTTTAAAGCGGAAGTTAACTGCATATCTGCCTCTCCGGCGGCCTTGGCATCTCCTGCAGTCATTAAAGCTGACCGAGCCTTAGTTACGTTCTCAAACACATCTTTTTCGTGAGCGGCGTAACCTTTAACCGACTCTACCAAATTAGGTATTAAGTCAATCCTTCTCTTGAGCTGGACATCTATCTGACTCCACGCTTCCTTGATCTTAACTTTCAAAGTTACAAGAGAGTTATAGATAGAAATTAAAAATACCGCGGCTAACGCGATAACAACTAATAGTATCTCCATAATGCACCTCCTTAGGTTAGAAAATTACTAAAGCCATTATATATCTTTTGTAAAGGAAATCACTTCAAACGTATGCCTGCCTCTTTTACAAAATCACTAAATCCGAGCGTATTTATAATATTTTTCTTTTCAGCCCATCCCCGGCGTGCGTTATATATTCCGTATTTCATGTGTGAAAATTGGTCTGTAGCGTGGGCGTCGCTACTTATAACCATTTTCACCTTCCAGCTTATTGCTTCTTTAACCAAGTCATCGGTCAGGTCAAGACGGTCGGGCTGTGAATTTATTTCGAGGATTTTATTGTTATCACGGGCAGCCAGAAACACCTTGTCCCACGCGGGATCTACGGGGTCACGTTGATTTAACAACCTTCCTGACGGGTGACCGATTATATTCACATACGGATTTTCTATCGCGGCCAGAAGCCGGTCGGTAATCTGTTCACGATCCTGGTTAAAAGAAGTATGTATAGAAGCCACAACATAATCCAATTCGGAAAGTACTTCATCAGGTAAACCCAATGTGGCGTCGGCTAAAATATTAACCTCGTACCCGAAAAATACTTTTATAAAATTCTGTTTTTCATTAATTTTATTTATCACCGCCCGTTTCTTTTTTATAATGTCCGAAACTTCTCTATAGCCCCGTGAAGTAACGCTCGGAGCATGGTCTGAAATTCCTAAGTATTCATAACCCAAAGCGATTGCCGCCTCAACCATCTCCTCTAAAGTACTTATGCCATCCGAATCGGTAGTATGCGTGTGAACTTCTCCTTTAATGTCCTTTAGCTCAATCAAATCAGGTAGTTTATTTTCGATAGCCGCCTCAATTTCGTTAGAACCGTTCCTCAGCTCAGGCTCTATATAGGGTAGTCCTAAAAATTTGTAAAAAGACGGTTCATCTGCAAACTCGTAAATGTCGCTTCCTTTTTTAATCCCGTATTCTGACAAAGACATGTTTTTGGAAAGGGCGAAGTTACGTAAAAGAATATTGTGTTGTTTGGAACCTGTGAAATATTGCAACATGGCACCGTACGCTTCCGGTGTGGAAACCCGTAAATCCACCTGAAGATCGTTTTTAAGCACCGCGCTACACTTCTTGTCACCCTTTACTAAAATTTCAGCGATTTCAGGAAATTTTAGGAAGTGTTTTATTGTTTTATCGGGGTCTGTCGTAGCAACAGGAATATCCAGATCGCCGATTGTAGCGTTCTTTCTGCGGAAAGATCCTGCCGCCTCAATATGGCTCAAAGCATCTGCCTCTTTCATATAATCGTAAATTCTTTCCACCGTTTCTTCGGCTTTAGAGTACAAAACCCGTTCTTTCTCGTTCTTGGTCATCTTGAACTGTCCTACAGCTTCTAATATGTCCTTTTCTGATTTTTCTCCGAAACCTTCAAGCTCCCTTATCTCACCTTTTTCGGCGTGCTCTTTAATTTTTTCAACTGCCCCTTCCCGTGTTTTTATTTTGAAAGCGTTGGCTAATTTAAAGGCTTTTCGGGCACCTATGCCGCGTATACCGATAAGAGCGAACATTCCTTCCGGAAGATCTTTTTTTATTGCATCAAACTCCTTTACCTTACCTTCCGAAAAAAGTTCATTTAGATGCGCGTAAATACTTGCACCGACACCCGGTATTTCCTTCAGACGCCCGTTTTCCCACAAATCGTATATTGAAACCGTCAGATTATCAAGTATTGCAATCGCATTCTGGTAAGCCCGAACTCTGAATACATTGAAATTCTTAACATCCATTGCCGCCAGCACTTCTTTGAGGATTGATACTACTTCCTTATTAGAAATACGGTTGGAGTTCATATGTAAATAATAGCAAAGTTACGCAGGTGGGGTAAAAAAATGCGGCACTCTGTTGTTTTTTAAACAAGCACAGAGGGCCGCATGCAGGAATGAGACATTATTTGCTACTTCAAAATCTTCACGTAGAGAGTGCCACCGAGCCTTATGACCTCAGCCTCACAATCCCTGAGATGAAGAGCTTTGATAATCTCGTCTCTCACCCTCAATGGCAATTGATGCAAACCACCGTCCCCCACCGCGTACTCAACCGGTTGTGCGCATTTATGCATTTCTCCCGGTTTTTCTGATTCGGTGTACTGTACGGATACAAGCAAAATCCCATGAGTTCTTAACAATCTCTCGAACGTCAAATTCCCGAACATTGTACCCTCCTTAAGACTGATTTTGTGACATTCTAACAGAATAATACTACAATACAAAATGGTGTAAATACATTTCATCAACGCAATTTATTGACCATATAACAACAAATTGCTAGTATAACACCAGCATTAAGGGGTCGTAGCTCAGTCGGTTAGAGCGCCGCACTGTCACTGCGGAGGCCGCGGGTTCGAGTCCCGTCGATCCCGCCATGTATAAAACTATTTTCTGCCCCCGAATGAAGGAGGTTCGTAGATGTCCACAAACACGCAAGAGAACTCAAGCGAGAGAGATGGTTTGGCTTTGATTATAGGGGGTTTATTTATAGTTGCTTTGGTTTTCGCAGCATACAATTATTTCAACAAAAGCTCTAAAGAGATCAGTGAAACCCAAAACGAAATAGTTTTTCAGGAAGAAGCTGAAGATGTTGAGGGCGAATTAAACGGTGACGCCGCTTCCGATAAAAAGCTTCCACCGACAGTAGCCGGGACAGTTTCCAGTAACGCTACCAACGGAATTATTAGAGCAGAGTGGGTTGCCAATGATTACAAACATGGTGACATACAGGGAGCGTCCTACACAGTAAAATCCGGAGATACTTTATGGGAAATAGCTGAAGGAGCTTACGGTGATGGCACACAATGGACAAAAATTCTTGAAGCAAATAAAGGCGACGTAGGATTTTTAGTTAACGGACAACAGGCTTTGATTATTCCCGGACAGGTTTTGGTATTGCCCTAATTTTTCCGGTTTTTGAACCTAAGAACACCCTTATAGCTGAGGGTGTTTTTTGTTGGTCTCTGTTGTTATAATCACTTTGATGCGCGGGTGTGGCCTAGTGGTATGGCGTTTCCTTCCCAAGGAAAAGGTCGCGGGTTCGAATCCCGTCACCCGCTCCAGAAATTTTTAGGCCGGTATAGCTCAGTTGGTAGAGCAGTCCCTTCGTAAGGGAAAGGTCACAGGTTCGACTCCTGTTATCGGCTCCATTTGAACGTAATTCCCAAACTAGACAAAATACATACTATGGGGTATAATTAACACGTTCAAATTAAACACCTATCTGTGTATTCCTTTCCAAAATTAGGAGGAGTTAAAATGTTTAGGGTAATTGCAACTATTGTAATGTTGACGCTCACCGGTCTTCTTGTTGTAAAATATAACGAAACCGTCTCGGCGCCTGATGGAAGCTTAGCAAGTGTATTCGCAACAGCTTTCGTTCTATTTTTTCTTTTGGTAGGTCTTATCGCAGTATGGGCACCAAAAGGAAAAGGGTCGGAAAGCAATCAAATCAAAACCATGGCCCGCAAACCAAAAAGATAATTCCTTTTTGCCGGCCAACCCTAGAGCAGACACCCACCCTAACACGGTAGGATCAATGTCTGCTCTTTTTTTATGCTAAAATTGAGAAACTATGAAACAATATTCCAAAGTAACGAAAGCCGTTATTGCGGCCGCCGGATATGGTACAAGGTTTCTTCCCGCAACAAAAAATCAACCCAAAGAAATGCTCCCCATCATAGATAAACCTATTATCCACTACCTCGTCGAAGAAGCGGTTAATTCGGGAATTGAAGAAATAATTCTCGTCACCAGAGCCGGAAATCACATTATGGAAGATTATTTCGACAATAGATCCGAACTTGAAAACGAGCTCGAGAAAAACGGCAAACTTAAATACCTTGAAATTGTCCAATCCATACCACAGATGGCAAATTTTGTTTACGTACGCCAGAAAAATCACTTACCTTACGGAAACGGCTCTCCCCTACTCACGGTAAAAGAATTAATTGATAACGACGAAGCTTTTGTTTATATGTTCGGCGATGACTTAACTTTATCCAAAACCCCTGTTACAAAGCAGTTAATAGATGTTTACCACGAGCAGCATCCCGCAGCCGTTCTTGCGGTTCAGGAAGTACCTTGGTCAGAAGTAGAAAGGTATGGTTCCGTAAAATACAAGGAAAACGCCCCCTACAAATACACGATGGAAAGAGGCTACGAAAAGCTCCCAAAAGACCAGGCGCCATCAAATAAAGTGCAGTTCGGACGTTTCGTTTTTTCCTACGACGTTATTGAAGCCGCAATTAACACTGCCACCGGTAAAGACGGCGAACTTTGGCTAATCGACATCCTTAACGGACTCGTGGACGCGGGTAAAACCGTTATCGCGCAACCGATTGAAGGAGAATGGCTGACGACCGGCGACCCCCTTAGATATCTGAAAACAACCCTCAAATTTGCGATGGAGCGCGACGACTTGAAAGACGAACTTAAAACTTTTATTAAAGATGAGATAATGAAATAAGATGGTAACAAAAAAATATAGAAGCAAACAATTCGGTCAGAGCGAAGAAGAACTTTCAAAGAAGCTTATTAAAATAATGCTTGGAATTATCGGTTTGATCGTATTCGTCATTTTAGCGTTATTTGTGTTCGCCCCGACTTTCGGTTCGGCATTTGGGCTTTTGTCAAAGAATAGAAACGCCAAAGAGGAAGCCGTAACGGTGAGAATAAGACCGCCGACTTTAACCAACGTCCCGGCTTCAACTAAAGATACAAAAATAAATCTGGCGGGATACGCAAATGAAGGTGAAACCATAAAACTTTTTGTGAACGGCCCCGAAGTTGCTCAAACAACCACAGGAGCTGACGGAATATTTAATTTTATTTCTATCGAACTTATAAAAGGCAGAAATACTATTTTCGCGAAGGCTATTAATGCAAAAAATGAAGAAAGCGGAGCCGGAGAAACCTTCACTATACTGCTTGATACCGAACAACCTAAAATTGAAATAACTTTCCCTAAAGACGAGTCTACCGTGAGAAACCTTGATAAAAGGATAACTATTACGGGAACCATTAACGAAAAAGCTACTCTGAAGATAAACGGCAGGATGGTAATTCAAAAACCCGATCTATCTTTCGAATACACCCTGGGCGTTAAATCGGGAGATGTGGAAATAAAGGTGGAAGCCACGGATGAAGCAGGAAACACAAACGAAGAGACCATTACCGTCAAATATCAAGAGACGAGCTAAAAATTACCGCGTACACAATAAACATCATTTGAGGGTAAAAAAACGAATTTATAAATAGTGACTCAAGCATCAGCGCGGGTATTAAACTTACAATCACCAACCTATATTTTCTCTTAGAAAAGATGTTATCGAGGAATGTAAACGCGAGGGCGGCAGCGAACACCAACGCCCCAAAAATTCCTGTTGTGGCTAGAACGAAAAGTAAGCTCGAGTCGGCACCAGCGCCCGAGCGTGAAGAAATATTATCTACGGTGAGAAAACCGTATTCTTTTTGAACATATCTATAAGCGTTAAATCCTACGCCTGTTATTAAATTATCCCGGGAGATTTGAATAGCGTTCTTCCAAGAAACTAACCGGAACCTTGCAGAATCGGCGGGATCCGTAATCCCCGATATTCTGGTCTGCACCCGTGGCACTAAAAAGTATGCTAAAAATGCCAGGAGCAACCCCAGGAAAAGTAGTTTCCGTTGTTTAAACAAACCGAATATAAATATCACAACGGCAAGCATCGCCCACGCGCTTCTGGAGAAAGTCAGAAATATAAATAGCAGTATAACTACAAGAGAAATTATACGGAACTTATCTTTTTTTCCCTCAGACACACTTCCTAAGAGCATTGTAAGGGTTGCTACAAGATACGCTCCCAAAAAATTTGGATCGAAAAAGGTTGAGGCTACTCTATTTTTGTGAGGATCCCATCCCAACGAAGCATCTAAAACACTGAAGTCCGGCAACAGGATTAACTGAACCAGACCTGCCCCGCACAAGAATAGAGCTGAGTAGGTAAAATACTTTTCCAGCTGATGGCGCGTTGTCTGCTTAGAAGCAACCATGTTGTAAACGACCAAACCCGACACCAGATAAATAACGAATCTTACCAAGTAAAATACAGCCGTCATTCCTTCGGCACTACTGTAACGGTATAAATTTAAAATCAACGACACCCCTGCCAAAAGAGAAAAAATGAAAAAAAGGACAGAATACTTCGGTATTTTCAGATTTTTGTTGATTAAAAATAATACAACCCCGTAGAAAGAAAAGACTGCCGCAGCAATGTCGAAAAGATAGTAACCTCCTACCCTTGCAAACTGCCCAAGAGATAAGGTTCCGAGCAGTATAAATAAAAGGTATTTAAGCAGCATAGGTTTTACGCCATATCTTCCGGACAGTAACTATTAAAAGGATAAGTATTAGAAGCTCAGAAAAATGTGTGATCACGGCCGACATATAAAAAGAATAAACGGGTATGAATATAAAATTCATTACCAGGTTAAAGACGCCGCTGGCCAGATAAATTCCGGGAAGATACTTCTGATATCCCATCGTCACAATAACCCACGCCAAAGGCTGTGTGACACTGTATAAGACAAGTCCTGATAAAAGTATTCTTAACACCAGAATTGATGCTTCGAATTCTACCCCGCCCAAAACATTAATGGCCAAAGGAGAAAATACGTAACCTACGGCGGAGAACACAAGTGCCGCGACTATTAAAAACTTCAGGGACTGCTTTAAAGTTTCTTTCAATTTTTCTTTACCCTCGGTCATCCGCAGCACCATTACGGGGTACAGAGAATTCATAAAAAAAGTGGGCATCACTAAAGCAACTTCAAAAATTTTGTACGGTAAGGCATATAAGCCTACAGCTTCGTTGTTAGACACATTTAAAAAAGCCGGAACCGGCAACACTGACAGTAACAATGCGTCAGCCTTGAAATTTATCTGGCTGAAAACAAACATCAACCCTAAAGGAAGCGAGCTGGAAAGAAGATACCCCCACAGTTGCTTGTCCAGAACAAACTCAGGTTTTACACCCAATGACCTGACAAAATAATAATTTACAAAAAAGGTAATAAATCCCCCGATGACATAACTAAAACTAATCCACATCACATCTACTTTTGCCCGAGACAGAAAAAATATTATTACCAAAATGAAAGCGTAGCCGATTAAGTAACCTATTGTCGAAAGATCATATCTTAATCTCGCCTGAAATATTATATTGGTCGATGTAAAAAGAGCCTGAGTCAAAATAAGTAATAAGCTTAGTGTTATCCCTGTCTTTAATACCTGAGAGTATGGGAAAAACCTTGAAGCCACGAATAAAACCAACATCAAAATTATCGAAAATATTATTCTAATTAACAGAATATTGCCGAAATATTTTCCGGCTTTGCTCCAATCCTTAGAGATTTCACGGGTAGCAATCGCATTAATACCGAAATCTACAATTACAAAAAATAATGCCGGCCACGCCTGCATTAAGCTGAACTGTCCGTAAATTTCCCTGCCGTAAGTTCTCGTGATAATAACCGTAGCTAGTACAGTTATTCCCAGGCTCACGATTTTACCTATTAGCTGATAAATTGTGTTTGCGGCAATTTTTTTGCTGGTGCCGGAAAAGTTCATAGACCGCATCCCCCGACTTTAATCGTATTAACAATACGTACAGGAGGTTTTCCTTCTTCCTTTTCCATATCCCTGACCACATCGAAATGCTTATAAGGTACGTCGTCAGCGTTGAGCCACGAGAAATGATCGAACGGAGAATCGTATCTTATCGTAAAGGGCATAACAGCCCTGACTTTCTCGTCTTTGAGCCAAACGTCTTCATATGCTTTTTCAAAATATTCTGAAATCGTATCAACCGGGAGGTAACTGCTGTTGTAATCCGCGCCTTCCGCGTGCGCCCATCCTGTTTCTGTAATAAATACGGGCAAGTCTTTCCCTATCTTCAAAACTTTTCTTAAGTAGCTAAGTTCAACTTCATAAGCTTTTATGCTCCATCTCCCTTCGTTGTACGGATCTCCTGAAAAGTTCGGCTGCGGATATGAGTGGGACGCCCAGCCGTCCAGTCTTTTAAAAATACCCGGTTCGGCGACTTCCATACGTCTCATATACTCAAGCGAGTCCATGTGGTTGTCACCGGAAGAAGCGGTAACGTTAAACGCTCCGTTCATCATAAAAAAGTCGGGATTTTCTTCTTTAAAAACGTCAATCGTGTAATCCAGTATTTCTGCGTATTCTTTTGGATCAATTCTGTCGTACCAAAATTTCCGGTCGTTCGGCTCGTTATAAACGCTTATATATCTGTACCTTATCGGCCAGACGAATCTGTTTAAAAAAGCTGCGGCTTCCTCAGTCTGGTCTTTGTAATCATCCGTATCTACGTCGTGAAGCTGAAAGACCGGGATCAGGTGCTTTTCATTAAGTTTCTTGAAAACATTGTTCCACTTTTCGAAGTTTTTATCCTTTACGTTGTACGGAATTAGTACATAACCCCAATCCCCGTCACCCGAGTTAACAAGCTCCTCTGCCCTATCAAAAAACTCGTCAACTTCCGCGTAGATATATATTCCGAACTTGTTGTTCTCTTCCCAAAGAGGGTCGTCTCCCGAGTACGTGTAATATTCAACTTCCTGGACTTCCGCACAGTTCGTTGAAGAATCAGCATTGTTTAGTCTATCTGTATAGACCCGGCGTTGTTCCGCTTCTGCAGCCATTTTCTCGCTTAAGTAACGCCTATACTCTTTAATAAAACCAAGAACTATTACTAGAATAGCGCTGGAAATAAGAAATAATAAAATAATCCAAAATTTGTACCTGCGGATTTTTACAATAGCCACAATGCAATTCTATCATTTATACGGAATCTAACGAAAATAACGGCTGTATTTATTGGGTATTTATGCTTAAAATTACCTGATGAGGGCAGAGATTAAAACAATTTTGGTATTATTCCTTATTGTTACGGTATTGGGCGGTTTTAGCCTTTATATAAGGAAACTCGATTATAAAAAACACCCGCTTACACCATATTCAAGCTCTTTTGACATACTCGCACTTTTCAAAGAACGAAAAAAGCCTGCTTATAGGGTTTATGGATATCTCCCCTACTGGACCTTGGAAAAACTTGAATTCATTGAGTTGGACAGATTAACAGACGTGGCATATTTCGGCATTTACATAGACGGCGAAGGTAACTTCGTAAAAACCGTGCAGGATGCGGACGGTATTTGGATTGCCGAACCGGGGTTCAGAAATTGGAAAGAAAATGAAAAAGTCACCCAGCTTGCTGAGGCATGTAAAAAATTTGGGGTTAATTTTGCTCTGACGGTAGTTGCTCACAACGACGAAGATAACGACGCTTTTTTAAATTGCCGGAAATGTTGGGACACCTTACTAAAAAATGTCTACACCGAGCTTGACGAAAAAAAGATAACCGACGTCAACTTAAACTTTGAATACGCCGAATACACCGGAAAGGAGATGGCGGAGAAATTTTCCGAGTTCACAAAATACGCGAACCAGGAGTTGGATAAGAGATACGGCAATTCGAACGTTATTGTCTCAGCCTTTGCAGACTCTCCTATTAAAGAACGCGTGAGCTCTGATTTGGTAAACCTCGCTAAATACAGCGATGGCATCTTTATAATGGGATACGACTTTCACAGACCTTCTTCGGATACGGCGGGTCCGGTCGCCCCGATCGGCGGTAAAGGAGTCCACGCGGAATACGATATAGAAACAATGCTGAAGGACTATCTAGCAGTTGTGCCGCCGAATAAACTACTGCTGGGTGTCCCCTATTACGGCTACAACTGGGTAGTCGGAAAGGACGAAAAGTATGCGGAAAGAATAGACGGAAATGACGCCATCGGGTATTCTCAATCCCAATCTTATGAAGCCATCATGGACGTGATTATTAATATAAAACCCAGAATTTTGTGGGACGAGCTCGGACAGGTGCCCTACTTTAGTTATATCAGCGATGAAACCGGGCAACAAAGACAGGTTTTTTACGAAAACCAGCAGTCACTGGCGGTTAAATACAAACTCATTAAAAATAACGGGTTGATGGGAGTCGGCATTTGGGCTCTTGGTTACGACGGCGGATACACGGAACTTTGGAATCTACTTTACGATGAATTTATAAATTAAAAACTCTGTCTCTTACTTTTTTCAAAGCCGTATTGTAAATCTCATTTATCTGAGTTCTCCAAATCAACGGAGATGTGTGTTCTTCGTGTAATCCTAAGTATTCGTCAACCATCGCAGTAAGATTTTGTTCAACCCTTGAGTATGCTTCGGACTTTTTAAATATCCGCACAAGAGGTGCTTGGTTACCGAGCTTTGCACATATGTAAAAAGACAGCTCCTGTTCTTCTTTGTTTAAACCGAAAGAATCCCAACCAAGACCGGAGGCTTTTTCTCCGAACGCATTGTAAAGATCTATCTTATCCTCGCTGAACATGTCGTCCTCGAAACCTGCCTCTTCTATTGGATTGACACCCATTGCCGACAAATAGAGATAGAGTCTCGCGCACTTGGTGCACTTCCCGCACCATCGCTTTTCCTCACTTCCGTCCCAGCAAGACATTAAATACGGAAAAGTATCTTTGGCGTAATTTTCGTTCAGAACTGCCACGATAGCCAAATCGTTTAATCCCTGCAAAAATGTTGAAGTGTATAACTCCCCCTCGGACATAGCCTGCGTAAGTAAGGACATTTCTTCTGTAGCCTGGTATGCCTGTTCGTATTCGGGAACAACTTTAAATCCCTGGTCGTCATAATAAAATGCGTTCACACTCTTTTCGTTGCTAAACAAAATGTATCCCGCCTTGTATTTGTAGGCGAGGGGAAGACACATTAACGCCCAGGAAGTGAGACTCAACTCCCACCCGAACCATCCGTCTCCGTTATCACGTAAACCTTCCATAGGATTTTCTAAGAAGTAAAGGTCGTTCTTGTTCTTTTTGAGAAACTCATCAAATAATATTTTTTTGTGTACCCCTTCATACCCCCAGAATGTCGGGTCGTTGAAGAAAACCAAAATTGTATTTAGTTTTAGCTCTTTACAAATATGGTAAGTTAAAAAGCTGTCCTTACCGAATGTAAAAGGGAGTATGACGTTCTCATCAACACTTATAGGAAACTCCGGAGGAACATCGGTGGTATCACAAAAGTACGCCCTGGAATTTAGTAAAGTCTTAAGCATTGGCATTACGCTCATGCCGCGCTTTTTATAGTAGTACCAATACAACGGCAAGTGCCTCATAAACGACTGCTGGGACCAGGAAAAACACTGAGGATAGCCTGTGTTGTACTCGAGTCTTATATTTCCTTTTAACAGCATCGGAAGATGGGCTGTAAAAATATAAGCAATATTATCAAGCAGTTTGGCTTTATTATCTTCAGGGTAGTTCTGCCAAATACCGTTGGGGTACTTCATCAGCTTGTGCTCGTTAATCAGTTTGGACTCAATATTTATTTCTATACCCTCGGGCCTGTTGTACGAATTTATTCTTATCGGAATTTCTTTTTCGTGCCAAGCCTTGGAATTTTTATTCAGCATCGCAGGAGTTCTATAAAACTCCATGTTGTCTATATCGGGCATTGAAATGGGGTCTGAAAAACCTGAGAACTGACCGCCAGGATCGTTATCTGCGTTATTAAAATTCGAGGGCTCTTTGTTGTTCATATTTTTTGGTCTTTAGTAATTCTTTGCTAAAAAAATGGGATAGTCAATGATAAATAATTAAGGTGTGTCTGATATTAACATAGAATTCCAGAGAATAAATTTGCGCGTTTCAATAGATAATCGGTTAAGCCTTTACGATCCAAGCATTATTAATTTCACTTTCATAATCAACGGTTCCGATTTTCTGAAAGTTGTTCTTAATTAAAGCACTTTCAGACGCAATATTTTGAAGATCTGTATACCCTGTTATAAAAAGTGGCTTTGGTTCAATTTTTAGATTTTCGGAAAGCACGCTTTCCATCTGTTTTAATTTTATAAGCGATTGTTTAAGGCCACTACTTGCAATACCGTAATTAGTAACTGTATCTAAATTATCCCTATCTTTAATAAAACGACTGTACTTAGGCCATTCATTGAATAACTTACAGTAGCTGGTTTCCAGAATAAGAGCGTTTTCCGGTATACCCAGCTCTTTTCTTTTTTCTTTAGTTAAAATTTCATCAGGATAAAATTGAATCCATCCAAGGGCTTCATTTCTTTCATCGACAATTGCCCACACTGCTCTGTGATCCTCAACAACCGACTCGTCAGTTCTAATAAGAGAGTCCAGGTCTTCGTTACTTAAGACCTCCGGAGGTAACATCCACTTTAAAACTTCAGGGTGTCTATCCATGTCTTTGTATCTCTGGGTATCCTCAGATCTGATGGGATTAAACCGTCTTATACCGTATGGTTCTTCTGGTGATGATTTCCATGGAGGATCTAAAAGATTACTCGATTCTATCGCTTGCGTTGCTAAGTCCTGTGTTTCCTGCGGTAACTCACCGAATTTCATACCTAAATACTAACACAATGGTGGGCCCGCCTGGGATCGAACCAGGGACCTCTCGGATGTGAACCGAGCGCTCTAACCACTGAGCCACGGACCCGTGCGCCCCTATTTTACAGCATTTTTTCCTTACGTCCTAGTTATTTGGAGCCTGCTGATATAAAATTCTAGTATGGCGAAGAAATTCAGAATCCGAAACGCGGCTGCGGATCTCATAGAGCTTTTACTTATAGGCACAACCGTTTTCCTGCTTGTATATATACTTGTAGGACAGTTTCTTGAAGTGTCCGGAAGTTCTATGCACCCTTACCTTCTGGATAAGGAACAGATTATTGCCGAAAAACTATCCATTAAGTTTGACCCCTTAAAACGCGGAGAAGTAATAATATTTTGGCATCCGAAAACAAAATCCGACCTTTTGGTAAAACGTGTCGTGGGATTGCCGGGGGAGAGAATCAAAATTGAAAATGGATTTGTCTTTATCGATGGAAAAAAACTTGAAGAACCCTACCTTGCAAGCAACGTTGTAACAAAAGGCACTGATTTTCTTGCCGAAGGTCAGGAACATAAAATCGCCGAAGGTTACTATATTGTGCTGGGCGACAACAGATCTGAAAGCACGGATTCTAGATATTGGGGACCGGTTCAAAAAGATACCGTCATAGGACGGGCTTTAGCCGTTTTTTACCCAATCAACAATATAAGACTACTTAATGAGGGAAAAAGTATAGCGGAATAAACGTATTATTTAGACTCTACGACTTCGATCTTCTTTTTCTTTTTGGTAAGCCACGCGAACTTAACTACCCCGTCTATCTTGCTGAATATTGAAAAATCTTTTGCCATTCCGGTGTTTTTACCGGGTGCGAACGTTCTTCCGCGCTGTCTTACAATAATTCCTCCGGATTTTATCTGTGAACCGCCGAATACTTTGACACCGAGCCTCTTGCCCGATACATTTCCGCCCTGTCTAGCTTTTGATCCACCTGCTTTTTTATGTGCCATGTATTATTTAGTTCCTTTCTTAACCGGTTTTTTTATCTTTACAACCTTCTTTGCGGGTTCTTTTTTAGATACTTTCTTTTCTGCCTTGATTGGTTTTGCTTCCACGGCCTTTTTCGGAGCCTCGTCTATGCTCTTTTCTTCAGTGGCCTTTTTTCCTCCCAACTCGATTTTTTCGATTAAAAGTTCGGAAAGAGTGTCTCTGTAACCTCTTCCTTTTCTATATCTGGATTTTGATTTAAATCTACCCACAACGATTTTTTCGCCTCTTACTGCTCCCGTGATTTTAATTTTCACGTGGGCGTCTTTTACTGTAGGGTCGCCTAAAATGGTGGTTTTCCCGTCAGAGAAAAGGAGCACTTCGGCGTCTACTTTACCGTTTTGATTGTCTACCGTGAGGGTGTCCCCTTCGTGTATTTTATATTGGGTTGAGCCAATTTTTATTATTGCGTATTTATCCATAGAAAACATTGGAATATTACACTAATTTTGAAGTTTGGGCAAGAATTCCCTTCAAATAGCCCTATTAGCTCTATAGCGCGGCTGTAGATCCCGCCACTATAAGAACGTCAAATCCCTCTGTATCAGCCAGCGTATCCTCTACGGCAACTTCAGGAAAGGCTTCCTTAGTATCACCCTGTACGAGGTCCTTGTAGGCCAGTTTGTCCTTTTTAAACCTAAAAAGCGTAGTATCGCGGGTTTCATCGGCTGTATCTATATCAATTATCGTATAACCCTTTTCTTCTAAAAGTGTCTTTGTCCTTGCGGCTAAACCATTTATACCTGACCCGTTCAACACTTTTATCTTCAAATCCGATTTTTTCAGCTCAGGTGCGGGTTGCTCAACAACCTGGTTCTCGTTCTGAGAAGTTTGCTCGCTTAACACGTTGTTCTGATCTCCCGATGCAAGCTGGGAGCTATCTCCTTTTTTGTTAAAAAAGAGAAAAAATGATAAAACCCCGGCTATAACCAGAATCGAAGCTGCCCCCACATAGACCAGGCTTTTATTACTTTTTACCACCGCAGGAAGCGGCATTAAATTTAGCAAGTTCATCTGGCAAAATGATATATCGGGCTCAGTGTCCAGCATGTAGTTCACAAGCATATTGATTTTAAATTCATCGGCAAATTCACTGCTGATTGGGGGAATTCCTATTTCCGAAACTTCAAAACCTTTGACGTCAAAATCCTGATAATTTAGAGTGTAGACTCTTTTCACCGGTGTTTTTTTCTTGTAAAGAGAAAGTTCTGATACAAAACTTTCCAATTGTTCCGCGGTTATCTTTTTGTCGCTTACGCCACTGTAAAAAATTCCGTTAAGCTCCGATAGAGCCATTGCGTGGCTTCCATCTATACGGCAGATAAATACCGCAGGGTCGTTAGTTCCCACATATTTCGGCATTAACAAAATCCAGGGAACTACGTTTTTGAGAGAAATGCCGACACCTGCCACTACTTCCAACAAATCGTCCATATAAGGTTTTCTTACACCCACGAACTGGTATAAGAACGGGGCTATTTTTTGATATGAAAAATAAAGGTCTTCAAGAGGGGCTTCCGTAATCTTGGCTTTCATGTCATTCAACAACTGTTCCTGCTTATCACCGTCGCGTTTGTTGACCGTTATGAATCTTAGGATTGTATCTTCGGGCTCAGTAACAACAATAAGATTAAGTTTTGACGGTGATATTTTCGTAAGTTCCGCGAGGCCTTTTTTAATTTCTTCGGCGTAGCGTGAAATGTCGGATATTTTAGTATCGGAAACAATGTCCCCAGCTAATTGCGAAGAATATGTTTTTAAACCTTCTTTACCGATATACGTGAGCCTGAGAATATTGTTATTAAGTGACAGGTAAACATCTTGCATATATGTAACTATAACACAATTAGTTAATTTTTCGGACCGCAAAATCAGGTCCTGTTACAAGATTTGAAGCCTGAGTTTTCTTAGCTATTTCAGAACCGTAAAGTTCCACGACTTTTAACGTATCCGGATCCGAAGGATGGGTGACTTCGATAAGGTCACCCACTTTTAACCCGGCTTCTTTTCGTAGTTCCTGTATTTTTCTGACAAAGTCGCGTAAAAGTCCTTCGTATTTTAATTCGTCCGTAATATTTGTGTCTAATCCGACTGTCACACTATTAAAGGACGCCGAAGCGTACTCTGCAGGCACCTCAGTTACGTACTGAATTTCCTTAACGTTGAGTTCGTCCAGTACCAAAGCGGAAAGCTCGGACGGAAGTTCCTCAACTCCTGAAACTGCAAAAGATGACAGAGGTTGGCGGACCGATATTTTCTTATCGCTTCTTAGATACAATCCGTACGACACCAAATCCCTGACCTTTTTCATATCCTCCAGCAAACCTTGATTTGACGCTATAATGTCGTCGTCGAATCCGGGAAATTGTTCGAGATGAACCGACTCTTGGGTGTCCCCCACTGAAAACGTTTTTAAAACACCGAACATACTTTCGGACATAAAAGGAATTACCGGAGCAACTGCTTTTGAAAAGTTAAGTAGTACGGCATATAAAGTGCTTAAAGCTTTTTTGTCGCCTGTTGAAATTCTTTCACGTGACCTACGTACGTACCACCTGGAAAGATCATCAACAAATTCCTCAACAACTCTTACTGTGGCCGGAACATGATATTGTTCCATGTTAGTTGCAATTTCTTTTATCACTTCGTTAAGACGCGCGGTAACCCATGTATCCAAAACATGGTCTGATTTTATGACTTCAGATTCTTTCCAGTTAAACACCGTTGCGTACATCTGAAAATATTTAACTGAATTCCAAAGCGGATTTAATACATTGCGCAATTTTGTTCTTAACTCGGATTCTTCAAAATTAGCGTTCTCCCCTACCATTAGTGGTGACCCCATCAGATACAGTCTTAGAGCGTCTCCTCCATAATCCTGGAGAACCTGACGGGGGTCAGTGTAATTGTTAAACGTTTTGCTCATCTTTCTTCCGTCGGAACCTGCCATTACTCCCGTTGATATTGCATTCGTAAATGAGTTGGAATTAAACACCGCCGTTGAAAGTATGTGCATCACATTAAACCAGGCTCTAACCTGTGCGATATACTCAACAATATAATCTCCGGGAAAATTGGATTCGAACTTTTCTTTATTATCAAAAGGATAGTGTATTTGCGCCCACGGCATAGAACCCGCGTCAACCCACGAATCCAGCACCTCTACCCGGCGTTTGTACTCTTTACCATCTTTTTTGATCACAATTCTGTCTATGTAAGGACGGTGCAAGTTTTCGACTTTCTGACCGGATAATTCTTCAATTTCCTTTACGGAAGCCACCACAATCCTGTCACCATCCGGCGATTCCCATACAGGCATCGGTGTTGCCCAATATCTATTTCTGGAAATACACCAATCGGGTTGTTGATTAACATTCTGTCCGAATCTCCCCTGCTTCAGGTGCTCGGGTATCCAATTTATTTTTTCATTTAACTCGGCCATTTTTGATTTAAGAGAGTTAACATCAATAAACCAGCTTTGTTGAGCTCTCTGTATCAGTAAAGTGTCGCATCTATCGTGGTAAGGAAATCTGTGTATTACTTTTTCATTTTTAAAAAGAAGTCCCGCTTGAAGCAAATCGTTTATTAAAGGTTCGTCTGCTGCTTTATAGAAAACACCTGCGTAGGGATTTTTCTTTTCTGTGCCGGGTACGAATTTTCCCTCGTCGTCTATCGTCAGCATGAGTGTGAGACCGAAGTGCTTTCCCATTTCTGAATCGATTTCACCGAATCCGGGAGCACTGTGAACTATACCTGCGCCTTCTTCCATACTTACCATCCCGTCGTAGTGATATATTTCAAACTCGCCCTCTTTCGACGAGTAAAATCTAAACGGGGGTTCGTATTTTAAACCTATTAATTCCGAGCCTTTTATTTTTTTAATTACCTTAAACTCGGACCCTGAAAAAACGCTGTCGTTACGCGCTTCCGCAGTAATGTAACGGGTTCCTTCGCTTTCTACAACGTTGTAATCCGCACCTTTATCCACGACTAAAGCCCGGTTGGACGGAATGGTCCACGGGGTCGTAGTCCATGCTAAAGCAAAGGCGTCTTTATACTCACCGTCCGTAATTATTTTAAATTTAACTGTAATGGCCGGATCCTCAACATCTTTATAGGAGTTATCCATTGCGATCTCGAAATTAGAAACGGGAGTTCCGCACCTCGTGCAGTATAAAGAAGTCCTTATACCTTCGTAAATTAGACCCTTATCGTAAAGCTGTTTAAAAGTCCACATTACCGATTCCATGTAGTTAGAGTCTGTCGTTCTATATGCATTTTTAAAATCTACCCAGCGTCCGATTTTGTTCACGTACCATTCCCATTCCGCAGAAACATCCCGGGTGTAGTTGTAACATTCCTCCGCAAATTTTTCTAAGCCGAAAGCTTCGATATCGCGCCTATTTTTTATCCCCAGCTTTTTTTGTACTTTATTTTCTACCGTTAAACCGTGAGCATCCCATCCCCAAACCCTTTCAACTCTTTTGCCCTTCATTGTCCAGTATCTTGGAATAATATCTTTAGCTATAGAACCTAAAAGGTGCCCATAATGCGGGAGTCCTGAAATAAAGGGGGGTCCGTCGTAAAAAACATATAAATCTTCCTTAGGATTTTTTTCTACGGATTTTTCAAAAATCTTGTTTCGAAGCCAAAACTGCAGAACGGTGTCTTCCATTTCGGGAATTGATGTATTTTTTTGTGAATCTACTTTATTGTCCATAGAACAAGAGAATTTTATCAAATTTCAGCTACTTCTGTACTCAGATGACTACCACTTCTAAAGCTTTCTCTTCCGAAAAGAACTTATCGTTCGTATATGCCCTGTAGACTAAAAGCCCGACCAGGGCGGTCATTATAAACACAAGCATTATGAGCAGAAATATATAAGTCTTACTTATCATTTTAACCTCCAAATTTTATCTTCTATACCAAGTTTCATATTCACATACCGCGCTAAAACAAACAATAGGTCTGACAGGCGGTTTACGTAAGGCAAGAGAAATTTGAATGACTGCCTGCCGCTGTAATCAACCAAGCTTCTTTCCAAAGACCTGACTTTTGCCCTCACCAAGTGTATTTGGGAAGCAGCTTCAGAACCTCCGGGGATAATAAAAGCTTTTAAAGGGGGCAATTTAGCGGAATACTCGTCTATTACATTTTCCAGGTTCCTGACTTTTAGCCCCCAATCAGCTTTATCTTTGGGGGATATCTTAAACCCGGCAATATAAGCACCGATTAGGAATATATCATCTTGAATTGACGCCAAAACTTCTCTTTCACGGGATTTTTTGAGAGTTACCAGAGCACACCCGAGGGTAGCGTTTACCTCGTCGGCGAGGCCCAGAATCTCAAATACCTGCCTTGATTTAGGCATGCGTTTTTTGGAACCGAAAAGCGCGGATGTGCCTGCGTCACCTTCTTTTGTGTAAAGCTTCATAAGAAGATAATACCACTAACATCTGCTGTAACCGCACTCGTAGCACTTCGCGCACCCCTCTTCCAGTACAAGAGTGTAATTCCCGCATTCGGGACACATGTCCGTATTGGTAAATGAGTGGGGGAGTGCCGGTTTTTCTTCCTCGCGGTTATCCGTTACTTCGGTTGATTCTACGGTCTCTTCGGAAGCTTTTGTTCCGTTTTCCTTTACGGTAAATCCGAATTCTTCGGCCAACACCTTGGCGACAGCGTCAGGTAAAGAACTTACCCTGTTTTTACCGAAACCTATGGACTTTGAACCGCCTATTCCCGCTAGCTGTACTATGATTTCCCGTACAACTTCCAAGCTGTACTGAGGCATCCTGAGCCAGCCGGATAGTAGCCTACCCAATCCCTCGGCCAGTGCTGCCACGTCGCTACCCGCCTTACCTACGTTTAGGAATACCTCCAGCGGCCTGCCCTCAGAATTCTTGTTTATGGTTATAAACGCTTTCCCCTGGGGAGTTATCATCTTGTACGTTGAGCCACTTAATTTGTATCCCCGCCTTATAGTTACCTCATCAGATGATCTTTCCTTTTCCGTCAAAAGAATCTCTTTATTAACGGGCTCTGCCGCTTCCTTACCCTCTTTCTGGTCTTTCGTGGACTTAGTTTCCAATACTACTTCCTGCCTACTGCCCGTAACATAAACAGTAAGACCCTTGCAACCCGTCTCCCAGCCCATCATGTACACCTTGGCAACATCTTCTTTCGTCGCGCCTTCAGGAAAATTGCAGGTCTTAGAAATGGAGTTGTCTACAAATGCCTGAATTGCTGCCTGAGTCATTATGTGTTCTTCGGGTGTAACTTCTGCCGAAACAACGAACGTGTTCCGTACGCTTTCCGGCAATTCGAGTATGTTTTTGCACGTTCCTGACTCAATTACTTTGTCGATTATTGTCTTTCTTACTTCCTCTGACAGATTTAAGTTGTCGAGAGCTTTCTGGAAAAACGGGCTTACATAAGCCAATGTCATTTTTCCTTCAGTACCCGCCGATTGATAAACATTTCTATAATAAGCAAGAGCAAAAACCGGCTCGCAGCCATACCCCTCCACACCGGCCACCGTAGAAATAGTACCTGTGGGAGCTATTGTTGCCTGAGCACCGTTTCTTATCCCGTATGCTTTGATGCCCTCTACAACAGACGACCAGTCAATCCAAGGTCTACCGAAATTTCTTGTAAATTCTTTAATGGGTTTCGGAGGAGTCCATTTCAGATTCGCAGGATCGTAAATACTTCCCTGAATTTTTCTGAAAGAACCTCTTTCTTTCGCCAACTCTATGGATGTTTTCATTGAATAGTATCTGATAAACTCAAAAACCTGAGCTGCAAATTCCTGCCCCTCATCGCTCCCGTATCTTATCCCCAAGGAGTACATAGCATCAGCTAAAGCCATAAAACCCAGTCCTATTCTTCGCACATCCATTGCAGAATCTTTTATCTCGGGCACTGCGGGTATATATCTGTTTGCCTCCACAACATTGTCCAGGAAACGTGTTGATGATACAACGGTTTTTTTCAACTCTTCCCAATCTAGTTTCCCGTAGGAAGTTAAGTGTTCAGCTAAATTTATTGAACCGAGACAACAGTTTTCGTATGGACCCAACCACTGCTCTCCGCAGGGATTAGTTGCTTCCAACTCGTACAGATGGGGCACCGGGTTTTCCTTGTTTGCTGTGTCTATAAATAAAACTCCGGGTTCGCCGTTCTTATGTGCGTAATCTACTATCATATCGAATATTTCGCGCGCTCTGGGAGATTCCGTAATTTTCAGTGAGTGGGGATCAACAAGATCGTACGTTGTGTCGTTTTTAACAGCCTCCATAAATTTATCGGTAATCGCAACAGACAAGTTAAAATTCGCAACTTTGCCTTCTTCTGACTTACATTCAATAAATTCCCGTATATCCGGATGGTCTATACGTAAAACACCCATATTTGCCCCACGTCGTACACCTCCTTGGGCTATCTCACCAAAAGCTGCGTCGTATACTTTTAAAAATCCTACGGGCCCTGTGGCAATTCCATTGCTCGCCGCGACTCTAGAACCTTTAGGTCTTAAACGTGAGAAGGAAAATCCATTTCCTCCCCCGCTCTGCTGGATTAAAGAGGCAACACGGAGTGTAGAAAAAATCCCGTCCTTCTCTTTACCCAAGTCGTCGGAAATAGGTAAAACAAAACAGGCGGCCAACTGGCCCAGGGGGGTACCCGCACCTGTAAATGTCGGGGAATTAGGAAAAAACTTTTTGGAAGAAAGTAAATTGTAAAATTCTACACGCGATCTCTCGACATCTGTGTATGGTCTGTCCGGTGCTGCCATTACATCCGCAATGCGCTCAAACATTCCTTCAGGTGATTCGGATACATTCCCGTTAGAGTCCCTTCGAAGATATCTCTTTTCTAAAATTTTTTTAGCGTTCTCGGAAAAATCTATTGACGTGTTTTTCGAAAAAACAGACGCATCCTCACGGTAGAGAAAACTGCTCATAAGTTTATTTTTGTCTCACGAGCCGGCAATCTCTCACTGCCCATGACCAAAGATTGCCGAAACACGAGAATACTATTCAAATAAATACTAGCTAGCTAAATCAAATCAAAAAATTATGCAAGACACAAGGAAACGCACGTTAGAGTATCTTGATATTTTGTTGATGTGGCGTGGGAACAGTTTTGTGATTTGTTGTAGCTGCAGGACTTCCATTATTTCTGTCTTAAAAAAGTCGGGATATCGAATCCTGTGCCATAGTCTTCATCTTCCGCATCTTCCGGTTTCCACATCTCGGAGGGAAGTTTTGGTTGCTTTTTTTCTTCCGGAGGAGTTTCAGTCTGAGGTGCGCGGGGAATATTTTGTTGGAAAGGGATCTCAGGTTTCTCTTTTTTCGGAAGCTGGCCGTAATGTTTTTCTACATACCCTGCCATTGAATCATCCTCTTCCGGTACTTCAAACCCTGTTGCAATTACCGTAATCTTTAATTGTCCCGTCAATTCGTCGTCAATAGATGTTCCGAATATAATGTCCGCCTCTTCTCCGGCAATTCCCCTTATTATATTTGCTGCCCTGTCTACTTCTCTCATAGTTAGGTCGGGCCCGCCCGAAATGTTAAATAAAATTCCTTTTGCGCCTACAACTGACTGCTCTAGTAAGGGTGAAGAAATCGCTGCCTGTGCCGCTACCTCAGCTCTGTTTTCTCCGGTACCTATTCCGATACCCATCAACGCAGTTCCGGCGTCCTTCATAATTGCTTTAACATCAGCAAAATCAACATTTATGAGCCCCGGCATCACGATAAGATCCGAAATTCCTTGAACACCCTGGTTTAAGACACTGTCCGATAGCCTAAATGCCTCGATGATAGACATATCTTCATCAGCTACCTCTAAAAGCTTCTGATTTGGAATCGTGATTAAAGCGTCGACTTCTTTTCTAAGCTCCATTATTCCCCTATCGGCTGCTCTCATTCTCTGTATGCCTTCAAAATTGAAGGGCTTAGTTACTACACCAATAGTAAGGGCGCCGGACTCTTTGGCAATGCGCGCCACGGTAGGGGAAGCCCCCGTTCCTGTTCCGCCACCAAGACCGGCTGTAATGAACACCATATTTGCCCCTTCCAGATTACTTTTTATTATATCCAAAGATTCTTCGGCGGCTTTTTTTCCTATTTCAGGATTTGACCCCGCCCCTAAACCCTGGGTTAGTTCCTGGCCAATAGGTATTTTTATTACTGCTTTATTTATGGATAGATCCTGAGCATCGGTGTTTATGGCGATAAATTCAACACCTCTGATCTGATTTGAATCGATCATGGAGTTTATTACATTACCGCCGGCGCCTCCAACCCCGACAACTCGAATTTTTGCAAATCGTTCTATCTCTGGTTTAACTTGCATTGCAACACTATACCAAATTTATTTTGGTATCTAAATTTTTAGGGCAGGAAAGATTTTAATTTGTCAACAAACTTCGAAAAGCTTTTATTCATATTACCCCGTCTATCATCAAATGACAACAGCTGGCTGCCTCTAAAGAGCTTAACACCATATAAAACAGCGCCGACTCCAGATGCAGACGAAGGACCTTGAATTTCATCAATCAGTCCGGTAACCCCACGGGGAATTCCTAAACGTACGGGCATTTTCAAATTAACTTTTGCGCTTCTCTCAACGTTTGCAGTGAGGGCGCCACCGCCCGTGACAACAACTCCTGCTGGAAGCTTGCCGTTTAAATTAACTTTCGTGACTTCCAGTGCAATGAGACGGAATATTTCTTCAAGACGGGCGTCTAATATTTTATAGAGCATCTGTCTCGGAAGGCGGTCAATCTCAAGACCGAACTCTGAAACATCAAAATCCTCATCCTTTCTCACACTATCGACATTTTTCGAAAGAACAGCTTCGTTACTCAATCTTATTTTAATCCTCTCGGCGTCTTCTAAACGTGATCTCAAACCAATCGCGAGGTCACTAGTTATAAGTTTTCCACCTATGGGCAACACCGCGGAATGAACCGGACTTCCGTCAAGAAACGCAATCATTGAGGTAGTACCGCCGCCTATGTCAACTAACAAAGTTCCGAGTTCCTTTTCGGTATCGGTAAGAACCGCTTCGGCTGACGCCAGTCCCGCATAAACCATCTCGTCAACGTTAACCCCAACCTGATTCACACACCTGGCAATATTTCTTAAAGCGATGGAAGCGCCGTGTATTATGTTTGTTTCGACCTCCAAACGCACTCCGGACATACCGACGGGGTCTTTGATACCTTCCTGAGAATCAATTGAAAAATCGCGGGGTATTACGTGAATGACTTGACGGGTAGACGGTAGAGACACCGCCTGTGCAGCCTCTATGACACGGGAAACATCTTCTTTGCTGATTTCATCAGTTTGATTGGGGGAAACGGCAACAACACCGTGGGAATTCAGGGTTTCGATATGGCTTCCGTTTATGGTTACAAACGCGCTGGATACCGAAACACCGGCCATACGCTCAGCTTTTTCGATACTGGCGGCAATTGCTTCGACCGCGCTATCAATATCTACCACATTTCCCTTATTTACGCCTTTAGAAGGTACTTCTCCTGAGACTCCTATTACCGAAACTCTTGATTCGGACACTGAAGCTATAGTCGTACCTACTTTGGTAGAACCTACGTCTATTCCTGTTATTATCTTTTCTTTGGGCATAATGTGGTTAAAAGCTACTCATATAATACTATTACTTTATCATAACGTAAATCAATTTTTATTACCGATTTGCCCTCAAGAAGCAAGGTTTTATAAAGTTTTTCAAGCTTCCAAACCGACTCCTTTATATCCTTCATATTGCTCAAATATACGTCCGTGGATCCTAAACGCAGCCTGGAGTATCTTTCTCTGAAGCTTATACTACTGATGTTCAAGCCGGCTTTCCCTACCTCCGAAAGGATTTCTATGCTAACAGGAACAACCTGCGCTTCTAAAAAGGCACCTACCCGTATTTCTCCTTCGTAAATAATCTCCGGAAGATTCATAAATTCGTCGGAAACCTCGCCCAAAACATACCCCTCACTGTCTATTAAATAATGCACGGCGTCCTTTTTACCGGAAGTTACGACCGCTACAGGCACTCTTTCCTCTACTTTTATAACCAGAGCATCGGGGTAGTCCAACGATACTTCTACTCTTCTCGCCCCTAAAAAATTGTCTTTGAGTGTCTTTTTTAATTCCCGGGAATTTGTAGAAAAAATGCTCTGTCCTAAAACTTTTTGCTCGGAAATATTTTTAAAATCCTCCAGGTTAACAAACTTCCCGCCGCCGACAACAGAAACTTTTTTAACGGAAAATCTTGGACTTAGATAAATATACTTATAGGATAAATAACCAACGGCTCCCAAAACCAAAAAAATAACAAATATATTTATAAAAACTCTATATTTTCTGGCAAGGATGCGTGGGTTTTTTATTCCCCTACGACGGTTTTTTATTTTATTTAATAGAAGTTGATTACCGCTGGTTTGAACCGGACGCGGGTGCCTACTTGTTATTTCTTTGCGTGAGTTTATATGTTTCATCTGCAATTATTTCTGCGGCGTTTAGATTTACTATTTCCGATGCTTCGCTGTTGTTAAGTTTATATTCTTGAAGGTGCCCCAATACTTTTGTGATTGTACCAAAAAATGTTTCTTCGGTAAGGTCATTTTCTTCTAAAATTTCGGCTAGACCGTACTTTTTTAAAATCAAAGCATTTTCTTTTTGTTCGTTATGGCTAACCCAAGGTATCGGGATCAAAACACAGGGCTTTTCCAAAGCCAGAAGCTCTGTAACTGTGTGGGCACCTGATCTGGATATAACCACCGACGATCTGTTAAACGCCTCGCCGATTTCATCATCCATAACAAATTTTCTCAGATAGAACTTACCATCTGCCAACTCATCGGCTTCCCTGTAGATTGCCTCCAGCTGGTCGTAATCATTAAATTTTGAGTGATCTCCGCTTTGATGAATAACATTACATTTAGATAAAAGTTCCGGAAGTGCCTCTTTCACAACCTCATTTATAGTGTGCGATCCTGTCTTACCTGCAGTTATATAAATTGTCGGAAGATTATTATCTGAATTAAATGAATCAGATCCGATTTCAAACACTGCCTTTCTGATTGGGACCCCGGAGTAAACTATTTTATTCGCAGGAAAAAACTTTTCAGACTCCTTCCAGCCAATGCATATTTTTTTCACAAATTTGGAAAGTAGTTTGTTAGCGTAACCTACAACAACCGTTTGCTCATGTGTAATTGACGGTATTCCCAGTAACCAACCGGAAATAACCGTGGGAACTGCAAGATAACCCCCGAACGAAAGAATAACATTCGGCTTAATTTTCAATAGCCACTTATACGCCTGAAAAAACCCGAACGGAACTCTAAGTAAACTTATAATATTAAATGTTTTATATACTTTTCCCGCCCTGAGATCGTAAAAAGGTAAGTTGAGGGCGGTTATTTCCTTATATTCAAGCGAATCGTTTTTATCACTTGCTGCGGCACGTCTGTGGCCGAACCAATAGATTTCGGTATCAGGGTATTTGGATCTGAAACGGTCGATAACCGGTAGTGCGGAGCTATGATGTCCTCCTGTAATTACTATTTTCATTTTGAGTTATCCTTCCCAATATTAGCTAAAATACCCAGTCCCATCAAACTGAAAACCATGCTTGAACCTCCGTACGAAATTAAAGGAATGGGGACGCCGGTCAGGGGTAGCAGCTGCGTCATCGCGCCAATATTCACAAAAAATTGAAGTCCTATCCAAGAGGTAATCCCCGCCGCCAGTAGCCTGCCTCTTTGGGTTTTTGCATTTTTAGCTATTTCAAAACCCCTGTATATCAAATAAGAAAAGGCAACGATCACAAGAGCCGTGCCTAAGAATCCAAACTCCTCTCCTATAATTGCAAATATCGAATCTGAAGCAACTTCAGGAAGATAATAATATTTTTGCCGTGATTGTCCGAACCCCACTCCAAAAAAACCGCCGGAACCGAGTGCGATTTGAACCTGCTTAATATGATACCCTTCTTTTCTGTCTGTATTGTCAAAACCCTTTAATTGAGTAAGCCATCTTTCTCGTCTGTAAGGAGAACTAAGTACTAACAAAATACCAAGCAGTAAGGCTGCCGGCGCAACCATCAATAAAGGTTTAATAGAAGCTCCTGAAGAGAAGTACACGATTGTTCCTATAGCTGCAATCATGACAGCAGTAGACATGTTCGGCTGGGCAATCACAAGTAAAAATATCAGCCCTGTCGCTACGGCGTACAAACTAAAAACGTTTTTGTTTTCCTGAGTTTTTTTCGGAATCATTATACCCAGGTACATTATTAATGTAAGTTTTGCCAGCTCGCCCGGTTGAAAACCTACAACTCCCAATATAGGCAGTTTTGGCAGGGGCGGGGCATTAAGATAAAACCATCTGTTAGCTCCGTTTATGCACGGGGCAAAAAAAATGTCAGAGGAACATGGCAACAAAGATACGAAAGCAAGTAATATCAAAAAAATAATAGTTACTCCGAACATAAAACCCGTAATCTTATCTATTTTCTTATAATCCTGGTTATAGAAAAAAAAGAACCATGCCAAACCGAGGAGAACCCAGCCAATTTGCAAAAATACAAACCTGTATGGGTCATTATAAAGACTATCGGAGTGAATTATCGTAGAATCGGCAATAATAATTATTCCGAAAAGAAGAAATCCCAGTATCAGAAATACGAAAGATCTATCTTTTTTACTCATTGTGGGAACAGTTTTTGATTTCATAACATCACATCAAAGCAATGAAAATACCGGCAAAGGCGAAAAAAGCACCGAATAACCAGAATCTTAGCGTCACCTTTGTCTCCGGCCAGCCCAATAATTCAAAGTGATGGTGCACTGGTGCGAAACGGAACATTCTCTTCTTGGTAAGCTTAACGGAAAGCTGCTGGAGAGGGCTACTGATACCGTCAAATAAGAAAACCGCGCCAATTATGAGAAAGGCTACTTCCCTGTGTAGAAAAACTGCTAACAAAGCCAGAGTTCCTCCCAAAACGTGGGACCCCACGTTCCCCATAAAAATTCTTGCGGGATAAACATTGAAATATAAAAATGGCAAAAGCGCCCCCGCAAAAGTAGCGCAAAATATTGCAATTGAGTTGTACCCAAGCACCCGCGAAACTACCCAAAAAGAAATAAACGCGAACAGTGAAAGACCGCCCGCCAAACCATCCAGGCCGTCAGTAAAGGCTACTGCATTCAAAATAACTATGAATAGCAGAAAAACGATGACGGGATACAAAAAACCAATATGAACGTCCCCTATTAAAGGAAACCATAGATAATCCCACCCGAGCTTAAAATAAACCCAATAGGCGACAAAACCTCCGATTAAGCCCTGAACAATAAACTTTTTGTAAGTCTGCATTCCACTTGCGTCCGTACTTCCTACGACACGCCAAAATTCTTTGAAAAGCTGCCAGGGTTTTAGGATTATCCGCGACAGTCCCTTAGGTGCGGCGTTTTTCTTTTTAAAAAGACCGTGGAAATGATACTCAAAAAAACCCGGGAGTCCGGACTTTCTATAAACCTTTGTAAAATCTTCAAAAAGACCAAGTAGTCCCGCAATTAAAGCTACGAATATCGGTAATAGTGTTTGTGTACGGGAACGGTTAAATAGTAAGGTCAAAACTGCAACGACTGACACAAGAACTAAGCCTCCCATTGTGGGCGTACCCATTTTAAACAGATGGGTTTTGGGAGCATCTTCGCGCACTTCTTCCCCCATTTGAAATTTGTAGACAAAATTTATCCAAACGGGATACAAAACGAAAGACAGTAATCCCGCAGCAAATAAAAATAATAAATCTAACATTATTCCTGCTGACCCCATATTTTTGCTCCTAAATTTTTAAGCTTCGACGTAAAATTTTCCATATAACAATCTAGTACGTCTATGCCTTCTATCTCACTCCTGCCTTCAGCGATTAGAGCAGCTAAGACATGCACGGCCCCGTACCTGAAGTCTGTGATGTTTAACTTCTCTCCTTTTAATTTTACAGGACCTGTAGTTTTTGCAACTGTATAAGGTTCTCCTAACCTCTCAACATCGTATGTATCGTCACCCACCACCGAAATCATTCCTGCCTCGGATGGTTTCAGAAGTTCAATTTTGGCACCCATCCTGTTCAAATCTTTTATATACCCGAATCTGTCTGTGTAAACGGTGTCGTGTACGTATGCGATTCCGCTACATTGTGTCAAAAGCAAAGTTGCAGCCGATTGCCAATCAGGCACAAAGCCTGGGGTTGGAGCTATAGTAAGATTTGTAGCCTGAAATTCCTCGTCGTGTCTCCATATCTTTATAGAATTCTGCTCAAATTCATATCTTGCCCCGATTTTAGTAAAGAAATTTACTAAGGGAACCATCACGTTTCTATTTATATTCTTGATTACAACATTTCCTTTAGTTATTAACGCAGCGACTGCATAAATAACAGCTTCGGTTTTGTCCGGCTGCACTTCCAGAGAAGCACCTTTGAATACATTGACCCCGTTCACCTTGATAACACGGGGTTCTGAACGTACCACGTCCCCGCCCATAGCATTAATCAAATCTATTAAGTCATCAATCTCACATTCCTCTGAAGCATTATTAATTTCTGTTTCGCCCGGTAAAAAAGCAGCAGTCATTATAAGAGTGTCGGTAGACATGTGACTGGGTATTTTAAAGTTAACGTGTCCGGAAACCGCGGTTGCCGAAGAAATGAAATAATAATCTTCATCTTCCTCAACCACAACACCCAAACTCCTCCAAACATCCAATATTCTGTTCACCGGTCTTGGAACAGTAAGACGGGTTTTATATTTAGGGATAGAAGCTTTTCCGAACCTAAAAAGTAAAGGCGGCGCCATAAGTAAAGACGTCCTATACTTAGATCCCATTTCCAAAGGCACCTCATAAGAAGTAATTCCGGAACCGTTGAGAATAAGCCTCCCAGCTCCCGCCCAGTCCGCTTTTCCCCCGAGCACCCGAATCATTTTAATATCGTCCTCTATGGCATCCATTTTGGGAACATTTTGCAAAATAACGTCGTCGTTGGAAAACATCGCGGCGGCCATAAGTTTCAACGCTGAATTTCTTGTGCCTGAAACCTGAACAGTACCAAGTAAAGGAGAGCCACCCTCAATAATAACGGTACTCATATCAGGATAACTTGATTAATAAAAACGAATTTGCTACAAGAAGCACTCCCAACACCGCTGTTAAAACAAAAACTGCCTTTTCTGCGCCTCTCAAGGATCTGTAGGCAGTAAATGAGTTTTTTAACCCGGATGAGAGTCCCGCATTTTTGGTTTGGATAAGAATCAGTAACACAAGGACTACGGAAATTATTATCTGTGTTGTTTTAAGTATGGGTACCATATTATTTTTTAGAGACGCTTAGCCACTCGAAGAAAGTATATACCATTGAAATGATAAAGGCAGAAAATAGGGCAGACCAAAAGGCTGTAAGGCTTTTTGATGGTAGCATAACGCCCAAAATAATCAAATCCGACAAAGTCGTTTCCATTATCGTAAAGGCCGGCAAAAAAATAGTAAGGACATAGAGTGTTAACGTGGTTAAAATCGTCGCAATAAACAAAAATCCTACTCCCCGTGTAGGCAGACCAAAAGTAGCCAGGAGCGGCTTACCAAGATAAAAAAGAGCGGTTAAAGCAAGAGATATTGTTAAAAAGGTTTTAGGGTCACTGCCGTAAAACAAAGCAGAAAGAACATAATTGGCGGAAAAAAGGGATATCAGCACAAATGTAAAATTCTTGATAACGCCCTTCATGCTTTAAATTATAACGTTTTATTGAGAAGGACCAAAGATTTTCTTGCTTCTAAGCATGTGGTGGTATTTCTGAGCAAACCGGTGGCTCTCATCTCTCAAATTTATAAGTAAACGCATACCGGGGCTGTCTACTCCGGGGTTAATCCCGTAAAAACCGTTATCGTAATAGACAACCGTTTCCTCTTTTTTAGCCAAACCTATCATTGGTATATCCAGATTTAATTTTGTCATAGCCTCCATCGCGGAAGATAGCTGTCCTTTTCCTCCGTCTAATACAACCAGGGACGGAAGCCCCCAACTATTTTTTTTCTCATTCGTTTCATGAGAAAGTCTTCTGTATATAACTTCCCGGATCATGAAGAAATCGTCGGCGGTGTTTTTTGTCCGTATCTTAAATCTTTTATATTCCCTTTTATCTATTCTTCCGTTTATTGCCGTAACCATCGATCCCACCGCTTCTTTTCCCGATATATTAGAAATGTCGTAACATTCAATCCTTGTGGGTAATTGCTTAATTACCGGTACAATTTTAACCAAGTCTTCCAAAGCTGATTTCGCCAAATCATCCAGTAAATACGGATTTTCTATGTACTCGGCGGGAAGACGGAAACTTTGCCGGACATAATTAAATTTATTCAAAGTATTTCTAATTTCTGCCGCCTTTTCAAAGTTCTCAGAAGTAGCAAAACTTCTCATCTGTTTTTCGAGGGCATTTATAAGCTTAGATGTTTTTCCCGACAAAATACTTTTTATTGCCTTTATGTTGTTTTTATAAACCGGCATTATAGCTGAACCATTAACGCAGGGAGCCGGACATAGATTTATGTGTCCGTATAAGCAGGGGGTTCCTAATTTCTTATACTTATTATATTTTGCAACACTGCAATCTCTAAAGGGTAGTATTTTACGCAGGGTTCGCACCAGCTGTTTTACAGAGCCTCCGTCAGGAAAAGGCCCGTAAAAATACTGATACTTAGTGGTGTCCGGTTTTCTGAATGTCTCTATTTTTTGAATATTTGTAGCCTTACCATCCAAATCAACTTTTTCTGATTTTATTCCGACGTACAGGTACGATTTATCATCTTTCAAGCTAATATTGAACTGCGGTAAGTGCTTTTTTATAAGCTCCGCTTCCAGGATTAGGGCTTCCAGCTCACTGTCTACCTCAATAAAACGCATATCGTTTGTCTTCTCTACAAGCGCAAAGGTCTTTGAGGATTTATCCAGGTTTAAACGAAAATAGGAAGATACACGTGACCTGAGGTTTTTAGCTTTACCTACGTAAATAATTTCACCTCCGGCGTCCTCATAAATATAGACACCCGGCGTTGTGGGTAAATCCTTCAGTTTTTCTTTTAGATTTGAGGAAACCACGAAGTTATTGTAGCATTTACCCATGCTCGGAAATGCTTTCTCAAAATTTTTAGCGTTTACTGCAATAGCTGTGGTACTGTCCCCTATTGCCAAAGCGCAAACCGAACAAAATTTCATCATTAACTACGATATTAGATACGACGTGCAGGATTCCGGAGAAACTCTTGTATCACAAACTACAACCATAACCAGTTTGAAAAACGATGTTGTACCCACCACTTATTCTTTTAAGACAAGATATCTCGATGTTTACGATATTGTTGCGCAAACCAACGGAAAGAAAACTGAAGTTCGAAACGAAATGCCCGGAAAGAATGAGACAGTCATTACAGTTCCTTTTTCTACATACTCTATCGGCGAGGGAAAACAAAACATAGTGACGATGACGTACAAAACGAAAGGCATTGCCTCCAGAATAGGAGATGTGTGGAATATTTACATACAGGGCATAGACACCCCCGAAACTACAACCGTATACAACATTGTTCTTTCCGTTCCGCCTTCTATGGGACCTAAAATATTTGTTTCCCCGGCACCGGCGACTGAAAAATTCGAGAACGGTAAAAACAATTATTATTTCACAAAAGAAAGTTTCTCTTCCAAAGGAGTAACTGCGGCGTTCGGAAAATATCAATCTCTTAACTACCAGATTAAATATCAGCTTAAAAATAATAGAATTTTAGGTTCAGTTTATGAGGTCGCCCTGCCTCCTGATATTCAAAACATACAGCAGGTAAGATACGAATCAATTGACCCCAAACCGAGAAAAATAAGGCTAGATAAAGACGGCAACGCGCTGGCACTTTTCTGGGTGGGTCCTAAAAGTAATCTGGAAGTGAAGCTTACGGGATCCGCAAAAATTATGGGAAGACAGATAAACCCGGACTTCGGAGGAAGAATTACGGATTTGCCTAAAGATCTTGTACGGGAGTATACAAAAAATCAGAGGTACTGGGAATCAAATCACGATGAAATTAAAAACTTTGCCGCTTCCCTTCTTGATCCTAATTTGAACGTCTCACAAAACACAAAACGGGTTTACGAATATATTTCATCCAACCTTACTTACGACCAAACCGCAGCAAGTCAAAATCTTGTAACAAGAAAAGGTGCAGTAGCAGCTTTAACGCAGCGGGGTGCTTTTACATGCATGGAATTTACCGATCTTTTTGTGGCAACTTCAAGAGCAATGGGAATACCGGCGAGAGAAATTAACGGATACGCTTTTACAAACGATAACGTGGGAAAACCGATTTCAATTAGTTTAAAAGGAGGGGACACTTTGCACTCGTGGGCAGAATATTACGATCCGTTTTACGGGTGGGTCCAAATCGACCCTACATGGGGAACTACTTCCGGAACAGATTACTTTACAAAATTAGACACCAACCATTTTGCATTTGTAATCAAGGGTAAAAGCTCTGAATATCCGTATCCTGCGGGGGCATACAGTTTTTCTGACGACGAAAAACTTGTAGATATTGATTTTTCAGGAACATCGAACTCGGATGAAGAATTTAATCCCGTACTTACCGTCACCAAATCTATTAACATAAACCCGCTAAAATTAGCCCAAGGATACAACAGATATATTATTGATAACACGAGCGGATATTTTATTTACGACTTGCAGGGCAAAACTCTTGCGCCGGGTCAAAAGACCGGTATATATCTGAAGAACGGGCAAACAAACGTTAGTATTAAAGATTTCCGTAATAAGAGCTATTCGGTAAAGATCTTATGAGTCTCTGCCTAAACTTCTGACGCGGTACAGCATCCTTAACGCTTCCGCAGTGTACGAAGTTTTGTGTGTTTTAATCTCTTTCAAAGGTCCTGAAAATATTACTTTCCCGCCCATGTCTCCGCCCTCAGGACCCAGGTCAACAACATAATCACAGTTATCTATAATATCCAAATTGTGTTCGATAACAACCACGGTATTTCCTTTTGAGGTAAGGCGTTTAAATATAGTTATAAGATTTTCGAGGTCTGCAAAGTGTAAGCCGGTCGTCGGCTCGTCGAGAATGTAAAAGGTACTTCCGGTTGCGCGCTTCGAGAGCTCTAGCGACAATTTAACTCTTTGTGCTTCGCCTCCGGACAAGGTAGGCGCCGGCTGACCTAATTTAATATAACCCAACCCGACATCATACAAAGTTTCTATTCTTCTTCTAATTTGGGGAATATTTTCAAAGAATACTAAACCTTCCTCAACGGTCATGTCTAAAACATCGGCGATGTTTTTACCTTTGTAATTAATTTCCAAAGCTTCCCTGTTGTATCTTTTACCCTGACAAACTTCGCAGTTAACGTAAACGTCGGGCATAAATTGCATTTCAATCTTAATCTGTCCCTCACCTCCGCATGCTTCGCATCTTCCGCCTTTAACGTTGAAGCTAAAACGCCCGGGGCCGTACCCTCTTACTCTCGCCTCCTGTGTCTGCGAAAATAAATCTCTAATGTGATCGAAAACTTTTGTGTAGGTGGCCGGATTGGATTTAGGTGTCCTTCCTATAGGGCTTTGGTCGATGGCAATTATGTTTGTTAAATTCTCTACCCCTTCGAGAGATTTAAAAGGCTCGGGTTTTTGATCCAGCTTCATTCCAAAGCTCTGGCGCAATCCCTGATATAAAGTGTCCATAATAAGTGTGGATTTTCCTGAACCGGAAACACCCGTAATACATACAAACTTTCCTAATGGAATAGACAGTTCGGCATTTTTTAAATTTCTGCCGGTCGCCCCTTTTAATACTATTTTCTTTCCTTCGATGGGTCTCACTACTTTCGGTGCGGGGTCTAAATCCATAAACATCTCGCCTTTCATCTGCTTTTTACGGTCATTTTTTCCCACGATTAGTTTTCCGGACAAATATTTTCCCGTCAAAGAATTGGAATTTTTTATTATCTCCGGGGGTGTGCCCTCCGCAACAACTTTTCCGCCTTCCGAACCCGCCCCGGGACCAAAATCAAAAATATAATCACTTTCCATCATAGTTTCGGCGTCGTGCTCGACAACTAAAACTGTGTTACCCAAATCTCTTAACTGGTGAAGCGTGCGGATAAGCTTTCCCTGATCTTTTTGATGAAGGCCGACCGAGGGCTCGTCCAAAACGTATAATACTCCGGACAATCCTGAGCCTATTTGCGAAGCCAAACGGATTCTCTGTGCCTCTCCCCCTGAAAGTTGAGATGAAGACCGGGCGAGAGTTAAATAATCCAAACCGACATCGCGTAAAAAGTTCAGTCTGTAAGAAATTTCTTTAATTATTGCGTCTGCAATTTTATGTTCTCTTTCAGTCAATACTTTATCCAGCCGTTTTACCCACTCAATGCTATCTTTTATGGAAAGCCCCGTGATTTCTGTAATATTTTTTGAATCAACAACAATTGATAAAGATTCCTTTTTTAACCTGACCCCGTTACAAACCGGACACTCCTCATCTATCATGAACTTTTCTATTTCGTTACGTATATAATCCGAGTCTGTTTCTTTGTGGCGTCTTATTAAATTTGGTATTACTCCTTCAAATCCCGCTTCATAAGTGTGTTCGTGTCCTGTCTGGCCGCGGTAAGTAACCCTGAATCTTTTATCGCCGACTCCGTACATAATTATTTTCATCGCGTCTTTAGACAAATCTTTAATAGGCATGTCGAGCGAAAATTTATAAACTTCGGCGACCTTTTTAACAACATTTTGGGTCCAGGTCTGGTGTTCGAAAAGTCTCTGCCATGGCAAAATACCGCCCTCGGAAATAGATAGTCTGGGGTTAACAACCGAGCCTTCGTTTACTCTCAACTGCATACCGAGTCCGTCGCACGCCGGGCACGCTCCGTGGGGGGAGTTGAAGGAAAAAGTCCTGGGCTCAATTTCGGGGAGGGAAATGTTACAAACCGGACATGCAAAATTTTCGGAGAGTAAATGATCTTCGGTGTTTTTCGGATTCTCCGGAAAATCAAAAGAAGGGTCTTTTATTATCGTGAGAATTACCGTTCCGTTACTTAGGCGCAAAGCCGTTTCTACCGAGGCAAAAATGTCGGAAAAAGTATTTTTAGCTTCTGCCGAGTCCCCGACCTTTTTATGATTGACCGAATGTCTGGAAATTAATCCATCGATTGTGTGCTTATTTGTTTTTATTAAATCGAAACGTTCTTTCAAACTCATGATGTCTCCGTCGACTCTTGCCCTGACTATCCCCTGTTTTTTCAGATTATCGAATAGCGCCGAATATTCTCCTTTTCTGTCTTTCACAATCGGAGAGAAAAGAAAAAATCTTACACCTTTTTCTGATTTAAAATCCTTAAGCTCGGAAATAATTTTAATAATTGTCTGGGCTATTTCGGTAGAACTTTGTCTCTGAATTTCTCTTCCGCAATTCGGACAATGGGGGTGCCCGACTCTTGCGAACAATAATCTCATATAATCATAAATTTCCGTGATGGTTCCGACGGTCGATCTTGGGTTTTTTGAAGTTGTTTTCTGGTCGATGGCAATTGCCGGTGAAAGTCCGTCGATTTTATCGACGTCAGGTTTATCCATAACACCCAAAAACTGACGGGCGTAAGATGAGAGACTTTCAACATATCTCCGCTGGCCTTCCGCGTAAATGGTATCCATAGCCAAAGATGACTTTCCGGAGCCTGAAACACCTGTAAGGACAACCATCTTATTCTTCGGAATATCGAGATCTATGTTTTTTAGATTGTGCTGGCGCGCGCCTCTAATTAGAATGTGCGAAAGTGAGGTGTTTTCCATAACCAAATGATTTTACGGTAAAAGTTCGGGTTTGTGAAGATGCTTTTAGAAAAAACTCCAGCAACAAGTGCCCCTAAGTTAGCACAAGAAAAAGCTCCTTGAAAAGATTGCAAATCAAGGAGCTTCGGCACATTTTGTACTAACTCAAATCGAAAGGCTTAACTAGCAAAGTTACTTTACACGTCCTTGTTGTATCAGTGTGTAGGTAGAGTTGTAACGTTGCCCACCAACAGCCCATATAGGGTCGTCTGTCGAGCTTCCGGTTACAGCTACACCATTGAACATCTCGTCCAGAACGGTCGGGACTGATATTTCTACCCAATTCGTTCCGTTATAACGAAAAACAAGAGGTCTTGCATATGTTCCACCTCCTCCGTTGTTACCGACGGCTGCTGTCAGACCCACTGCGTACACGGTGCTTGAACTAGCTGCGTGTACTCCGGTAAGGTAACCGCCTAACAAAGGGAGGGGTTGCTCACTTGTGTCCCAACTCGAGCCGTCCCAATGCATAGCAAAAGGAAGCGTGACCAAAGTCTGTCCGTTCATGTAGCTGTAGTAGCCTACCGCCCAGACATCGTCAGAGGCAATTACCTTCACGCCATATAGCTTAGAATCGTAAGTGGTTATTCCTGGGGGTAAAGTCGGGGTTGGGGTTGTGACATATCCCCAGTTTCCCCCAGTGTAGTGAACCGTAATAGGCCTAGCACTATTACTAGAGACATAATAACCGACCGCCCAGGCGTCTGATGATGAAAGTACCGAAACGGCGGTTAAACGCGTGTCTGTAGAACCTGAAACGAATGGAAACGGATCTTGTACCTTAGTAAAGGCACTCGTACCGTTATAGTGTTCAAATAGAGGCCTGTAACCCGACTGTAGAGTGTACCCCACAGCCCAGGTATCGCCTCCAGAACCGGTAGACACGCCATTCAACCAGCTAGAAGCCCCCGGCCTATCAATAGTAAGAGCAGACCAAGTTGAGCCATTGTACTTTAATGCGACAGCATAATTTGCACCCCCACTGTAAACTTTCCCAACACTTACAACGTTTGAGGAGGACACGGCCGACACACCTGCCAAAGTGTATGAAAGGTAGTTGGCCGGAATAGTATTACTGCCCCAAGTTGTCCCATCGGTTGTATGTGTCGCCAAGCCAGGACCAACGGCCCATGCTTCGCTAGAAGAAAGCGCAGTAACGGCAGTCAAGTTATTATTGCTGCTAGGATTTGGACTAGTCTGAACACCCCAAACTGGCGTCAGCCAACCGGTTATTGTGTCAGCCTCCGATGCATCCGGGTCGTCACTATCGCCCCTAATAATCCAGGCATCAAATTGCTGTGTAGTTGTCCCGCTGGCCGATCCGTTCTGCTCCAACAAGGTTAAAACGGCGTCTCCGTTAACATAATCCTTGTCTGTTACTGCCGTAATTAGTGCTGTGTGGTTAGTGCTATAACTAATCACATCGCCGGCTGATGGAAACTTTTGGGCAGCACCGTCATTTGCAACTTCATCAAAAGTATCTGGGTGGTCGGTGGCATAAACTGAGACAACTGCATCGCCGTTTGCTGCCAATGCTGTTTTACTAAAAGCCATCAGCAAATACCTCTTTACCAGTTCTGGGCATTGCCACTCGTGTTGAGCACTGCCGCTGGGAGAAAACTGTACCTCGAGATTAGGCCCCGAATCTCCATCGGGTCTTGGGCCACAAGCTTGCACTCCGTTCCACTCAGACAGCACCGTAGCGTGAACCCCTGTTTCGGCGAAATAATTTGTGTCATCACAAGAGACACCGTCCCACCAAGGCGGGGTAGGGTATGTAACCGCGGTTACGGTTTTTCCGGGCAAGAAAACCAGCGAGGAAATCACAAGGCTGAATATGACCAATAAACGCAGAAGCTTACTGATTGTTGTGTACATCTTGGGCATTCCTTTCGTTGTACTTAAGGTGGTTAGTGTGGGTACTTCGGTTTGAGTTTATCAATGTGCGCCGTGATTGTAACAACAGCAATTAAGGAGGTCAAATTCAACTCTTGTGTTTATCAGAGTTTTTTAATAGACTTACGTTGTGAAGCTCGGTGTTCTAAGTGTAAAGATGAGAACAATCGTTATAATGGTTTTGGTGATTTTTGTTCTTCTAGGCGCTTTTTATCTAGGCATGTATTACAGTAGTGTCAAATATTCACGTGAAATAGCACTCCTCGTAACGCAACTAGACACGAAGGCCGCGAATTTAGTCCGCTGCGCGCCATCACCAAAGGATCAAACATCTACAAGAAAGGTTGAGGAAACGCTCCAAACTTATACATCCAAAAAATTGGGGTTGAGCTTCAGCTATCTCCAACCTAAAGAATCTCAAGGTCAGTGGGTTACAGAAGAAGCAAACGACACTATATCCATTTACTATCAACACCAGTCAGGCATCAAAACTTCGTCGAAATTCGTGCAGGTCTTTTACAAGGATGCGCAGCAAAGCCTAGAAGCTGCTATTAAAGAGCAACTGATGCAAAATTTTAGTGCCGAGGATTGCACCATAACAACACCTAGCATGAGTTACAATCACGCTATATATAGCCCAAATAACGAATATTTGGTGATTAGGGTTGTGAACCAAAATGAAAATCACGAAGAATTCGTAAAACAGCTTGAAAAGTGCCCTAACACCTATACTTTCTCTTGGAAAGATAACGGATACTTTGTAACAGACAAGATGCACCAGGACAGGTTCGCGTATGTGAGTTTGGGACAAGATAGTATTTTCGCATACCCGGATGTTTCCTGGGATATGACTATCCGCTTCCTAGACTAATCCGCTTCCTCAATCTTTTCAGCTCTTACTGTCGCAGGACACAAACTCTTAGGTACAACCGACCCCTTAATAAACACATCTGTTCTGCTGCATCCTTCATCCTTCTTAACAAACACTCCCGAAGGCATGTCAAAAATCTCATCGGCTTTTTCCGCCAAAACCTCGGACATAATTCTGTTCCAAATTGGTGCCGCTCCTGTTAATCCCGAGGCCATGTACTTATTCATCGGCTTGTTGTCGTTATTTCCCACCCACACCCCGACCGTGTACGAAGGAGTGAAACCGAAAGTCCAGTTGTCTTTTATTTGGTCCGTCGTCCCTGTTTTTACTGCTATATGTTTGTCAGGGACGGTAAGAAAGTTTCTAGTACCGAAAGCCGGAAGTCTCGCCTGATTATCCGATAAAATGTGCCACATCAGATAGGACACCTCTTCCGATATTACCTGCCGGGGATAAACCTGCTTTTTCGAAAAAATCTCGTACCCTCTTCCGTCTCTTATGGAAATAATAGAACAAGGCTCGGCGTAGGCTCCCTTTCTCGCCAGTGTTGTGTAAACGTTAGCGAGATCCAGCAACCTTACTTCTTTTCCTCCAAGTGTGACTGACAAACCGTACGAACCGTCAACTTTCCAGTTGGTAAGCCCCATATCATGTCCTAAAGCCACTATATTATCGGGGCCTAATGCTTTGGCCACTTTTACCGCCGGTACATTATAAGAATTAGCCAAAGCACTTCTTAACGTAACATCTCCGTGGTATCTGCCGTCGTAATTAACGGGTTTATAAGATTCCGAACCGGGAGATTTATAAGTAATAGGCGAATCCTTCAAAATGGTCGCGGGAGTAAATTTATCAGCCAGCGCCAGCGAGTACGTGACCGGTTTTATAGACGAACCCGGCTGTCTGTAAGAAATTACAACATCGTAAGCTCCCCAGCCCGGAGCAAAATAATCCAATGAACCCACATAAGATAATATCTCAACATTTTTTACGTCGAGAACTACAGAAGCTCCGTTGGTAAAACCGTACTTTGTTCCTTTTTGAACTTCGTCAAAAATTATTGCTTCGGCTTTTTGCTGCAGCTTATAATCTAAAGTGGTTGTAACCTTCAGACCACCGCGGTTAACAAAGTTGCTGCCGTACATATTTTCCAGCGTTTGCCTGACATAATTTACAAAGTGGGGTGCCCCTATAAAATCTTTCTGAGGTGAGATATTCAATTCTTGGGAAAACGCCGCCGTTGCTTCCTCACTATTTATGTAGCCCAGTGAAAACATCCGGTCCAATACATATTTTTGTCTTTCCTTTGCTATACCGAGATCGTTTAATGGAGAGTAAAGGGACGGGGACGAAGGCAGACCTGCCAACATTGCGGATTCAGCTAAATTCAGTTCCCACGCATTTTTCCCGAAATATTTCTGAGATGCCGACTGAATACCCCAGGCATTTCCGCCGTACGCAATGTTGTTGAGATACATTTCCAAGATTTGCTCTTTAGAATATTTGGCTTCTACCATCACGGATAAAACTGCCTCCTTAACTTTTCTAGAGAAAGTTCTTTCGGGGGTTAATAAAACATTCTTAACCAGCTGCTGTGTGATTGTCGAGCCTCCCTGCTTATCTCCGTCCATAAATGTCTTTCTAAAAGCTCTGAGTATGCTGTCGGGCCTGAGTCCTCCGTGAATGTAGAAAAGTGAATCCTCGACCGCAATCGTCGCATCTATAGCGTTTTCCGGAATACGGTCAAGTTTAACCGGATCATATTTTTTATCTGCGTAGATTTCATAAAGTAGGACACCGTTGCGGTCGAGTATTTGTGTGGGTCCGTATTTCTGCTCAATTGTCAGCATTTCCGGGCTCGGTAATTCTTTAAACCAGGAGTGCACAACATAGGGAACAAACACAAACAAAAGCGTTATCAAAGCACCGAGCAGAAAGAGTCGGATTTTCTTAAAAATGCTGTTTAACAACGCCAACATAAACACCGGAATTTCTAAAATTCTTTTTACACTTTTTGGTATTTGCAAACGGGGTACTTTTATTTTTGGAAATACAAAAAATAAGTGCTTCTTCTTACGTTTGATAACTTTTTTTATAGATTTATTTACACGGTCATGAAGATGGAGAAAAAAGTAGCCGAAGGTTTTAGGAAGTTTTAATAAGAATGCACCAATTTTAATTGGAGTGTTTAGCATCTATCTGAGCAGATTTTAGTTTAGGATTTTTAGAGAGTCAACAGATATTTTGTGGTCTTTTTATGCCTTAGTTACGCTATTTTCAGAACGTCTTTTTAATACTAAGATGCCGGTTAGTATATTAATCTAGAAGTTTTTTTAACTCGCGTACCCTATCGCGTAACACCGCCGCTTTTTCAAAATTCAAAACCTCAGCTTCGTAAACCATTTCCTTTTCAAGATTTTTAATCTCTTTTTTCAATTCTTTAGGGGGCAATTGTCGATAATCTATATCCTCGCGTCCGTGTCTTTTCCCGCGTTGTTCGTCCAACACTTCTTCCAGTTCTTCATCTATAAGTTTTTCGCGGCGCGGTTTCGATATATTTTGAGGTTCTAAACCGTGTTCGGTGTTGTATTTAACTTGGATGGCGCGCCTTCTGTCTACTTCCGCAATCGCTCTTTTCATGCTTCCCGTCATATTGTCCGCGTACATTACTACCTCTCCGGAAATATGCCTCGCTGCCCTTCCCATAGTCTGAATTAGAGAAGTTTCGGACCTTAAAAACCCTTCTTTGTCAGCATCCAAAATTGCTACTAAAGAAACTTCGGGCAAGTCCAAACCTTCACGAAGTAAATTAATTCCGACCAATACGTCATATTTTCCGCTTCGTAGATTATCCAAAATATCGGTTCTTTCCAAAGTATCGATATCCGAGTGTAAGTAGGTTACTTTAATTCCCTTTTCCGTCATGTATTCGGCCATTTCCTCGGCCATTCTTTTAGTTAACGTTGTGATGAGCACTCTTTCTTTTCTCGCGATTCTTTCTTTAACTTTTCCCAGCAAATCTTCTATCTGTCCTTTAGAGGGAAGCATTGTTACTTTGGGGTCAATGATCCCGGTAGGTCTGATTAATATTTCAGCGACGTTGTTTTCCGATTTTTCTAATTCCCACTCGTCGGGTGTAGCACTTACATAAATAACCTGGTTAACTCTTTGCTCAAATTCATCAAAATTCAAAGGTCTGTTGTCCATAGCCGAAGGAAGTCTAAAACCGTAATCGACAAGAACCTGTTTTCTTGAGCGGTCCCCGTTATGCATTCCCCGTACCTGAGGAACCGTAATATGAGATTCGTCTATTACCAACAAATAATCTTTAGGAAAATATTCCATTAATGAGTGCGGAGCGTCTCCGGGATTTCTTCCGTCAAAATACCTGGAATAATTTTCAATTCCTTTGCAGTACCCGATCTCCTGTATCATTTCCAAATCGTAATTTGTTCTCTGCTCGAGACGGTAAGCTTCCAGCTGTTTGCCGCCTTTTCTCAAAAAATCCAACCTTAAAGCCAGGTCTTCTTTTATTTGAGCCAGGGCGGCTACGCGGGTTTCTTCCGGGGCAACGTAATGCTTCGCCGGGTAAATTACCACCATTTCCTGAAATTGTTGTTGCACATATTGCCCTGTCAGAGGGTCCATGTAGTTTATACTAATTAGAGTATCGTCGGAGAGCTCGAGTCTGACCGCGTGATCCTGGTAAGCCAGGTAAACATCTATAACGTCCCCTGTTACGCGGTACGTACCGCGGTAAAAATCGTACTCAGACCGGTCGTAATAAATCTGGGAAAGTCTTTTTAATAAATCTATCTTCCTTATTTTCATTCCGGTCCTTAATTCCAAAGCTACCTTCGAATATTCTGCCGGACTTCCCAAGTTATAAATGCACGAAACCGACGAAACAACTATGACGTCTTTTCTGGTCATTAATGAAGTGGTCGCTGAAAGTCTTAACTTATCTATCTTTTCGTTTATATCGGAATCTTTTTCTATGTAAGTGTCGGTTGAAGGTATGTAACTTTCGGGCTGGTAGTAGTCGTAGTAACTTACAAAATATTCGACGGCGTTTTCAGGAAAGAACTCACGGAACTCCTGATAAAGCTGGGCGGCCAATGTTTTATTATGTGAAATTATAAGGGTCGGTTTTTGTACATTTTTGATAACGTTCGCAATTGCAAATGTTTTTCCGCTTCCTGTAACACCTAACAACACCTGATCTCTGACACCGGACTCAAGTTTTTTTGTGAGTTGCTCTATTGCGGCAGGCTGGTCACCGGTGGGTTGAAAAGGAGAAACTAATTTAAACATCAAAAAAGATTTTATCACACTTTTGGGTTTTATTTGGTAATTATTTGCTTTAAGAGCCGAAAAATAATATACTGAGAGTTGGCCTAAATATCAAAGGAGGAGAAAATGAACGAATCTAAGTGGGCCCGCTACGAAGCGGAAGCACACAGGGCGGCGGCAATGGTTTTCTGGGCAGATTTCTTTAAGATTCTAGGAATCCTATTAACTTCCTGGCAAACTTACGTCTTTGCTTTTGTAGTTTGGGGGCTGATTAAAATATTTTGATAACCAACATCTGCCGGGCTTTTTCGGGATCCCTACCCATCCACACATACCTACGCCCGGTACCACATATGCCGTGAAACCCTTTAAAAGCTTCACGGCATTTTTCTTCTTGACATCTTCGTATAATATTCGGTAGTATAAAAGCACCAAAGAAAAGCCGTAACAATTTCTTGAGGAGGAAAATAATGAGTCCCGTAACACTTTATAAAAGACAAAAACAAATTTTAGACTATATTTCCCAATATATTCAGGTTAACGGCCATTCCCCAACCCTGCAGGAAATCGCAAATTCCATGGATTTATCATCTTTAGCTACGGTACACGAGCATATTCAGGCTTTAGAGAAAAAAGGCGTCATCAAGAAATACGAAGGTTCGGTTAGAGGTATTGAAATTTTGGACAGAACTTTTAATACATCCTTGTCGGCCGTAGAACTACCTCTAGTGGGCTACATCGCTGCCGGTGAACCGATTGAGGCAATAGAGAATCCTTTGGCCACCGTTACCGTAAGCTCGGACATTGTCTCCAAAACAAAAAGGTGTTTCGTACTGCAGGTCAAAGGAGATTCAATGATAGACATGGGTATTTTCGACGGGGACCACGTGGTAATTCAACAGCAGAACACAGCCGGGGATGGACAAATAATCGTGGCACTCATAGATAACGAATTTGCCACTTTAAAAACGCTTTATCACGAAAAAAACGGACAGATAAGACTTCAGCCGGCGAATGCCAAGATGGATCCGATTTTTGTAGAACCAAAAAGCCTAAGCATACAGGGAGTCGTAACAGGGGTAATAAGAAGATTTAAAAACTAGGCTCTTCTTTTTTATTGCCCGAGCGTGATTTGCTTTTTATAAACTCAGCAACCATCGGCATCACCGACAGGAAAATGATAACAAAAACAACTAGAGAAAAGTTTTCTTTTACCTTAGGTATGTTGCCGAAAAAGTATCCCGCGAAAAGAAAGCAGGCAACCCACACCAGCCCCCCTAAAATGTTATACGCAATGAAATGTCTATAACTCATCTTTCCTATTCCCGCTACAAACGGAGCAAAAGTCCTTACAATAGGTATAAAACGCGCTAAAAATATAGTTTTACCCCCGTGTTTATCATAAAAAGCCTGAGTTTTATCGATATGTTCCTTCTTTATGGGAAGTTTGGGATTGCTGATGATTTTTTCTCCAAAAAAATGTCCGATCCAATAGTTTACTGTATCTCCCAAAAAGGCTGCTAACCAAAGTAAAAAGAAAAGTAAGACTATGTTAAATGATCCGAGAGCCGCAAAGGCGCCTGCAGCAAAAAGAAGAGAGTCTCCCGGAAGAAACGGCGTAAAAACCAATCCTGTTTCTATAAAAATGATTACAAATAAAATTAAATAGGATAACGTTCCGTACTGAGCGATTATTTCCCCCAAATGAACATCTATATGCAAGACGAACGAAATAATTCCTGAAATTATGTCCATTTCAAGATGATAACATTTTGTGCTACGATTTAAAAATGATAGATACTGCCCTTCTGAATGATTATTATAAGAAGTACGGCAAAAAGAAAGTCGACGAAGCGCTCAGCTTATTAAACTACAAAAGTGCGGACGTCATGCCTAAAAATGAGGCTCGCGACAAACCTGTGATGTACATTTTCAGGCACGGGCAGACTGAAGACAACGCAAATTTTGTGTTCAGCGGTTGGCGTGATTCTGCGCTAACGGATAAAGGCAAGGAACAGGCACTGGAACTGGCGGAAAAAATAAAAGACAAGAAAATTCATATGTTAATCTCCTCCCCCCAAATAAGAGCTGTAGATACAATGAAAATTGCATTTTCACATAATAAGAAAGCCGCACTTTTGGAAATAAACACCGACGAACGTATAAAAGAACGTTCTTACGGCGTACTACAAGGCAAAAGTAAGCTGGAAATTCAGCTGGAAGATCCGAAGTTATCATTAAAAATAAGACGTTCGTTCGATTACCAACCCGATGAAGGCGAAAGCATAAAAATGGTTTGTGAAAGAGTAAAAGCTTTTTGCGATGAAATGGTACCTCTAATGAAACAGCACAAAATAAACATAGCAGTTTCTTGTCACGGAAATTCAATCAGAGGTTTTAGGAAATATTTTGAAAACTTGTCGGATGAAGAAACTGCGACAGTGGAAACTCCTCTGGCTAAAGACTACGCCGCATACACCATAGAATAATTATTTGTTGTGAGCGTTGAAAATCTGCAAAAGTCTGTTGTATTTCACTACCCTTTCGCCTCTCACAGGTGCACCGGACTTAATAAAATCCGCGCCGACCGCCAGCGAAAGATCGGCAATAAAAGTATCTTCTCCTGTTTCTCCGCTTCTGTGTGAAACTATAATTTTCATTCCAGCTTTTTGAGCATTACGTACAAACTCAAACGTTTCCGATAATGTTCCGACCTGATTGGGCTTCACAATAACCGCGTTAGCGAGTTTTCTGTCTACCGCGTTTTTTAGAAACTTCGGGTTTGTAACAACGAGATCATCTCCCACAACCATCAAACGACTGCCGACGGCCTTCGTAAATTTTGCCCATGCTTCGGCGTCCCCTTCATAAAATGGATCTTCAAGATAAATCAAAGGGTATGTTGTTAGTAAATCTATATACATTTGTGACATTTTGTTGCTGTCAAGTGTCTTTTTTTCTTCTTTTATTAAGTAGGAATTATGCATATAGAAAGAACCGGCCGCTACGTCCATTCCCATAAAAAGCTGCTCACCCAATTTGTAACTTTGAGAAGCGGCTTTGGAGATATATTGAAGTGCTTTGGAAACGGTTAAGTTATTCGGAGCAAAACCGCCCTCATCACCAACGTCTACATCGAGCCCGTCTTTTATAAGAATTTCCTTAAGATTGTGGTAAACCACAACTCCCATTTCCAAAGCTTTATCAAAAGGAAGCGTGGGTGAGGGTATTGCCATAAATTCCTGAAACGAAAGGCTGTTGTGGGAATGCAAGCCGCCGTTAATTATATTAAAGACAGGCACGGGAAATTTTAGCTTGGCGCTAGGATCTTTTTTCGGTGTGTACAAATGGGCTAAGTATTCATAAAGCTCCATTTTTTTAGATTTCGCAGACGCCTTCGCAACAGCTAAAGAAACGGAAAGGATGCTATTCCCCCCAAGGTGTTTCTTATTTGTCGTACCGTCCATATCAAGAAGAATCTGATCTATCACGAACTGCTCCGTAGGATCTTCCCCCTCTAAAGCATCGTTTATAGCCGTGCTTACAATATCAACGGCTCTTTCAACCGGAATATAAACAGCCTCATTCTCCCCTTTAGAAGCACCGTCGGGAATTGCCTGACTGCCTTCAGATCCGTCATCTAAGGTGACTTTGGTCTCGATAGTCCAGTCGCCCCTGGAGTTTAAAATCTTTTGGCAGGTTATGCTTTTTATCTTTGGCATTATTATTTTGTAGTAGACCGGTTAGCCCGTTCTTTATTTTTTCTTTTTTTCGCCCAATACTTTTTTCTCTGAGTTGTAGACGATCTCTCTGGTTTTTTCTATTACGTCGGGACTTACCGAAACTGAGGTCACTCCCCAGTCTACCAGCATCTCTACAAGTTCAGGGAAAACTGAGGGTGCCTGTCCGCATACGGAACATGTTACTTTTCTTTTTCGGCAGGTTGTTACGATTTTCTCGAGAGATTTTAGTACCGCGGGGTTCATCTCGCTATAGGAATCTGCTACTTTCTCATTATCGCGGTCAACGCCCAAGGTAAGCATTGTAAGGTCGTTTGTACCGATTGAAACGCCGTCAATGCCTTCGTCCAAAAACTCGTCCAGCAATATGACGTTGGAAGGAATTTCGACCATCATCCAGAACTTAAAAAGCCCGCTTCTTCTCAAACCCGCGGCGCTTAACAATTTTTTTACTTCTCTGAATTGCTCCACAGTACGTACAAAAGGCATCATTACCCAAAGATTTTTCAGGTTTTTTTTGTTGCGGACTCTTTTTATTGCTTCTACTTCCATCTCGAAAACTTCAGGTTCCGCGAGATATCTCGAAACACCTCTGTATCCAATCATCGGATTAGGCTCTTCAGTTTCAAACTCTTTTCCGCCTGTGAGATTTGCATATTCGTTTGATTTGAAATCGTTGAATCTGTAAACAACCGGTCTCGGATAAAAAGCTTCGGCAAATTTTTCTAAACCATCTGCCAACTGTGCGATAAACTCCTTTTGCTTTTTCTCCTTGATAAATTTCATCGGGTGCTTACCAATCTGCGCCATAATAAACTCAGCCCTCAGTAATCCGACTCCGTCCACGTTTCTCTGGGACATTTCCACCGCAAGCTCGGGTTCTGCCAAGTTCATGTAAATTTTTGTCGCTGTTTTAATTTTAGTCAGGTCAAGTTTGGATTTCTTAACATCCTTAACTTCGGAGATATCTCCCTCATAAACTTTTCCTTCTGCCCCGTCGACGGTTATCAATTCACCGACTCTTAGCATTTTAGTAGCGTGGCTTGTACCTACAACCGCCGGGATACCAAGTTCGCGGCTTACAATGGCTGCGTGGCTGGTTCTTCCTCCTAAATCCGTAACAATAGCGCTTGCTCTTTTCATCGCCGGCACATAATCAGGATTGGTCATTTCGGCGACAAGAATGTCTCCCTCCTTAACAATGTTTATTTCGCTGGGTTTTTTAACGATTTTAACTTTACCGACTCCGACGCCCGGAGAAGCGGCCAAACCTTCTAAAATAGCTTTGGCCTTATTACCTGCCTCGATGGCAATCTCAGTCTCTTTTTGTACTAAAGTTGTTACCGGCCTGGACTGGACGATAAATAGTTTTCCATCCTCAATCCCATATTCGATATCCTGAGGTCTTTTGTAATGCTCTTCGATTTTCATTCCGAGGTGCGCAAGTTCAACAATATGTTTGTTGGTCAATTTCTGAACCTGTTGATATTTTTTCGAAATTGGCGTATTACCTCCCAAAGTTAATTGCCATGTCTGTTTTGCCAAGTAGCGCGAGGTAATTTTTCCGGACTTCTTGTTTACAATATATTGGTCAGGTGTAACTTCCCCTGAAACTACGGGCTGACCCAATCCGAAAGCAGCTTCTATAGAAACTTCTTCCTTACTATTCGTTAGAGGATTTACCGTGAACATAATTCCCGAGTAATCAGATTGAACCATCAACTGGATGGGAACGGCAATTCCTACCTTTAGGTGAGAATACTTGTTCGTTTCCCTGTAAAAAATGGCTCTTGCCTCAAAAAGGGACGCCCAGCATTCCTGAACTTTCTTAACAACATCTGACCAGCCCTTAATGTTTAAATAAGTTTCCTGTTGGCCCGCGAAGGAAGCATCGGGCAAATCTTCAGCTGTCGCGGAACTTCTTACTGCAACATATCTATCGTTCTCTCCGCAAAGTTTGTGGTAGTAATCTTTAATTTTTATAGCGAGGTCGCCCGGCATATCCGCGGCCATTATTGCCGTCTTAATTTTCCTGGAAGCTTCCTGAAGTTTTTTAGAGTTGTCGACGTTTAGTCCTGACAATTCGTGCATTATTTTATCTTTTAAAGACGTGGAATTTATGAAATCAAAATATGCACCTGCAGTAACGACAAAACCATTAGGAACGGGAATTCCGGCATTTACCATCTCACCAAGATTTGCGCCCTTTCCTCCTACAAGACCGATATCCTTCTTACCAACTTCTTTGAACCACAGTATTTGGGCAGTATTTTTATTCATATAAGAAATGATATATCAAATTTTGAGCATTTGGAACTGCTATAAGTACTAGATATGTAGATTGTGGGGCTTTAGAAGCTCGTTGGCCCCGACTTTTACCGAATTCAACTCTTCTTCGCTCTGCGCTTCCAATCTTATACCTAAAAACGGAGATGTGTTTTTGGCGCGTATTAGGAACCAAGCCGTATCGGTAATATTTGCGCGCACCCCGTCTACAAAATTCTTTCTGGTGTAAGCATCGGAGGCTTTCACAACTTCGATGATTTTTTGTACAACTCTAAATTTGAGGTCATCGGGACAGTGGACTTTAATTTCAGGTGTGCTCACTCTTTCGGGAAATTCCGCCATTAAATCCTGTATGCCCGAATTGTTTTGGTCCATTAATTCCAGCACTCTGCAGATTGCGTAAATTCCGTCGTCATAACCGAAGTATTTGTCTCCAAAGTAGGTGTGCCCCGAAAATTCCACACCGAAAATAGCCTCTTTTGACGTAATCTTCTGAATAAAGTATGACCTGCCTGTCCGCATAATCTCAGGTTCGCCTCCATATTTCCTTATAATATCGTCAGCCAAAGAGGTGCATTTAACATCGTAGGCAATTTTAGAACCGGGATTGCTTTGCAAAATATGCTTGCTGAAAAGCAATAGGGCGCGGTCGGTGGCGTAAGCTTTTCCGGTTCCGTCTACCATCAAAAACCTATCTCCGTCTCCGTCCAACCCAAAACCGGCGTCTGACTTGCTTAACATTACTGCAGAGGACGTTTGTTCCACAAAATGAGGCTCTTCGGGATCCGGAGTGCCGTTAGGGAAAGTACCGTCAAGCTCAAGGTTCACCGGAACAATCTCAACACCCAACGCTTCGAGTACTTCTTTCGCAACACCGCCTGTAACACCATTACCGGTATTCAGCACTACCTTGAATTTCTTTTTAAAAGTGAAATTACTCTTGATAAACAAAACGTACTGACTAATTAGATTTTTTTCCGTGAATGAGCCTTTTCCAATCATATACGACTCTGTTTCGATAATATCAGCTATCTCCTGTATTCCTTCCCCAAAAATCGGCGCGGCATCCGCAAATTCAACCTTAACTCCGTTATATTCTCCTGTGTTGTGGCTTGCAGTAATGTAAACGCCACCATCAAAACCCTTCGTGGTTGTAAAAAAGTGGATTAAAGGATAAGGAACTGTTCCTACAAAGGTAACGTTGCAACCAGTGCTCAGCAGTCCCTCGCAAAGTTTTTTTGTAAGAGAGTCAGAACTTATCCTGTTGTCCATTCCGAGCACGATGTTAGAAAGATTTTTGCGTCTATAAATCGTTCCTATAGCCTTACCTATGTGAAAAAAAAGATTTTCATCAATATCGGTACCGTACACACCGCGTATATCGTATTCTCTAAAAATATTTCTGTTTAATTGCATCTCAAAGGGGCAGAGTGAAAACGAATTTTGCTCCGGTTGGTTTGTTATCCTCTACTCTTATATCACCTTTGTGCGCCTCCACAATGGCCTTAACAATAACTAAACCCAGACCGGTGCCCTTTTCTCTTATCTTAGAATGGTTTGATGTCTGGCTAAAAGGTTTAAATAAAAGGTCTTTTTCCCCTTCGGGTATCCCAAGCCCGGTGTCTGCCACCGTAACTTCCGCGTGGTGATCAAACCTGTTGGCAGATACCGTTACTTTACCGCCTTCGGGTGTAAATTTAATGGCGTTGGACAATAGATTTCCCATCACCTGCTTTATACGCTCGGGGTCAAAGCTAAAATTCCCGAAATTCTCGTTAAGTTCGATCTCAAGCGTGACTCCTTTTACCTGTGCAAGGGGATTAAAATAACTCCACTCCTCTTTTAGAGTATCGTTTAGGTTTGCATATACTTTGTTTATTTCGAATCTTCCGGCACCTATTTTAGAAACGTCCAGGATATCCGCGACGATTTTAAGCATTGCGTTCGAATTCTCTTTTACCTGAGACAATAAGTTATGAATTTGTTCGGCGTCTAATTCCGCTGCTTGCTTAAGCAGAAGGTCTGAGGCACCTTTAATAACCGAAAGGGGAGCTCTAAGCTCGTGCACCAGCATGGGTATATAGTCTTTATTACCGCCGAAAAAACCGCTCTGAGTAATTCCGTCAGATTTAAGTTTACTAATCTGCTCCAGCAGCTTATTTAATTCGCTTGATTTTCTGAAAAGGATAACGGAAATGATTAACAACAAGATAGATTCAGCTATTATGAGCCATATATTATAAGTTTCCATATAGCGTCTATCCCGTTACTACAATACCTGTGTCCGGAGTTTCCCCCAAAAGGACAGCAATTTTCCCGGGCAGTTCCGAAGGTACGACGTTGTATTTCATGTAATAATCTTCAGCTCCGTATTCAACCGCTTTTTTAATGTTCTCGTCGTTGCCGAAATTAGTGAGCATGACCACCTTTATATCCTTGGTGTCTATGTTCTCCTTCATTTCTTTTAGGACATCAAGCCCGCTCATTCCGGGTAAAATGATATCCATTAACACCAAATCGGGCTTTTCCTGGATAATCGCGTCCATTGCCCTGGAGCCTTCAGCCACGTGAGCAACGCTGTAGCCTTTCATTTTCAGGGGTACAGAGAATATATTAAAAAAACCTTCGTCGTCTTCTACAAATAACACTTTCTTTGGCATACGTTAATAGTACAAGATTATTAACCGTTTGTTCAATACTTTTCTCAGTTGCCCGATTTAGAGTTAAAAGTACACCATAGAGGTTCTTTCATTTAACTGTTATATTTGTGTAATTGCCGTATGTTCAAAAAAACCTTGATAATTCTATTTTCCATAGTCATCTGTCTCGGTTCCGGAGCCTACTATATTTATAACAAGACGGGCAGCGGTAACACAAAAGAGCTGCATTTGATACCTAACCCTTCCGAAAGCGTGTTCGACGCAGACAAAAAGTTGGAAAATCCCTCTATTGCCAGTGTTTTTCAAAAAAACCCGCAGATAAACATATTATTAATAGGAACCGACACAAGTCTGGAAAGGCGTAATAACGGCCAGTACGGTTATAATACGGATGCTACGGTACTTGTAAGCATGGACACGATTACAAAAAACATGCTTTTAACTTCCGTTCCCCGGGACTTATGGGTAAACGGTAACAAGATAAACGCTCTCTTCGTTACGTACGGTTGGCCGGGTCTTAAAAAAGCATACGAAGAAATCACAGGTCTGCAAATCAAGGGCTACATAGTTGCGGATTTTGACGGCTTCCGCTGGTTCGTTTCCCAAATGGGAGGGGTAGATGTAGATATAAAAACATCGTTCACGGATATTTCTTTTCCGAACCAACAGGACAGCGATGTTCTGCAGGTATCTTTTGAACAAGGCACCGAAGTCATGACGGGTGACAGAGCGCTCACTTACGCCCGGTCAAGAAAAGGCGACAACGGAGAAGGAAGCGACCTGATGAGAGCAAAAAGACAGCATCTAATCCTGCAGGGAATCGCTAAGTCTTTCGAAAATCCAAGAAATCTTTTCTGGCCGATGGATATTTCCGGTTTTTACGAAACGGTCACAAAACATATGGAAACAAATCTGACGTTAGGCGACGCAATATACCTATGGGATTTCTACTCTTTTAAAGATGATTACGATGTTCAATCGTTTGTGCTCGATGATATTTATTTGTATCACCCGGGAATGTACCCGGACAGTCCTTATACAGCGTGGGTTTTTATACCGCGAGATCCTGATTACTCAGATATCCATGACGCAATAAAAAATAAATTAGCCGGGACCGAAATACCCGTTGCAGTTGAAACAATTGTTCAAGCTGAGCCGCCGGCTACGGAATAGAAATATTTTTGTAATGTCTGAGCAAAAACTTTTCTCCGTTTTTTATAATTCCTACGAAATCGTACCGCCAATCCGCGCCCAATAAATGATGCCGTAACAGAAAATAATTGGACGTGTGGTACCACTTTAATTTTTTTCTGCGGGTTAACATCGCAGAAGGATCATCTCCGGTACTTCTCGATAAAGTTTTGACCTCAACAAAAATTAGTTTATTTTTGAAAGCTACAAAATCTAATTCCCCCGCATAGCAAAACCAATTTCTTTTTAAGATTTTGTATCCGCGGGATAGAAGATATTTTTCCGCAATCTTCTCTCCCTCCACCCCTATTTTCTTTTTTACCGGGCAAGACACCCGTCCACAATATATTGACCGGGTAAAAAATAAATGCCGGATGTTCTAATTTAATTGGGAAACCTGTGGATCGGGAATTCTGTCCGGCGCTATACCGTAAAACTTCACCAACTCAGACATTATATCCATCCACAAAGGAACGGATGTGAGAGATGCATAAACTGATGTTTTGGGCTCTTCAAGCTTAACAATCATAGAGATTTTGCGGTCTCCGGAAAGAAAACCCACAAAGGTTGCGTTTGTTTTATCCGCAGAGTACCCACCTTTCTCAGGTATCTGAGCTGTTCCTGTTTTTCCGGCTATTTTGTAATCTTTGAGAACATAAAACTTAGCTTCGCCGCTTACCGCTGCATTTTCCAGCATAGAAACCATTTCCGTAGCTGTTTCCTGTTTTATAACCTGTCTCAACCTCTTTGGGCGCACTTCAAGAATTTTCTTGCCGTCGTCAATTTTTTCGATAATTAGAGGTTGATATAAAGTTCCTCCGTTTGCAATTACATTAAAGGCATTTAACACCTGAAGCGGGGTGGCGGAAATTCCTTGTCCGAAAGAAATGTTAGCTAACGTAATATCCGACCAATCAGAAATTGCAGGAATAACACCGGTGTCTTCCCCCTGCAGTTCTATCCCGGTTCTTTTTCCGTATCCGAAATTTACCAGGTAGGATCTTAGGTTCTCTGCACCTACTTTGTGCCCAACCCACGCGGCGCCAATGTTGTTAGAAAGCTCCAGAAGGCGTTGCACTGTAAGCACGCCGTGGTGTTTTAAATCCCAGTTGTCCACTTTATATCCTGAATAGTAAACGGGCCCTGCGTCTTCGTAAGTTGTTGTGGAGGATACCAAACCTAAATCTACGGCCGTCGAAACCGTCATCGGTTTCATAACCGAGCCCGGTTCGTATGTCTGTTGTATTGAAAGATTCCTTCTTTCAACTTTTTTTCTAGTCTGCTCACCATCCGCGATTGTTTCCGAGTCACCCACTGAAAAATCGGAGGGATCGTATGTAGGATAGTTTGCCATGGCTATAACTTTTCCAGTGTAAGGATCCATCACTATCACATTTCCTGAAACCGCGTCATATTTCTCTACACCATCTTTAATCATCCTCTCTACCATATACTGAACAGAACGATCTATTGTTAAAACGATATTTCTTCCCGGAAGTGGGTTAGCTTTTCTATAACCTCCTGCCAAAATCGGGTTACCCGTAGCATCCCTCTCTTCAAGTATTCTTCCCATCTTGCCCTGTAAATCCTCATTTAAAGCTCCCTCAATACCGTAATACCCAGTCTTTTCACCTTTCTCGTCGCTGGCAACAAAACCTAAGACGTGACTTGCTAACGTTCCTTCGGGGTAATAACGTTTTGGCTCTTTTTCAAACCCGATTCCTTCAATTCCGAATTTTTGGATAGCTAGCATTTGCTCGTGAGATAGATTTTTCTTAAGGGAAACCCAATACAGGTCTAAGTTCAGATTATCGAAGATGGATTTGTAGTAGTACTCAAAACCGGGCTTTAGCACAACCTCCTTAACTTCCTCGTCCTGAATAACTTCAGGTTCAATTGAGGCTAAATATTCCGCTAAAATGTGAGCCGTCTGCGTTTTATTCTCAACAACCTTTGGCTCTCCGTACATAAGATAGTTATCTACCGTTCCCGCTAACAAAAAACCGTCCGATGAAGAAATACTTCCCCGGCCGGCAGATATTTCCTGAACCGTCCAATATTGATCCTGTCCCATTTTTTCAAATTTCTCATGTCCCAAAACCTGGATTTGAAATAGACGGAATATAACAGCTATAAAACCGACCAAAAATAAAACAATTAGGGAATTAAGCCGCAATTCAAGAAATGCTCTTTTCTTTGTCCTCGTATTTTTCATCTATGAATATTTTACCTTGCCAGTGAAGCTACTTGGCCGGCCGAAGACAGGTCGAGTGTCATTAAACGTTCTTCCATGGGCACAAACCCCAGCTTTAAAGCCTCGGACTCAACATATTTCATGGAAGAAAGACCGGAATCTTCGTACTTAAGAATGGTAATCTCCTCCTCCAAAGCTAACTGGGAGTCGAAAGAGCCCTTAAGATCGCGGTTTTTAATGGCTAAATCGTTATAAAAATACATTCTCGCTACGGTACTTGACAAAAAAAGCGCGCAACAAGTAAAAAATACAAGGTTGCACGTTTTTTGAGTTTTTTCTATTTTATCTATTCTGCACATTTTTCGAATACGCGCATTTTTGCGCTTCTTGCCCTGGGATTTTCGTTTATTTCCTCCTCCGTGGGCATCAGAGGTTTTTTTACAACTTTGCTCAACTTGGGCTGCGCGCCCAGACCGAATTGTTTTGCGATACCGTCTTCCAAAGAATGGAACGATATCACTACGATTCGGCCTCCGGGCAGTAGAAGGCGCGCAGCCCGGGGCAGTGAGTTTTCAAGATTTTCAAGCTCGTTGTTAACTGCGATTCTCAGAGCCTGAAAAGTTCGGGTGGCAGGATTAATTCTCCCGCGCTCATAGTCTGAAGGAGCGGCAGACTTTATTATTTCCGCCAATTGGCGGGTAGTCTGAATCTTCTTCAACTTACGAGCTTCTACAACAGCTTTTGCAAATCTCCTCGACATACGTTCGTCAGAGTAATTGAACATGATGTCCGCCAAACGTTCTTCGGGCAGTGCATTGACTAAATCTCCGGCTGTAACTCCTAAAGTAGAGTCCAGTCTCATGTCCAGCGGCTGATCTTCTAAAAAGGACAGGCCGATGTTTCCCTCTTCCAGCTCGAAAGTACTGTAACCAAGGTCGAAGAGTATTCCCGACACGGCTTCAAACCCATTGGCTTTGGCAAGTTCCTCAATGTCTTTAAAATTTCCGGTGGCTCCGGTAAATTTTTCACTTAATCCAAGATCTTTTATACGGTCCGCGGCTCTCTGCAATGCTTCCGGATTTACATCCAGACCAAGAACCGTCCCGCCCATTTTTAAGATCTCTACCGCGTGTCCTCCGTCTCCGAGAGTTGCATCGATATATTTGGCGTCTTTATTAACTTTTAAATGTTCTAAAACTTCTTTTAACAAGACCGGTTTGTGGTACATTTTTCAATAGTTTAGGCAGTAACTTCTCCGCTAATTTTCTCCAACCTTGCTGTCCAGGCGTTCAGATCCCATATCTCTACGTGATCCCCGGCCCCGACTACCGCTAAATTCTTACCTAAGCCGGCGTATTCCTTAAGATTCCCGGGTATAACAATTCTTCCCTGGGGATCTATCGTTACTTCGGCTGCTCCCGAGTACATGTATCTTTTAATGTCCCTCGTTCTTGCGTCAGTTATAGGATTTTCAATTTGCTTCGTAGCTTCCGTTGCCCAATCTTCCTTGTCGTAAACAAATACGCACTTTTCAAATCCTCTGGAAAGAATTACTTCTTCCCCTCTGATTTGGTCCCGAAGTTTCTTGGGCAGGGCAATTCTTGATCCTTCGGTGATATTAGGTTTATATTCCCCAAGAAACATTCTCATAAGTCATTCACCATCCATCACCAATTTATACCAATATGCTCCACTGGGTATCCATTGTCAATACAAATGAAACCCGAAAGTGCGTAGTTACAAGATTATTTTGTGGCCGTGGTTAGGCCGTTTAAAAAGAAATGTTTTCCTGTGGATTAGCTGAAGAAAATTACTGTCCTGCAAGATAAAATTTAAGGTCGTTGGCGGCTATGCGTACTTGCTCCATAGTATCGCGGTCCCTGACGGTAACCGTATCATCCTCTAGCGTCTGGTAATCGATAGTAACACAAAAAGGTGTGCCGATTTCGTCCTGAGAATAATATCTCTTCCCAATGTTTCCTCTGTCATCCCAAGTGACCGAAACCCCGTCGGACATCAATGTATCGTAGATCTCACGGGCTTTACCCACCACTTCCTCTTTATTTCTTACCAGGGGAAAAACAGCAGCATTGTAAGGTGCTAATTTACGGGGCAGTTTTAGGACTGTTCTGCCGTCTTCTTCAGCGTATGAATCCGCCAAAATGGCCAGGAAAACACGATTTATACCGAATGTGGGCTCTATAACATGGGGTAATATTTTTTCACCTGTCTCGGGATCTGTATATCTAAGTTCTTCGCCGGATTTTTCCATGTGATTTTTCAGGTCGAAATCGGTTCTGTACGCCAAACCGAACATTTCTTTAACACCAAAAGGAAATTCGAAATCAAGGTCTTCGGTTTTTGCCGAATAGTGTGCTCTTTCCGCATCGGTATGTGTTCTCCACGACAATTTTTCCTCAGGCAACCCCAGGGTTATTGCCCATTTCTTCATTTCTTCCTTCCAGTAATCGAACAACGCCTGCCAGCTGTCTTTTGCCGGATCGAAAAAGTATTCAAATTCAGCCAAATTAAACTCCAGGGTTCTAAAAATAAAGTTTCCCAAAGTTATTTCGTTTCTGAACGCCTTTCCCGACTGGGCTATCCCAAACGGAAGTTTTGGTCTCATTGTGTCGAGTACATTTCTGAAATTCACGAACATCCCCTGAGCAATTTCCCCTCTTAAATAAACCGTTGATTGAGAATCTGTAACAATTCCTACGTTAGTTTCAAAAAGTAAATTGAACTTTCTTGTTTTTGTCCATTCAAGGGCACCACATTTCGGACAGGGTATTTTATTGTCTTCTATTATTTTTGATAATTCTTCCGGAGACAGTCCTTCTACACTTCTTTTTTCACCTTTAGCCTCGAAGTAAGTTTCAATCAAATGATCAGCCCTGGTTCGTGTTTTGCATTTTTTACAATCTATTAAAACGTCGGTGAAACTTGCCGTATGTCCGGAAGCCTCCCAAACCTTTGAACTCATAAGTATGCTGGTGTCCAGTCCGTGAATATTTGCGCGGCGGGTTACAAAGAAATCCCACCATGAATTCTGAATATTTCTGAGAAGTAGAACTCCCAAAGGTCCGAAATCGTAAGTGTTGGAAAGTCCCCCGTAAATCTCGGAACCCGGAAAAACGTAGCCTCTTCTTTTACCGAGTGAAACAATCTTCTGTTGTAGATCTGCAATTTCAGACATAAAGCCAGTATATAGCAGACACGGTGAATTTCAAATATTGAGGGCGTCCGTGAATCAAAGCAGTTCCCGCCCTTTGATTTTATGAAATCAAAGCAATTCTCTGCTTTTTATCCTAATACCAAAGTGCTCATCAATAAGCGCCGAAGTGATAATACTGAGGTCTTTGAGAGTTTTTTCACCAGTTTTGGACAACTTATTCCCGGTTAGTTCCCGTAGTTTGGCTACTGTCTGCGTGGAAAAAGAAAGGCCGTGGTGGGAACAGTCACCACAAATAAATCCTCCGTGTTCCGTATCCAGATACAATAAAGGTCCTTTTTCAACCAAATCTTTTTTACACTTTAAACAGGTTTCTGTGTTCAGCCCGTACCCCATCAGACCGAGATAATGAATTTCAAAAAATCTTACTGCCAGGTCAATATTTTCAGGAAACTTGGACGCTATTTTTAAAAATTTAACCAGCAATTCAAATGCCGGTTCCGCATTTCCTCCTTCTTCCGTGGTTTTATGTAAAAGTTCTACAACGTAAGAACACTGAATAGTCAACACATAGTCGCTTTTTAATCTCCTAAAACTGTTTAAACCGGAAACCTCATCGATCTGACGCATCCCGCTTAACGATTCGGATAAACCGACCTTTACAAGATTTAACGTATCGAGATTACCGGCGCGTCTCGAGGAAATCTTACGTACGCCACGAGCGACAGCGGGTATTTTACCCAAATCCTTAGACAATAATGTATATATTTTATCGGAATCTCTGTAATTGATGCTTTTGAGTACTACCGCAACAGTATTAACTTTTTTCATCAGGCTAATTCTATCCCGTGGGGCAACACGCGTAAAATAGGTGAGGGCGCGCACTGTGATTGCTTTTGTGTTTAATTCCTAATCGTAACTTCTTTAAAGTTAACGAGATCCACATCAACCGTCTTTGTTCCGTAACTCACCTTATATTTTTCGCCATTCACGCCTGCCTGTTTTTGAAGATAAAGATTGTATTCTTTATCTCCGACCAGGTTGTTAGGAAGATAATATTTAAATGTGACTTCCTTAGTTTCTCCGGGCTGCGCGGTGATGAAGGCGCTGTACCAAACTCTGTTGCTTTCCTGATCGGTCATTGTTCCGTCTTCGCTACCGTCGACAGAAACAAACTCTGAACCGATGGGAGCGTAAACTCTTACCCAGTCTTTAAATTGCTTAACGAACGGCGCGTACTCGCCGTCAGGGTTTTCGTATGTGTAAACTATGTTCACTGTCCTAAGCCACTTATCTCCGGACTTTTCGAGTTTGTGATTAACTGCTTTTTTAACAAACCAGTTTGTTTTATCTCCGCCCAGGTTTGTGGAAACTACCATTGAATAGTCACCTTTTGTTTCCTGTTTTATTCTTCCTCCCATTTCATATTTGTCTATCAATGCCTGAGCTTCGGGGTCAAACACGTAAACCTGAACGTGTCTTCTGGCTGCCAGGCTGACTGCTTTGTCTATCATCTTAGGCCACAGATTTTTGTCTGACTCAAATACGTTGGTCAACATGGCTTTCATAAGGTAACCCAACACTCTTTTTCTTCCTGCCTGCTCTTTAAGAGCGAGTGAAGCGATTCTTTCCAGTTCCAACACAACATTATCTTTAGTATAGGTAACACCATTGACTGTAACGGGACCTGTAACCTCAAGTAATTCGCTTATGACCTGTGTGTCGATGGCAAAAATACCGTCGACGGGTTTGACCTCTACAGGGTCAATACGTCCGGCCATGTTATAGAAACGCAAAAATTGATCCATGGAAGTTACAAAATCGGGTGAATAATTCATGTCCCTTGCGTACCACCTCTCGACCAGCAGATACTTGCCATACGCTGCCGGAGGATCCGGGAAATCGTAAGTGGCATCAATCAAATCCAAAGTCAGGTCAACGCTGTACATATCTTTGGAGGTAAAGTCAGAATCAAGAAGACCGTTGGCTATCTTAAATGTAGCGTAATTGGTCATAAAGCCTCCTGTAGGCCTTAATTCTTTATCGTTCTGCATAATTATCATGTATCTTTTTACCGGAGTTCCTACAGCCAAAACCCGGGGAATTATAGTGAACGCCTGCTTCAAATCGGGAGCGTAGTCGTCGGCCTTAGAGAGCGTGTCCTTAATAAATACTATATTCTCTCTTATCGGAGTTCCTCTAAAGCTTTCGGGGTATTTTTCCGTGTCGATGGTTTCAAGTTCTTCACCAATCTTAGAAACCTTTTCTATAACACCGTCCATCTGTCCTGCAACTTCTGGCATTATTGAAATCCAGCCCTGAAATGCTTCCATCAAGCCTTCCTGCTCGGGAACTTCCTGGTCTGCCGAAACCTTCAAGCCCGCAGCGTCAGCAAACGGCAAAACCACTTTTTCAGCTTCGCGCATGGCGTCAATAGCGTAAAAACCTGAGTTTATAAATTTTTCTGAATCGGCGTAATACTCGTTAATTCTGAATATTGTCTTATCTTTAGCCCACCCAAAGCTGTCTTCTCTTTGCTGTCTCAAAGATTTGAGGTTGTTTTCTGTTTTATTGAGGGTAGCATCCAAAGCCACTAAATCCCTGTTCTGCAAAGCTTCCCCTATTTTAGCCGTATCTGATTTTAAAATGTTCGCGGCGGAGTAAAGGGCAAGCGCAGGTTTAACAAGGTAAATATAAGCAAAAACTCCCACAATCCCTATAATGACAAGGAAAATAGCCGTTCCGATTCCCAGCTTTTTGGCAACACCACTGCCTCCTTTTTTCTTACCTGCTTTATAACCTGCCGCTCCGGGCTGAAAAGATGAACTACTCTCCGAACCCCAAAATTGCGAATTATTCATACTAAACGGCTCCTTTTTTCGTTAAAACTACATACGGCGTCTTCAAGACAATTAATATATCATACAATATTGACTTATTCTCTGCATACTTAGCGTCGAGTTTTACCCTCTCCACAAAGCCTATTGTGGACCTTCCGGTTACCTGCCAAGGCCCTGTTATCCCCGGTTTGACCGACACTGCCTTTTCCACGAGTTCTGCCGTTCCCGGAAATTTTTGAGCCTGATCCTCAATCTCAAAAAAATAGTAAGCCCTCGGACCGACAATGCTCATTTCGCCTTTTAAAACATTAATAAATTGGGGCAGTTCATCTAAGCTGTATTTCCTCAAAAAAATTCCGCCTTTGATGATACGCGGGTCTTCCTCGGCGTTTATTTTGTAATTATTTTCCACGTACTTTTTGTAAAGCTCTTCGTTTTTTACAAGATACTCATGGGCATTGGGAAACATAGAACGGAATTTCATAAATTTAAATGGTTTTTTATCTTTACCGACACGGTCAGGAATATCTGCAAACACAGGTCCGCTTGGAGACACCGCTTTAATCCAAATAGAAACTACGATAAATACCGGGAGAAATAGTACAAGACCTACGAGAGCGCCTACTATATCCATTATTCTTTTCAGGATTTTATACATATCAGGTCGTTTACCTTTTCAAGTATACTACATTTAAAGTTCTCAAAAGAAAACGTTCGGGCCCGGCCTATACAATCTGCCGGGTTGAATTTCATAATTTCAAATTTTTCTATGCATTTGGATAAAGACTCCGCCGTTTGTTCTTCGAAAAAAATTCCTGTCTTTCCGTCTAGGATAGTTTCCAACGCCCCGCCTGCTTTGTAAGCTATAACGGGTTTTCCGGATGCCATAGCCTCCAGAGGGACTATGCCGAAATCTTCTTTTTGCGTGTTAATCAAAGCCCTGCAGCCTGCTAAAACCTCCCACTTCACCGGATCGGACACCCTTCCTAAAAACTCTACGTTTTTTCCGGCAAGTTTTTGCAGCCTTACTAAATCAGGGCCTTCGCCGATTATCTTTAAATTTCTTCCTAATTTCTCGCAGGCTCTCATGGCAGTTTCTACGTGTTTCCAGGAAACTAATCTGGTAATTACCAAGTAATAATCGCTCTTTGTAGGATTTGCCGTTTGAGGAGGTACTTCGCAAAAGGGATTAACTACCGAACTTTCTACTCCGTGATATTTTTTCACCCTTTGTTGGGTAATCTTAGAGTTCGCTATAACCATGTCCGCTCTTTTCATCGCAGGAACGTCCGCCAGCCTCATTAAGAAAATAAAGTGCCTGACAAAAAACATCCCAACCGCTTTTAAAAATTTAGGGACACCTGAAAATTCTTTCTCAAAATAATCGAATGGTTCCCAAAACATGCGCCCGGGTGTATTCAAATAGCAAATATGTTTGGTGGAAGGATTAGTAATTGCAAAATGCGCGTATCTGGAGGAAATAGAAAACACCAAATCGTAATCGGAAAAATCAAAACTCTCTATGGCAAGAACGTGGTAATAACAAACTGAATAGAAACGGTTTAGTTTTGCTACAAACGGAAATTTCTGTAAAAAAGAGGTTACGATTTTTCTATCTTTTGAATGAAAATAGTTACGCCACTTTTTAGTTGCAACTGTAGTGTAAATGGGAGCATCCGAAAAAATATCCGACACGGCATCAACGATTTTTTCGGCACCGCCGTGTTGTATAAGATCGTCACATACTATTGCTACTTTCATCGTAACTTCCATTTTATACTATAGCGCTAACTTCCGTTTGTAATATAATCGATATAACTATGAAAATCGGAATAAACGGGCAAAGACTACTTGTCCAGAACCCTGCCGGACCCGAAAGATACACTTACAACTTAATTAACGCTCTGGCTAAACTGGACCGCGACAACGAGTACAGAATTTATTTCTGCGGCAAACCGGATAAAGACTACTTTTCTAAACTTACTTATTCAAATAACTCGTTTAAGCCGATTGTGGTAAAAAGCCGGGTTTCATGGACTCAGTCGGGATTAGCAAAAGAACTAAAAAGGAATCCTGTGGATGTATTTTTTACACCGGTTCACACAATGCCGATTTACAGAAATAAAAAACTAAAAGTCGTGGGAATGATTCACGGCCTTGAATATAAATTCGTTAGCAAAAGCGTGAATTTTATTAAAAAATTAACGCTTGGAAAACCTGAAGAGTATTTGGTAAAAAAATCCCACGCTTTGATAGTTCCGACACTTGCCACAAAAAATGAAATCATTAAAAGAAGCTGGGCTGAAAAAGATGACCCGAAAATTTCAGTGGTTCACGAAGGCGTAGGAGAAAACTTTTATAAACGCGACACGGAAGAAATTAAAGCGGTAAGGAAAAAATACAACCTGGGCGAAAAAAGATATATTTTATTCGTTTCCACAATTCAACCGAGAAAAAATATTCCTCTTATGGTTCAGGGGTACACGGAAGCACTGAAGAAAAATCCGGATTTGACTGATACTCTCTTGCTTATTGTAGGTAAAAAAGGATGGAGCTCTGAAGAATCTTATAACGCACCGAAAAAGTTCGGGGTTGAAAGTAATGTTTTATTCCCCGGATTTTTGTCCGACCAAGATCTTGCTTCCCTGTTTTCGGGTGCAGAGGCATTTATAAGCGTGTCGCTCGAGGAAGGATTTGGTCTCCCTTTATTGGAAGCTATGGCCTGCGAGACTCCCGCGTTGGTATCCGATATACCTGCGTTTAAAGAAGTGGGTGGCGAATTTCCTTTATACGTGAAGCCCAACGATTACGAGGAAATAGGAAACTCTATAGCTCTAATTTTTCACGGGGGATACAAACCGGAAAGAATTTACGGAGCAAAGTTAAGATCGCAAGAATTTACTTGGGACAGAACAGCTCAAAAAACTTTAGAGATTATTCAAAAGGTCGCGGAAAACATTTAGGGTTATTTCGACCGTATTTTTCCAGTTATATTTTTTAACATTTTCATATCCTAAATCTATTAATTTTTGTCTGACGGCATCGTCCGAAAATACGGTGTTTAATTTTTTCAAAAAGTCTTCTTTATCTTTGGGGTCAAAATACAAAACAGTGTCTCCGTAAATTTCTCTATGGCACGGTATGTCGGAAATTACGGAAGGCAAACCGACTACCTGCGCCTCTAAAGGAGTCAAACTAAAGCCTTCCTTTAGTGAGGGGAAAACATATGCTGAAGCGTTTTTACGCAACGAGCTTACCTCTTCGTCTGTAATGTACCTTTTCATTCCCGGCATTAAAATTCTATCTTCAAGGTTTTTGGCTTTAATAGCATCCTCAATGTGTCCGGAGAATTTATCTTTCTTTCCTATAAGCACCAGTTGGTAATTGTTTGAGCGCGAAAAATCTTCAAACGCGTCAATCAAAAACGGAACGTTCTTATGTTCATACATACTGCTGACATAAAGTAAGTAGTTTTGGGTGATATCGAATTCGCTGAAAATTTCCGGCGAAGCCTGGTGTCCTTCAAAAAAAACAGGGTCCACTCCTTCGTAGGCAACAATAAATTTCTCGGGTGAAATCGTAGGATAGGCCCTTATAAAGTCTGACCTTACGTCCTGAGACGGTACTATAACTTTGAACGAACGTTTCACCGCCCAGTAAACGACAAGTTTATAAACCCATTTCTTGAACCTGAAATAAAACTTGGGTAGGGTCGTACCACGCTCGGTGCTGAAAGAATGCATTATGATATCCGGTATTGCTGTTACTAATTTACCGGGGTAAAGAACGGGAATATTAAAGTGAGGGACATAAAAAATATCCGGCTTGTCTTTCAATATTCTGAGTAGAAACCCGGTCTGTTCCTGCCACGAATACCATTTGTAGTCTGCCAATACTTTTCTGAAATTTGGAGAGGACGGTTTATATTTTTCAAAACCTTTCGGTCTCAAATAGATAACGTACTCGTTCGTGGTGTCGGATTTTTCGAGCTGCTCGATGATATTTTTTACGTACCTACCCGGACCGGCTTCGCCGAGAAAACGGGCGTCTATTGCGATTAATCTTTTTTTTCCGTAGCTCACTTTATACCTTTTCTCCAGTTCACATATCTTTGTTTGTTCATACGATAAACCTTCAGGATCCTTGTTGTAGCAATAACAAATATGCTTACGATTAAAGGATATTTCTTAAAGTAATGTTTTCTATAGAACAACTCCATCGCGTTAGTGGACAATTTCTGAAGTTCGACGCGGAATTTTCCCAAAGTTACTTCCTGATCGCGGAACTTTACAATAGGAACTCTCATAGCAACGTCCTGAGTTTCTTTTCTAATCCCGATCGTCACACCTTTCCAATGTTCTGCCCGGAATTGCGGAAGATACATGAGTTTAAAACCCGCTTTTTTAATTCTGTAACAATAATCGATGTCTTCGCCGTATAAAAAGAAAGTTTCCTCATCCCACTTCCCGACTTTTTGTGTTGCTTTTCCCGACACAAACAAAAAGTGTGTTATGCAGGTGTCTATTTCATGTTCTTTGTCTAAATCTTCGTAGGTCATGAAGTATCCCGCGAACGTTTTTGATTTGGAAAATACTTTATCCAGACCTAAAAAATGAGTCATTGAAACAAACGGTGTGGGAAATCCGCGGTGCCCGTCCATATCCTGAATTCCGCTTCTTAATACAAGTTTAACTGCTGCGGCGCCGACATCGGAATGTTCGGGAGCTTCGAAGTAATCAACAAGTCCTTTGATGGCCCCTTCTTTTGGAAATCCGTCGGTGCCTAAGTACAAGTAATAGTCGCCTGTCGCTACTTCCAAACATTTATTTAAGGCGAAAGCTAAACCATAGTTAGGAAGTTTCAAAAGTTTTACCCGGGGAAATTCTGTTTCTACCATTTCTTGGGAACCGTCCAAAGAGTCAGCGTCAGCAACGATAACTTCTAAATTTTCGTAACTATCTTTCAAATTTTCCAGACACAACTTCAAGACATCCTTGGTGTTTATATTAACTATAAGAACAGAAACTTTTTTCATAAATTAAGCCAAGGGTATTTGGAAAAATCAACCTGACTACCAAATTTTTCCTTTAGGGTCGGATAATTTTTATCTTTATCGCTGACAATAGGATCTTTCACCGGCCAACCCCCGAACTGTCTTGTAATTAACGGATCGTTCCAGGATATTGCAGGTGTCGGCTTCCCTTCATAATATGCGGTCGCCAAATATGTGTAGTCAGCCGGTTCTGTACCCAATACACAAAAGGAGTTTGCTACACCCAGAGGAAGGTAAAGAGCACGCAAACTATCTCCTCCAAGCTCCGTAGAAAAAACTTTGCCGAATGTGGGGGACTCGATTCTTAAATCAACAACAACTGCCAGCACTAAACCCCGCGTACAGTAAACTATCTTGTCCCACGGTTCCGCGTGAATCCCTCGAATAACTCCGGGCAAAGATCTTGAGTGATTCCACTGCACTATTTCGATTTGTTTACCCACAGCTGATTCAATATCTCTTTTTTCCAGCACTTCGCGGAAAAAACCTCTCTCATCGTTCATTGTAGGTCTTTCCAGAATTAACAAACCTTCTATGTCAGTTGTAGTTACATTGTTCGTGGTCATAGTTTTAGAATTTAAACTTTACCTGTACGTTTCAATTGTACATCGGGATCAATCAATGGACGCCCTTCTTTTAAGGGCTTCCACCACCAGCCATTTTCCTTATACCACTTAACAGTCTCGGAAAGACGATCTTCCAATTTGTTTTCCGGTTCCCAACCCAACATCTGTTTAATTTTGGAAGAATCAATCGCATATCTTTCATCATGCCCCAAGCGATGGGGAATTTTCTCTATCCAGGAACTGTCCTTTTCAAAAATTTTAAGAAGTGTGTTGGTTATTTCCAGATTGCTTTTTTCGGAGTTTCCACCAACACAAAAAGTTTCCCCGATAATTCTTTGGTCATTCAAAGCACCCGTTATGATCAAATCAATCGCTCTGCAATGATCTTCTACGTAACACCAGTCTCTCACGTTCTCTCCGTTTCCCATCAAAGGAACTTTCTTTTCTTCGATCAGGTTTGTAACAAAGCGGGGGATTAACTTTTCCGGATCCTGATAAGGACCGTAGTTATTAGAGGTATTTGTTACAGTAACCGGGAGACCGAACGTTTTGTGGTATGCACGTACTAGGTGGTCAGAAGACGCTTTAGATGCCGAATAGGGACTGTTAGGAGAATAATTTGTAGATTCGTTAAAACGAAGCTCCGGGCTATCTAGCGGGAGAGATCCGAATACCTCGTCGGTAGAAACATGGTGGAAAAGCTTTACTTTTTGTCTTAAAGCTTCCTCAAGTAAAACCTGAGTACCGATCACGTTGGTCTGAATAAAAATTCCCGGACCTACAATGCTCCTGTCAACGTGAGATTCTGCAGCAAAATGAACAACCGTATCAGCGTTCTGCATAGCTTTGGCAACAATAGATGGGTCACATATGTCACCTTGAATAAAAGTATGGGCTATGTCCGATAAATTTTCTTTGTGACCGGCGTATGTAAGTTTATCCAAAACTACTATTTCGTCTTGAGGATATTTTTTTCTCCAATATCTGACAAAGTTGGATCCGATAAAACCACACCCGCCTGTTATTAGGATTTTCATAGATGTTTTTTAGCCCAATACTCACCGGCATTAAACAAGCTGTCGTAGGTACCTGCGTCAGTCCAAAAACCTGAAAGTTCGGCCCACTTTAGTTTATTTTCTCTAATATACGCATTGTTCAGATCAGTAATCTCCAGTTCGCCTCTTTCCGAAGGTTTTAATGTTTTTATCTTTCCGAAAACAGTGTTGTCATAAAGATACAGACCTGTCACGGCGTAATCGGATTTCGGCTGTAGGGGTTTCTCCTCGATAGAAATTATTTTGTTCTCACTGTCGAACACAGGAACACCGTATCTGTTAGGGTCGAGAACTTTTTTCAAAAATATCATAGCGCCGTCTTTAAAATCATGTATTGCTACGGACATATCCGCATCGGTAGTATTATCTCCAAGAATTACTGCTACCGGAGAGTTGTCTGCAAAATTTTCGCATAAGGACAAGGCGTGAGAAATGCCCCCCTCTATCTTTTTTCCGTTGTGATCGACCGTGTCTTGAAAAGCAAATTCTAAATGTTTAATGCCCAGCTCGACACCATTTTTCAGAACAGAAATAAAATGACCGGCATGGGGTCCTCCTACAACTATCATTATTTCGGTTATACCTGCATTTACTAAGGTCTGTATGGGATAAAACACCATGGGTTTATCGTAAATGGGAAGGAGGTGTTTATTTGTTGCGTAAGTCAAAGGATAAAGGCGTGAGCCTAATCCCCCGGCTAATATAATGCCTTTCATATAGGTTTAGACGAACTAATGACCAGTTTAACATTCTTTCATTTATCCTTCAAACATCAACCGCCAAGTGATTATGTGTAAAGATTAATGTAAAATCGAGGTATATATGAAAGTTTTAATCACGGGAGCGGACGGGCTTGTTGCTACCCACTATCTAAATTACACAGGAAAATTACACGACTTTATATGCCCCGATGAGAAAGAACTAGACATTACTGATGCGGTTTTGGTTGAAAACTACGTAACCCGCGTCAAACCGGATTGCTTAGTTAATTTCGCCGCCTACACCGACACCAAAAATGCCGAAACCCAAAGAAATGATGAAAAAGGCTCGGTTTGGAAAATCAACGTAGACGGTGTAAAAAATCTGGCTGAAGCCTGCAACAAAAATGGAACGCATCTTATTCATATAAGCACGGATTTAATATTTTCCGGAAAAGACGCCGCCTCGGAAATGTATCACGAAGATGAAATCTACGGTTTATTTTACGACAAAATATCCTGGTACGGAATAACAAAACTGGAAGGTGAGATAGCTTTAGTTGAAAACTCAAAAGATTACGCAATCATCCGCATAGCCTACCCATTTGCAGGCTCGGCGCACACAAAAAAAGACATGCTGCACAACATAATTCATCTCTCCGACTCAAACAATCTCAACCCGATGTTCGCGGACAACACCATAACCCCTACCTATATCAACGACCTCGCCAAAGCATTAAATAGAATTATAAAAGGGCACCTCACCGGAATTTTTCACGCAGTTTCACACGAACCCGTTTCTCATTACGAATTCGCAAAATACGTGCTGGAAAAATCAGGGCGCGATTTTTCGAAACTGGAAAAAGGTTCACTAAAAGAATTTGCACAAAAATCCGGAATACCCAGACCTTTATATATCAACTTGGATACGACGGGAACAGAAAAAAGGCTCGGGGTTAAATTCGGTACCTGGAAACAAAACGTCGACGACGCTTTAAAACTACTAACATAATGATAATATAGGATTGTGCCAGCTAAATCCTTGAAAAAAATCTCATTAGTAGGTATGGGAAATATATTTAACGCCGGGCTTGGTTTCCTATTCCTAACCGCAGTGGCGCGCACCCTGAATCTGGAAACATTCGGTAAGTACGCGTTGATTTCTACCCTTCTTTTAACCATTTCGAAAATTGTGGATTTCGGCGCAAATTCGGTCTACGTTGCAAGATCGATAACCGAGCAGAACACCAAACTGTCCAATACATTGTTTACTTTAAAAGTAATTCAGTTTTTGGCATCGGTCCCGATTTCACTAATCTGCCTAAAACTTTTAAACGTATTCGACACAGCAACATCACTTATTTTCATTCTCGGAATTCTTGCTTACACAATGAACTATCTTTTCTATGCATACTTTCAAAAAGCAGAGAAGTATGCGAAGATGGTTTTACTAAATACGATTCCTCAATTAGTAAAGGGAGTTTTTGCTGTTTTATTTTTTACATCGACTATAATTCCGAACTTTAATCTCGCCTTCGGTGTTTTTTCGTTGTCTATTTTCGCCGGTATATTTTTATACTTCGCGCTGCCGGCCGAAAATAAAAAGTTCGAACTAAACATCGCTGGAGTTGCCGCACTTTTTAAAGAATCTTCACCCGCCGGTATATCTCAGATAGTTTATGAAAGCTGGGGAACTTTTAATAACGCGATTGCAAAATTTACAAAAGGTTTTGGGGACGTGGGAATACTTTCTCTCGCCAACAAAATATCTAATTTATTTTCACTGGTGTCGTTATCGGTGTTTGCGGTTTTACTGCCTAAAAATGCTACCCACAAACTGAGAGGTACCAAATATGATTACAAAGAAACTGCTTTAATAGCGGGCGGAATTATCGTACTTGCTGTTATATCCATTACAGGTTCGGAATTATTTATAACCACAATCTTCGGTGAAAAATTTTCAGGCTCGGTAAGACTTTTGGATATTTTAATTCTCGCCGCCGCGGTATCGGCTATTCATACATTTATTGAAAATCTTTTCTTTGTGGAAAGTAAAACAGGATATATTATTGCTGCGACTATAGTGAAACTTTCAACCTACGGTCTTACCGCCTTGATACTCGTACCCTATCTATCTTTATACGGAATTGCCTGGTCCAACTTGGTAGCAGCGGTAGCAGGGTTAATAACAGCCGTTTACTTTATCTCAAGGTTCAGGGAGTCACCACGACCTGAGGTACAGCCTGAGCATCGTATTCCTTCTGAGATATGAAGTACCAAAGTACCCAGTCACCGCGCTGCTCAACAATAATAGGCTTGTAGTTAAATCCGACGACATTTTCACTAAATCTTCCAGTCTTTGTAAGGAGGATAGTCTTCTGGTCATACACAGGTATAGGCACCCGGTCGTATTTTTCGGCAAGAAAGTCCAGGACCTCAAACGGACCGTCGGTGTAAAACAATGCTAAAGGAATGTCTATTCGGTCAATATAAACTTTCGCCGCAGTACCGAACATCGCGTCTTTTGTAACAAGCAATTCGGTTTGCGGACCCGTAAGATCCGAAGTATAAACAAGCCCGCGGTAATAAAAAAGATATGACAGAGAAACGGCTACAATTAAAAAGACCGCCAGCGTTTTAAACCAGAGAGTGTCAAATTTCTTAAACCGCCCCATAAAATATCTTAAAGACTTATCGATGAAGGAACCGACTATCAGCGCAAGCGGGGGATACAAAGGAATCACATACCAAACCAACTTTGACTTGGCTATAGAGAAGAAGAAAAATATAAACAGGGTCCATATCAACAAAAAGACATAAACCCGCTTTTTCTTGAGCGCTCTGAATATTGCAAAAGGAAAGGCGGCCAATAAAACAGCAAACCACAAACGCATGCTCACCTTCAGAACAACCAGGTACCATAAGAAAGGTCTGTCTTTATCTTCGATGGATGTAACTGCTCTGTCCCAAACATGGTAGCCGAGATACTGATTTAAAAATGTGGTTCCGAACATTTTGTATGTGTAGATATGCCACGGTAATGCAATAACAGCCCAACCCAACAATATAAACAGTAAAGGTTTGAGGGCTCTTACCGACAACGTAGTTTGTTTTGTTATTAATAGGTAAAGCTCACACAAAATTATGACCGGGAAAGGAATAAGCCCCACAACACCTTTGGTCATAACCGCGAATCCTGCAAACACTCCCGGAATTAACCAAAGAAAATTCTTTTTCTTTCCCCGTACAAAAATATAGGAAAGTAGAGAAGCCGAGATAAAAAATGTTGCGGTCACATCCGTCATGGCAGTGCGTGAATAATATAAATATTGGGTTGTTGTTAATAAAACGAGGGCGGAAAAAAAGCCGGCTGTTTTGTTAAACATTTTTTTACCGGCGAAATAAACCATCATTATAGTAAAAAATCCCATGAACGCACCAGGTAGTCTCGCAGCAAGAGGTATTGTTCCAATCGCGGACATGACTAAAGACATTGCCCACATGTACAAAGGAGGTTTTTCGTACCAGACTTTGAGAGGCTTCCACTCCTGTACTAAATATTCTCCGGAAGTAACCATATTTTTAGCAATCTTGGCATAAATTGCTTCATCGTAAGGTATTAGGTGATTTTTTCCCAATCCTGAAAATATGAGAGCTGCGGCCAAAAAGGCAAGTACCAACGGTACTATTTTGTCTGATCTGAAAAAGTATGAAAAGACAATATTTCTACCGTATTTTTCGTAAACTGTTCCCGCACCCCACGCAGCGATAAATGAAAATACAATCCAAAAAAATTCTGAATTGTATGAATAGAAAATTCCCGCAGTCAGCCACCCGATAATTGTTGAGAAAAATACTGTACTAATTAAAAATTCTTGCTTTTTTTCTAATTTCAAAGCCCCATACAATAAGGCAGCCAGTATGGAGAACATGAACACACTGAAGGTCGTTATTCCTAAGATACCCGTCTCAGCCAAAAGTTCGCCCCAAATGGTGTGCGCGGGTACTCTGGTGTTTAATGCCGCCGGGTCGCGGTTAAAGTAGGTCGGGGCGATTTTTGTTCTGCTAAAATGCTCAAAGAATGAGCCATACCCTCCCCCAAGTATCGGGTACTTCTCAAAAATCTGGCCTGCGCCGGTTAAGAGCATAAAGTGAGAGTCAAAAGAATCCATGCGGTAATGAAAATACTGTCTAATCCGCGCTCTGAACGGACTGGACTTTACGGTGTACTCTTTTAAGAACGGGATTGAAATAACGGTAAGTACAATAAACAAATATAAAACTCCTTTGCTGCCTATTTTCCTGAACAAAAGCGTGGAAATAAAGACCAGAAAGGTAACTCCTGCCATTATCCAAGCTGTACGGCTGTTAGTAAGTAAAAGAGCGGCAAGCATGGAGATAAACATCAAAACATCAACCGCCCTACCCTTTAAACTCTTTCCGGTAAGAATCAAAACACCCAAGAGCGGCAAAAGAGCCGACAACAAAGCCCCATAATGATTAACATCCCAAAAAGTCGCTCCCACGCGGGGCAAATTACCGGGAATATTCCAGAGCGCTCCAATAATTACTCCCTTGGTTTCGTATAACCAAAACTGAAACCACCCGAAAAGAGTTAATGTAAACGCCGTGTAAATAAAAAAACGGAGGTATTTTAAAATTTGGTCGGGGCGGTTCTTGTACGTAAAATAAACGAGCAATACCATCGCGACCGAAGTTGTAAAAAACCCCAGCAAAAAAATGGAGGATTGAATGTTTTTGGAATTTACAATTGAAATTAAACGAACAAGCCAAAGAAGTACGAAAGAAATCACAATGGGATCTCTGATTTTTTTACGCAGCGAAGAAAAGTCTCTTTCTTTTATTAACCACACTACAACCCGGGTTAATACAGCTGCAAGAAGCGCAAGCATGAACGCTCTTATCGGCATCAAGTCCCATCTGTAGAAACTGAAAAGTTCTTTGTGAAGAAGCACCGAAAGTAAAATGAGTATATATACCGCGAAATCCAAGTTGCGGAGTATTAAAAAGTACGAAAGAATACAAATTGTTGCGATTATTGCGATTTCTGCCATTTTTTTAGAACTTCCCTGTAAACCTCTAGCGTTTTAGCCGCGGCTTTTTCCCAAGTATATTCTTTCCTTAATTCATCGGCAATTTGGGGACGTGAAGCCTTTAGCTGGGTTTTTATCGCCTGCGCTATAGAATCCACGCTTCCGGGGTCGCAGTACGAGGCATAGTCTTTGAGATACTCTTTGGCCCTTTCACCTGAAGCAACGGCGTTTGCCCCGCAAAAAAGGGATTCCAAACTCGTTAGGCCGGTGGTTTCAAACCAGCTGGCGCTTACCCCAACTTTGGCGTTTCTATAGTAAGCAGGCATATCCTGATAAGGCACTTTCTCAATATGATGAATCCACGGACACTCGGATTTTTTATCGTTAAACATTCGACCATACTCAAAATGTTTTAATCCGGTCGAAACACCTATAAGAACTAATTGCAGATCCTCACCCATCTCTTCACGCAGTTTTTCAACTGCAGAGATTACAGCCAATTGATTTTTTCTGGGCTCGATGCGACCAACACAAATAATGTAGTCGCTCAAGTTGAGAGGATTTCTATTTTCGGTTTCGGCGTCCGTTTCGCTAAAGTTTCTGCTTACCCCGTTTGGAACTTTCACCGCATCTATTTTCACCCCGAATGTTTCTTCCAGATCTTTTGTTTCCAGGTCAGTCTGCACCAAAACTTTTTCTGACATTTCTAAAACTTCTTTTTGCATTTTTTGAAATCCGTGGATCACACTAATGAGAGTGGGCTTTATTTTTTTAGGGTCAGTCAGACTTCTGTAAACATTTTTAAAAGTGTCGCGGTGGAATTGATTGTTAAAAAGAACCTTAGAAATTCTGCGGAAGTCGAACACGTATTCGTCGTCAAACCTCTTCACTTCTTTTATGCTGTGATGAATCGGCGATAAAATTATCGGTTTTCCCGCCTCATGCGCCTTTTGGGCGTATAAATAGGTCTCCGGTGTCCAATCCAGTTGAAATAAATGAATAAGATCATAGTTTTGGGGGATAAAGTCTTCATCAGTTCTGATTTCAACGTCTATCCCGAGGTTTCTTAATTCACGGGCGGTATTTTCAACCTGTACTTTATCGCCGCCTCCGTGATCCATTAAGTGATACCGGCCTAACATTAATATTTTCATTTTTTGTTGAGCAGCCTTTCGTAAAGAGAGACATAACTTTTAGTAAATGCTTCGATTGTATAAAGCTCCCTGACTCTTTGCTTGCCCTGCAAATGAGGCCGGGTTTCGTTATTAACATATTTTTCGTAAGCTTCTATCATTTTTTCCGAGAGGTCGGAAGGGTCACCTGCACGGAAATATGTAACGGTGTCTCCCGCAACTTCTTTTAATACTTCCAAGTCCGAACATATGACGGGAAGTTCCGAGTACATAGCTTCTATTAACACAAGACCAAAACCTTCGGCCAGTGTCGGAAAAACAAAAAAATCAAATGACGAATAATATTTCACCAAATCTTCGGGAGGAAATTCTCCTGTAAATATAACTTTATCTTCAATTCCTTTTGTTTTTGCCAATTCCCGGATTTCATCTTCCGACTCCCCTCCCCCGGCAATGAGTAATACAAAATCTTTTGAGTGGTACATATCGGTGCCCAAAAACTTTTTGTAAGCGTCCAACAATATATCGTGCCCCTTTTCTCTGGAAATTCTTCCCACGTTTCCGAATACAAACGCATTTTGATTTATCCCGTACTTTTTTCTTATCTCCTCCTCGTAATCAGTCCTTGTAATCTGGGAGATGGTAAGTTTCGTTGTATCTAAGCCATTTGGTATGACAATAATCTTGTCTTTCTTCATACCCTCTTTGATTTTTACTCTTTTTTTAGACTCGGTAAGGGCGATTTCCGCGTCAGAGAAACGGTTTACAATGAAGCTGTAAAACGTTGAGTCTATTTTTTTTCTGGTCGGGCTTATCTTCCATTCGGAAATAGGTGTGTGGACGTGTGTTATTTTAACGGGAGTGTGAGCGTTTCTCGCCGCGATAAGTGCGTTGGCAGCAGCCTTTAACTCGTGCGCGTGAATTACATCTATTTTGTTGTCCACTAAAAATGAAGTCAGCTCTCCTATATAAGGGCTGTCAAAATCGGAGGTTATGCTTTTGTGTGTTACTTTCGCTCCGGCTTCTTCGTAAATATCCGCGGGTTTTCCGACAGGGCACCAAACAAAAACTTCGTTGCCCTCTCCCAACATTCCTTTAATTAAGTCAAGAACGTGTTGTTCCATTCCCCCTTGTTTAGATGAATTGTGTGAATAAAGTATTTTCATCACTTCTTGATCAGGTCGCCGATTATCCGTAACATCCTCTCGACTTTTCCGTCCCAGTCATTGCTCTTTGCAACTTTTTGTCTCGCAGCTCTTTTTTCGGCGTCGTCCTCTTCTAAAGCTTTTCTAACGAACTGAGAAAATTCGTTATAGCTTTTTGCAATGTAACAAACATCGGCGAACGGGGCGTATGCCGGAAGATCGGTAACTATGGTGGGCAACCCGGCTGCCAATCCCTCATGAAATTTTACAGGAAAACACCCGCCGACAGTATAGTCATTAAGTCTGTACGGAATTATGGTAGCGTCAAACGCGGCCACGTAGTTGTGTATGTCGGAAAAAGGCTTGGTTCCGAGGAAATGTAAGTTAGGAAGTCCTCCGAGTCCGAGCTCTTCTAAAGATCCCTCTCTATCTTTTAAAGCGATGGGTCCGATAATAACAAAAGAGTATTTGGGGTAATCCGTAACAATCTTTTTCATAAGGTCCCGGTCAAACTTATAATCATCAACTGCCCCATAAAAACCTACAATCGGGTGAGGAATCGATTTAATGTCATCGGGAAATACTTTTACACTTTCTTTTATACCTGCGAACTTCGGGTAATCTCCGACGTTGGGAGTGAAATAAACATTTGAATTAAATTTTTTAAGTTTGTCCACCAAGCCGGGAGCTGTTGAGAAAACCACATTAGCTCTCATCGCGAGGGCTTGTTCCTTTTTATTTATTGCTTCTTTTTTCTCAGGAGAACTATATTTTGGGAATCCTGCGTAATTATCAACGCAGTCGTAAACCAGAAAATCGTGTTCGATATATTTAAGGTAACTTTCAAGACCTGCGATTTCGACGTGGTATACCCAAAGAACTGTACTGCGGTCGGGATTGAAAAAATTCTGCGTAGCTTTTTGGATTGCTTTGCCGTGCATTTCTGCGTGCTTCTCGTGCGCCGGAGAAAAATCCAGAGGTGAATATACAACCACATTTCCGGTCCTCTGTTTTTTAGTAAGAAGTCTTGGAAGACTCCACTTGCCCTGCAAAACCTGGCGCATAAATAAACGCCCGGTGTTAATAGGGGGATTGACGAACAAAACGTTGTGCCCCATCTTCTCCAGCCTTGTCATGACGTGCTTTTTGTTCGTCCAGAGGGGATAGTCCCAAAGTTGGTTCGAAAGGCAGATTATGTTGTATTTTTCACCTTGCTGATGCATAAGCCGAGTCCGCACAATATCCTATCACTATTAGATAATTCAGTCTAACAGACATTGAGGTCATTTTAGTCTATTTTTTTCCGACTATAAACACTTTGGACAGGCGGAAGCCATTAATCCGAGTTTTACTAACACCCGTCTGATATCAAATAAAAACTGCGAATCTTTTATCGACCAAAGCCAGGATGTGTTTTCAAACCCCAGATCATAGGCCGCGTGCCATATTCCATCGAAAAATAGTAAACCGTAAATTTCGATAAATACCGATAAACCGAATAAAACGAAAAAAAGCTTCTTTGTCTTTTCAAAATATACGGAATTAATGTAGGGGATCATTAAGAAAATAAAGTAAGGAAGGACGTCGCCCGACATCCTATAACCGAATGACCAGCCTCCATACCAATGCTTCCAAAGGCTAATTACCAGCGTATGCAAAAGGATGATGACGGCGAATATTTTGTACAAACCGGCCTTATCAATTTTGTTCTTAACGGCGAGATACAATCCGTAAATTGAAAAGATAAACACGGGCGAAAAAATCAGTATCCCCTTACTGGGAGAAAGCCACACGCCCAAAAAACTTACCGGAAACGGGGAAAGCCATGAGCCGAAAAGTTGGTCGGAGTAACCCTGGTTTTGGATGTCGTAATAAAAAACGGAGTTGTACCAGAAAAAGAACGAGGCAGCGATAAAAAGCCCGGAAGTGAAAGTGGTAGCCGATTTAAACAAGTTATCAATTTTGTGAAGGTTCGTAAAAATTAGATAAAGCTCGATTAACAATATGGGAAGACCCGCCGTCGGTCTGGATAAGAAGGCAAAACCGAAGAATAGTCCTGAGAACAACATATTTATATACGCATTTGGATTTTTTTGGTGTTTCAAGAAAAAGTAAATCCCCAATATAGAAAGCAGCTGCAGGGTTCCGTGCTGCCACATTGCCTGGGATAACATCGCAAAATTTACCGTAGCAAATAAAAACACAGCAGTGAGAATTTTTGACTTTTTCTCTTCTAAGTCAAATCCTTCGCGCAAAGTTTTGAACATAAACAAACCGGCCAGAGCCATTATTAAAGCTCCCGACAAATGACCGAGTAAAGCTAGGTTGTCCCAGGTTAACGGCATATTGAATATTACGGGAAGAATAAACACCGGAATTGAAATAATCGAAGTAACTATCGGAAATGCTGTTATATAGTGGCCGTCAATTTTTCTTAGGTAAAACGGGGTAAGGTCTTTTTGAAAATCTTTGTCGTCGGGGTGCGGATATCTGTCTCTCATCATCACATAATATTTATCAAGATATAGTGTTTGATCTTTAATGATTGAGATAGTTGTGAAAATAGAGGGCACCGTATCTTCGCTTTGAATTATCAGGGAGTTAACATTGCGAAAGCCGGGTATTATAAAGGGTATAAAAAACACTGCGAGAGAAATTAGAAATATCTTAAGCTGCGTCATTATTGATTAATTATATAGCAGTAAAAGGATAAAGAAATGGGGCTAAAAGGTTGAGCAGTTCTTTTAGCCCCTGGGTGCTACGGAGTGGAAAAGGAGGGGAACCAATCTCGTAGCGGATATATTCTTTTACATTCCGGGAAGTTTAGGATTCTCTTTCCGGATCTGCTGTTGACGAACGTATGTACTTTTTCTTATGCAATGTCCATCCAAATGGTAACGCACTTGCTCAATTAAAAGCGTACCGGAAAGATGGCGGTGACAATTAGGGCATACGTCAGGAACAGCGTCAAAACGATTTGTATCTCCCATCTCTCTGCTCCAATCTCTCTAGGATGCCTGAATATTAACACATCGGGGAGTTGGTATCAAACTATGGGTTCGTACCTAATATGAGACTTAGCTCTGTGTCCGCAATCTTCTCCCAACTGTACTTTTTAACGAATTCCCGGGCTTTTTGGGCCATTTTTGCCCTTTCTGAGCCGTTTTCCAAGAGATACGCTACTTTTTCCAGTAGGTCGGATTTGTCCCCTATTTTGGCGTAAATTACGTTGTTTTCCCAAACCGGGCGTAATTCCTTAAGATCGTAACAAACCACCGGAATACCTACCGCCATCGCCTCCCCTATGACTATTGCCCAGTTTTCTTCGTAAGACGGCAATACAAATACTTTAGATTGTCCTAGAAGCTTAAATTTTTTCTGCGGGTCATAGATAACGCCTGCAAACTCAATGTTCTTTTCCATACCTAAACTTACTGAGAGTTTCCTGGCTTCTTCCCCGTCTATGCCTTCTCCGATTATTAACAATTTGGCCCCGGGTTTTCTCTTTACCAGCTCTGCCCACATCTCTACCAGATCAAGTACGCCTTTCGTGCGCTGAAGACGTTTCATAAATACCGCATCATATATTTTCTGCTCTTTTTCTGGAAAGTATGAATCTATTTCTTCGGGATTTACTCCGCACAAAACAAAATAAGCCGGTCTGCGGTTGAATATAGAATTTTTCAAAGAACTTAACGTGTCTTCAGAAACCGGCAAAAGAACATCGGCGTTAAATCCTGCAAAAAAGAGACCGAGTCTTTCGCTAATTAAAAAAAGCAGTGAAAAAAGAAATTTAGAATTTTTCCTTTCCCAAAAGCGTACGGGAGGAAGCCAATGAGTTACAACTCCAAATCTTATTTTGGAAGGACGAAGAAGCTTTAACATAAACCCCGGAAAAACATCGTAAATTTGCTCACTGCCCGAGTACACGATACCCTCTTTGAAGGAAACTAAAAGTGTGGGTAGATGAAACAGCATTTTGAATATTCTGGTGATTATCTCCAACCTGCCGGTACTAGAAGAATTAGAAATGCTATGCAAAATAACCGGTAATCCCATTTTTTCACACAATACTTTTCCTCCTTTGCTCGACATCAAATGAATTTCGTAACCTTTTTTTCTCCAGCTTTTTGCCAGTTCTATAAATCTGCTCTCTCCTCCGGTTACTCCCGGTTCGTCCCCAACTATTGAATTGGCGATGATTAGGATTTTCATTCCGTCTTAACTACTTTCAAGATTATTGACCTTCCTAATGCAGGAAATATTTTTGCAAGTAGCGCAGACGATATTGAACCGGAAAAATTTACGACGTCTGAAGTGCGTTCGACAACTTCTAGGCCGTGAAAATTTAAAAAATCCAGTAAAAGATCAAACGTGAAATATCTCAAATGACCTGCAGCAAGTTTCCCTGCATGTGTAAACGAAGCTTCGAAAAACGGGTTTCTTCCCAAAAGAAGTAAAATTCTTCTTGCCAGCGAAGCGGTATTGGGGGTAGTAAGAATCAGATAACCGTCTTTTTTTAAAATTCTTTTTATTTCTTCAACAAAACCGTCGGTGTTAACGAGATGCTCCAGAACCTCCCCGGCAAACACAACATCGAACTTGTTGTCTTCGTAAGGTAGTTTTTCTTCTATGTTAGATTTTACAAATTCAATTCCGGCACTAGAAAACTCTGGAGAAAATGCATCCGTCGCGTCGGTTGCCCAAACCTCATTCCCCAATGCTTTTATTTTTTTAGAAATTGCCCCGTTGTATGCTCCAATATCTAGCGCCTTCTTATTTGTTCCCACCATCCCTAAGGCTTTTTCAATTCTTAGATTTTCCGGCCTCGATAAACCGGAACGGCTTGCATCAGAATATTGAATTGCTGAAAAAGACTCCGAATTCATTTTTTTACTCCTTTAAGTGCTACGGCCATCGTTGACTTTGTTAACGGAAACTCCCTGTTGTTCAAGTTGTCTACCGCCTTTAGAAAACTAAAACCTTTGTTTAGTATAAAGGAAGAAAAGGTTTGGCGTTTCGTTTCACCCTCTTCCCATTCAAACTTCTCCATGGATTTTTTTACATCCTCGGATACCGGCATTTTTGTGTAAAGGGTTTTGCCCAGCCATAAAATCAAATGGTTGAAGGGGACACCGAAATGTGTCAGAGCTTTCAAATCTTCTACCAGAAAACCCGCTCCTTCGGCTAAACTTTTCAGCTCGGAAGGAAGATATAGGCGCTTGTGATCCTTTGCCCAAATTCCTCCCCAAAAACCACTCATGGGGCTGAAGTGGCCCAGACCAAGTCCTTCTCGGATTTTATTTAAAGGGTCCCACAATAACGGATAGTTTTTGTTTGGAACCGTGATGGCTATAATGCCGCCGGGTTTCAAAACACGGTAAAGTTCTTTTATCGCGGTTACGTCATCATCAATATGCTCCAGCACCTCGGTACATACTATCTTGTCGAAATAGTTATCGGGAAATCTCAGTTTAGTTATGTCGCCCTGCTCCAAACTTACGTTTTTTCTTCCGTCCAACCATTTGTGGGCTAAGGAAAGAATTTCAGGATCGTAGTCTACGGCAGTTATTTTGCAGTCATATAAATTGTCAAAAACCATAGAGTAAAATCCTTCTCCACAGCCCATGTCGAGAATGTTTTCTCCCGGCTGTATATCTAAATAGTCGAGCATAGTTATAACGCGGCGTTTAAAATTTAAATCGCCGGTTTTAGATAGGATTTTTTGACGTACCCGGTCTGTTTCTTTATTCATTGCTTTCGTAGGAATTTGTAATAATAGTTGCATTTGAAAAACCCAAATATTGCAAAGCATATTGTCTACATTTGTTAATGCTTTCTTGAGTCTTTGGTTGGGCAAGCAATCCCTGCAAGGTGTTTGTTAAAATTTCCGCGTCAATTTGCGCGGGCATGTAGTGAGCAACCTCTTTAGATAAAAAAGTAGGGGGTGAGCCGCGTTCCGGTATGACCGGAATGGTTCCGGTGGAAACCGCCTCACATAAAGTGATGGAATAGCCTTCGTCGTACAAATAAGGTGAAACGAAATAATCGGCGAGAGAGTAAAGATCCAGCAAAGTCTCGCATTGTTTCGGGTCACTCTGGTTTAGTACTCCCATATATTTTACGTTTGCACTTTTTGAAACCACGGCATCTACGGTTTGCTGAAGCTGACCCGCCCCTACTAAATAAAAATTAGCATCTTTTATTCTTTCAGCAGCCTTAAGGTACAAAAGAACACCTTTTTTCTCTATAAATCTTGCGACCATTAAATAATTTATTTTCTTATCGGAAGTAATTGAAAGTTTTTGGCGGTCGCGGGGTTTGAAAACATCGGTGTCTACCCAGTTTCTGAATGCTTCGATTCTTCTAGCCGGTAACCCGATTTTTATTAATTCCTGTTTGGAAACTTCCGAGACCGCAAGTATCTTGTCGTAAAAAGATAAAATACTCCAAACTAGAATTTTCAGTAAACGCTTTCTATTTTCAAAAGAGTAAATTGCGTGTGTACTCACTACCATTCTTTTATTAACCAGTAATTTACAAAAAACACCGATAGTGGCGGCAACCAATCCGTGAGCGTGTATTACATGTATGTGTTTGTGATTGACGAGATAAAAGATAATGGATTTTATAAAAAGACCGGGGAAAACGTAGGCGAAGACTAAAGGAAATTTTGTTTCGAGTTGTTCGAAGAGGCCTACACCAAACCACTGTACACGATGAATCTCATAATTCTCCCCGCGTTCTCTTCTGGCACCTTTTATTTTTGTCGCAAGAGGTTGATAAGTAAGAACTATTGAGTAGTATCCATTCTTTCCTAAATACTCTATCAAACGGTCCAGATGAGTTTCTACGCCGCCTATATTCGGTCTAAAAAAAGGACAAATAATGAGTACGTTTTTCTTTTTCGGTTCCACTGAGGAAATTATACATTAGGGGGCAATAAGTAAAGCTCCGCTTCAGAAATGGAAAACTTGCTTTATCGTATTATAGAAGTAAACTACGCATTCAAGACAGCTTTATTTCAAAATTTTATATATACATGCATCAGTTCGTTTTCGTATTAACTCCACAATTGTGCTGGATTCACCGAAAGACTCACAACTCTCCCCACTATCACCAAAAGGAAATACTACTATGTAGTCCACCCCAAGATTTCTTGCTTCCAATCGCCCCTCAAAGGTGTGTAAATTATTCGTGAAAATCGAAGAGTCGAAGATACCTGTGACATAGGAAGGGGGGTTTATCAACTTTCTATTGTATACCGGCAATTCATATAAAGCCTCTTTTGTCTTGTTGTAAGGATACACTGCAATAATAGATTCTATATCAGTGTCAGAAGCGATTTCCATATAAATTGGGTGGATATCTGGTTCCTTGATTATCTTTATAGGTATATAGGTCTCTAACAACGCCAACCACAGCACGAAATATATTGCCCAATTAATTTTTTTTGATAAAGTCTGTTGCTTTGACAACCACGAGAATTTTGCAATGAAAAAAATCATAATTACTTGCAATGCTATGACCAGCCTTGAAGTAACCCGAAACATTGGGAATACCTTATACAAAAGATAGCCTGGTGTAAAAAACTTTATGCCTGAAACCGTAAAAAACGGCGGTAACATAAGAAATAAAATAATCAGAGCATTAATTACACTAAGCACGGTCCAAAATCTCTCCTCAGTACCTCCTTTTCTATAGGTGAGCAGTATAGAAATTAGACTAATTAGCATAAAGCTGTAGCCAAAAAAAAGCTGTGCGTGCTCACCGTGGAAATAGTCATCTAAAAGAAAATATTCTGTCGTTGAAAATTTATCTACAAGATTTGACGCAAATCTGGAATAAACGGGATTCTTGTAACTCGGGGTAAAAAAATACCACGGCCTAGCACTAAAGGTTACAAAATCCTCAACTGGACGTGTTAGGTCTTTTGGATTTGATACCCCAACATCAGTACGATTGTAGTTTGCTATAACAAAAGGCAAGTATGTTAATAAAAAAATCGAAGCTGCAGTCAGCGAAGTAACAAATACATTTCTGATAATGATTTTAGATTTCTTTAGGTCCCACTTTACTAGAACTAAAGCAAGGAGGTAACCAATGTTGTACGTAAAGAATAATAGTATGTTAACAAATCCAATATAATTTGAAACCGCAGCGGAAAACCACAAGAACAAACCAAGCAAAAATGCGTGTTTAATTGACCTGTCTGAGTATTTCCAAAACAGATAATAACCCAACAACACTAACCACGTATGGATCAAAGATATGTGTATTCCTAGGTGACTCCACAGATAGCCTGAAAAAGTAAAGATCATAGCTAGAGGAAAACAAAACCTCGATCTTCTTAAAATTAAAAAAGCCACGATAAAGTTAAGACAAAGAACAAAAATATTGTAGTAATTGAAAAACCCAATACCCAGTAATCTAGAAAGTGTGGAAACAAAAAACCATGTTATTGGCTCGTTGCTAGTTATCGGATTAATTAAAAACGAAAATAGCTCCCTGTACACAGAGTAACTAGATACTAAAGCAATACCGCCAGAGTTGAGACGGGACCAAACTAAAGCCAAGACTTGATCATCTATGCCGCCTAGTATATACATTCCACGCCTCCTTGAGCACAAATAGTAACAACATTATAGCGGTGAAAGCTACACCAGACACAAAATATAGCTGGGGTAGAAAAAATATATGAAATGTATTGGTATCATTAGCGAGTAAACTAGAGTCTATTTCCCAAACGTTAGAGTATCCGTTAAAAACACGGTGACTAGTTTTTAGAGGGTTCATAAACATACTTCTAAATACATGTAAACCATCAAGCCTACTTTCCGATCTGTATACTTTCCACATTTTGTTAAAGTTTTGGTTCAAATATAAAAAAGCCCGAGAATCTGATTTATCTATCGATACAGAGTAGTGCACCGGACTTAGTTTTGTATATTGAATGCTAGGTACTTTCTGTAACGTGTTAGATTCCTGCACTAAGAATAAATTCGGTTCTATTTTCTTAATAACCGCTGTATCCACTACTTCTGTGTCCGGTTTACCTTGTCCGATATAATAGATCCATGCTTTAACGGATCGGTTGGAAGCCGGGTACACCCCGGATATTAACGACGATGATGGCAAACCTGCGTCTTTAAAAAACACGTCTTCCTTTTTTACAACATGCTTAAATAATAAATGTAAACTATGGGAACCTTCTTCTTTGTAATCATCTATTTCTTCCACTACGCCAATTGTGTCACTCGGGTTGATTTTTAATCCTACGTTTATAAAAATATTGTAATCATTGCCCGGAGTCCAGTCTTCTATAGAGAGGAGGTATACGTTTCTCCCCGTGCCCTCCCGATCCCAAAAATCAGATTTGACTTCCTGCCACTCGCTGCTTTGCGTAAGCTTAGTTCTTGGAGGTGTGTCCAAAGTTATTACAGCGGCTTCATTCTCAACTGTTTTGTAATCAGAGAAAATTGCAACCCCATCCTCGATATTTGAAAAAGATGAATATTTATCGTTATTCAACTTAAACCCATCACCATCGTAATCATTTTCGGAATCAAGGACAGAAACCGGTACACTTACCATTGGTCCCAGTTTCCCAAACCCGTAGCATTGCGGACCTAAACAACCACTTGTGTCATCGTATCTGGCAATGCTGAGCAGCTTATACAACGTAATACCTGGTTTCCCATCAAGATGCTCCGAATACCTCCTGGAGTAAGATATCACTTTATCCACTACTTCATAGTAAGAGGCCCCTCGATCTTGTACCTTCACTTCATCTAAAATATTTAGAAGTTCGGTACTAATTTTTTCATACTCTTTGATTAGCGCACTTTTATGCTCAGGGAATATTATTGACTCTTCCGCTCTTTTTGCAGAATTCCAGTTTAGAAGATCTATTTTCTCAGAATATCCCGACGCATTAAATAACTCCACACGTTCCTTTGCGGTCATCAAATACCACGAAGGTGTGAATGGTTCTTTTGTAATGACTGGGGTAGCCCACCCGTTATTCCAAACCTCTGGTACCGGGTATTCTGTGTAAAGCGATAAACCCTCAAAAATTTTAGAGTCATACGTGCTAACACCGGAGTACTCGCGCGAGGTCACAAATCCACCGCCGGAATCCAAAACCCTACGAATAAACGGTAGAGAAAACATACTTTCATAATCTTCCCGTCGCGTCAGTATTCCAACAACATTTGTTGCAACGCCTACTTCAGGAAATGGTTTTGAGGAGTTTGTGTAAACATCGGCGTTTACCCCCTCGTATTCTTTTTGTGCTGTAGTTGCCAAATATCTTTCTATGGCTTTACTAACAGCAGACCTTGAATATTTAAACACGTCTCGGTGATATTGTAAAAATATGTCGTGGTGATAAATATAGTCAGTGACGCCCAAAAGGTTGGCTAAACGAACAGCAGACTCCGGATTAATAACAACCCACTCCATCATTGACACTGGCAACTTGGCCTGACCTCCAGGAGTGTCTGGTTTAAAAAGAAAGTAGGAAAAATGTCCTCCTTGGTAGTTTGACTCTTCCCACTTATAAAAAGTTCCGATGTACTGTTCCAAGTATGGTAAGACGTAAAGTCTGCCTTTCTGTTCTAAATGCCCTGAAATCACTTTGTATTCTTTAGGTATTTTTGTGTAGTAAGAAGAGAGTTTTGAATCAAAACTCTTTCTGAATAGCGTACCGCTATAAACAGGGTAGCCGACTACAAACACATACACGAGCAATACAGTATTTAAGACAACAAGATGTGAGCGGGATTTCAAACCGGCTTTAATTTTTAAATAAGAAAAATATACTAATAGCAAATAAATAATTGCAAATAAAGGTCCAAATTTATCCAATGGGTTCCTAAAACCTACTCCAACTGGAGTTTTTAATATCAAGCTATAAAAAATCCCGCCTATAAGCGTGTGTGTCCCCGACAGTACTATTAAAAACAACGCAGTAAATATCAACAGCAACGTAGCAAACCTATCCAGCTTGAACCTGGAATTATAAAAATATGCCAATATAATCGCCACGGGTACAAAAAATACAGCGTCCGCTTGCTTATAAAAATTTGCGTAATCGTAATAATATTGAGACTGGTATTTAGAATACAAAACCCAAAAACCTTTTAACTTTAATAACTCAAGAATGGAGGATTTTTTAGTTATGGCTTGTACAAGGCTTAAAACATTCCCTTCAAAGCCTATATTGTTACTAGCAACTGCCGATGCTTCGGCTACTAAACCTGAAACGAATACAGGTATCCAATACAAGTTTGGAATAACAACCGCTAAGAAATAACAGCCTATTCTTTTGAGTGCCGATCGGGTATTTAGTACATGGTTTTCCAGACGGTAGTAGAACATTGAAAAAAGAAACGACATAGTCGAAACAGTAGCAAAAAAAACCGGATTGCTACACCACGAAATCCCCCAAGAAAACAGACCGAGCAAGAAATAATTTTTTTTTCTACCTTCTGCAACCCCTATAGTTAACAACGTATAGTAAAAAAAACCAGGAGCTAATAAGTATGGAAGTAAAGTTAGGGAAATATTTGACCAAAACACTGTTAAGGAATACGGATTGAATACATAAAGAAATGCCATCAAAATCCCGTACACGGCCGACCCGCCCATAAAGCGTGTGACTATTTTATAAAAAAATAGCGCTCCCAGAAAAATTAAGAACGAAAAATGTAAGTATTGAATTATCTCCAATGGTATTCGTAGTAGCCATAGAGAATATATCGAGAATTGATATGGAATCTGCATTATCCCCCTGCTATATTCCGATCCTAAACTATTTTTTGAGGTCCAGGCATACAAGTATCTTGTAAATACTTCGGGAGAATACTCCATTGGGAAAACATAATCGGAGTGGGAAATCACGTAGCCCGGTTTAATCCAAAAAAGTGGAATGGCTAGAGATAGCACGAGAATTACAAAAATAGGATTTTTAACGTACTTTTCTAAGCGCATATGTTGTTACCTCCCTGTCGAAAAGCTTTAAAATAGGGTAGAACAGAATAAACAGTGGAAGAAATATACTGCGTCTAACCGACCAGAATAAATCCAATGGGTAATCGTACGGTTCCCTGTACATTTTATCGATGATAAAACCGTTACGTGAGGCGAGCGTATATATTGACTTACTATTGAATAGGTACAGGTGTCTCGGAGAATCTAAATGAAACCAAAGCTTTTTCCCCACAAAGTAACCCAAGCTGGAATAATTTGGTACTTGAATTAATAATATCCCGTCGTCGTACAAAAGACCTTGAACTCTTTGCAGCACTGCTCCGGGATCTGTTGTATGTTCTAAAACGTTCCACATAGTAACACAATCGAACATACTTTTTCCGAAGTTGTGAGATAAAACATCCCCCCGGTGCACAACAATAGAGGAATTTACGGAAATCTTATCTACTTCAGGGTTCATGTCTATACCTGTTTTTATAAAAGATTTGTCGGATACGCTTTGAAGAAAAGAGCAATCTCCACAACCGATGTCTAATATGTTGATCTTATCTTTATTAGTATACTTAAAAATCATTTTTTCCTTTATAAAAACGGATATCTTAAATCCCAACCTGGTGATTTTCGAAATCAATTTATTGTTTCCTGTACCGTAGTAACCTGAACCGTAATTATCTCTGTAATACTTATTATCAATAACCACACCACTAAGAAACATAACGTTGCATGTAAGACATTTGAACATTCTAAATTTTAAATCTTCAGAATTAATGTAGCGACCGTGTGTGTCGAAAGTCTCCGAAATAAATTTCGTTTTTTCGCTTTGGCATACCGGGCACTTGACCTGACTCCCCTCACCTAGTTCTATATTGCTTTTAACATAAGAGCACGTTTGTTCCCACATCCATTTTTCACGGATGTAATCATACGCTTCTTGTGAAGTACGGAAGAACAGAGAGTCGTCCTTCAAAAGGTTAACGATGAGTTGGGCAAACCCTTTCTTATCGTGTACCGGAGCTTTCAACATTCCGCGCTCGTAGTAAGTTTCAAAAGCCTCCAACGCGTAACCGACAGCAGGCAATCCCCAAGCCATGCCTTCGGCACACGCCATACCCCCACTGTCGTATGTTGCGGGATGCAACATAATTTTACTGTCTCTGAATAGTCTGAATTTGTCCTCGCCATTTTTATATCCCGCAAGATCGATATTATTCTCTAACCCAAGCGTGCTAATTTTTTTAATCAAGTCCTCTCGTAGCTCCCCATCACCAACAATTACGAGCCGCACCCCAGGGATTTCCTCTACAACATATTTCCAAATATCTACGAGATCCATTACCCCCTTTTGCATATGCAGTCTTCCAACAAAAATTCCATCGTAGGCTCTTTCGGTGTAGCTAATTAACTTGTTTGGTTTAAGATACTCATCAATGCTCACGGTATCCACCCCGCCCCTTACGACAACAATTCTGCTGCTGTCACGTTTTTTAGTAAAAAATTTTGGTGCGTCCGGTGAAGATGTCACTAGTATATAATCTGCGCAGTGTTTAATTACCAGGTACATTGGAAGTTGTATTAACTGGTAAACCAAGCCCTTCAACAAGTGCTTACCGCGATATGGGGAATCAGCACCAAAAATTTTTGGGGCAAACAGGTAAAACCCCGCGACCCATTTTATCCTCGGATTTATTAGTTTAGACAAGAGACCTCCCAACGCATCGGGAAAAAAATCTGAAACTGTGTATACATAGTCGTAACTATCTACCAAGCTCTTGTGCGATAAAAGAAAAAGTAACAAATTTTTCACCCTCACTATAGAGTTAATAATCAGACCGGGCAGACTCAAATTGTTATTTGTATTTACATTTTTAGAAATTTTAAAAAACTTGCTCACTACTGTACGGGACTTTTCTAATTGAGTCTCCGCTTCTTCAGATCCGATAACAGAAACGTTCCCCCAATACTTTGCGAAGTTATTCCATATGTTATCTCCGCCGCTCATGCTCGGTCCCTGCGTCCAGTTTGCAATAAATATGTACTTACTCGACATCGGAAATTCCTAAAGCACGTAAATATATACCGGAGTTAACTGCCCTACCGTACTTTTTTATCGCGTGTTGCCTACAAAAATCTCTGTCAAATTTTTTATATTCTCCGCTTTCATATAATTTATTCAACGAAGTCGCGAAGTTTTTAGAACCGTTTTCGAAATATAACCCAACATCCGAAGGTATCTCAGCAATGTTGGGGGTTATTTTTCCTGAGTAATTTGAATACTTTGGGCTCATTATGGGTAACCCCGAGAATAGTGACTCGATTGCAACTCTTCCAAGATAGTCCTCATCCATGGAAGCGTAAATAAGTATGTCGGCAGCATTAAACCACACTTTTAATTCCTCCGCTGTTTTATAACCCAAACAACTTGCGTTTTCAAACTTACCGACTTTTTCGTAGACGGCGCGCTCGTCTTTCCCTCCACCTACTATTAATATTTTTATATTTCTATTTATGTCCGGCAAAGCATCAACAAGTTCGTATATTCCTTTCTCTACAGAAAACCTACCTACGAAGAGAGCAACAAAAAAATCGCTTGCTATACCAAGTTTTTTCCTCGTTACTTGTCTATCTGCTATATAGTAGTTTTCTTCGTTAATCCAATTGTAAAAAACCTGGATGATTTCCTTTTTCACACCTATAAATTTCAAATTTTCTGCAGTAGATTGCGATAGAGCCAAAACAACTCTGCTTTGGTTCAAAACAGAAGCTAAAAAAGATGCTTTATAGCTACGGACAAATCTATAATTTGTGTGTATGTTTGTAACCAAATCTACGGAAAAAAGCTTTTTAAGTGCGACCCCAATTACTGCGGCCGACATACCGTGGCACAGAACGGTTGAGTATCGCTTCGAAAATACCATCTTTACGATAGAACCTAACAGTAACCCTGTACCTAAATAAAAAAATTGTAGTATTGGATGTTTTTCGAGTCTGTAAAAAAGGCCAAATTTTGGCCACGGTAACCTTATAATCTCCAGCCCTTCTTCACTGCAGTATATTGGGGCAGTTTCCTTCGCTATAAGCGGCTGGTACGTTATCACTGTAAGAGCAACATGCTTTTGCCTAAGCAACGCAACAACTTCCGTTAAGAATGACTCTACGCCACCTACGTTCGGACTAAAAAAAGGGGTAATAAGTAGAATTCTCACTTTTTTCTCAATCATTTTCCAAAATCCAACACGGTGTCACAAATTATAGATAATTCCTCCTGCGTTAATTCTGAAAACATGGGTAACGAAATTTCTTTTTTGGCCAACATCTCCGAAACAGGAAAATCTCCCTCTTTGTAGCCAAGGCTACTCAGTGCTTTTTGGAGATGCAGGGGGACAGGATAGTGTATTTGAGTCATGATTTTCTTTTCAGACAAGAAAGCCATCAATTCGTCTCTCCGGTTGCTTAAAATTGAATATATGTGATATACGCTCTTACCCCCGGGAATTATTTTTTGAGGATGGAAATCAGTTAGCTTACTGTCGTAAATAGAAGCTAAACGCTGTCTCATTAAATTCCACTCGTCCAGGTGAGACAACTTTACTTTTAAAACAGCCGCCTGTATTTCGTCCAACCGGCTGTTGTATCCAAATTCTTCGTGATAGTATTTTTTAGGTTGCCCGTAATTCCTTAACCGCTTAATTTTTTCATAAAGATCGGCATCAGACGTGCAAATTGCCCCGCCATCACCATAAGCACCCAAGTTTTTACTAGGGTAGAAACTAAACACTCCTATGTCACCGAAAGTTCCCAATTTTTTGCCGTTTAAAACAGCCCCATGAGCTTGGCATGCATCCTCAACTAAACGTAGGTTACACGAGTGCGCTAACGAAATAATCTCCTCCATAGGCGATGGAGCTCCATATATATGTACAGGTAGTATAGCTTTAGTTTTTTCTGTAATCTTTTTTTCAACTGCGGTAACATCCATCTGGTATGTATGCGGGCCAACATCGACAAATACAGGGGTTGCTCCAACATCGATAATTGCTAGCGCTGTTGCGATAAACGTATGTGTTGTGGTAATAACCTCATCTCCCGCACCTACCCCGATTGCGCGGAGTGCAATCCGAAGACCATCTGTTCCGGAATTGACTCCAACAACAAAAGAAGAACCAAGGTAATGCGCAAAGGATAATTCAAATTCATTTAACTCGGAACCAAGAATAAACTCTTGTCTTTCCAACACTCTTTGGACAGATGAATTTATTTCGTCCTTTATATCTTCGTGCTGCCTTTTTAAAGATAAAAAGGGAATTGTATTATCAGGAGAGCTTGATTTCATCATTGATTTTGGTGTAGTGCCTGCCGCACTTTGGACATAAATATGTTTTTTTGAAATCCTGCACCTTCAGTCCACAAAAACAGATGTTTCCTTTAAATAGCGCGGGGTTCCCATAAACTATTGAGAATGGCGGTACCGACTTAGTAACCACTGACCCGGCCCCAACCATTGCCCCCTCACCTATAACCACACCCATTAGTATCGTTGCATTAGCACCGACAGAACAACCCTTTTTAAGAATCGTCTTTTCTGATATAAATTCTTTATTTTTAGAACGTGGGTAACGGTCGTTCGTGAACGCAACTGCGGGACCGATCATTACATTGTCTTCGATGCTTATCCCATCCCAAATATAAACTCCGCTTTTTATCGTAACGTTGTCACCTATCGTGACGTCGTTTTCAATAAAGCATTGGTCACAAATATTAGCATTTTTGCCTATTGTTGCCCCACCTAGTATATGAACATTCGCCCATACTCTAGAGTTTTCCCCTATATTTGGTGTCTCTACAATGGCCTCTTTATGAATTGCAACATTCTTACCAGGTTCGTGAGGTTGTACATTTGCTGGAATTATTTCGTGACTAATACTATCCGCCGCCTCCCACTCATTGTTAGCGTAATTCAACAGTGAAGCGTTTTTCGAAAGACTTACAAAAGTATGAGCAACTTTCGGCCCAACCTCTAGCCTGGTGTAACTATCCGAATCTCCATCCAAAATAAAGGAGGCTGTCTCTCCACTTTCAACATCCTCGAGATACACTTGTAGCCTCCCGCTCACGACCCCAAACCACTCTCGCCACTTTATGTGGTAGTGATTTCCCCTCACTATATTTTTCTCATCAAAGGTGACGAAGTAAATCTGACCGAACTGCTTTAGTTTACCTTCAAGGTCAGCATTTCGTAAAAATACAACTAGCTGACCTCGGTCATCGTTATGCTTTTCGAATTTCTCCAGTTGATAATCCACGATGGTGCAATTGTACCACCCAAGATGCCGACAATGTACTTTACCCGCTTTATTTGTTGTACTTTATACTTTATTATCACCTCATAGTACAAATTCCACCCATTTTACATGCACTTTAGTAATTCGATGCACATACATAAAATCTTTCTTCTAAGATTATTAAAAATAATAATATTGTTTTTACCGGCGGTATTAGTATTTCTTTCTCTGCACAGATATCTAGGATATAACTCGAACAAGGTATTTTTAGGAGGTGAGGGGATGTACTACTTGGATTACAGGGAGCCAGTTAAGTCTGGCGGGTATGCCTGGAAAGACTTAGAAAATGCAGGATATCCGAACCCGCTCATTCAACTCAACTTTCCGATATATAACATATACGCCGTATTACAAAACTTAGGGGTTAATTATAGTATTCTAAACTTTTCACTCGTATATTTTTCTTATACCGCACCATTCTATGCGATGTTTTTCTTGCTGTATTTTGCATATAGAAAATCCTGGTCACTATCTAGTGCAGTTTCCTTATTGTATCTACTCAATCCCTTCACAATATCTCATTTAAGTAGCCTGATGATATGGAATATAGCTCCCCTATACACAATTCCACTGATTTTTGGTGTGATTCACATATGTTTAAATAATATTAGGAAATTAGTATTCATATTTTCTTTATTCGTAACAATCTTTTCCTACAGCTTCGCCAATATCCCGTATTTAGGAATTTTTCACATAGCAATAATAATAGCGTTGCTAACAAGCAGATATTTATCCGGCAATAAGGTTTTATATAGAAATTTGTTAAGCAGGTTTGTACTTATTGAAATGACATTCATTATATGTAGTTCCTGGTGGCTTTTGCCCCTCTTTTTTAATTTATTTACAGGCCGTGTAACCTACTCATTAGATTTTGTTTTAGACTGGCTCAGCCTAAATAGAAATCCGAAGCTATTTTTTAATCTACTTACTTTCACACATTTACCATCAACACTGGGGTATTACTTCCATGTTAATTATTTTTTAAGAATAATTACCTATATACCTTTTGTTACCTTTATTTATCTTCTGGTTAAGATGAAACAAAGGCATGCTTTAGGAAAGTTTAAACTTTTGCTGGTAATTCTTTTTATTTTAATTTTTTTGGTACAGGGAACGGATAGCCCGCTCGGATTTGCATATATATTATTAGTAAAATACTTACCTTTGTTTTCAATTTTTAAGTCACCGTTAGAAAAATTTGGGTTGTTTTATCAATTTTATTTTTGCGTACTCATTGCATTGATGGCGCCGGTTGCCGGTAAAAATAAAGTCCAATTTGCACTTCTAATTTACGCAATTTATTGTTCGATTCCTCTTGTTACTAATAAATTTATACCCGAACAATTAATTGGCGAGGCCCGGAAAATAAAAATTACAAGAAACGTTGAAGTCAAACAAACGTTTAATAATTATATTAGCTTTTTTAAGAACCACGAAAACACCGATAGAATATTAAGCTTCCCTGGTTCTAGAAATTATCAAGTTGCCATACCTACGGGAACGGACTCTTACTATCTGGGTATGGATCCTTATTTATACTCGGTAAACCATTCTTTTTTAACATCCTATGCCTCCGACTTACCTTATAGGGAAATTTATAAGAATCTCTCTAAACCATACTTTAAAGATTTGTTAGATATTTATGGTGTAGGGTACGTAGTATTTAATAAAGATATTGTTCCGTGGGATAAGTTTGTCGAAAGTGAAAGTTCCAACGACTCACTACTTACCTTCACTAAAAATTACCCAAAAGAAGCAACCGAAGATTTAGGAAATATAGAGATATTTGGGAATAGCACCGCTTCACCAATGGTAGGCGCGGCAACCCAAACTACTAAAATTGAAAGTAGAAACAAGTACTCGGAGTATTCAATCTTGCTGTTCGAGCCTGGTTTAAGCAGAAAGGCCTTGTTTTTCAACGATAAAATTAAAAGTACCGATTGGGACTACAAATATATAGACTGCATCCCACAAGAGAATATATATTGGAACAGTTCTTGGAGATGGCCAGAATCCAACACGGACCCAAAATCAAAAACTTACTTGATAATGAAGGTTAAGGAATTTCTACAATTAGCAACCACAAAAAGTCCCGAAAGCAAAGCAGTGTTGTTGACTTGGTTAACTGCAAAAAGAACAAACGAGTTACTAAAGTATGACCTTGGCGATAAAGAAAAAATGGAAATAATTCATATAATAGAAGGTAACTACAATAAATATTTAAAACTGGTTACGAAAAATCCCTCTATTGATACGTACTCAACGGATATGTATTGGAATAGGATATATTCGTACTTACAAAATTACGGGCTCCTTTCTAAACAGGTAGTAGGTTTAAGCTTTAGTCGCATACCCGATAGAACCAACAAGCAAATAAATAATTTAAGACCTTCGGTTTCGAATAGCATTGATAGCAAATCTACAAACGTCACCTGCATGACAGGCGAGGACGTATTTAAAACAGGTCCCTACCAGCTATACTCACTGAAGATAGATTTGAAAGATAAGGTGCTTTTATCATCAGACAATCGAAGTGTGCCGATAACATACAACCGACAAAACTACTCTTCCCCTAATTATAAAGATTCTAATGAAGTATATTATGTTGGAGATTTTAACCTCGGGGACGATACTTTGCTAAATATTAACCCTCAGACGAAAAGAAATAATAAAGGCAACGTCGTGGTCGAAAACTTTCATACCGATCGATACTTGATGTATTTTGAATACCCTAAAGATATCGAGGATTTTCAATTATTACTAACCCCGGACAACTTGAAAGGAGACACATCGATTATTTTTGATAGTAGCGAAATTAAAGATTCAGATGTAAACCCAGCTGATACACAAAGTACAAATCAGAATTACTGTAAATATAAAGAATCTACTAACTGTATTATGAGAATACAAAAGATATTAAAAATCCTTCAAAATAGTACAATTTCCGTCAGTTTCACCAGTCCTTTGAACAAAAACGCTACGGACAGTGCTGACATTATCGGTAGCCTGATTGTCGAGAATTATCCGGAATACAAATTCATAGTTAAGCGAATAACAGTAGATCCGGTGCAACAAATAGAGTTACCAAACCTCTCATTTAAAAAAATCAACCCCACGAAGTACGTGGTTGATATTAAAAATGCTAAAAATAATTTTATTTTAGTGTTTAACCAGTCTTTTGATTCTAACTGGAAAGTATATTTTGAAGGAAAGGAAATTGGCACAAATCACAACCTGGTTAACTTTTATGCCAATTTTTGGGATATCAATATTAAAGACGCAAACGGTATTCAAGACTTCCAGTTGGTTATAGAATATTACCCTCAAAAGTTTGTTTATATAGGGTCTGTAATGACCACTATTTTTATTTTATTTTCAGGTGTGTTATATTTTTTACGCTTGCAAAAGAAGTAGTGTTGTACCTTATGTCTTAGGCATATATAATCACTGCCAATGAAACATTTGTTCAAAAATTCACTTTCTATATACGAGTATTTTGTTGACTATCTTTTAAGAAAATATCTGAGAAAAACAACCGAAGTGTTCGATTGCGGCTGTGGAAACGGAGACCACACCTCAATCGCTAAAAGATACTCGAACAAAGTAACTGGTGGGGATTTTGTAAACTTTTTAAATCCAAAATATGATATCGAATTTCGGAAAATAAGCGAGGGTTACTACGGAAACAAAAACGAATTTGACGTTGTAATCTCGTTTGATGTTATAGAGCATGTAAAAGATCCGCATTTATATCTCAAAATGCTGGCGGATATTGTAAAATCTGGCGGCGTAATAATAATAGGAACGCCCAACAGGCTCAGACTATCTAACAAAATTATAGAATTGATCCATGGTAAAATAACATTTCCAAGAAATTTAGGGTATCACCTTGAAAGTGGGGGCGAAATTATTCATATCCAAGAGTTTACAATGCCCGAACTCATCGACTTGGGGAAGGGTGTACCGGGGTTAAAAGTCGTGGAGAAATTAAGCGGCTTCCTAGGATTGTATACTCCGTTAGGTGCTTTAGGAATCAAATCAACGGGCCAGCACAGCCTGATAAAATTTGCGCAACACTTATTCATTGTTTATAACGTAACAAAATGATGCTTCGATTCATAGAGAAATTTTCAACAATCTGGTTCGCTTATTCTAAGCGTCAGGTGCAAAGAGTACTTGGTAGGCGCTCTTATCGGAATCCAACAACAGTGCTCTACGAAATATTTTTCGCAATAAACTAATACTGCCCACTTTCCTATAAAAGAAGTTACCTGAAACAGTTACAAAAAACATAACCAAGAATCACCCAATCCAGTTAAACACTTAGAGTTTTCTAAAGTTGAAAAACACCTCTGTTATGAATACCCTAGACTCGATGTTTAGCTTCAAGGGGAGGGCGCATCCAAACCGCCACAATACCGGAGTAAAAGACATGGTACAAACTCCATCTAATTTAAATCCGAGGCTGTTGAAAATATTCGTATAATAATGAGGCAATTGCATATTAGTGTGGAATCTATCGTACAAATGCTTAGTAGAAGGGAAAGGCACGGAAAACAGAACCCTACCACCAGAATTTAATAATTCATAAATATTTACGGCTGCCTTACCCATGTTATCAATATGTTCGAATACGTCAAATGCTATGACTACATCGAATTTTTCCTCTAGTGGCAAGGGTTTTAAAATATCTAGTTTGTAATATCTGTTTTGTAACCCACACCCACGGTAAATACTTGAATTAATATCTGATGCAACCACATTATTAAATCCTTTGTCATTAAGTAATTTAATAAAACCTCCGTGCCCACTACCGATTTCTATTATTGACCGAGTCTTATCTTTCTCAAAGTCCGAACAAACTCCCTTAACTGAGATGTAATAGTTAAGAAACCACTTAGAGCTGACTTTTAACGACACGTTTCTATTGTAAACTTCGTCATAATACTTGCCACTCGAATAACTACTTGAAACGGGTTGTGTCACTGCCCCCACCCCTCCCTACTCAACTCCGCACTTTTAAAGTAGCGGCCCACACGCCCTGTCCCATAAACCCACAAAGTGATCCAACAAGCGGCGGGATGAAAAAACCAGGCAGTATCAAATTTTTTAAATAATCCTGCAATCATTTGCACAAGTAAAGGTACCACCAATACGCAAGACAAAACAAACTTTACCATTCCCCACGGATTTTTCCCGCTCAAGTCCATATCTCCCCAACTAAATTCGCGGTCTTTCTTCTCATTTAAATGAAAAAGGTAGTCTTTCACACGCCTCTTTTGTTTCCTTGCAAACTTTCCGATATCACTTCCGCAGAAATTATGAATTATTCCGTTTTTTACTTTAATAAATTTAACCGAGCCCTTGTCCTTTATTTCCTTCGCCAAGATATCAATATCGAACAAATAGTCGCCTGTTACCCTGCTTTTTAAAAACTCAGTTCGGAAAACAGTTCCGTTTGCCCCAATTGTAGGTACTCCCCGTCGGTCCAAGCCCAAAAGCAAGTAGCCGCCCATGTCTTCTTCTTCGTGCTCCACTTCCGTCCACTTGCCGGTTAGTAAATTCACCCTATCGTAGTTGCCTAAAAACATTACAAACGGATCGTTCATACCGATTAACGCACAATATCTGTCTATAAATCCGTTTTCTTTTCTCCAAATATATTTCCACGGCTCGCTTCCTACCGCTTCAACGTGTTTCAACAAAGGCTCAATCATCTGACCCAACCATCCGCTGTCCGGCAAAATATTATCTGAGTCTATTAACACCGCGAAATCCCCCGTGCAGGCCTTCAATGCTGCCGCTTTACCTGCCTCTCCGGTCTTTAATTTGTTTTGTACAACAACCGCCCCATATTCCTTAGCTAATTCAACCGTTCCGTCAGCAGAACCGCCGTCAGCTACTACTATTTCGATTTTTTCTTTGGGGTAGTTCTGATTATTTATTGATTCCAAGCAATTCTTTAACACCGAAACGGCATTAAGTGTGGGTATCAGTATGGATATTGTAGGGGTTTCGGACAAATCTTCTGGCTGATTTTCCATTTGTATATTGTACTACAACAGCGTTCTCCCGAGCTCCCGAAAACTAAGCGGATTTTTGGGCTTTGGCTACTACTGTCTGACTTAAAAATGACAAAAATTTAGGCGGCCTAACAACCCTATACTTAACCGTAACCGGATGGTACAAACCCAGCCAGAAATTCTCTATATCAACCCTGCCAAACTTAGATTTACTATATAAATTTTCTAAGGATCCCTTTGTATATTCTCTTAAGTGAACGCAATCTCCAAGCACATCGGTTGTACCCAAAAACATGGGAAAAACCGGAAACTTACCGGTAGCAATTGTCCTGACCCAGCGTCCTACTCTGAACAAATTCGGTGTGAATACATAAGCAACTCCTCCGGGTTTTAACACTCTGTACATCTCGTTAATAAAATTCAGGTCATTTTCTACGTGCTCTAAAACGTCAAAATTTGTAATTATATCGAAGGAATTATCAGTAAAACTTAATTTATCCTTTTCAATGATATTAAACGGAAATTTACTTTTGTTCTCAGGTTTTCTTGCATCTGCAATGTCGCAGCCTATTACGTCGGCTCCACGTTTGCAAAGTTCGTAAGTTGTGTCACCGCCTCCGCAGCCAATATCCAAAACTTTCTTGTCTTTGAAATCTATCTTGTCCAAAAATTTGAGGAAATCCAAGAAATAATAATCGGTCTTCATTTCCATTTTTCTATTGTACTACAACCTAAACAAGCTAAGCCCGATTTACTATCATAACCGATTTTGATATACTACAGGCATAAAAATCGGAGTGAAAGGGAGGGCGAATGTACGATTTTTTCTTTTTCACGGTAGAGGGGTTTTCTACTGCACTGGAAAGGCTACGCAGGAGCGACAAAAGCTGGTACCACTGCTCCGAAAAGCTCCTCATCAGTTTTTATGAGGGATGCGACGCTGATTTCCTGGTGGGAGAACTTGCACTACTGGGAGTAGGCAGCGGAGCATACAAACTAGAACGACCGGACAGGAAGAAGGGAGGAACCGAACAAAGCTCGCGCACGTGTTGAACAACACATCTCTTTATCAGATAGCTAAACGGCACAGAAAGGCAAGGGAGGATATGTACATATTTTTTTGTTCGCCTGATGATTTGAGCAGAGCAATGCGGATTGGCGAAAAAATGCACGTGTTTGAAAGTCAGCATTATACTGTAGACGCGGAAAAAAACCGGATAACCTTTGACAGCGCGTATCCGGAAAAAGTCCATATGTTTATAGCGGCTATCAAGCACGCTAATTCCTGCCCTGACAAACAACCCATCTGCTTTAATATCGCACGCTAGGTTATTTTTAACCGACAGAACATAAGCCCGTTGTTTTTACCAAAACACAACGGGCTTTTTTTATTAAACCGTGTCCTCTTTTTGGCATATACGGCTGATTTGAAAACACAGCCTTATGCTGTTAGAATCCCATACACAAAGATAAATCCGTAAAAAAGGAGAGAAAATTATGGGCAGACACGTGAGGCGGGGTTGAGGTAAACCTGTCTTCATAAGTTGGAAAAAAGACGGTAATCAGACTGCATCTCAGAAACCAAATACAAAGGAATACTTTCCGGCGAATCCGAGGCGAGCTAACCAAACCTAAAAAGGGACTGACGTGATAATTTTTATGTCTTACGATAACGCGTTGGCAGCAAGCAAACAAGTGGTCGGGCTACTCAGAACCGAGGGGTACAAAATTGAGTATCTTAAAGTTGAAATTGTCAAAAACAAAAACGGATTTTTCATTGAAGCTTCATCTGAGATGGATCCGTTGATGGCGGGCCGGTTCAGGCACCTTCTTAAGGAATACACGAAAACGTACCGAAAATACATCTCAATCTGAGGAGGGGAAATGTTATACAGGCTCGGTAACCTGGGAAAAGGTACGGTAGCATACGCTTCACCGAAGGCTCTTGTGTGCCATACAGGAAGGTTGTACATAAACTTTAACGTAAAGGTGACGCTGGGCTACGACTCTGTGGGAGACAGAACTATGCGTGTTACTATGCTCGGAAAAGGAGTGCTCGTAACTCTGTGCACCATACCGAAAGGTTTCAACATACCTGTTTTGGACAGGTGGGTAATCTTGGGCACGAACTTTAGACCTGTCAAACTTGAGAAAATCGTGCGAACTAACTGCAACTAGAAAGGAAGAGAAATGATAAAGCTCAGGGAATTACCAGTTAACGCAAGGGTATTTGTTTCGCCGGGCGCGTTTATCAAATTTGAGGAGAAGTTGTACATAAATCTTAACTCTCAGATAAACGCGGTTTGTGATCCTTCGCGATACTTTACCGTAGAGGTCACAAGGCAGGAACAGGGGGTTTTGGTAAATATGAGCACCTTACCCGAACCACTCCTCGCACTGGAAATTGTCGACAAAATCTTTAAGAGAATAATCGACGACCATTTCCATCCAATTACCTTGGAAGGGTATAGGTTATTCGATACGTGCTAGCGCTCAAAGCCACGGTGTTTACTAAAATAAACTCGTGGCTTTTTTGTAATCAAATGCGTACACATTTTTTGGAAGAGTTTATTCTTTCTTAGCTGCTGCACCCGCAAACATACTTTTTAATGCACTTCCCCAAAACTTAGGAGACAACCAATTTACCTTTGTCTGCTCCTTATCAAAGTCCAATAGATGGCCTAATAGTTTCCAGGCTGAGTAACCTAAAAATTTGACGTCACTCCAATTTCTTACCGAAAGTACTTTTCTTAAAATGTACTGAGGTGTGAAAAATGAAGAATAAAGTGATTGGGTTAATTCGTACAAACGTTCGTTTGAAAACGGTATTTTCATAACAGGCGCTCTCATATCAAACTTTTCATAGTCCTTTGCCCCGACCTGCAACCAATCTTTCTCCACACACTCCTTATATAAAGGAGTCCCGGGATACGGTATTACGATTGTAGCCTGCATGGTGTCAACGTAGCCCCTTTTAAAGAGATCTTTGGCCAAGTCTATGGTCTTTTGAGCCATTTCCTCGGTTTCCCAGGGGTAGCCTAACATAACGGTTACGTGGGGCTCCAAACCTGCCTTTTTAGCTATTCTGGCGCCTTCTGCAATCTCTTCTACCTGCAGTCCTTTATCCAACTTGTCCAAAGTAAACTGATTCGCCGATTCCATTCCATACAAAATAAATCTGAAATTGGCTTTGCCCATGAGTTCGTAATACTCGGAAGTTAAAGCGTTTAATCTCATGTTGCAGCCAAACACAACTTTCTTGCTGTAACCGGACTCTATCAGAAGTTCGCAGAACTTTTTCAACGGCGGGCCGATAAATAAAGTTCCCGCATCATCAAAAATTTCTTTGACGCCGTAGTTGTCGACAACATGTTTAACTTCGGCAAAAAGCCTTTCGGGGGAAAATCTTCTATAGAAACCTTGTGGATTTAAAGTGTGATCCCAAACACAAAAAGTGCATCTATTCCACCAACAATCTCTTCCTGAATACATGTAAGTTGCAGGCGTATATTTATAATTTCCGTTCGCGTATGCGTAAAGTTTCCATTTTGTTAAGTCCCGGTCTACAAACGGAAGGTCATCTAAATTATGTTGCAGTTCTAAAGGTCCGCTCTGCCAGTATTCTTCTTCACCGGAAATTTCTGATTTATGCATTTTCAACCACTTGGGATCTACGGATACTTTTGTATCCCCTTTTCTACCGTAAACTCCCCCGGGTAAGTAGCTGTGGCTACTTATGGCTTCAACGGTATCGCTCAAAAGAAAATCGTAATCGCCTCCCGTTATTATGTAATCAACTTTGCAGGCGTCTAATGTTTCTACGGGGTTCCAGGTAACGTGGTCACCGACCAAAATAACTACCATATTGGGGAACTTCTCTTTGATATCATCTATTATTTTCCAGTGAAATTTCAAGACAGGAGCTTTGGTCTCCATCATAAGATAATCGGGCTGTTCTCTTTCAAGATCTGCAAGCCATTCCGTGTAGGTTTTCTTCTCCGCGATGCCGTCCATCCACACCACATCATATCCTCGTTCTTTAGCTAGTGACGCAGCATAAGCCGGAACCATGGGATAAATGTATGTGGGAGCATTAAAGTACTGGAACTGTCTGTTCTGGGATAATAATGGCACTCCCTTGTACTGATCTATTGGAGGATACCCTATTGCAATTTTCATCTTGAAAACCCTTTTTTCATTTGTTTAGTATATATAAAGCAATCGGGAAGTTCAACTAAGATATCGACAACTATCTATTTGTTTTCCGGATATAAAACGTTACCTTCGAGGTCCTCAACAATAATGGCTGTAGTGGGACATGACTTAGCACCCTTAATAATTTTTTCTGCCTCGTCCCAAGTTCCTTCTTTCGCGTACACAATACCGTTTGCATCCAAATCAAAAGTTTCCGGCGCGTGTATTATGCAAGTCGCCGCACTAATACATTTCTCGTTTATAACTTTAATTATTACTTTCGAATTCGGATTTTTATATGTAACAGTTTCTTCCATTTTTATCCTCCTAAATAATTTCCCGTTGTTTTATCGACGCCCCTCAATTTTAACGCAGGTTTTTTCAATATGCCAACTATAAAATTTATTCCGTACACTATATGAGTTAGAAAAATTCCTAAAGAAACATAAACCGCTCCTTTTAGATTTTTATCTTTGAAAAAAACGCGGGCACCTTCGCAAATCAACATTGACAGGTATAGGACCAACCCGATTAGGTACAGCTCCCAAAGCCGGGGTAAGGCTAAAGATATGAAAGGACCCAGAACCAAGCCCGTTACAAACGCCGAAGGGGCAAAATAGGAGGGAAGCCTGGACGTTTCGGGAAAAATCCTGGCAAACTGGCCTCTGTGGCGTCCATACCTGGATATTTGCTTTAGGTGCGGGATAAAAAGGTTCCTTCTGTGATGATAAACCACCGGTGAGGGCTCATAGTTAAACTTTCTTCCCTGAGACTTTACCAGATCAAGACAAAGCTTGGTGTCCTCCCCAGGCCAAAATTCAACGGGAAAGCCCCCTACCCCATCGAATACTTTTTTCCGCACAAATAAGTTTACTGTGGGGTAGTCATCGATTTCCATACTTTTTCCGGGCGTATGCCTGTAAACCGTTCCGGCACTTGCCATCCAGGACTCCAGCACCCTCCCCGACATTTTTTCCAAAAACTCCGCATCTTTCGGTGTCATGGCGGGTCCCCCAAGAGCGTACGCTTCCTGATTTTCAAAAACTTCAACTGCCCTGTCTAACCAATCTTTTTCCGGATATGCGTCATCGTCCAAAAAAGCTAATATGTCTCCGGAAGCTTTTGCCGCACCTATATTTCTTTTTTCACCGGGTCCTATAGGGCCGGAATTTATCAGGATAAATCTTGAGTCCTGAAAATCATAACTCTCTTCCTCGTCGGTAATGATTACTACTTCGAAATTTTGGTAAGTAAGTTCTTTCAGGTGAGAAATATTCTCTTTTAAAAACTCATTTATTTTTCTGACGGGAATAATAATGCTGAACTTATTCACCTCTCAACTCTCCTGTATTGACGCGCATATCCAACTCTTTGTCATAGACCCACTTTCTGTCACTTTTGTCATCGTAATATTTTAAAAAGTTCAATCTGTAGAAAACGGCGGCGGTGTCTAATAACATGTTTCGGATGTGCCGGTCGAGAAAGAAAAACGCCGAAAATGAGGATTCAGAAAAATCTATATTTACATATACCGGAGCTTCGTAAATATTATGAAAGCCCAAATGGCTTGCTACGGCCAATAGCTCGATGTCGAAAGCAAATTCTTTTATTACAAGCCTGGGTAATACTTTGACCAGAACTTCCCGTTTAAATACCTTCAGCCCCGTCTGAGTATCCTTCACGTGTAAACCGAAAAGTAACCACACCAAAGTGTGATAGCCCCAGCTATAAACTCTTCTCACAATAGGATATTTAACCTTAGATGCCGGATGTTTTTTGCTCCCCACAATAATATCCGCTCCGTACCATTCCATGTGTTCGAGAAGCATTGAAATTCCGTTGGGGTTAATGTCCATCCCTGCGTCTATGAACGAAACGTAATCGCCCGACGCCCTTGCCATACCGTATCTGATTGCGTAACCTTTTCCTCTATTTCTCTCATAACAAAATGCTTTTAATTTTTTATTTTCCAAAGATTTTGCAATATCGTATGTTTTATCAAGCACGCCGTCGACAACTACTATAATTTCAAAATCCCACCTGGTTTGAAGCATAGTGTTCAGTATATTTTCAAGATCTTGTTTGATGGTTTTTTCTTGTTTATAGGCAGGGACAATTATCGAAACAAGTTTTTCAGATTTCTGTTGCTCTTTTTCCATTGTTACCTACTATAAAAAATACGGAAAGAAGTACTAAGCTGATTATACCAGCATATATGTCGGCACTGATTACATTGTACAAAGTCGCGTGATTTGAGTTTATTAGTACATACTGGACGATTAAACCAGGCAGCAACAGTAGGAACACGGAGGTTCTATTGACGGCCAAAAAGAACAGTACCAGAAAGTTAATCACTATATATAAACCGATGAATAGCGAGAAAACCGGCAAGTACTCCACCGAGTTCATAAATCTTTCTCCGAAAAATAGTCTGGTCAGAAAAGAAGGAAATAATGAGAAGGCTACCAATCCTCCGGCGACCAATACTAACTGAAGTGATAAAAATTTAAAAAACGCCCGGCCGTAATTTAACCCCCGCGCAGCCAGCGAAGAAATTGTAGGGAACATTACCGTAGAAACTGCACCGGCACCGAATAGAAAAATTTTACCTAAAGTAACAGTACCCGCATAATATCCGGCCATTTCCGGATCAAAATATTTTTTAACTAGAATTATGTCTATATTATTTAGAAACATTAATCCGAAACTTACAAACATTACCGGAAGGCTGAACGCGAGTAATCTTTTGTAGTCCTCCATTAAGCTGATGTTTTCAAAAACCGTTAAGTTCTTGCGTAAAATAAAAAATGCGGTGAGTAGCGCTAACACACCGGCAACAAACATTCCTCCGAACGCTCCCGCTAATTTAAACCCTAATAAAACGGCAAGAACAGAAAAACCAAAACGGTAAAAGCTCGACAACACATTGAAAAAGGCGTAAGCACGGTATCTTAGCAAACCCTGAAAGTACGAGGCCGGTATTGCCCCTGCGAAAGCCAATCCCATCGAAATACCGTAAACGGTAATAAGAACGGTGTCATTGATTTTTAGTTGTTCCGAAATACTAAATCTAAGTAAAAAAATCGCTAGTGATATTCCAACCCCCAGCACCAGTGAAATTACAAGAAGTTTCCAGTACATTGCCGTAAGTTTTTTTGAATCCTGCCTCGAAGAAAGTTCCGAAACATATTTTATAAGTGAGACGCTGAAAACTCCCGCAGGAACACCCACCAAATATGAGAGAGAAATCAAAGCATTAAAAGTTCCGAAATCGGCAACTGAAAGTATTCTACCGAAAACAAATTGCAGTAAATACGAAAAAATAGAAGCCAAAACACTACCGACTCCTATATATACCGTACCCATCAGATACTTATTCGTTTTAACTTTTTGTATGAATGCCCCAATCATAATGAAGTTCTCTCGTACACTTTATATACTTCAACACCACGGAGATAGATGCTATCTACATACTTTAAACCGAACCTTTTCTCTTCCCCGGAAATGTCGCCCCATACAGGATAGACAAAGTACTTCGTTTTTACCGCGAAAGGCGTTAAGTCCTCGATGACCGCGTATCCCCCTATTACACGGAAAAACGGGTGAATCTGGGTATAATATTTTTCCTGGAAAGCTACGGTTAAAGCATTTCCTGCCTCCGATCCGCTCAGAACTTTTTCTAAAGAAGTGTTGCCGTAAACAGGGTTCAATCCGTCTTCGGTCATTTTCTTTTCAAAAAAGTTTATAACTTGTCTTTCCCCGATTAGCCACTTAGGCTCCAAGACGTTTATTCCTGTTTTAAGGCCGCCGAACATCGGGTTGTAATACGACATGTAGTCAGGATGGAGGTAGAATGCAGGTATTGCCGTGGCAATTACCAAAGGAATAAATTTCAAGAAACTTCTTCCTTTTATTTTTTCCAGTAGCCAAATCCAGAACAAAGACGTGATTAAAGACAACATCATAATATTCGGTAAAATGTAACGGTCCAGTTTCTTTGACGGAATTATTAACTGCGCGAAATAAAATCCTACAAACAACAAAACGTAGAGTAAAAACTTGCGTTGTCCTTCAACAAATATTTTTTTCCAAAATATTGCGGTTCCGATTAAACCTAAAATTAAAAGATAAGAAGAGCGTAAACCCAAAACTACGAAATAGTAGAAAAAGCCCGGGTCTTCTACAAGCTTTCCGAAATAGAATTGTACGTGCTCCCTTTCAATTCCGATTTCCGACACCCCGCGGTAGAGCGCTGCCAGAGCCTGCCCGGGAAATGCCCACATAGCGGGCCAAAATGCCGTGAACGTGGCTAAAAATATAAGAAGCCACAATCCGATTTTCGGTAAAGCGGTGACAATATTTTTCCTTCCTTCTATCAGCAATATAAGCCCCGCGTAAGGAAACATAAATAATGCTGAGGTCTTGGTTAAAAAAGCCAGTCCCGCGAATACAGCCGAAACTACCAATCTTTTTTTCTTGCCCATATCCAGTGTGTAATAGTAAAGCCACAAAAAAGACGCCAGCATAAACGTCGACATCAATCCTTCCAAATGGAACTCGCGGGTTAAAGCAAGGTAGAACGGTTCAAGAGAAAGTAAGGTAACTAACAATAAAGCTTTTCTCGCCCCGAACAATTTTTTGAGTACGAAAAGTGAGAGACCCAGTGTTACCGCTATTGCAGTCACCACGAAGAGTTTTTGCACAAAGTGAAGCTGAAAAATCATCGCGACGCTATTTTCGGCAGGATTACTCTCGGAATAAAAATTGTAAACTTTTATTGCAGCCGTCCCGAGCCACATTAAAGTAACCCCGGGATGATATTTCTGAATTGTCTTTTCTAAATCCCAAGTAAAGACACCGGTGCCGAAATCGTAGCTACGCGCCTTCCATTTCCATACATCGGTATTAAACGTATCGTTCCCAAGATCAGGAAGCCTGGAGGCTATAAAAAGAAGGGCAAAAAGTATTTCAAGTAAGTGGTTTTTAATAAATTTAATCATTAGCGGATCATCTCCTCGACCGTGATATACGGGCCAATTCTACCTTTGTTAGACACCTCAAAAAGGGCTTTGCCCGAAGAAACTCCTTTGTCCGTTTCGATGTAATAATAACGCGTTCCTTTAGGTAGTTTTGTTGCATCTTTCACCGCATTATTAAATACATACTTCGCTACGGGCTCTACATCCGAGCTTCCGTAAACTACCCGCGTACCCAGCGGAACTTCTGTCTCCAGAAATTTTTGCAACTCCAGCCGTGTGTCGTTTCTTAAAAATCTTACTGAATTATAAACGGACAAATAGAACGGAGGTAAAAATAAAATGAGAATTATCGGAAAATATAATGACTTCATTCCCAGACTCGCCTTATTCATAGCCCACACACAGAAATAACCGAATATGACCGAAAAGAACGGGTATGTAATGAAGTAATACTGCGAACGGCTTTTTTCGAAACCCGAAATGTAATAAATTAGGGCAAACACCGTAATTATTAAAAACATCAAAGACACGTCAAACCTGGAAAATTTTCCTCTTAAAAATCTAATAAGAACAAGGCCGGAAGTTAGAAACAGCCCGATCAAAATTGTGTAACCTAGGTCATCCGATATTTTAAAACTTATGTCCGTGAAAAATTTTACCAGATGCTCGGAAAAACTTACCGAACCCACGTTGGTGAACTGCCAAAAAGCTCCCACTGCCGAGTCGGTCCTGCTAAAGGTCTTATAGTCCAGGATGGCATACGGTGTACCGAGGACAAACCCCAAAAAGGCAAAAATGCCGGCTAAAAAGAGGTTCAAAATCGTCTTAAAATAGGGAAAATCGCCCCTTGTATCGGAAAGGCGTATTTTGACCAAAACCCAGCGTAAAAACGCCGCCAAAGGTACTGTAACGGCTCCCAGACCCCCGTTATACTTGTTCGAGGCGGCGATCCCTATAAAAAACCCCGACATTATATAGTCTATAGGATATCCGTGGACAAGAATACGCGCGGCAAAGTAAACCCCCCACGACATAAAAAACAACATGGGCGCGTCAGGGAGCGAATAGTGGGAATGCCACACGTGAAAAGGGATTAAGGTAAAAGCCAGGGCTGAGAGGAGACCGACTTTATCGCCGAACAGAACTTTTCCGGTTTTATATATTGGAATCACCGTTAACGCCCCAAGCACTGCCGCAAAAACGCGCGTTATAAAATAGAAAACGACGGTGTCGTCCCACATGAGCGGAAATATTTTAATCATAAAGTTTTGAAAGTTATAATCGATTGCGAGATCCCGGATCTTAGCAAAAACCAGATAAACAAAATAGTTAGCATATATAAAAAAGTGAGGCCAGTCGAAGTGACCGGGATTCGGATCAAACCTCACATCAAGAGCAGACCGGACTATTGTAGGTTCGTCGGGGTGGAAAATAAAAGGGAATCCGTGACTTATTCCCGCTAGTCTTAATGCAAGGGCAAGAAATATTATCAGGTATAAAAGACTACTTGTCTTCCTTGACATATATTCTCCAGTACTCCAATCCGTTAACGTAAAGCGATGAATCTTTCCTGAACCTGGTTCCGCTTTTTAAAACTTTTTCGGGCATTTCTTCGTTTATTCCTAAGACTAATAGTTCGTAATCGCTTACCCCGTTAATCCTTATATCCGCTACTTTTGAGTTCGAGTAAATTGCTTTCATAGGCTTTGTGTCTATAAAACCCAGCTCCGGTTCACCGCCGTACTTCTCTATTATGTAGTCCTTAAGTGCCGGAACCGCGATGCCGAATGGTTTTTGGGCAATAATCCTGTTTGCCGATTCAGCAGTACCGAACAACGGGCTGGTATATGTAAAGTAGTAAGGAAAATCCACGACCGCGGGTAGGATGTAAAAAAGAGTAAATGAGAATATTGCCAGGCTCATGAATATTTTCTTTAACCTGGTCGTTTTTATTAATAAGTAAAATCTTAAAATTCCATGAGCAGCTAAAAGCGCTAAAAACGGATAAAGCGGAAGCATGTATCTATCAAGTTTTTTGGACGGGTAAATCATGACGAAAAAATATCCGAGATAGAACATGGCAAGATAAAGGTAAGGGTTGGAATATTTAGAGGCAAAAATTTTCATAACCGCAGTAGCGGACTTTGCGCATTTTATTAAACAAAGCGCGAGTCCGGTTATTAAAAACGGCGTAACTTTAATTAGAAGCACCAGCGGATAAAATAAAATCCCCGCGTCCTGTGTTGTTTCCCCGAATACTATCTGTTCGTGACCTTTTCTTATTCCTACTCTTTCAGACTCGGCAAATATCTCCGTCATGTAGTAAACCGGCCTTACCCACAAAGCGGGAAATAATAAAAAGGTTGTTACGATAAACGCACCCAATATTGTACAAAAGTATTTCAAAAGTCCTCTGAGATCTTTTTTATTCGCAAAGTAAGCTGTTGAAAAAATCAATACAAAAAAGAGAGCGCCTATACCGATGCTTTTGGTAAGAAATGAAAGTGACAAGAACACCCCCGTCAGAATTGTCCCCTTATAGCTAAAATTCCTGAGATTTAACCAGCTTATAAGCAAACCTATAAGCACAAACAGCGCCAGCAGTATATCCATGTGGTACAACCTGGAATTGCCCATAAAAAAGGGTTCCAGGGAGAAAAGAAACACCGAAAAATAGGCTATTTTGAACCCAACCACCCGCGTTAAATAATATAAAAGAATAAAGGTCAGAATTAACTGGGCAGCCACCACCGAAACTTTAGCCACGGTATTAAAGGCCAGGAAGTTGAATTGATCGTAAGTGGTTATCCCCGTGATTTGTTTATAGATCTCAATCGGCACTCCTGTAATCCACATTAAAGTGACGCCCGGATGATAATGCTGGTAAGTTCGCTCAAAATCCCCCGATTTTAAACCGACAATAAATTGCTGCGACCTATAATGCCAGTTAACTCCGTCGGGGTTTATTTCGTCGGGGCCAAGAAAAAGAAAACGCGTTAAACCAAAGACCAGTATAAAAAAAATGATAGCCACGTGCTTATTGGTAATAAGACCGGTTAAACGTTCCCGTATTTTCATATTATTTCTTCAACGCCCTCACAAATTTTTTCGCGTATTCAATTCCGCTTTGAACTTCTTTTTTAGTCAAATAGCCCGGAATGAAAAACGCCCAAATTAACATCCCGAACAAAAACGGAAAGAATGCAATCTTCATATTTAACGGCAACATTGCGATCATAGAAATTGAAAACGCCTGCGCAAGTATCGCTAGATGATCAATGTTAAAATAGCTGAACTTTAATTTTTTTCCTGTAGCAACACTTATATATAAAAAAGACATCGCAGAGCCGAAAGCCATTCCCCACGCCATGCCCGGAAGGGCGCCGATAGTGCGGTATGTTCCGAAAAAGAAAGCTGCGGTTGCCGCTATCAGCAATGCAAACCCGGCTATCATATGTTTAACCATTTTTGCCGGAATCAAGACGCTGGATTTTACAATATTGATGAAAGAATATAGGATAAACGCGAATATGACCGGTGCAATCAAAACGTAGGAATCCTGATACTTATCCCCTCCCACTACCAGGTTCACGATTTCGGGAGCCCAATATGAAGCAAACGCGGCTGCTGCGATGACGCTTATAAAAATCTTGTCGAAATTTTTAGTAAAAAGTCTTTTGAAATCCGCAAAATCTTTCACATATTTTTCGGAAAGAACGGGAAGGCTTACATCCGTAACAGCATCAGAAATACTCATTAACTTCTTTGCGTACAAAAGTGCGAACGCAAAAATAGCTATAACTTCCGGAGAGTTAAATAATCCCAGAACGTTTGTTCCAAACTTTTCCCAGTTGGTGTAAATAATTTTCACAAGATAAATTGCCATACTTATTGAAAATATTTCTTTGAAAAGACGGTTAAAATCTGAGCGGCTCGGAAACTGCATACTCCCTCTTAAAGGTTTGAAAGCTATATAACCCAAAATAATAGAGCTCAGGACATTGAACATGAAAAAGGCGTAGAAGTAGCCGTTTACCCTGTAAGTTAAAACAAGCGGTATAAAGATAACCACGCTCGCGGCGGCAATTGCGATTTGATATAGAAATAGCTGTTTAAATCTTTTTGTACCGGATATAACCGAGTTTAGAATACTCTGCACTCCCTGGAAAAGTAGTGTAAGGGCATAAATTTTAATGGGAAGGACAAGAACTTCATTTTTGTAAATATCAACCGCCACATAATTCGCCGCAAGAAAAAGCCCGATAGCAATCGGAACGGTGATGGCGTAACGTATTACCGCCGAAGTTATGAATATTTTAAAAACTTCTTTGTCGTCAGATGCCGAAGAAATTTCACGGGTGCTTGCTGAAGCAAGACCCAAGTGTTGATAAATTCCGAGCGCGCCGCCTATTGAAATCGCGAGCTGTATAACTCCCCACTCCCCCACACTAAGTACGCGGATTATCACAAATGTCTGCACCAGTCCCAAAAGCATCGCCATGGACCTTGACGCAAAACTAATTATTTGCCATTTTCCGAGTTCTTTCATATTTCTACTGTATAAGTATATTCCCTATGTATAAATTTCGGGTCTTTACTTTGTTGGACATACCGACAAAAACTCTATAATCTCCGGGGTCCAAGAAAGAAGGGAAATTAACATTCAGATCTTCAATATAGTAGCGGTCCGAATCCCAGTCGGCAGGTTGAATTAGCGAGAAAGACGGAAGACTCGCAATTTCGTAAAGCTCTCCTGTCTTTTCATTCATAAAAGTCATATACATTACAAAACCGTTCAGAGAATCACTCGTTCTTTTGAAAAAGACAAGTCTAAAATTTTCGGCAACTCCCCTTGTAGCTTTTGCAGGGTAATTGTAGTCGGCAATTTCGGTTCCGAACAAAATATTATATTCATATTTTGCCGGATAACTGAATTTTTCCTGCATCGGAAGCAAGTCGGTTTTTTCGTGAAAACCTACTTTCTTAAAAACAAATAAGTTTCCACACCCGGTCAACAGTTCATAATCCTTGCTTTTAATAATTTCGGCAGTAACATCCCGCACTAAACTTGTTTCAACATCTAAAATAGTCAGGATCTTGCGGGAAAAAACATCGACTATCACATAGTCAGCGCTGGTGTATAAGGCCGGAAATATTGCGTAGGTTTCCCTGAGCGATAGATGTGCTCCCAAGTAGTCGGGTCCTGTGACCGATGCCCCGTCAGGTATCAAACCGACGATCTTTGCGGCGCACGCAACGTCTTTGTTGTCCAAATCAGGAAGTTTAACCACTTCCCCCACCTTTAGTTTGCTTTTCCAGACAGCTTCCGGGTCCGATTCCGCTAACACTCTTTTTCGTATGGCCTGATCAATCCAGAGGTAAACCGGATTGTTAAAGGCGTAAGACGTGTGTATGCCGGAAATAACCATAGCTACTCCGAAAAGTATCTGAACGCCTTTTATCACGCGGGGGCGTCTTTTTCTAAAATTCCCCAAAGCGTCGGCAATCATTCCGATGGCATAAATCGAAGATATAAAAAGAACCGGAATTATCATGGAAATTCTGTGGTTTGTTATCTCTGCCGTACCGACACCGTCAGCCGAAGTTAAATAATTTATTAAAAAGTCGGGAGCGGCTATAACTAGTATCTGAGGGTACGCTAATGGTAAAAATAAAACGGGGTCGAAAGTTTTTCTCAAATTATCAATCCTGTCTCCTCCGAAAAATATTCTGATTGCTTTCCGATGGTCCAAAACCATTCCTATGAGGACGTCGGTATAGGATTCGCCAAAGGCATCATATCTGCTTAAAAAGTAGTTGGGTTTTGACACATCGCGTGTGGTGTCCCCCGCAATACCTATTTCACGGGCAAACTTGTTATACCCCATAACTCTATATTGAGAATATGCCGGAATTATTATAAAAAACGCGGTTACAAACCATACTGTAGCTACCACAAACATGGACAAAGCGAGCTTTCCTGTGATTGTCTGATAAAACTTTTTTCCTTCTTCTTTGAGCGGTCTGAAGAAAAGTATGAACAACGAATACATCACAACATATAAAGGGAGCTGTTCTTTTCCTGCCATCGTAATAACAAGAAGCACCCAAAATATAATTAAGTTTTTTTTGCTAAAGTTTTTCTCTTTGTACATTTTCTCGAAAACGTAGAATGCTCCGAAAAAGAAAGGAACTGCGGCCGTAACTCCGTGAAATCCCGTCCACGCGTTTAGATAACCTAAAGCCGGGTATAAAAGGTATGAGATGCCGATCATCGCTGAAGCAGCTTTTGAACCCAATCTCAAATAAGCTATTCTGTAGACCAAATACGCTGCCAGGATGAGTATTACGAACTGTGAGACTACCAGCGTAAGCGGGTGTTGATACACCGCGAATAAAGGAAGAAATAATAATAGTATCGGGTCGACGTGACTCATCGCCCATCTGGGTAAGTTTGTTCCGAAATAATCGGTGAGATACATAAATCTCCCGTGCATGGTATTCCAAAGCATCTGGGACATATTACCGAGATCAAATTTTCCGAAATCAAAATTGTTGTAGCGGAAAACATTTATACGGAAATTTACGGCAATATTTATCACAACAAATGCCGTGAGTATTAATATAAATCTGTTTTCCCTAATAAACTTTATGATTTTCATCTTAACCGTCAATCCATAAATCTATATTTTATGAGTGTGAACAAAGCGTGTATTCCGTCCCGCCAGGTTATTTTTTTACCCTCGTTGTGAGTGCGCCCTCTGTATGAGATCGGAACTTCCCGTATCTTTAAACCCGACTTCAGTATTTTTGCCGTTATTTCAGGTTCAAAATCGAATCTTTCGGATTTTATATTTACATTTCTGACAAAATCTCCCGGCATTAGTTTGTAACAAGTCTCCATGTCGGTCAGCATTACACCGAAAAAAATGTTTGTAATTAATGTCAGTATTTTGTTACCGAAGTAATGAAGAGTGGACATGTCCTCGTAGCTCCCTGAAAATCTACTTCCGTAGATTACTTGAGCTTTATGCTCGTCTAAGGCACGGATAAGTTTCAGGTAATCATTGGGGTCGTACTCAAGATCGGCGTCCTGCACAATTACATAATCACCGATCGTATGTTCAAACCCAACCTTTAGAGCGTGCCCTTTTCCCCTGTTCTTCTCCTTATAATAAAAATGGACATCGGGATGGATCAATTCAAGTCCCTTTAAAATATCAATCGTACCGTCGGTAGAAGCGTCATCTACCACGATTATTTCCTTATCCAAGCCCTGCACAGCTTTGATTTCGTTCAAAATTTTCTCTATCGTGTTTTTTTCGTTGTACACGGGAACAACAATAGATAGCTTCATATTTAATCCTTCCGTTCAAACTTTACTATCTTTGCAAAAAACTCCGCACCGTTTACATTATAACCAAAATCTTTCACAGGTTTCAGGTAGGGTCTGGATTCCAAGTCGAGCTCCATTGTGGTGTTGTGCTCGTTCGTGATTAAAAAGTAATCGGCTCCGGTCGATAGTAAGGCCTCGTAAGTTAAGTTTTTCTTGCTTTCAGTGTTGTAATAAAAGCCTGAAACTTTCGGCGTATCCAGAACATTTAGATAGAAATCGGAAATACTGCTCACGTCGTTGTAGGCAATCTTACCCTCAAGATTTTTCGATGCATATTCTGCCGCATTTTTTACTGAGATAAATATATCTTTGTGCAGTTTAATTACCGAACCGGACCAGAGTGACATGATTATTGCCAACGATACTACCGAAAGCCAAAATTTCTTTTTTACTATAAAAAAGACAACGGCCACCTGTAACACAAATAAAACACCCAACAACACTTTGTCTAAAACAAGAAATTGAAGTTTCAGAAAAAACTGAGATCCTGCATACAATAACAGTAAGGACGCCGCAGTTAAGTAGATTTTTTTATTTTCTTTTCCGTTTTCCCACCATTTTTCCAAACTCAAAGTTAATATAAGGATTAACAGAGGAACGACAGCGACAAACAATCTGGGTATCGCTGCCGGCCACAAAAGTATTAATAAAAGTTCCAGGAGTAGAAATATGGAAACGTGGAGATTGTTTGTAATAAATTTCCACACATCTTTTCTAATAAACGAAAAAGCCGGGACAAAGCCGTAAATCGCTAACAAACTCGCTATATAAATCCAGATTATTTTTAAGTCGTAAGCACGGCCCGCAGGTTCCTCCAAATATTCAGATGAGAACGGGCTTCGGTACAAAAGCCAGGGCAGAACAACAACCAGGACCCCTAGTCCGTAATAAACATAAATTTTGAGCTTTTTTCTGTGTTCGATAAACAAAGATAAAAACAAAGAACCCGCCAGAATATATCCTTCGAATCTGGTGAGAATAGAAAATCCGGCAACAATACCGAGAATAAATAATCGTTTAAAACTCCAACTGTCCTTCCATTTTTTATATAAATAAATTGCGAGGAGAGCTAAAAGCGCAAAAGGAACATCCGCCATTACTCTTATCGACCAATATAGAAAATCCGGATTAAATAAAAGGAGAAGCATTCCCAGAAAAACAAAACGTTCGTCTTTTATAAATTGTCCCAAAAATTTTCCGAACAAAAACATTCCCGCCAAACCGGCTACGAACATAAATCCTCTTGCCCACATTACGGAGTTCACGGATTCAGGTCTGACAGCTAAAACAATCGAGTACAAAGGAGGTCTTTTTTCATCTTCGGGATAACTTCCGTCTCTGATAAATTCAGAAGCTCTGAGTATTCTATACGAATCCCCCCACTCCGCCGTGTTCGCGTTCAGCAAAAGAAAATGCACGAGTATGAACAAAACGTAGGGTAGGTACTTAAATATAGTTTTTGATTGCAAAGTCATATATCCCGTCTATTCCTTCTATTTTTGTATTCCACGAATGTTTGGATCTAATGAGTTGAACATCGACGTCTCTTGGTGTGCCGGTAATTTCCAGAATTTTATTGGCGATTGTCTGCGGTTCCAGATTTTCGAGATAAAACACTCCTCTTATGTCCTCACTGATTTTGAAACCGGAAACCAAACAGGGAATACCGCACGACAGTCCCTGCATAACAGCTTTGGGTAATCCCTCCCAGGATGATGGCAAAACAAATATATCAGACACCTGATACGCGATGGGCACATGAGGATAAGGAGTATAACCGGTCTTTATTACTCGGTGCTCAACTTTTTTCAATTTCATCTGCTCATTAAGTTTTTCTAAGTATGTGGGATCGCCTGTACCTGAAAGAAGAAGTTTATAATCCTCCGGTAATAATGCGAGAGCGTCAATCAACAGGTGTATATTTTTTCTCTCGTTCATCACTCCGTGGTTAAGTATTACCTTGTCGAATCTGTCGAAACCGATTTCCTTACGGGATTTTTCTTTTTCTTCTTCGCCCACGGGCACAAACATTTCTGTGTTTACACCGGTCTCGATTAAGAAACATTTTGCCGGATTTGCACCGTAATATTCCTGCGCTTCCTTAACATTGTCCGCGCTAACAAAGACACACGCAGACGCAGCTTTTACAGCCATCTTGTCTGAGAAAACTGCCATCGGCCAACCCAACATTCTGGACATGGTTTTAATGGGTTTTCCTTGCTTTATAAAAGTCTCCCACCTGCCTTTCGCCGTGTTGTGAAAGTGTACTACTAAAGGTATTTTAAGTTCCTGAGACCACGGAAGATGCCTTTTTAAAAACACTCTATATGCGTAGAGCCACACAGCAAAGTGTCCGTGACAGTGAATAACATCGGGTTTATTTGTTTTTCTGTATTTTAAATAGCGGAAAAAAAGGACGACGCTGCTGGTAAAAAAAATGGTATTGGGGTACGGTTCGCGGTTTATTGCGTTTATTTCCAAACCATCAAGTTTTATGGGGCCGCCTGAGTTTGTCCACTGTCCGCAAAACAATGTTACTTTATGCCCCTGCTTAAGTTGGGCAGCCGTGATTTCATATGGATGGGGAGCCAATCCCTGCCACGGATTCGGCCAATCGTAAACTATTCTTAAAATATTCATACTTTTAATTCCTTAAATATCTCCTCATAAGAGTCTAACATCTTATCAAGGGTAAATCTCCCCATTGCCTCATTTACGGCGTTAACACCCATCCTCCGTGCCAAATCCGGGTTATCTTTCAATTCGTTTAACTTACTCCTGAATACGAAGAATTTACCGGGATTTACAAGATACCCCGTTTCTCCGTCTGTCACGGCATCGGAAACCCCGCCCAAATTAAAGGCTACAATGGGAAGCTGTCCGAACATAGCTTCAACCAGAACCATCGGAAATCCTTCCAAACGTGAAGTCGGAAAAACAAAAGCATCAAATCTCGCGGGGTTATACATCCGCAATACCTCGGCGTAATCGAGCTTGCCCCTCAATGTTATTCTTCCTCCGCTTTTTCCCGAAATAACGCCCAGCTCTTCCTGCAAATCCCCGGAACCTACAATATCCAAAGTAAAATCTTTCATATCTTCGCGGACAATTATTTCAGCGAGCTTCCCGATACCTTTTGAGCGGATGAGTTGACCCACATACAGTAAACGGAATTTTCCGACGGCTCCTCTATCGCTTTCAACTGTTTCAACCTGCAAAGGTTTTATCCCGTTATTTATAACCCTAACTTTGGCATCCTCGACAAACGTTTCATCAATCAAGGCTCTCTTTACAAAATTAGACACCGCCACAATTACACTGGAACCGTGAACAAATTCTCTTTGTACGGTAAAGAAATTTTTCAAAACATGCGGAAGGTCAAGAACAGCTTTTAATAAGCCTTTGATCGACGGGTCACTCTTAAACTTCGTTTGGAGCTCCCCGATCTTTGTTCCGTGCGAAATAGAAATTATGGGCAAACCGAATTCTTCCTTATTTCTGATTACACCCACTGCCCCCGAACTCTGCCCAACGATTAACTCGAACTTTTCCTCCGGCTGTAATTCACGGAATACTTCGTACGATTTCTCAACCCAGCTGTCTTTTTTTGAAACTGTCACCGAACTATAATGAGCCTTTTTGCACTCAACAAAAATGTATTTGACTCCGTTTTCAATTGCCAGTTCTTTTTCTTTTATAATTCGGGGAGTAAACACCGTAACTTTGTGTCCGCGTAAAGCCAGCCCCTCGCATAAAAGCTTATTCTGAGTTTCCAGTCCTCCGTAAGAACCGCTGAAAGTCGTGGATTTAATAAATACGGCAATCTTCATTTAAATAGACTCCTTTATAATAAGATCTTCCATATGGGCAACATTTACTTCTATGTTAAATTCTGCAGTAACTTTCCCGTACGCTTCTTCCGCCAACCTACCGGCAAGTTCCTTATTATTCAAAATACTTTTCAGACTCTCAGCCAAAGCAACCGGATTCCTTTGAGGAACTACAAGCCCGCTCACTCCGTTCTCAAGAAATTCCTTAGTACTTCCTGAATCCGTGGCCACAATGGGTAAACGCGAAGCTGCTGCCTCTAACAAGACATTTGCTATACCGTCGGCGTCACCTTCTTCGGTGTTTATGCCTGAAAACACAAAAACATCACTTTCAGAGTAATATCTTTGGGTTTCGGAAAACGGAAGGCCGGTGCCCCCACCTAATATTTCAATTTGTTCCGACAATCCTAAGGCTCCGATTTGCTCACTAAGTTCTCCGTACAAACTTCCCGGACCGATGATAAGCATTTTGAATTCCACACCGTCGTCATGAAGAATTTTTGCTGCTTCCAGTAAATATTTTTGACCCTTCTTTTCTTCGAGACGCCCGATGTTTAGTATTAAAGGGATTTTAGCGGTATGTTCCGATCTCCCGAACTTTGATGTGTCTAACCCATGATATTTCAACAGAATTTTGTGAGAGTAGTCAGAACCAACTGCCCCGACACAACTCTCGTGTGCGTGTTTATTGCATATCAAAACAAATGCTGCGTTCTCCGACTTTTCTTTCATACAATGGGGGTTTACCGTCACATCCTTAGCGTGAGCGGAAATTGCGTAGGGAACGCCGAGCACAAGCGCGGCCACCATTACAATAGTGCTGGACTCGCTCATAAAGTGAGCAATTATAAAGTTAGGTTTAAACGGGGAAAATATCTGCGCGTATCCCATTCCTTTGAGCAAAGTGTAATACTGACGAATTTTGGGCATATGACACGAATTTAAAGTATCCAAAGCCTTGGAAATATTTGTGCCGGAAGTAAAAAAATACCTCAGCGAGAATAAAACATCCGGAAGGGAAAGTCTTCTATACCTAACCAGGGGTTTGAGAACAGGACTGAACTCACCCGAACCTTTCAATAAAGACATTATCAAAAGATCCAGGTTTCCTCTTTCGGCTATTTTAGCGAGCTCACGTTCGATGAAAGTTTCCGTCAGCACCGGAAATTCCGGTACAAATACAAGAAGCCTCTTTTTAGTGCTGCCCGGTTGAACCATTGGTGTTAAGTAGTACTGTTTGATACAGATTCCTTGTATCTATTTTAACCATACCGTTAGTCCTTTTACCAACAGCAAAATATGTAAAGCCCGCGTCTTCAACCTTTTTTCGGTCAAGAAGATTTCTTCCGTCGAAAATAACCGGCGATTTTAGTAGTGACTTCACTTTATCTAACTCGACGGTGGCAAATTCTTTCCACTCAGTAAGCACGAACAAAGCATCGGCTTCCTGCATAGTTTCATACTTGTCTAAACAATACTCGACATTTACAGAACCTAGCACTTGTTTGGCGTTATACATTGCCTCAGGATCATAAACTTTAAGGGTTGCGCCCAAACCACGTAATTTTTTACACAGTTCAATTGAGACCGAGTCTCTTATATCATCGGTGTTTCCCTTAAAAGCCAATCCCAATATTGCAAATGTTCTTCCGGAAAGATTTTTACCAAAATGTCTGAGTACTTTATTCATGAAGTTCTCTCTTTGAGCTATGTTAACTTCCATAACGCTTCTTAAAAGCTTAAAGTCGTAGTCCTGATCGGTTGAAGTTTTGTACAAAGCGGCAACATCTTTCGGAAAACAGCTTCCGCCGTATCCGATACCTGCGTTAAGAAATGCCGCACCCACTCTTTTGTCCAAACCCATACCTTTTGCCACTACCGAAACATCCGCTCCGGCTCTCTCACAGATTTGAGCAATTTCATTAATGAAAGAGATCTTGGCTGCCAAAAATCCGTTTGAAGCGTATTTAATCATTTCTGATGATCTGAGATCACACTCAACAATGGGGGCGTTCAGGTGTTCATAAAGCCTTCTCATAACTGAATGGGCTTTCTCTGTCTCGGCACCAATAACTGTTCTGTCTGGCTTAGCCATATCTTCAACTGAAGAACCTTCCCGTAAAAATTCGGGGTTGGACGCAACATCAAATTCTAACTGTGAGTTCGGAAGATTCTCTCTGATAATCATTTTTACTTTTTCGTTAGTTCCTACCGGAACTGTGCTTTTTGTAACAATGACTTTATAACCGTTCATGCTCTTTCCGATATCTTTTGCAACTTCCCACACTTGTGAGAGATCTGCAGCACCTGTATCGCTTTGAGGTGTACCGACGCAAATGAAAACAATTTCAGCGTCCTTAATACCATCAGCAATAGAAGTTGTGAACGAAAGTCTATTCTGTGCAATATTTCTTAAAACTATCTCAGATAGACCGGGTTCATAAATAGGCATTTCGCCTTTTTTAATTCTATCTATCTTTTCGGTGTCTATATCAACACCAACAACATCATTACCCCAATCGGAAAAAATTGCTGCACCGACCAAACCTACATAACCTGTACCTATTACGCATAGTTTCATAGTTTATAAATTTCACCCCGAAATATATACTTTATGACTTTATGAGGGGCGTTACTTGGCAGTGTTGTAAAGGCCCATAATATCGTGCAGCCTTATCTTCAAGACGTCAAATCCCATCTTAATGGAGTCACGTACGGGGCTTACCCGCGTGGTCTTAACGTGTGTCCAGACTATCGGAACTTGTTTGACATTATACCCTAGTTTCTTGGCTAAGTACAAAACCTCCACATCCCATGCTCCGGTGTACGGTTTGTCCAATTCCTTGGTGTTTTTACCGTAAACTTTCATTCTCCCGAAGATATCCTTAGCTACAGTACCCTTGAAGAGCTTAAAACCGCACTGGCTGTCTCTTATTCCGGGCAAAGCTACAATTTGTATCATGAGATTAAACGCTCTTCCCATCGCGTGTCTGTAAAAAGGTTCTCCCACCCTTTCCGCACCAATTCCTTCTCTCGAAGCGATAGCAATATCAAAATTCTGATCGGTAACCCATACGGCCAATTTTTTTAATTCCGTCATAGGAGCTGAAAGATCGGCGTCGGCCATGTATACCAAATTTCCGACCGCCGCATTCATCCCGGTTAAAACCGCGAACCCTTTTCCTTTATGAGGATTTCTAATCACTCTGACCTCGGGATTTTCCACGGAGTACTCTTCTACTATGGAAGCTGTGGCGTCTTTACTACCATCATCAATGACAATAATTTCAAAACTTTGACAAAACGTTCTCATAAAGTTCACAGCCTGCGTTAAAGATGATGATATTTTGTCCGCTTCATTGTACGCGGGGATTACTACCGAATAATCCATATATTGTTACCTTTTATTAACCTTCCAAATTATTTTACTATAAACTGTGAAATTCCATATCAACCCGAAAATTATACCAATTAAAAAGGCTGTGTTTGAAACGAGAGCTGTATCTCCGAACGTGCTAACGGAAAATCCTACAAGTCTTGAACGGACCGCTATAGGTATAAAGGAAGATACGATGTACAAAATAAATCCCAGCACTTTCTTTTGTACCCCGTCGATTTTTCTTTCCCCGAACGACCAATAGTTATTCAATAAAAAGGTCACTATCATGGCTACAAAACCCGAAGCCACGGCAGAATCACGTGAGCTCAATACACTAATTCTGAAAATATTGAACAGCCCGGCGTCAACTATAAATCCTATTCCGCCGACTACGAGAAATCTTACAAAGTTTTTATTCTCGTTGTACCTAAGGGTAACGACAACTCTCAAAGAATCCCGCAAATTATTTTTTTCCATTTTTGAATCACCGCGGTCACGTAATCCGAATTTTATCGGAACTTCTTTTATTTTTGCGCCCAATCTGTGCATTTTGAACAGAAGGTCAATTTTGTATGCAAACCCCTGCGACAATATTGCTTCCAGAGGCAACTTATCTACAAATCCTTTTACGCGCGACGCTTTAAAACCTGAAGTGAAATCATTAACATCAAAGATTCCCAGAACAATTTTTGAAAAAATGTTTCCGCCTACACTGAAAAATTTACGCTTAAACGCCCATTCATCCGGAATGCTCCCGCCCTTTGTAAACCTCGAACCAATAACATAGTCGTAACCGTTATCTATCTCATCGACAATTCTGACTACGTCTTTCGGGTCGTGCTGAAAATCCGCATCCATTTCAACAATAACATCCGCTTTTAGTTCATTCATGGCTTCTTTGAACCCATAAACATACGCGGCTCCCAGGCCCGCTTTGACTTTTTCCATCAGCAAATGAATATTCGGATTGTTTTTCATTTTTTCACGTACTACTTCCGCGGTGCCATCGGGTGAATTTCCCTCGACCACAAGAATATGGAAATCGTGTTGAGATCTTTTTAAAAATTCCTGCTGAAGAACATCTGCAAGCCTTCCGATATTATCTGCTTCGTTATAAGTAGGTATTACAATAACTATTTTCATATTTAGAAACTCAGGACAGTATACAGCAGGAAAAAAATGAGTACGCCAAACACCGCGTACTCGGCTGCGATAAATTTGGTCAGCCTTCCTTCCACAGCATGATGAATAATCCCCCAAAGAACATAACCGAAGGAAGCAACCCCGGATAAGAATATCAGTACCCTGTGGTCATACCTGAAGTAGTAAAACAACAAACTTATTATGGCAGCGAGGGACAACAAGACTGCATATTCAACTAAGTGTGTGTCAGTCTTTTCTTTCATAAAACTATCCCCGGAGTCAGAACAAACCAGATACTGGCAACCACAAGTACCAAAATACCCAAATGGGCAACTGTGTGCCCCGTAAATTTGTGAATTCCTTTTCTCTTTGAATACCATACGTCCAGAGCTAAAAGTGTGCCGACAAATCCGCCGAAGACCGCACTGACGGTTTTGGTAGCCACAGTCACATCAAGAGCGGGGTTTTCCGGAAGTGCTTGTGTATACACGGGCTGTTGTAAAGACTCTGAGGTGCCCTCTGTTGCGGGCAATTCTACCCTTTCAGATACCGCTGCCGTAGCTTCTTTCTCAAGAACAGTTTGTTCTTCATAAACTGATGCTACCTGAGCAGCATTTCTTGGTCTTCCGAACATCTGTACTACCAAAGTTGTTTCATAGCCTTCTATAACTCCGTTAACTACGGCAAACCCTATTTCATCATAGTTCGGGCTTAAAAGATTTTCTTTGTGGGAAGTAGATTTCATCCACGCTTCGACCACATCTTTTGAGTTGCTAAAATTCTTTGCCAGGTTTTCTCCCGCGTAAATATAATCGTAATTCTGACCCAAAATAAAATCCCACGGTTCCGTGCCATCGGGGGAAATGTGCGCCCAATACTGATCCTTAAACATATCCTCAGCCTTTTGGTGCGCAGCTGAAGTTAACGCAGAATTTAAACGCAGTTCGGACAACCCTGCGTCTTTCCTTCTTGCATTCGTATATGTTAAAAGGTCTTTTACCGTAATGTCCGAAGCGTAACCTAAAACCCCGGGCACTACTTTAGGTAAAAACCTAAACACGCCTGCGATAAGAAGCATCGCCAGACAATATATAACGATAGCTCTGTTAGAAAGTAAAGTTGCCCGCTTCTGCTGCTCCGGATGGGGTAAAAAGTGGTGCACAAACTGGAATTTTTCGATTGATTTAGGCTGTTGGCGCCAATCTTTTACGATATTAGACTTCTTTTTTCCTGTAAGCACGGACATCAAAGAAATTATATCTCAAAGGTACAGAAAGGACTAGAACGGACGCTTTTGGTAAAAAAAACTAACTTCCGTACCCGGTAAGACTATAGGTTGACAATATCTTACGGGGTGCTAGAATTACATTTATCAATAGATGTGACAAAGGCAGGGTACGTTAGGTAAAGAGGAGGAAAGAAATGGAAACGAAGTATGTGGTCGCCAAGATTTTAACGTGGGTTTTTATTCTGGCGGAAATAGTTTTGGTGGCAGTCTGTGTTATTCACAGAACAGACGTTACACCGTCACTAAAAGCCCTTTTTGTTTTACTCCTGTTCTTGGGTATAGGTTTTTGGGACAAATATGCTCATCGACCGCAAGACCAGGATGATTAGTTTCAAGTACGCAGCACCTCAAATTTGGAGAAATCTAAATTATGGGGTGCTTTTTTTATTCTTGAAGTTTCTTTTTTACTTCCTCAAAAACTTCCTCCGGAGAGCCGGAACCGTCTACCTCAATAAGAATACCGTCGGAACGGAACTTCTCTATTTGAACGCTTGTCTCGTTTTTAAAAATCTCGAGTCTTCTTAAAATCGCTTCTTCTTTATCGTCATCCCTTTGCTTAAGTGCTCCCCCGCATTTATCGCAAACTCCTTCGACTTTGGGAGGTTTTGACACAATGTTATAAACAGCACCACATGACTCGCATGTTCTTCTTGTGGATAACCTTGCCAAAGAAAGCTCACGAGGAATGTTTATTAAAAAGACTTTGTCGTACGTGGGATCAAAAAATACCAAATCTTCTGTCGTCCTCCCCCAACCGTCCATGATGTATCCTTTTTCGTAGCCGGGACCTGAAACAGTTTCTTTTAAAATCTCGGCAACTTTGTCCTGGGGCGCGAGATGCCCGGCTAAAAGCGCATCATTAATCTCCCGGTACCACGGATGCCCCGGTTTTAGGTCGCGTAGAGCCTGTCCTACTGATACCAGAGGCAATCCGAGGTGTTTACTCAGCATTTCGCCCTGTGTACCTTTTCCTGAGCCTACGGTCCCCATTAATAATATTTTCATTTAGCGGTTTAAAGTCCGGGGAGTCCGAGATCCTGCAACTGCCCCCTCATTTGTTTCTCAACTTTTTTGTCGACGTCCTTAAAGGCATCATTTAACAACTCTCTTAAAACCTTGTCGTCCTGTCCGTCTATTTCCAGTTTTTCGATTCTTTTGTCGCCTCTAATTACTATTCTCAGCCTGCCCTTTTCGGAGGTAACAAAAATATTCTCCATTTGTTTTTTAATACCGGACTGGGCTTTTCTTAATTTATTTATGTCTTTTAATTTATCGAACATCTTTCCTCCTTAGAACAAAAACTTATCGTAGCTTCTTGTTACCATTAACGATTCTGTCTGTCTAATTGTCTCAAGCACAACGGACACCACGATGAGTAAGCTCGTACCTCCGACGGTCATGGCCGTAGATCCTGCAGCTCCCTGGAAAAAGAACGGAAGGATTGCGATTAAACCAAGAAACACGGCCCCCGCCAGAGTGATTCTATTTACAACGCTTTTGAGATAACGTGCGGTGCCCATTCCAGGTCTGATTCCCGGGATGAAACCTCCCCGTTTTTTAACATCGTCCGCAATTTTTTGAGGGTTGAATTGTATACCTGTATAAAAGAATGTGAACGCAACAACCAATATGAAATATAGGACGTTGTAAGCAATATCGTTTTGACCGAAATTAATCGACAGAAATGTTCCTATGTCCTGCAAAGTGCCGTTACCAGAACCCACCAAAGGACCTGCCAGCAGGGAGGGTACCATAACTACGGAAACTGCAAAAATAATGGGAATAACACCGGCCTGATTGATTTTAAGCGGAAGGTAGTTAGTAACCTTCTGACTTCTGGTGCCTGTTCTGCCGTACTCAATTACCAGATTTCTGGTACCCTCGTTGACCAGTACCACGCTGGCAACAATTACTACCGCCAGAACTGCGAATAAAAGGGCACTGAAAACTGTGTCTGATGTGAGTGTAGCAATATATGCATAAATTTGTTGAGGAAACCTACTGATGATTCCCACGAAGATTAACAGTGAAACTCCGTTTCCTATGCCACGTTCCGTAACCAAGTCACCGAGCCAGACTAAAAACATTGCTCCTGCAGACATTGTTACCATTAGAACCAGAAGATCTATAGAGCTAAGTATCGGAATTGCCCCCTGTTTGTTTAACAAAAAATATATTCCGTAAGCCTGGATAATCGTCATCGGCACACTAAGGTATTTAGTATAAAGGTTTATCTTTTCTCTTCCGTACTCCCCCTCTTTTGCCATCTCCTCGAGCGAGGGAACCATAACGGTTAAAAGCTGCATAATAATGGACGCGTTGATGTAAGGTCCCAACCCAAGAGTAACAATGGAAAAGTTTTGAAATCCACCTCCGCTGAAAAGGTCGAACATTCCAAATAACGCGTTGCCGGATAGAAATGATCTAATGGTAGCAACGTCTACGCCCGGAACCGGAACGTGCGCTAAAAGTCTGAATATTACAATGATCGAAAGGGTAAAAATAATTTTTCTTCTTACTTCAGGGTATCTGAATAGTTTAATCATTTAGGGTAGAGCCCGATTTTTTTGCTTCCTCAAGTGCTCCTCTAGAATAGGTGAACCCCTTAAGGATCAGTTTCTTTTTAAGGCTTCCTCCACCAATGATTTTAACACCCTGGCGTGTAAGAGTTCTAATGATTCTTTTCTTAAGGAGACTCATTGGAGTTACTTCGGTACCTTCTTCGAACTTGTTCAATTCTTCTAATCTTATCCCTACAGCTTTTTTTAAAGATTTAAATCCGCCGAGCTGGGGGAGTCTTTTATAAAGAGGAACCTGACCTCCCTCAAATCCTACCGCTAAGTTATGGCCGGTTCTGGACAATTGACCTTTCATCCCTCTTCCGACTGTGTGGCCGCCTTTACCTGAACCGTAACCGCGTCCCAGTCTTTTTTTGCTTCTTTTTGTTTTTAAAGATACTAAGTTAGATAGATCCATATTTTATCCTTTTAATTTCTTCAGGGCTTTTAAAGTACACCTTACGTTACTTATTTTATTGTTTGCTCCGATCATTTTAGCTGAAATGTCTTTTATTCCTGCTAATTCCAAAACTGCACGTACTGCGCCGCCTGCAATTACTCCGGTACCTTTAGGAGCCGGCTTTAAGAAAACCTTGGCTGATTCATACTTTGCAAGAACTTCATGAGAAATTGTGGGGCCGTTCAATTTGATTTCGACCATCGATTTCTTTGCTTTACCTATAGCTTTGTTTATTGAACTCGCAACGTCGGGCGCTTTTCCATAACCTACACCGACCCTACCGTTGTTATTTCCGACAATAGCGAGTACCGCGAAAGCAATTGTGTTGCCTCCCTTGGTCTTTTTGGAAACTCTTCTGATCTCCAGGACCTTCTCTTCAATTTCATCAAATTTCGTTGTGTTGACATCTGCGGTCATCATAATTTTAAGCCCCCTTCTCTGGCTCCGTCAGCTAAAGCCTTTACTCTTCCGTGAAATCTGAATCCGTTCCTGTCGAACACCGCTTCTTTTATCTTGTGTTCTATCGCTTTTGCTGCCAAAGCTTTTCCTGCTTCAAATGCGATTTCCGTCTTGGTTTTTCCTTTAACAGTTTTTTCAACCTCTACGGACACCGCTGCAATTGTATGCCCTTTTACATCATCAATAAGCTGGGCGTAAATGTGCTTGCTAGTTCTGAAGACGGAAATTCTGGGAGTTTTTCCCGTTCCTGAGATCTTTTTTCTGACTCTCAGTTTTCGTCTTTCAATATTTGTTTTTCTTAAATTTACTTTATACATATATTTATATTACTTAGCAGACTTCGCTGCCTTTCCCGCTTTTCTTCTAACTTTTTCGCCTGCATATTTTATTCCTTTACCTTTGTAAGGTTCCGGTTTTCTTAGTTTTCTAATCTTAGCCGCTGTAAGTCCCACCAGATCTTTGTCTATTCCTTTAACTGTTAAAGTCTGATTTTCTCCGACCTCGAATTTTATGCCTTCCGGAGCTTTTATTTTCACCGGATGGGAAAAACCCAAAGTAAGCGAAATCGCGTCGGGAGCTTCCTGTTTAACCCTGTAGCCCACTCCGATAAGTTCAAGATTTTTATTAAAGCCGTCTGTAACTCCTTCGACCATATTGGCAACCAAAGATCGGGTCATTCCCCAAAACGCACTGGACTGCTTGGTCTCAATGGCTATAGAAACCTTTGCTTCGTCGCCCTCAACCTGTACCGCTATTTCAGGCCTTACGTTAAGCTTAAGTTCGCCTTTGGGACCTTTTACGGTAACCAGCGAATCTTTAATCTCAAATGTGACCCCTGCGGGTATTTTTACAGGTAGCTTTCCTAATCGGCTCATATTAATAAACCTCGCAAATAATCTCTCCGCCAATTTTTTTCTTTCTGGCCTCGGTAGAACTCATAATACCTTTTGATGTTGACACGACCATAACACCGAAACCTCTTTTGAAAGTACCGATTTCATCGGCCCCTCTGTATATTCTTCTTCCGGGTTTCGAAACTCTTCTTGCCTCAGTAAGAGCAAAAACGTTATCGTCTATTGCCAGCTCTATGTGCAATCTCTTTACGGTCGTCTTTTCAGGTTTAAACACCTTAACGCTTTCCAGAAAACCTTTTTCTTTCAGGACTTTGGCGACTTCTTCGCACTCTTTTGAATACCTTGTTTCCACAACTTTCTTACCCGCCATCGAAGCGTTTTTTAAAGAACTTAACATGTTAGATAATCTGTCCATTGACATAGAAGTTACCAGCTGGCCTTTCTTATTCCGGGTAACACGCCTGAGTGCGCGAGCTCCCTAAAACACTTCCTGCACATTTTAAATCTTCTGTAGTATCCTCTGGGATTTCCGCAAAGAGGACATCTGTGGTACGCTCTCGAACTAAATTTTGCTTCTCTTTTTTGTTTTGCTATTAATGACTTTTTTGCCATATTAATCGTCCTTCCTAAACGGCATTCCCAAACCCGCAAGTAAGTATTTGTTATGTTCAACATCGGACGTGCTGAAAACCACGGTGATCTGCATGCTTCTTAAACCTTTTGTGGTGTTCGGGTTAACCTCCGGGAAAATAACATGTTCTCTGATGCCAAGGGAATAATTTCCATTGCCGTCGAAGGACGTGTCCTCTAACCCTCTGAAGTCCCTTACTCTGGGTATCGCGATGTTAATTAATTTATCAAGAAATGCCCACATTCTCTCGCCCCTTAAGGTCACTGAGTAACCTACTATATCACCTTGTCTTATCTTAAATCCAGCTACCGATTGACGGGCTTTTCTTGGATACGCTTTTTGTCCGGCTAAAGATGAAAATTCCTCCAGGAATGACTCCAATGCTTCCCTGTTTTCCCTGAAAGGACCCACGCCGGAGTTTATTGAAACTTTCAGTACTTTCGGCAAAGCCATGACATTAGAAATTTTTAGTTCTTTCATCATCTTCGGTGCTATTTCTTTAATGTATTTTTCTTTAAGTCTGTTCATTTTCCTTTTTTAACCTCAATAACTTCACCTGATTTTTTATTTATTCTGTATTTTTTTCCGTCAATTATTTTGTATCCGACCCTTACCGGATCTCCGGACTTTTGATCTATCAACATGACGTTAGAAACATTGACCGGTTTTTCCATACTAATAATGCCACCTTCTTTTGAAACTTTACCCGGCTTTACGTGTTTCTTTATAATGTTTACTCCCTCAACCAAAACTTTTCCTTTGGCAAGCAACACCTTTAACACTTTTCCGGTTTTACCCTTGTCTTTTCCTGCTATTACTTTTACTTTGTCGTCTTTTAATATTTTCATATTCTTACCAAACCTCTTTAGCCAAAGATACAATCTTCAAAAGTCCTCTGTCTCTGATTTCCCTGGCTATCGGACCGAAGATACGGGTCCCGATTAAGTTTCTATCTTTGTCTACAACCACGGCTGCGTTGTCGTCGAATCTAATGTAGCTACCGTCTTTCCTTCTAACCTCTTTTTTTGTTCTCACAACTATGGCTTTTACAACAGTGTGGTCTTTTACAGTACCCGCGGAATCGGCACCTTTTACAACAGCAGTAACCAAGTCGCCTATCCTGGCAACGGTCTTTCTTGAACCGGGAATGCCAATTATTTTTAGTTTCTTGGCTCCGGAATTATCCGCTAGGTTTACTGTAGTACCGATCTGCAGCATATTATTTTTCCTTTTTCCCCGGCTGTTTAATCACTTCCACAACTTTCCAGGTAACTTCCTTGCTAAAAGGTGCACATTCCTCAACAATAACTTCGGCACCTACGGGCACTCCTATCTCGTCTCTGGCTTTCAACCTCTTATTTGTTTTAACAGGCTTACTGTATAAAGGGTGCCTGGTGGAAATATCTATTTTTACCACTACAGTTTTCTGCATCTTGGTAGAAACAACCTTTCCTTGTATTCTTCTTGCGCTAGTAGTTTTTTCAGTCATACTAATTCCCAACCTTTTCCGTACTTAAAATTTTATTCTCATTAATAACTGTAAGAATCTTAGCCATGTCTCTTCTGAGCAATCCTGCCTTTTTAACATTTTTCTCCTTGCCCTGTAAAGTGTTTAAGGATACTTCTCTTATTTCCTTCTCCAGGTTTTTCTTGGTGTCTAATAATTCTTGTTCGCTTTTTTGTCTTAATTCTTTGGCGTTCATATATTTATTCCTTGGTCACAAACCTCATTTTAATAGGGAGCTTGGCTGAGGCTTTCTTAAAAGCGTGCTTGGCCAATTCTCTTGTAACACCGCCTATTTCAAATACTACTTTGCCCGGTTTTATAACGGCAGAGTAGTGATCGGTATTTGCTTTTCCGCTTCCCATTCTGGTTTCTGCAGGTTTCGCAACAACCGGCTTATCGGGGAAAACTCTAATCCATAACTTTCCTCCTCTTTTGGTTTCGTGCATGACGGCTTTTCTTGCTGCTTCGATTTGTCTGGACGTTAAAAGTCCCCTATCTGCGGCTTTCAATGCGTAATCACCGTAAACAATCTTTGATCCTCTCACAGCAATACCTTTATTGTTACCTCTTTGCTGTTTTCTAAATTTTACTTTCTTCGGCATCAACATAGTTAAATCGTCTTTTCACCTTTATAAATCCATACTTTTATTCCGATTGTTCCGTAAAGTAAGTGGCAATCAATTTGAGCGTAATCAATCTCCGCTCTTAAGGTTTGAAGCGGGATGGAACCCAGCGTGTACTGTTCCGATCTGGAAATTGTGTTGGATCCGCTTAAAACTCCTGACAATCTTATTTTTATTCCTTTTGCTCCCTTATCCATTGCTCCGCTCAATGCGAACTTTACGACTCTTCTGTAAGGCATCCTTCTTTTTATTTGTCTTGCCAGGTAATCTCCGACAAGCTGGGCTTCCATTTCAGGAGATTTAACTTCCTCGGCTGTAATCTTAACTTTGGCCTTTGTAAGTTTCTTGATTTCTTTTTCAATTTCTTCTACTCCGGTACCGCCTCTTCCGATGACTACTCCGGGTTTCGATACTCTCACTGTTATGCTGATGTCGTTTTCAGTTCTTTCGATATCCACCTCTTTTAAACCGGCCATTTCCAATTTCTTTTTTAGGTACTTTCTTATCTTTATATCTTCGTGTGCTACATCGGCATAAGAAGATGAAGGCGCGTACCATCTGGACTGCCAGTCTCTTGATATTCCTAATCTGTACCCAATCGGGTTTATCTTTTGTCCCATATTATTTAACCTTTTTTCCTACCTGACTTAACCCAACATAAATATGACTTGTCCTTTTTATAATGGGGCTGAATCTTCCTTTTGCAACAAACTGTCCGCTTTTTGAAACTGGGCCGCCGCTCACCCAAAGCTCGGATAATACCAGGCTTTTTTTGTCGAATTTGTTGTTGTTTACAGCGTTAGCCTCGGCAGATTTTAGCACTTTAAGCACCAAAGCGGCAGCTTTAGTTCTATCAAAAGCTAGAATCAACTTAGCCTCTGCTACCGGCTTTCCTCTGACAAGATCCATTACCGGGGCTACCTTCTTAGGCGATATTCTTGCTTTCATGTGTTTTGCGTATACTTCCGACTTGTTCATATATTTATGCAATCTTCTTAGAAGAGTGAGCCCTGAATGTTCTCGTAGGTGAGAACTCTCCTAATTTGTGGCCGACCATTGATTCAGTTACAAATACAGGAATATGCTTTTTTCCGTTGTGTACTTCGAATGTTAATCCCACCATTTCAGGTACGATGGTTGACCTTCTTGCCCATGTTTTTATAGGAGTTCTTGCTCCGTTGGAAAGGGCTGTCTTTACCTTCTTCATTAATTTTTCGTCTGTATATATTCCTTTTTTTAATGACCTTGTCATAATTTATTCCTTTAGAAGATTAAGTTATTTCTTCTTCTCCCTCTTTTTAACTATGGTGTAATCAGTATGAACACGCTTTCTGCTTTTAACACCCCTTGTTTTCCATCCCCAGGGAGATAAAGGTGCTGGTCTTCCGATACCTGTGGTACCGTACTTGCCTGCGTGCGGATGGTCCTTCTTCGGATTTGCCATCGCAACACCACGAACGTGGGGTCTAAAGCCCAGATATCTTCTCTTTCCGGCCTTTCCTAACCGCACATTCCTGGTATCGGGATTGGATAATGTACCGACCGAAGCGTAGCACTTTCCGAGGATTTTCTTTACTTCTCCGCTCGGGAGCCTCAGATTAACATATGCCCCTTCTTTAGCCAATACCTGCGCCGAATTTCCGGCTCCTCTTGCTAACACTCCGCCACCTCCGATGTTTAACTCGATGTTGTGTACGGAAGTACCCAACGGGATATTTTCCAAAGGTAGCGCATTACCGGGCGTAAGCTCGGCTTCCGGTCCTGAAACTACTTCCATTCCTATATCTAAGCCTTCGGGAGCGAGTATGTATCTCTTCTCTCCGTCAGCAAAATTGACCAAAGCAATGTTTGATCCTCTGTTGGGGTCATACTCAATAGATGCTACTTTAGCGGGTATCAACAGTTTGTTTCTTTTAAAATCGATTATTCTGTATCTTTTTTTGGTGCCCCTCTCTCTGTATCTTGTGGCAATCCTTCCGCGGTTTCTTCCTGCCGGGCCTTTTAATGTAGATGTTAATGCTTTTACAGGTCTGGCTTTACTAACCTCTCTTACGAGTGTTTTTCTTGTTCGTTGTCCCTGACTTGTAGGTTTATATCTTTTAAGCATTTGTTTATTCCTTGGGCATTATATCAATTGTCTGACCCTCTTTTAACTTTACCGTGGCTTTCTTCCATTTAACTCTTCCTGTTCGCCTTCTTGTTCCTGAAACTCTTCTGTTTTTACCGGGGACCACAATTGTCTTTACTGCAGTGACTTTGACTCCGTACATTTTTTCTATTTCTTTTGCTACAGATTCCTTATTTGCGTCCATGGCAACCTTAAAAGAGTAGAAACCGTTTGTTGCCTGCGCGTAAGTTTTCTCGGTTACTATTGGTTTGTAGATTAAATTGTTTAATCTCATTTTTTAAACCTCTCGTTTATATCAAGTATGGCGTCTTTTTCAAATAGAACTGTTTTTGCGGCGATTAAATCGTAGGGATTCAATGATCCGGCGTAAGCTGCTCTAATTTTTGTTAAGTTTGAAATACTTTTCATTACGTTGTCGTCTTTTTTATTCCAAACGTATAGAACAGAACCTTTGAGTCCCAGTGTTTTCAAAACACCTGACATTGCTGAAGTTGAAATTTTTTCCAACCCTAATCCGTTTACAACAAATAAAGACTCGCCGGTCTCCTTTAAAGAAAGGGCTGATCTCATGGCCAATTTCTTCATTTTCTTCGGCAATTTCAAAGTCCAATCCTTTGGAAGGGGACCGTGAGTAACACCTCCGTGAACCCAAATAGGGCTTCTCGAGGATCCAGCTCTTGCGCGGCCGGTTCCTTTTTGTCTCCAGGGTTTTGCACCGCCCCCAGCTACCTCTGCTTTGTTTTTTACTTTGGAAGTTCCGGTTCTCTGGTTGGTTGTATAAACTCTTATATACTGCGCTAAAACGCTGTTGTTGGGTTCGATTTTAAATACCTCATCATGAAGGTTTATTTCTTCGACTTTTTTACCTTTGTTGTCTAATACTTGTTTTTTCATATTTACTTTAACTCGATTGTAATTTTAGAATTTCTCGCTCCCGGCACGGGACCTGAAACCATAAGCTGTTTCTGATCGGGCATTACTCTTACAATTTTTAAACCTTTTATCGTCACTCTGTCTCCGCCCAACCTTCCTGCCATTTTTTTACCTTTTCTTACTCTTCCCGGTGTCTGACTGCCGATCGAACCCGGTGCTCTGGGTTTTGTGCTTTGTCCTCCGGTAGCAGGACCTCCGGAAAAATGCCATCTCTTCATTCCGCCTGCAAAACCTTTTCCTTTTGAAATGCCGACAATATATACGGGCTTGTTTTCCATATCGGCAGTAAGATCTTCACTTATTTTGCCGATTACCGTTACAGGAATTACCTTTCCCGTGTCGAGAAATATTTGGCTCATGTTAAGTTTTATTCCTTTTATCTTTTCTGTCATGGCAAAAAATTAGCGCCCAAGGGGCGCCCACTAATGTAACCCTTGTTATTAATTACTTTTGCCGGATAAACCGGCTATTTTTAAACGTTTCCTGCATTGAGCGACTTATATTACCCTAGATTACGGCAAAAATCCATACTTTTACCGCTTTCAATCCACAACTTACATCTTCATCGTTATACCGACACCCGCCGGCAAACTAAGCTTTGACAGGCTCTCTACGGTCTGTGCTGTCGGATTCAGTACATCAACCACTCTTTTATGGGTTCTCAGCTCAAACTGCTCCCTGGACCTCTTATCAATATGTGGCCCTCTGATAACTGTGAACTTCTCTATTCTGGTGGGTAGGGGCACCGGTCCTACTACTTTGGCTCCGGTTCTTATCGCTGTATCCACTATCTTTGAGCAACTAAGATCTATGATCCTGCTGTCGTAGGAATTGAGCTTTATTCTGATTTTTGTTTCTTTTTGAGCTTTAGCCATTTTGATGCACCGATAGAGCTGCCCCCTTCCGGGGGCAGTTCAAAACTTTTTCTTTATGCTGTTACTTTAGAGATAACTCCTGCTCCTACAGTATGTCCGCCTTCTCTTATAGCGAATCTCATACCATCTTCGAGTGCCACCGGTGTAATGAGTTTAACTTTCATGTTTACTTTATCTCCGGGCATTACCATCTCGACACCTTCGGGGAGAACAATCTCACCCGTAACGTCAGTGGTTCTGATATAAAACTGTGGCCTGTATCCGCTGAAGAAAGGTTTCTGTCTTCCGCCCTCTTCCTTGGATAATATGTAAACCTCAGCATCGAAATCTGTGTGGGGCTTGGTGCTGCCGGGCTTGGCCAACACTTGTCCTCTTTCCACATCGGTTCTCTCAATACCTCTAAGAAGGATACCTACGTTGTCTCCTGCGAGACCTTCCTGCATCTGCTTCTTAAACATTTCTACTCCGGTAACTACTGATTTCTTTGTATCCTTAATACCTACGATTTCGACTTCTTCGTTTATCTTTATCTTGCCTCTCTCGATTCTTCCCGTAACGACAGTTCCTCTTCCTGAGATTGTGAATACGTCTTCAACGGGCATTAAGAAAGGCTTGTCTAGCTCTCTGACAGGAGTGGGTATAAATGTATCAACTGCCTCCATAAGTTCCTCGATGCTTTTTATGGCGTCAGCGTCACCTTCCAGAGCTTTCATTGCGGATCCTTTGATTATCGGTGTGGTGTCTCCGGGGAAGCCGTACTTGGTCAATAATTCTCTTACTTCGAGCTCGACGAGATCAAGAATCTCTTTGTCCTGAACCATGTCTGTCTTGTTCATGAAGACGACCATAGCAGGAACGTTAACTTGCTTCGCTAACAAGATATGCTCTCTTGTTTGAGGCATTGGTCCGTCAGGAGCTGAGACCACGAGTATGGCTCCGTCCATCTGGGCGGCACCTGTGATCATATTCTTGATGTAGTCCGCATGTCCGGGTGCATCTATGTGGGCGTAGTGCCTCTTATCGGTCTCGTACTCGACGTGAGTAATATTGATCGTGATACCTCGGGCTCTCTCTTCGGGAGCCTTATCGATATTCTCGTAGCTAATGTATTGCGCCTGACCTTTTCCGGCAAGCACTTTAGTGATAGCTGCGGTTAATGTGGTTTTTCCATGGTCAACGTGACCAATGGTACCTATGTTTACGTGTTCTTTATTTCTTATAAATTCGGCCATGTTAAATTATCTATCCTTTCGAAATTATATAAAATTAATACTTTAAGTTGTTTAGACTAATTCGACAACTGCTAGTTAACCAGATTAATACCGAAAAATCAAGCATTTTAGGGAAAAAGCCTATCTCCTGCTTGTCTTTACGATTTCCGGTAAAACGCTGGCGGGAACTTCCTCGTAGTGGCTAGGCTCCATAGCAAAAGAAGCCCTTCCCTGCGTCATACCCCTCAACTCCGTAGCATACCCGAACATCTCGGCTAAAGGAGCTGTACTGGTTATAACACGGGCATTTCCGCGCTGTTCGGTGCTTTCAATCTTGCCTCTTTTTGAGGACAAATTACCGATAACGTCTCCCATGTAGTCGTCGGGTGTTACCACCTCAATCTTCATTATAGGTTCAATTATGAAGGAATCGGCACTTCGCTGGGCATCTCTAATGGCTTCGATAGCAGCCATCTTGAAGGCCATTTCCGAAGAGTCAACTTCGTGGAAAGATCCGTCGTATAAACTGACTCTCAGGTCAACAAGGGGGTAACCGGCCAAGATACCGCTTTCTACCGCTTCCTTGACACCTTTTTCAACTGCAGGAATGTATTCCCTGGGAATTGAGCCACCGACAAGCTTGTCCACAAATTCCAGCCCTTTTCCTCTCTCCAAGGGTTCGACTTTGAGAACGACGTGACCGTACTGACCACGGCCGCCCGACTGACGGATGTATTTACCTTCAACATCAACTGCTTTTCTAATAGTCTCTCTGTAAGCAACCTGAGGTTTCCCTGTATTTACCTCGACACCGAACTCTCTTTTCATACGGTCTACAATAATTTCCAAGTGGAGTTCACCCATTCCATAAAGAACGCCCTGTCCTGTTTCTTCGTTTGTTTTTATTTTTAAAGTAGGATCTTCTTCCAAAAACTTTTTGATTGCCACGGACATTTTATCTCTGTCAGCCTTTGATTTAGGTTCCAACACAAGTCCGATAACCGGTTCTGCAAAACTTATGGATTCCAAAACAATCGGGTACGCCTCACTGCACAGAGTATCACCCGTAACAGCATCCAAACCAACCGCGGCACAAATCTCACCTGCTTTTATTTCGTGCAGTTCTTCTCTGTGATTTGCGTGCATCAGAAGAAGTCGTCCTATTCTTTCTTTTCTATCTTTAGTCGAGTTATAAATGTAAGAACCGGCGGTTATTTGTCCGGAGTAAACACGGAGATAAGTTAATCTTCCTACATACGGGTCAGTTTGAACTTTAAACGCCAGAGCAACAAAGGGGCCGTTCTCATCATGAGCTAGCTTCATTTTTTCGCCTGTAGATTGATCATAACCTTCCGTATCGGGGGTATCTATAGGAGACGGGAGGTAAGCAACAACACCGTCTAAAAGTTTTTGAATTCCCACATTTGATAAAGAAGCTCCGCAAAATACAGGATAAAGTTTGGCCTGAACGGTTAACTTTCTAATACCTGATTTAATCTCTTCGATTGTCAGCTCTTCCCCGTTCAAATATTTTTCTATAAGCGAGTCGTCGCTCTCCGCAACTTTTTCAACTAATTTCTGTCTGAAGTCTTCAACTTTCTGTTTCATATCCTCGGGAATATCTATTTCTACAATATTCTCTCCAAGATTTCCTTCGAACTTAAAAGCTTTTCTTTCTACTAAATCTATGACTGCGTTAAATTCATTTTCTATACCGATGGGAAGTTGTACCGCGACGGCGTCCTTGGCAAGTTTTTCAAGAACAGAATCAACGGACATATAAAAATCTCCGCCGATCTTATCCAGTTTATTTACAAAAAATAACAAAGGTACGTGATATTTCTGAGCCTGTCTGAAAACTGTTTCCGATTGAGGCTCGACACCCTGTGATCCGTCAAGAATAATTACACCGCCGTCAAGAACCCTAAGGGATCTTTCAACTTCAGCCGTAAAGTCAACGTGGCCCGGAGTGTCGATAATATTTATTCTGGTGTCATCCCAAAAACAAGTGGTAGCCGCGGACGTGATAGTGATGCCTCTTTCGCGCTCCTGAGCCATCCAGTCCATCTGGGCAGCACCCTCGTGAACCTCACCGATTTTATGAGATTTTCCGGTGTAATAAAGTATACGTTCGGAAGTGGTAGTTTTTCCCGCGTCAATATGAGCAATGATGCCTATATTGCGAATTTTTTCTAAAGGGTATTGCTTGTTGGATGTTTCGGCCATATTTATAGAAACCTTCGTTAATAGAAATTAGTAATTATCTCCTAGCAAAATGTGCAAATGCCCTATTGGCGTCAGCCATTCTATGAGTGTCGTCACGTTTCTTAATAGCATCGCCCATACTTTGATAGGCATTGTTAAGTTCTTCGTAGAGCTTTTCTTCCATCGGTTTACCCTTTTTGTTTCTCGCGGCTGTGATAAGCCATCTTAATGCCAAAGCTTCCGATCTTTCGTGTTTTAACGGCATAGGCACCTGGTATGTGGCGCCTCCCACTCTTTTAGATCTGACTTCCTGTTGAGGCATTACATTTTTAACAGCTGTTTCAAACATTCTGAGGCCTTCTTTTCTATCTTCGTTAAGACGGTCAATGGCACCGTAAACAACAGATTCGGCGATGGATTTCTTTCCGCTCTGCATGACTATGTTTATCATCCTGTTAACAATTTTTGACTTGAAAACCGGATCTCCTAACAACATTCTTTTCTTTGCGGGCTTGCCTCTCATTTTTTAGCCTCCTTAGGTTTCTTAGTACCGTAGATCGAGCGTGAAGTTTTTCTTGACTGAACACCGGCAAGATCCAAGGTTCCTCTGACGATGGTGTATTTGACACCTGGAAGATCCTGAACTTTTCCGCCTTTTACCAAAACAACTGAGTGTTCCTGAAGGTTGTGACCTTCGCCCGGAATATAAACAGTTACTTCTTTCTTATTTGACAACCTTACTCTCGCAGTCTTTCGAAGTGCTGAGTTAGGTTTCTTCGGAGTTTGAGTTCGCACCAAAAGTACAACACCCCTCTTGAAAGGACCCTGTCTCTTAATCGGGCGTCTTTTCAAGGTATTGAATGCTTCCTTCAAAGCCCTTGTCGAAGACTTTTTAGATTTGGTTTTTCTGCTTTTTCTAAGTAACTGGTTTATCGTAGGCATAATTACTCCAATCGCGCACGGTCACCTGTCGGGATTAATCTACCAATTATCACGTTTTCTTTCAATCCCAAAAGATAATCAACCTTACCAGACGACGCTGCGTCGGTCAACACGTTACTGGTCTGAATAAATGAAGCTGCGGACAAGAAACTATCAGTATTTAACGAAGCTCTGGTGATACCGAGCATTGTCAGTTTACCTGTTGCAGGAGCTCCGCCGCTGGCAATAACTTCTTCGTTAACTTCCATAAATCTTGCTTTGGTGCTTAGTTCACCCTCCATAAATTCCGTGTCTCCTACCTCATCGATTTTAACGTGATTGAACATTTGTTTTACGATAATTTCTATATGCTTATCATTAAGAGCAACACCTTGAGATGCATAAACTTTCTGGATTTCTTCGATGATGTATCTCTTGGTCTCGTCGACTCCTACAGTTCTGAATAAGTCAGTAAGATCCAGATTCCCTGCAGTCAGTTTTTCGCCTTTCGCAACTATTTCCCCTTCTTTGACTATGATTTCTTCAACCGGGTCCACCAAGTATTCGGCGGCATCCTCATCACGGTCTGAAGGAATGATTATAATTTTTCTCTCATCGCCGCTTTTAACTATGCTTACGGTACCGGTAACATCCGACATCAGCGAAAGGAATTTAGGGGCTCTTGCCTCAACCAACTCTTCAACTCTGGGCAAACCTTGAGTGATATCTTTTCCTGCAATGCCGCCGGTGTGGAATGTTCTCATTGAAAGCTGAGTTCCGGGTTCTCCGATTGACTGGGCTGCCGCAACACCTACTGCTGTTCCCATGTTCACAAGTTTTCCTGTCATTAGATCGTTACCGTAGCACTTACCGCAAAGGCCTCTTCTGGTCTCGCAGTGCATCGGGGATCTAATAACAATGTTCTCAATTCCTTCGGCTTCTACTTTGGCTACGTCTTCGCGGGTAAGTAGTGTCCCTCTTTTTACCAAGGTTTTTCCTTTAACTTTTACATCGGTAGCAAGGTATCTTCCGATAACTCTGTCTGCAAAAGTTTGAAGAAGGGTTCCTTCTCCTACCTTCATTGTTCTACCGTGTTCGGTTCCGCAGTCTTCAATACGGACTATAACATCCTGCGAAACGTCAACGAGTCTTCTTGTTAGGTAACCTGCGTCTGCTGTCTTCAATCCTTTGTCTACCAATCCCTTTCTTGCACCTTTTGCACCGATGAAGTACTCCAGTGCCGACAATCCGTATTTGTAATTACCAAGAATTGGAACTTCAACTGTCTTTCCTGATGTGTCGACAATTAAACCCTTCATACCGGCAACCTGCTTAACCTGGTCTCTTGAAGCTCGGGTTGAGCCTGATTTAACCAAAACTTTAACAGGGTTGTCATCGGCCATTCCATCCCAGATGGCTGCATCAAGATCGGAAATGACTTTATTCCATGTATCCTCTTTAAGCCTTGAGGCTTCGGCTCTGGTTATCAAACCTCTTTTGTAGTTAGACTCAATCTCAGCTACCGTTGATTTTCCGCCGGTTATAATCGAAGTTCTGGCCTGAGGAACCTGTATATCGGACAAAGAAACCGACTGACCGCTGATAGTACCGAATTTCAATCCGATGTCTTTAAGGTCATCAATAAATTTAACAACAACTTCGTTCGGTTCAGTCTCAAATGTTTTCTGCAAAATAGCATTGATTTGTTTCTTATCCATTGTCTGATTAACATATCCGAATCTCGCCGGTACGACTCTGTTGAAAATAAGCCTTCCGTATGTAGTTTCCAAGATTTCTCCGTTAACACCTATTTTTATTTTTTGTCTCAGGTTCACCTCTTTATTAACATCCACCGCGTGCATAAGTTCGTATTCGTCCGAGAATACTCTTTCGAACAGGGGTAACTTCTCTTCAATAGATGTAATGTAGTAAACACCGAACAACATAATTTTAGTAGGTATTGAGATAGGAGATCCGTTCGAAGGATTCAACAGATTGTTGGTAGATATCATTACTGTTTTGGCTTCTTCTATGGCCTTTTCTCCCAAAGGAACGTGGACGGCCATCTGGTCTCCGTCGAAGTCGGCATTGTAGCCAGAGCATACACAGAGATGCAACTTGATAGAATTCCCTTCCACAAGTTTCGGGTAGAATGCCTGGATGCCCAATCTCCAAAGAGTAGGTGCACGGTTCAAAAGCACGGGGTGTCCCTGAACAACTTCTTCAAGAATATCCCAAACTTCAGGCACACGTGATTCCAGATAATACTTCGCGCTCTTTACGTTGGGAGCATACCCTCTTCCGAGGATTTCTCTTAAAACCATAGGCTTGAATAACTCAAGAGCCATGTCTTTGGGAAGTCCGCATTCGTTTAATTTCAAATTGGGTCCGTTTATGATAACGCCTCTACCTGAGTAATCGACTCTTTTTCCCAATAGGTTCAATCGGAATATTCCCTGTTTACCCTTGATCATGTCGGCAAGTGATCTTAATTCTTTTTTGCCTCTGGTCACTCTGGTCTTTTGTCTCTGCTTCGATGCGTCGAAAAGTGCGTCAACAGATTCCTGCAACATTCTCTTTTCGTTTCTGACAATAATTTCGGGGGCACCTAAGTCTAGCAATCTTCCCAATCGGTTATTTCTATTGATAAGTCTTCTATATAAATCGTTCAGGTCGGAACTTGCGAAACGTCCGCCTTCCAACTGAACCATAGGTCTCAAATCCGGCGGAATTACAGGAATAATCTCCATGATCATTCTGTCGGGAGATATGCTTGCTTTTCTGAATTGTTCCACGACCTTTAATCTTTTGTTTATTCTTTGAGCCTTCTGTCCCTTGGAAGTAGTCAGGTCTACTCTAAGTTTCTCTGACAGATTATTAAGGTCCATGCTCTTTAATATGTTCTGCAAAGCCTCCGCGCCAATCTCGAGTTGGGCGAATACCTCCAGGTAGTTTACCAGCTGGACGTACTCATTCTCTGAAATGACCGAGTACTGCTCGACACTCTCAATCTTTTTCTGAACTATCTTGAAATGTTTTTCCTGTTCTTCAATCTTTTTTTCGTACTGAGTTCTTACCTGTTGAGTTTTTTCTCTGATTTTTCTTTCTTCTTCGGCACGTTTTATTTCTTCCGGAATTTTTGCGATGGTTTTTAAAGCAACTTCTATTTCCTGTACTTTGCCGTCAGCTTCTTTATTTATTGTGGCTTTAACTTTTTCGAAGTCTTTTGTAATCATGTCTATGGCTTCTGCCTTCTTTTTCCCGTCCATCACGGTAACGATGAATGACGCGAAATAGACAACCGATTCTACATTTCTCGGTGTTAAATCAAGCAATAACGCCATTTTTGAAGGAATGCCTTTGAAGAACCAAACGTGAGCTACGGGAGAAGCGAGCTTTATGTGTCCCATTCTTTCTCTTCTCACTCTTGAGTGTGTTACTTCAACACCGCACTTATCGCACAAGACACCTTTGTATCTAATGCCCTTATATTTTCCGCAGTAACACTCGTAATTCTTGGAAGGACCGAAAATACGTTCGTCAAACAATCCCTCCCTTTCGGGTTTGAATGTTCTGTAATTAATGGTTTCCGGCTTTGTAACTTCACCGAATGACCAGCTCAGTAATTCCTGGCTTGAAGCTAAGTAAATTTTTATGGCGTCGAAATCTTTTAGTTGACTAATGTCTTTCATATATATTTGCGGAATTATTCTTCCGACTCCGCCTCCTGCTCGGAAATTTCTTCACTGGCTGTTTCTACAATTAATTCAGCAGACGGATCTGCTACTTCCGGTATAGCTTCCTCAGCCACTTCGGCCGGGCTTGAATTTTCCTCTGAGGAATAAGCCTCAAGTCCCAAACCTAATCCGTTAAGTTTTCTGACTAGTAATTTAAATGTTTCAGGAACCGAGGATTCCGGAATTTCTTTTCCCTGCACCATCGCGCTGTAGGCCTGAGTTCTTCCCAGCATGTCGTCTGATTTGATGGTCAGTATTTCCTTAAGAATATTCGCGGCACCGTATGCTTCGAGAGCCCAAACTTCCATTTCCCCGAATCTTTGTCCGCCGAATTGAGCTTTACCTCCGAGAGGTTGCTGTGTAATCAAAGAGTAAGGACCTGTGGATCTGGCGTGCATCTTTTCTTCAGACATATGTATTAGTTTTAGAATGTAGGTATCTCCGACAACGATCTCGTTGTGGAAATATTCACCGTTTCTTCCGTCAATAAGTTTCATCTTTCCTGTTACGGGAAGACCTGCTTTTCGAAGTTCTGCCTCAATAAGCTCTTCGGGAATTTCCTGCAAAGAAGGGACTTCGTAAGTCTTACCTAATGTTTTTCCTGCCATTCCCAACGAAGCTTCCAATATTTGTCCGACATTCATACGTTTCAGAACTGCTTCTGAAGAAAATATAATGTCAACCGTAGAACCGTCATCAAGCATAGGCATGTCTATTGAAGGAACGATTGCTGAAATAACACCTTTATTACCGTGTCTCCCCGCCAGTTTGTCCCCGACGTCAATTTTCTTTTGTTGGGCTACGTAAACCGTGATTCTCTCTATAGTTCCCGCGGGTAATGACTCATTGTCTTTTTTAGTAACTCTTTTTATTCCTATGACAACACCGTGCTCACCGTGTGGCATATATAAAGATGTATCACGTACATCTTTTGCCTTCTCACCGAAGATAGCTCTTAGAAGTCTTTCTTCAGATGTAAGATCCATTTCACCTTTAGGGGCAACTTTACCGACTAGAATATCGCTGGATTTAACTTTGGAACCGATGGCAACTATCCCGTCCTCATCAAGATTTCTCAATGATTCTTCGGAAACGTTGGGTATGTCCCTTGTTATTTCTTCCGGTCCTAATTTAGTTTCCTGTACGGAAGTCTGGTAGTCGGATACGTGAATTGAAGTTAAAACATCTTCTTTCACAAGTCTGTCCGAAATAACAATTCCGTCTTCAAACTCCAAACCTTCATAAATCATGTAGGCTACTTTCATATTGGTTCCGATGGAAAGTTCGCCATTATTTACTGCGGGTCCTTCGACAAGAACGTCTCCTGCTTTTACTTTTTGTCCTGTTTCAACGACTACATACTGGTTAAAACAAGTATCGCTGTTGGTCTGCTCAAATTTAGCGGCTGTGTATTCTACCTTGGAACCTTTTCCTCCGCGGCCGTATTTAACTACAACTCTTCTGGCATCGGCAAACTCAACAACCCCATCGTCATCTGCAAGAATAAGTGCGTTTGTATTACGTGCAATCTCACCTTCAATTCCTGTACCTATAATAGGCGTTTCAGGTCTGACCAAAGGAACAGCCTGTGACATTTGCTGGGTTCCCATGAGTGCTCTTGCAATATCGTTATTTTGTAAGAAAGGAATAAGTCCTGCAGCTACGCCCACAACCTGTCGGGGAACAACTTCGATGTATTCAGCTAAAGCGGCATCGCCTAAGAAAAAGTTTCCACCTTTTCTCAGAGGAACTTGTTTATCAGTAATAAAACCTTTTTCATCCACCGCTACCGACTGGTCTGTAATGTGAGCGTTTTCTTCGTCGTAAGCAGCCAAATATACTATTTCGTCCGTTAATCTGACATCGCCTGACGGCTTTTTCTCGAGTTTAATGTAAGGAGTTTCCAAAAATCCGTATTCGTTTACCTTGGCGTAAGAAGCTAGGTAGTTGATCAAACCAATATTCGGACCTTCCGGGGTTCTGACGGGGCATACTCTTCCGAATGAGGAGTAATGAACGTCTCGTACTGAGAAACTCGCCCTTTCCTTTGTTAAACCCCCGGGTCCCAAAACTGAGAGTCTCCTTAAATGGTCGAGGGCGGTTAATGGATTTTGCTGATCATGAAGTTGTGACAGCTGACCGGTCGCAAAAAAACTGTGAACCGCTGCGGCTATAGCTCTGGGTGATATAAGAACACCAGGTTCGGGAAGAGTTTCCCGGGGTGACAAAGACATTCTCTCTTTGATATTCTTTTCCATTCTCAAAAAACCGATTCTCATCTGCCACTGTAATAGCTCTCCCACGCTCTTTACACGTCTGTTTCCTAAAAAGTCGACGTCGTCGGGAACTCCTACTCCGTTATTTAGTTCTATTATTCTTGAAACTATTTTTAATAAATCCTCTAAGGTAAGCAATCTGTGGTCAGGATCATTTGGTATGTTTAAACCCAAGGATTTGTTTAATTTAAATCTTCCTACGTGGCCCATACTAAACCTTCTTTTATTAAAGAACATGGCTGCCACAAGAGCTTTAGCGTTTTCCAACACCAGGGGCTCTCCGGGTCTCATTTTTCTGTATATTTCGATGCAAGACTCCTCAAAACTGGATGCAGGATCCTTTGCCAAAGTCTCGTTTATGTAGTTTATCTCGGGATTAGATTCGACCCCTTCGAAAGCTTTTCTTATGTCTTCATCTTCCTCAAGTCCGAAAACCCTCAATAAGGTAGTTACGGATATCTTTCTCTTTCTGTCTATCCTTACACTTAAAACACCGTTCCTTGAAGTTTCGAATTCCAACCAGACACCGCTCTTTGGCAGTATTTTTGCCCCGGCAAGAAACTGTCCCGTAACGGGAGACGGTTCTCCCGTAAAGAGAACTCCTTCTGCACGAATTAATTGGTTAACGATAGTTCTTTCAACGCCGCTAATAACAAAAGTGCCTCTTTCGGTCATTAAAGGCAAATCGCCCATATATATATTGGATACTTTCTTCTTTTTTGTAAGTGGGTCTTCAATTGTGGCCTTGACGTACCAAGGCGCGTCGTAAGTTCTGCCGGTTCTCTTGGCTTCGGGTATGGATATATTTGCCTTCTCAATAGAAGGATCGGAAAGGGTAACTACCCATCCTCTGCCTGAGCTGTCCTCAACTGTACCCAACTCCTCAAGAATCTCTTTTAGACCCTCGGTCATGAGCCAGTTGTATGAATTTAATTGTATGTCTGCTAAGTTCGGAAGATTTAAAGCTATTTTTCTTTTAGAAAAGGTTTCTCTCATTAAGTTTTCCTCTAAATTTGGCCGTAAAAAAAATTTTACTACAAAAATGCGCTTTTATTAAGTTTTTCCGTAATTTCAATATGAAAAGTGGACCTTCTCAATATGAAAATGAAGCTTTTTCCAATAGAAAATCGACCCCAAAGGTCTTATTTCACAAAAATATTGGAAATGCTTTAGAACAGTGCGAAAACTACCACATCCCGAAAAGGTTGTCAACATCTAATTTACGAACCCTGCCTTCCCTATCGGCCAAAACCGGAAAACCACCCTTCCGACGATATCCGAAGCTTCAACCATGCCGAAAACCCGAGAATCCAGAGAATTGCGCCTATTATCCCCCATTACTACGTAGTGACCCGCTTCGACTTCCACAGACCTACCCTCCAGCAAAAACTGACTTCCACCTACAGTACAACCGTTAGAACCCAGGTATTCCTCGTCCAGAGTAAACTGCTTACCATCACGGTAAATGTAAATTTTACACTCAAACACCTTAATGATGTCACCGGGTAACCCGATGACCCTTTTTATAAAATGCTTAGAATCTTCGGTAGGGGGTACGAGCACAACCACCTCTCCTCTTTCATAATCTCTAAAATTTTTGGATATTTTATCTACCAGTATCCTTTCGCCTGTTTCGAAATTCGGTTCCATACTCGCCCCCCAAACTACCTCAACAGAACCTATCGTTATGTATAATATAAGAACTACGACAAGCGAAGTTAAAAATGATTCTGTTATTTCATAAAAATGTCTCTTTATATTCATGCAGGTTTTATGGTATTTATATAATATATAAATATGCAAAACAATGCTCAGAAAGAAATTACATCACTTAAGGATTTTTTTCAAATCGCAAAAGAAAACTGGGTTACATTCTTTTTACTTCTCTTACTAGTCTTAATAGCTTACGGAAATATGGCCAGAGGTGGGTTCCTGAATATGGACGACGAAAAAGGTATTTTGTACAACCCGGATATCGGGAATGTAGGGAAAAACTTTAGTTCCGGAATGCTTTACAGCATGGAGTGGTCTTTGGTACATTCCGTTTTCGGATTAAAACCGGGGGCATTTCATATGTTTTCGGTGTTTACCCACTACATTAATGTGGTGATTCTGTTTCTCTTTGCCTATGCGGTCTTTGACAAACAAAAAGCTTTCATAGCCAGCCTTCTATTCGCAGTACACCCTGTGGCAAGCGAAGCCGTGGGGTGGCTATCGGCAATCCACTATCTGCATGTTGTTTTCTTTACCCTGATTACGATGATTTTTCACTATCTTTTCTGGAAATCAAGACAAAAAAAATACTACGTCGCAGAAATTGGCATCTTCATCCTAGCTTTGGTAGTACTTAGAAACGCGTGGGTACTCACGTTACCTTTCTCTATGCTTGTTTTTGACCAGCTTATACTAAGAAAAAAGATTAATCTTAAATCGGCTCTTTGGATACTTCCCTATTTCATTTTGGCGGGCCTTCACGCCTACATAAATTTATTCGGAGGTTTTACCGCCAGGGTTACAGATCTAAAACAAGACTACTATTACAACCCGTACACAGCTACCCCCTTGTTAAATAGGACACCCTACATAGTCTTCACTGTAGCAAAGCTATTGATATCACCCCTGCCGTTAACGGTCTACCACGAAGGAATATACATAAGTATTGTTTCTTATATGGCAATGATTGCGATCACACTCGCCGTAATAATAGGAATATTCAAACTATATAAGAAGGCTCCCCCAGTAGCAGGACTCGTCCTGATTATCCTCATCTCAACTCTGCCTTCATTCAGTCCGGTAGCAATTGCCTGGTTTATTGCTGAGAGATATTTGTACCTTTCGACAATGGCATTCTGTTTAATACTGGCTTTTTTCATCCCCTACTTAGAAAAATATACGGGAATAAAGAAATTCACCTTTTATACTGTTGCACTGTTGTTAGCTTTCTACACAATAAGAACGGCAATCAGAACCCAGGATTTATTAAGCACGAGTAACCTATGGCACGCAACTCAAAAAGTATCACCTTTCAGTTTTAGAGTTTACAACAATCTCGGAGATGTTTACGCGAAAGAGGGAAGATTTGATCTTGCCATAGCAAACTTCCAAAAATCAATTCAGCTGGACCCCACTTTCGCGGACGCCGTTCACAACCTAGGCTATGTATATTTACAAATGAAAGATTACGATAACGCCTGGAAGTATCTTGAACAATCTTACAAAATGAATCCCAGAATGTTTGGGGCAACTTACAAAATGGGAGTGATAGCTTATTATAAAGGTGATTATGACACAGCCAGAGCGATGTGGAATAAAACTCTCGAACTCAACCCCGGAGATGCAAATGCTATTTACGCGCTGGATATGCTGGAGAAAGCTGTTTCCGAAGTAGCGCAATAAAGAATCCGTCGAAATACTTATCCGGTAAAATCCTCGAAGCGCGTGAAATCCGCTCATCTAATTTATCTCCTTTGTGCAAAGTAAGACCCTGCACAAGCGTAAATTTTTTTATTCCGGTTTTTATCTCTACCATATCCAAGTCCGAAAATTTTTTAAGTGCCCAATTCACAACTGCTTCGTTTTCTTCGAAAGAATAGGTACACGTAGAATAAACCATAAGTCCGCCCGGCTTGAGCATGTTGTATCCGGAAGCAAGAATTTTCTTTTGTAGCATCGATATTTTTTTAGGAAGCTTAGGATTCCAAAATTTAAAAGAACCTTCATCCGAAAACCTAACATTACCTTCATTTGAACACGGAACATCGACTAAAACTTTATCGAACGTTCCACAAATCTGTGGGTATCTGGTACTCAAACCGACTGCGTTGGATTTGATAGTTATCACGTGGGAGTATCCCTGTGAAAGTAAATTCTTTTTCATTGAATAGAAACGGGTAGAATTATTTTCAACAGCGTATATATTTTCCGGCTCATCTGTAAGTGACGCTATATAAGAAGTTTTACTCCCGGGACTCGCGCACAAATCCAGTATCTTTTCTCCGGGTTTAGGATCCAGTACGTTCACACCCAGCATACTGCTCAGTCCCTGAACATAAACAACTCCGTTTTTAAAAAGGTTGGTTTGTGAAATTTTTAATCCGTGAAGTGAAGATAAATTTACGAAAGAACCCGCTAACGGGCCTTCGGTAATTTCAAACTCGGTCTCCCGCAACTTCTCCAACACTTTATCAACACCCGACTTCTTTGAATTTATCCTGAAAGTTTCGTACCTCGGACCGGAAATTGCATTCAAAACGTATTCTGCTTTATCGCCGAAAATCTCATTTAACTTATTAACGAACAACTCACGTTTCGTTAAGTTATTTTCCATGACAGTGCTTTAATTTACTAACGCAAGTTTTGCCCATGACAAAACTTATACTTCTTCCCGCTCCCGCATGGGCACGGATCATTTCTTCCGACTTTAACTTTACCTGACAATACCTGCTCTACTTTCAGAGTCCTCCCCATCTGATCTACCACCCTCGGACTGGAATTTCCCGATGCTTCTTCAGCCACACCGGTTTCCAGCTCGCCGTGCTGATAGCTTAATCCGGACAAAAGATTATTTTCCGCCGAAGACGCCCTTACTACGGTGCCTTTACTTGCCTTACTCAACCTCTCCCCCACAAAAGCGTAAATACGCCCCAGTAAAATCTCAAACCTTTCGTGTCCCTCTTTTTTATATTCCACCATCGGATCTCTTTGGGCGTAGCCTCTTAATCCTATGCCGTCACGCACCTGATCCATATCAACAAGGTGATCCATCCAAAAATTGTCTATAACCGGCAAACTCCAGTCGGATAAAATATCGAGCCAGGTATCTTCTCCAAATTCTTTTTCTTTTTCGGTCCAAAGTTCTTCTGTCAGAACGGACGAGGATGCAAGTTTCTGCATTAACCAATCTTTATGTTCGGTAGTACCTGATTCAAGTTCTAATATTCTTCTTCTCAAAGAATAAATAACTTCACGGTGTACATTTATAACGTCGTCCATTTCAACAACTTGTTTTCTGCGGTCGAAGTTAAATCCCTCTACTCTTTTTTGAGCATTCTCTATAGACCTGGTGACCAGTCCTGCTTCCAATGGAACTGTTTCGTCGATACCAAACCTGTCCATCATTCTGCTGACCTGCTCGCCGCCGAAAATTCTCATGAGGTCATCCTGAAGTGACACAAAGAATCTGGTTTCTCCCGGATCTCCCTGCCTACCCGAACGTCCTCTTAACTGATTATCGATTCTTCTCGAGTCGTGTCTTTCAGTTCCTATAACATACAAACCGCCTGCTTCTACAACTTCCCTTTGTTCATCCCCGACTGCAGGATCTCCTCCCAAAATAATATCGACTCCTCTTCCCGCCATGTTAGTTGAAATAGTCACCCCGCCTCTTCTTCCTGCCTGGGCAATTATCAATGCCTCCCGTTCGTGGTTCTTAGCATTTAATATTTCGTGCGGAACTTTTCGTCTCGACAAAAGTTCGTGAAGTTGTTCGCTTTTTTCAACAGAAGTTGTTCCCACCAAAACCGGCTGTCCTTTAGCATGTCTTTCTACTATATCATCAGCTACGGCTTTGAATTTTGCGCTCTCCGTTTTATAAACAACATCGTTCTGATCTTTTCTTGTATTTGGTTTGTTGGTAGGAATTACTACAACATCGAGTTTGTAAATTTTGTAAAATTCTTCGGCCTCGGTAGCAGCGGTACCTGTCATACCGGCGAGTTTCTTATACATTCTAAAATAGTTTTGATAAGAAATTTCCGCTAAGGTTTTTGATTCCTGCTGTATTTCCACTCCTTCTTTTGCTTCAATGGCCTGGTGAAGCCCGTGAGAAAACCTGTTGCTGGGTAATAATCTTCCGGTGAATTGATCGACAATAACAACCTTCCCGTCCTTAACAACATAATCCCGGTCTTTTTCATAAAGAGCGTGAGCGGTCAGAGCTTCCTCCATTAAATGGACCATTTCGAAATCCTGCTCATACAAATTGTTTACTCCCAGCAATCTTTCAACACGTCTAATACCGAGATCGGTTAATGTTACGTTTTTATATTTTTCTTCAACTTCGTAATCAGAATTTTTCGCCAAAGTTTTAACAATACGGTCGGCGTCGAAATATCTTGAAGATGGTTTGGCATCAGCCGCTGAAATTATTAAAGGCGTCCTTGCTACGTCTATTAATATGGAGTCGACCTCGTCAACAATGGCAAAGTTGTGAACACCGAACTCTCCGTTAGGATTTGTCTGCACCATGGAACCCAGCGAACGAACCATGTTGTCCCTAAGGTAATCGAAGCCGAACTCGTGATTTGTTCCGTAAACAATTCCGCATTTGTAAGCGTCCTGTCTGGAAACTTCCCGTAAATGCACTGCATAGATGTCGTCGAATTCAGTTCCTTCAAAACTTTTGTCGTAAACAAAAGCCCTCTCCTGCATGATTACCCCGACACCAATTCCGAGATAGTCATAAATGTCGCCCATCCAACCTGCGCCGTGCCTGGAGAGATAATCGTTGGGGGTAACCAAATGAGCTCCCCGCCCCGTCAAAGAATTTAAAAACAATGGTAAGGTCGCCGTAAGAGTTTTTCCTTCTCCTGTCTTTTGTTCGGAAATCTTGCCTTCGTGTAAAACCACACCCGCCATCAACTGAACGTCGAAATGGCGTTTTTCCAAAGTCCTGACCGATGCCTCGCGTACAAATGCAAAAGCTTCGGGAAGGATTTTTTCCATAACTTTTTTCTGAGCCTCGGCGTCTAAACCCGACAACTCTTTCTTCCATTCCTCTATTTTCAAAAGCATTTCTTCCCGGCTCATGTTTTTAACAGATGGTTCGAAGGAGTTTATTGCAGCTACAAAGGGTTCTATCTTTTTCAGCTGTTTTTCGTTTGAATCAACAAATAACTTAAACATATCGAAAATGATTATATCACCGCTAGGTTAAGCAGGTACTAATAGAGATATAAAAATATAAGTAATAACGAGAGCGCCAAACGGTAAACTACGAAAACTTTGAGCCCGTGGGAGTTCAAATATTTCATAAGACCTGAAACTGCAAGATACCCGGAAACAGCGCTTGAAAGAAATCCGGATATTAAAATTCCCATACCTGCGCCTGAGTAATCTCCTAAAGCATCGGGGAGTTGAAAGATACCCGCGGCGGCAATTATCGGTATAGACAGTAGAAATGAAACCTTTGCTGCCTGTAATCTGTTCAACCCCGACAAGAGACCTCCCGATATAGTTGCCCCCGATCTTGAAAATCCGGGAAATAAGGCGAGACATTGAAATAAACCTGAAGTTAAGATTTTCTTAAAACTCAGCGCAGGTGCGGGTAATGCTTTATCTACAAGCTTCGTTTTTTTCTCGGCTACGAGCATAAGAATTGAACCCAGTATTAAAAAAATGGCCACGCTTAACATACTTCTAAAAGTCGCTTCGAGAAAGTCACCGAGGAAATATCCTCCTAACCCTGCGGGTATGGTCGCGATAAGTAGCCACATGACCAACTTACTTTCAGGAGAAAATTGTGAAAAAAATCGGCCGTATTTCTTAAAATCCAAGAGCAGCGAGTTAAACATCCCACGGAGGTCTTTGTAAAAATAAACAAGAAGAGCTGTTAACGTACCTAAATGGAGCGTGGTATCAAAAGCCAAACCACCTTGTTCCCACCCCAGTAACTCGGGAAATATAATAAGATGCCCGGAAGATGACACGGGAATAAACTCGGTTAAACCCTGAACTATACCCAAAACAACTGATTGAAAAAAAGTCATTTATAAAGGTCAGACTTTTCCGTAGATTAATACGTTGTCTGAATTTGTGTAACCTGCAACTACTAAACAAGTAACGTTTTGCAAAAAATCACCAAGATATTCGATGAAGATATTTACATCGTCCTGATGGTGGTCAAGGTATATCCTGTTAAAAATTAAAAGACCGCCGGGTCTGACCATTTTCTTTACCGAAGTAATAAAATTCCCGGATTTTCCAAGATCCGGATACTTCTCGCCCTGAAAGATGTCGACAATACACACATTAAAAAACTCCGGCTTAAGGTCAAATTCCTCCGGTTCAATAACAACCCTCAGTGCGTCATCTATTATTACTCTATGGTTCGGGATTGAATCCAGATCGAAATAGTTTTTCGCGATATCCACCATAACAGGATCGATTTCGACGCTAACCATATTAGGAGCGTTGAATTTTTCGGAAATTAAGTGGGCCATTGTACCGCCGCCCAAGCCCAAAAGGAGTATATTTTTAAAATCCGGGGCGTTTTCTTCAAGGACTTCAATGACCTTTCCCCAAACAAGACGGTTAGCTGAGGGAGATGTATGTGATATCGATTGATCTATCTTGTCGACTTTGATTTTACGGGTCTTACCGACTTCCCAAACCTGCACCTTCCCGTTAAATTTCGACTCTGTTTCGTATATGATCTTCGGCAACTGAATCCCGTCAAAAATGTTCATATTGACCCATACTATCAAATAATTTTCTGTTTGGGCAGAATTTTGTCGAAATTTACATATTTTCTTAGAACTTCGGGAACAGTTATGCTGCCGTCCACGTTCTGGTAGTTTTCGATAACGGCAGCTAAAAGCCTTGGTGTGGCTGCAACGGTGTTGTTTAGGGTGTATACGTATTTCAGTTCGCCTGCTGAATCTCTATACTTTATGTTTAATCTCCTGGACTGGAAATCTCTAAAATAAGAGTCTGAGTGAGTCTCCCGGTAATTACTCTGGGATGGAAACCAAGTCTCCAAATCGTACTTTTTCACCTGCCCGGCACCCATGTCTCCGGTGCACATTAAAAGTACCCTATAGGGAAGGTTTAGTCCTTTTAGGACATTTTCGGCGTGATTTAACATTTTGTCATGCCATTCTCTGGTTAACTCTTCGTTAGCAGTTGTCAACACTACCTGCTCAACTTTGTTAAATTGGTGAAGTCTGAAAATTCCTTTCGTGTCTTTGCCATAAGCACCGACTTCTTTTCTAAAGCACGGACTCAACCCAAACAGCTTCACGGGAAGATCGGATTCGTTCAGGACTTCGCCGGCATAGTAAGAGGTGAGAGATACTTCAGCTGTTCCGATTAAAGCTTTGTCATCTTCCAACCTGTAGTGGTCATCTTCTCCCCACGGGAAATAGCCTGTTCCGGTGAAAAATTCCGGTTTTACTATCCACGGAACACTGAGCATTGTGTAACCCTCTCCGAGCATGAGGTCACATGCGTATCTCAGGATGGCCTGCTCAAGCTGGGCGCCCTCATTTTTTAGAAAGTATCCTCTGAATCCGCCGATTTTTGTTCCTCTCTCAAGATCCATAATGTCCAGGGACAGCCCAAGGTCTACGTGATCCTTAGGTTTAAACGAAGGCTCTTTAATACTTCCTTCTTCCCTAACGACCTTGTTTCCGCTCTCGTCCTGCCCCACGGGTACGTCATCGGCAGGAACGCTGGGTACCCAAAGCATCATTTGATCAAAAATCGACTTAATTTCGGTTAAGTCCTTTTCGAATTTAATAAGCTCCTCCTTAACCGCCGTAGCCTCTGTAATAAGCTTGGGCCTGTCTTCAGCAGCAACTTTTGAAATACCCTCGGAAAGCTTGTTTCTAAGGGCTCTGTGCAATTCCACCTTCTTCAGAAGGCTCAAATACAGGTCGTGGGTTTCTATTAACTTGTCTATAGAGATGGTTTTACTGAGCTGCTTGTCCTCAACGGCCTTTTTGACTAAATCTTTGTTGTTTTTAATAAAATTTATGTCCAGCATAGGAAATCCCTTTTTGATTGATTTTTACATATACAATGGTAATATAGATTTCGTCGCTGGAAAAGTCAATGAAACCTCAATATCTCAATATTGGGACCGACAAAAACACCCCGGGAAATCCCGGAGAGAGTTTGTTGACCTATGGTAACGCTTCTGTTACAATCAAGCGCGTTCGTTGAGTCAGAAAGCTAAATGAGCACAAAAGAAGTAATAACAAAAGATGGAAAAATAACAGAAACCCACATGGGAGGGATGTTTAAGATAGAACTTGAAGATGAAACCAAGGCTTTGGCTGTCGTTTCGGGTAAAATGAGGAAGGCCCACATTAGGGTTTTACCGGGAGATAAAGTTAGAATCGAGTTCTCCCCACACGATCTGACAAGAGGCAGAATCATTTATAGGCTGAAATAACTCAATAAAGAAAGAATTTTTGAAACATGAAAGTAAGATCATCTGTAAAGCCAATCTGTAAAGATTGCAAAATTATTATAAGAAGCGGGGTAGTTAGGGTTATTTGTAAAAGAAACCCTAAACATAAGCAGAGACAAGGTTAATTATGCCAAGAATTAAAGGTGTAGACATACCGGGAGAAAAAAGAATAGAAGCATCCTTGAGATATATCTACGGTATCGGACCGACAATATCTAAGAAAGTACTCGAAAAATCAGGCATTAACCCCGACACCAGAGCCAAAAACCTTACCGACGAAGACGTAGCAAAGATAAACGCAGCTATAGCCGCCATGGAACTTCATGTCGAGGGAGAACTAAAAAGGCTGGTTAATCAAAACATCAGACGTCTGCAGGAAGTAAAATCCTACAGGGGACTTAGACATCTGGCAGGACTTCCCGTAAGGGGACAACGCACAAGAACTAATTCCCGAACGAGAAAAGGTAAGAGAAAGACCGTAGGCGGACAGAAAAAGAAATTAGCGAAGAAATAGGATGCATTTCGGGGATTACCCCAAAAAGTAGGATGCATTTCGGGGATTACCCCAAAAAGTAATATGGCTCAAACAACAAAGAAAACAAAAAAGAAAGAAAAAATAATAACTCCGAGCGGGAGAGTCTATATCACCGCGGGTATGAATAACACCATTATTACGGTAACCGATTCTGAAGGTAACACACTATTTACAGCCAGCTCAGGAAGCGCGGGGTTTAAAGGATCAAGAAAATCAACTCCTTACGCTTCAACAAAAGCAGCTGAAATTGCAGGTTCCGCAGCTTCAAAAGCAGGCGTCAGAGACGTCTCAGTCTATTTAAAAGGAGCAGGACTGGGCAGAATTTCTTCCATCAAGGCTCTGAAAACAGCAGGTCTTAATGTCGTGTCAATTTCCGATCTTACCCCCATCCCTCATAACGGATGCAGACCGGAGAAAAAGAGAAGGGTCTAATAATATGGCAAGGTATACCGAAGCAAAATGCAGATTATGCAGAAGAGAAGGCGTAAAACTGTACTTAAAAGGTTCAAGGTGCGAATCAGATAAGTGTGCTATATCAAAAAAAGCGCAAGCTCCCGGACAACACGGAACAAGAAGAAAGTCAGTTTCAGAATACGGAAAACAGTTAAGAGAAAAACAAAAAGCAAAAAGAATCTACGGAATTTTAGAAAAACAATTCAAGAACTACGTTAACAAAGCCTTGAACTCAAAAGGTGTCTCAGGTGATATCTTAATGCAGCTGTTGGAATCAAGACTGGATAATATGGTCTACAGAAGCGGCTTTGCAGCTTCCAGAGCACAGGCCAGACAATTTATAAGAAGAGGTTTATTTAACGTCAACGGTAAGGAAGTAAACATTCCTTCAATGGCACTTAAAATCGATGACGTGGTAAAACCGGTAAGCTTTGAAAAAATACAATTAAGAGAGGGCATTGTACTTCCTGAATGGCTTGAGGCGAATATTAAAGAAAGGTATGTAAAATATTCGAGACTTCCTATGCCGGAAGACACTCAGGAAAAAGTAGATGTGCAGGCAATTATAGAATTTTATTCCAGGTAAATTTTTAAAGGAGGAATTGATGATAGTCACTAAAGAAAATTTAAAAATAAATCCGATAAAGGAAAGCAACGAGATAAGCACTTATTCCGTTGAACCTCTCCCTACAGGGTTCGGACACACGCTCGGGAATGCCTTAAGACGCGTGCTGTTAACAGAAATTGAAGGCGCCGCAGTAACACAAGTAAAGATTTCGGGTGCTTCGCACCAATTTACTACCATCCCCGGTGTAAAAGAGGACGTAGTTCAGCTTACTTTGAACATAAAAAAGCTGAGATTCAAGATACACACGGACAATCCTGTTGTAGCTACTATCAGAAAAAAGGGTGCAGGAGTAATAACAGCTAAGGATTTAGAGTTACCCTCAGATCTGGAAGTAATGAATAAAGACCTTCACATCGCTACTCTCGCCGATTCAAAAAGCGAGCTTAATGTCGAACTTATTGTTGAACCGGGCGTCGGATACTCACCCATGGAGGAAAGACAGACCTCAAAGGTCGGAGTAATTGTGCTGGATGCACTTTTCTCTCCCGTATTAAACGTAACTTACGAAGTTGAACCTACCAGGTTCGGCGACAAAACAGATTTGGATAAACTTCTGATAACTGTTGAAACAGACGGAAGCGTACTTCCAAAACAAGCACTTGTTAAAGCTTCCGCTATTCTTAAAGGCTACTATGAATCCTTTGAGAAGTGGGAACTTGAAACAGATAAGAGTGTTGAACCCGAGGAAGAAGATGCAGCAGTAGTCGATATAGAAGATGTTGCCGTAGACGAACTTCCTCTTCAGACAAGAACTATCAATGCCCTTAAGAAACACGGCATCGATACTCTTAAACAACTCGCAAAGAAATCAGATGACGAAATCGCCGACATTAAAAATCTCGGAGAAAAGTCACTTGAAGAAATAAAAAAACTTCTAAAGAAGGAAGGTCTTAGATAATCAGGAGATTATAAGATATGAGACACAGAGTAGAAAAGAAAAAAATGGGAAGACCCGAAGGACACAGAGGATCACTCGAGAAGAATCTTGCTGTCAGTCTCATAATGCACGAGAAGATTGAAACAACCTTGGAAAAAGCCAAGTTCGTGAAGCCTTTCGTAGAAAGACTTATTACGAAGGCAAAAAAAGGCTTTGCTTCGTCCGACAAAATAGTGGTATTCAACACTGTAAAAGACCTGAGAAAGAATCTTACAAACGAAGAAGCAATCAAAAAACTGATGGATAACATCGCAGGACGCTTTGAGAATAGACCCGGCGGTTACACAAGGATAATAAAGACAGGAAACAGAGACGGAGACAACGCTAATACTGCCAGGATTGAACTATTACCTGCGGAAAGAAAAGAAGAAGCTCCTAAAGAATCAAAGAAAGCCGAAAAGAAGGTTGAAGCAAAAAAGACAGAAAAGAAGGTAAAGAAAAATGATAAATAAAACAACAGCAGCTAAAAAAGAACAGAACAGAAAGTGGTATTTTTACGATGCCTCAAATAAGGTATTGGGAATGCTTGCTGCAGATATTGCGAAAATTCTTATCGGTAAAAATAATCCTGAATACTCCCCTAATCAGAATACAGGCGGAGTGGTTGTAGTTACCAATGCAGAAAAGATTGCACTAACAGGTAACAAGATGAAAAAGAAAGTCTACATTCACCACACCGGTTTCCCAAAAGGACTCAGGGAAGTGAAGATTGAAAAGATACTGGAAAACGATCCGGCACAAATATTAGTCCGAGCCGTAACAGGAATGCTTCCTAAAAATAAACTACGAAGTGAAAGATTAACAAATTTGCATGTATATGCAGGCCCCGAGCACCCTCATAAAGCTCAGGAAACAGCGAAGTAAATATGGTAAAAGAAAAAGTACAAGAAAGAGCAAAAATAGAACCTAATTTCTTCTCAGGCACCGGAAGAAGAAAAACAGCAGTAGCAAGAGTATTTATGTGGGACGACAAAGGCGAAATTACGGTCAACGGAATGGATATTAATGAGTACTTCCCGTCAGAAAAAGAACAGATAGCCTGGACAAGACCTTTCCATATTCTCGGAATTTCACACCCAAAAGCAAAATTCAAAGCAAGCATTAAAGTAGCAGGCTCGGGTAAATCAGCTCAGCTGGGAGCCGTAGCACATGGTATTTCCGTAGCTCTTTCACGCATGAACGAAGAATACTCCGTAATGCTGCATAAACAGGGACTTATGACCAGGGATTCAAGAATGGTCGAAAGAAAGAAACCCAACTTACACAAAGCCAGAAAAGCTTCGCAGTATTCAAAGCGTTAATTTTCAGCTAAAACTTTTTCAAGGTTTTCGACAAAATTCTTAACTGAGATTATTTGATCTCTTAGCTTACACTTCTCAACCTTGTTCATATATAAAATGGGAACAGAGAAAATTTCCGATATCTCAGTAATAATTTTTTCCGGCGGGACTGCACGTCCGGTCTCATAAGCGGAAACCGTCTTTCCTGAAACACCTATCTTTTTTCCAAACCTGTATTGGGATAATTTAAAAGAGTTTCTTATATCTCTGATCTTTCCGCCGATTTCTGACATATATAGTCTGGGTAGAATTTAACATATTGTAATGAACATTGCAATAACCTAGATTATGTATTATGAATATTCTGGAACTTCCCGAAGAAGACAGACCCCGTGAAAAACTTTTAAATTTAGGAGCAAACACAATGTCTGACGCCGAGCTTATTGCCTTAATACTCTCCAGCGGCGGAAAAGGACAATCTGCTCTTGAACTCTCCCAAAGTCTTATAAAGGAAGCGGGAACGCTTGCCGAACTCTTAAATTTTCCTATTCAAAAATTAGTGAGTCACAAAAACCTTGGAGAGGCCAAGGCAGTAAAAATATCCGCCGTTAGGGAACTGGCGACACGTTATAACAATAAAAATAAAAGCATTGTCAGGATTTCGGCGCCGGGAGATGCGTACGAATACATTAAATCCAGCCTATCGGGAAAAGAAACCGAGCACCTCTATTTAATTGCTCTTAACGCAAGAAACACAATCATCAATAAAAGCCTGATTTCAGTAGGAACCGTAAACGAAACACTAATTCACCCGCGCGAAATTATAAAGGTCGCAGTAATGAATAACGCCGTCTCAATAATATTAGTTCACAACCACCCGTCAGGAGAACCCTATCCAAGCACAGAAGATATAAAAGTAACTCACAGACTGGAAAACGCATGCAAACTAGTCGGAATAGGTTTTACCGACCACATCATTGTGTGTGACAGTTCTTACTCCAGCATGAGGGCACAAAATTTATTGGGAGGGGGTGAAAATAATTGAAAAATAATAACAAACTAGGATTGTACTTAGCAGGACTGGCAGTAGTGTTAAGTATGGTTGCAGGAGTGACGTTCGCAGCTTTCACGGATAAAGCGAAGGTGTTGGGCTCTAACTTCTCTATCGGAAGTGCGGACATTAGATTTTTGAACGATCTTCCTCTTGGCACCGACCCCACAAACCTTGTTGATGAGCTTCCCGGGCCGACGTTCGGCAATATCGGACAAACATGGTCAGCCGACTACCCTATTAAAGTAATCAACAACGGAACCTCCGGCGTCAACCTGGCGTCCCACGCTTACTACGAAACCGCAAACGATCCGGCTGACTTAAGATCTGATATTAACGTGGAAATATTTGAGTGGAACGACGCTAACGGCAACGGAGTTCTGGACACAGGGGAGGTAGGAATGAGTATGGGCAAGAAAACAATAGTTAAGTGGAAAACCGAGGGGATGGGATTGGGACAATTTAATCCCGGGCAGTTAAAAGCTCTGGTGCTTAGGTTCTCCACGGAAAACCTAAGCAGTACAAAACAGGGTAAAACTGCTCTGTTTGATTTTGAGTTCGAATCCGCGCAACTGTAAAAGTACGCGGCTTAGGATAAATTGTGGACAGGTACTACCCGATTATTTTAATAGTCTTACTTTCGATAGCGGCAAAGCTGTGCGGTGTTTCATTGTTTTACGTTTTAACCGAATCTATGAAACCTGCAGCCGGGAAGGGAGACGCAGTCATAACAGTGCCTGTCCGCAAAGTAAAAATAGGAGATATTATCTCTTTCGAGCAAACTCAAAGCGTAATAACGCACCGCGTGATAAGCATACATAACGAAACAGGCGGTACGTATTTCATAACAAAGGGAGATAATAATACATACGATGACCCCTTTCCTGTTTCCGGAAAGGAGATTTTGGGAAAAGTCATTTTTGTAATTCCTTCCGGAAAGATAATTAATATCCACTACGTACCCGTACTTTACTGGCTTTTGGGTTTTACGTTCGGCATTCTCATATACACACTCCGTGTACAAAAAGCCCCTCAACTCTGATATTCTTATGTTATGAAGTCTCTGCCCAGACTGCCTCACGAATTTTTAATATGGTGGCTTTTAAAAGCTCCCCGAAGAATACTTAAAATATCTTCGCGTCTTATAGCGCTGACCAACAATCAGATCTCCTTTACTACGAACTTCAGATTATTATTTGTGCCGCTTTTCGGCGACTACACGTTGGTTGGAAGATTTATAGGTTTTACTATTAGAATTGTCTGGATAGTATTCGGCTTTGTTTTTTTCCTACTGCTATTGCCGGTGTGCGCCCTTTTTCCCGTCGCGTGGTATTTAACCCCAGCTTTCGTTTTTAAGTACGGCGGTCCTCAGTATGCCCTAGCTTACGTTGTGGCACTGTACCTTCTCTACCTACTAAGAAACCGCGATACTCCCAGAATCAGAGTTCGGGAAAATACAAAAGAAAACTTTCAGGCGTCCTCCAGAAAAAACGTGCTGGTAGCTTTAGAAAAACTGGACTCGGAGCAAAGTTCGGGAATGAAATGGCTATTTGATCTCGATTCCTCGGAAATAATATTCAAACGCTCGGAAATAAATAAGGATCTTCTCTTTGAAAAACTTAGATCCGCCCCTTCCATACAAATATCTGCTCTCGGTCAAGCTGCTTTCGCGGACGCGCTTAGATTTAAATCTAAATACATAGAAACCGATTATCTTTTGCTTGCACTTCTAAATAACGTTCCGAAAATCGACATTATCTTGTCCTCACTTAATACTTCTATTAAAAATGTAGCGGGAAGCATTGAATGGGAAAGTGATAAAAGAAATGAGAAAGATAAAATCTTTATTTGGCAGGACGACTACGAGCTTTTATTTACAGGGGGTTTCGGAAAGGGAATGCTCGGAAGGGTTACACCGACACTGGACGCCGTTTCCCGTGACTACACAAGAGAAATAGCGCTGGGAAGATATAAGAGAATCCTGGGCCGTGAAACCGATATAAAAAACATTGCTCAAATTCTTAGCGGGTCAAAAGAAAACGTGCTCATTGTAGGTGAACCCGGAAGCGGAAAAACTACGCTTGTGAAGGGAATCGCACAGAGAATTATGGAAAGCAACGAATACAAAGCCGTCAGTAATCACAGACTGGTTAGCCTTGATATCGGAGGTCTCATTTCCGGAACTACTTCTCCCGGCAAAATAGCTGAAAACCTTAATAACATCATGGGTGAAGTAAAAAGCTCTGGTGACATCATTCTATTTATCGACGAGATACACAACCTTGTGGCCGGTGCGGGAGATGCCGACGCGGAAACTTCCAAGATTTATACGATGCTGGAACCCCATCTTGCGAATGACAAAATAAAATTTATTGGGGCAACAACCGTCTCCAACTATCGAAAATACATAGAACCTAACGGAGCTTTCGCCCGTTTATTCCATTTAGTACAAATCGACGAGCTTCCTAAAGATGTTACCGTAAAAATACTTGAAGCCAAGGCCGACAAACTTGAAAGTAAAGAAAATATATTTGTAACGTATCCTGCACTGGTAAAAACCGTAGATTTGTCAGAAAAACTTATGCACGAACGTGTTCTTCCCGACAAAGCCGTCGATATTCTAAACAGAACTTCTACAAGGGTGTTGGGCGGTTCAAGGTTACTCTCATCTTCCGAAGTTGCTACCGAGATAGCGGAGATTACAAAAATTCCCGTCGAGACCGTAACTCAGGATGAAGCCCAGAAACTCCTCTCTATTGAAGACACTATGAAAAAGATGGTAATCGGACAGGATGAGGCGGTACGGCAAATATCTACAGCCCTCAGACGTGCCCGCGCAGGCATAAGAGATGAGAATAAACCTATTGCCAGCTTTTTGTTCGTAGGAACAACGGGTATAGGAAAAACTCAAACGGCAAAAGCGTTGGCTAAACATTATTTCGGTCACGATACTAACATGATTAGACTTGATATGAGCGAGTATCAACAAATCGACAGCATGAACAGACTATTGGGAGATACTGCCGGAAATAAAGGGTTACTCACTGAGATGGTACGCACAAAACCTTTTGCACTTATATTATTGGACGAAGTTGAAAAAGCTCATCCCAATATTCTTCTTACATTTTTACAGGTTCTCGATGAAGGAAAGCTTACGGATAACTCCGGAATGGAAATTGATTTTACGAACACAATAATAATCGCGACGAGTAACGTCGGAACAAAATCAATTCAACAGGTATTTTCCGAACACGGAACTTTAGAAAAAATGCGGGAACGGGCACTGGCAGATGTGCGGGAAAAGTTTGCTCCCGAATTTTTAAACAGGTTTTCGGGAATAATAGTTTTCAATCCTCTCACAGAACAAAACGTCAGAGAAATAACCCTTCTTATGCTGGATAAAGTAAGGGAACTCTCAGAGGAAAAGGGTATAAACGTGAGATTTAAACAGGATTTGATCGACGTTCTTTCAAAAAAAGGGTATTCTCCCGAATGGGGAGCAAGACCTCTGGCACGGGTTATTGAAGACACGGTAGAAACGTATATAGCAACTAAAATGCTCAAAAAGGAAATAAACGCCGGAGACCAGGTATTGCTCGGTACTGAAGCAATGGATTGAACAACGCCGGTGGTATAATCTCATAGTTATGCAGGAAATACTTCGTGAAAGACTTGAACAACTTAAAAAAGGCCTATTTATCGAAGAAAAAAGAGCCAAAATCAAAACCCTCGAAGAAAGGGTAGCTGAAGAAGATACCTGGAAAAACTGGGAGGAAGGCAACGCAATTACACGGGATCTCTCCTCATTAAAAAAAGACATCGAAGACTACGAGATGCTCGAACTTATGGCCGAGGAAGGTGACAACGAAAACTTTGAACGCGAACTTCACCGTCTGGAACTTAACACTTTCTTTAAAGAAAAACACGACCAAAACGATGCAATCATTACCGTACATTCAGGACAGGGCGGAACCGAAGCAATGGATTGGGCAGCTACACTATTTAGAATGTACAAACGTTACGCAGAAAAAAACAAATGGGAATGGCACGAAGTTCATGCTGTTCAGGGAGACGAAGCGGGTATCAAAACAGGCACCGTCGAAATAGCAGGCAGATACGCATACGGATTTCTTAAAAATGAGTCCGGGGTCCACAGACTGGTCAGACAATCCCCTTTTAACGCCGATAATTTGAGACAGACCTCGTTCGCCCTCGTAGAAGTAATTCCTTTAATAAACGAAGATGTGGAAGATATTGAATTAAAAGACGAAGACGTTGAGTGGGATTTTTTCAGGTCAGGCGGTAGCGGTGGGCAGAACGTAAATAAAGTATCCACCGCAGTACGGTTAAAACACAAACCTTCCGGAATAATCGTTGAATGCCAGGAAGAAAGATTTCAAGGAAAGAATAGAGAGAAAGCTATAAAAATTCTTAAGTCAAAACTTTACAAACTGGAATTGGAAAAAATAGAAGCAGAAAAAAAGAAAGCGAAGGGTGATTACAAAATGCCCGGGTGGGGAAACCAAATCCGCAACTATGTTTTACATCCCTACAAACTTGTGAAAGATCTTAGAACTGATATAGAATCAACTAATCCGGAATATGTGCTCGACGGAGGACTTGAAGAATTTATTGACGCAGAAATCAGGCTCTAACTACAAACTCCAACCTGAAATTTTTATTCCTGCGATCACCGCTATCGCAAACAATAGAAACGCAAAGTTTTTTATCATGTCTTTTTTAATCTCGGCTGTAGGAAGTTCGTGGTACCCGACTTTCGCAGTATTTTTTTCTGCGGTCTCCACGGATACTTTTGACGGTACAATTCCCTGACGGGCAGATTGTGCACGTGCTATCTCTGCCAAACGTCTCTCTTGTCTTCTTAATTTTGATGCTTTTTTATTTCCCATAATGGACTATTCTACCAGATTTTTAAGATACCAGATCATCCATTTCGTCCGAGTACGAAGACATCCCACCGGTCAATAATTCTCTTGCTCTGCTGCCGCCTGCCGCAGGTCCTACAATTCCTTTACTTTCCATATCATCTATAATCCTTGCTGCGCGTGAAAACCCTATTGATAATTTTCTTTGTAAAAGAGATGCAGAAGCTTTACCCATAGAACTTACAATATCTACCGCCTCGTCGAACAACGGATCTACGTCATCCCCCCAGGAACTGGAACCGGTCTTACCGTCTTTTTCCATTGCCGCGCTAAGTACTTCTTCCAAATAATCGGGCTCAACTCCCTGAGTTCTCAGGTAGTTAACGAGCCTCTCTATTTCTTTCGCGTCGATATAGGCACCCTGCAAACGGATAGGCTTTTGGGCGTCGGGAGGTACGAAAAGCATATCTCCTCTAGTCAAAAGCTTCTCTGCCCCCGGCTGATCGATAATAACTCTCGAATCCACCTGACTTGAAACGCTGAAAGCTACACGCGTAGGAATGTTTGCCTTTATTATTCCGGTGATAATGTTTATAGAAGGTCGCTGAACAGCTAATATAAGGTGGATACCAGTGGATCTGGCCATTTGCGCGAGTCTCACAACCGCTTTTTCTACCGAATTTGTATCCTGCATCATAACTTCAGCAAACTCGTCTACTACGATTACAATGTAAGGCAGCGCCTGGAATCCTGAACTTTCGTTGTAAGAATCAAGATTACGCACCCTCGCCTGTTCAAACAATTTCAAACGTCTCTCCATTTCCTGAACTGCCCACTTAAATACTGCAGGAGTCTTTTCCATATCAACAACTACAGGAGTTATTAAGTGAGGAATATCCTGATAGTGAATTAATTCGTTTCTCTTGGGGTCGACTAAAATTAACTTCACTTCCTGCGGAGAAGCGCGGAATAGAATTGAAAAAAGAATATTGTGAATGAAGATAGATTTTCCTGAATTTGTAGCACCGGCAATTAGCATATGGGGCATCTTTGCGATATCGTAAACATAAGTTTTTCCTGCGACATCCTTACCCAATCCGATAGCAAGTTTCGTCTTCATATTTTTCATAGCATCGGAGGTTATTATTGATTTAAAATTGACCACGGATCTTACGGTATTAGGAACTTCTATTCCTATCTCGGACGTTCCCGGAATAGGAGCTTCGATTCTCACCAAACCGTTAGGAGAAGCAAGCGCCAGAGCGAGGTTTTCATGCAACGAAGCTATCTTAGACACTCTTATTCCCGATTTGGTTTTCAACGCATATCTTGTAACGGACGGACCGACTTTTGTATTTGCTACCTCAACGTCTATTCCGAAAGATTTTAATGTTTCTACTATCTTTTTTTCGTTAACCTTAGTTTCAGAAGTATCCCTGGTTTCAGCAACCGGTTCTATTAGTAAATCTAACGGAGGTTCCTTCCATATTTTATTTGAAGGAGTTGTTAAAAATCCCCCCGGAGATATGGTAGCAATTGTCGACGTAGCACCCTCGGGAATGATCACGGGAACTTTTATAGGTTCGTAGTGAGAAGGTATTACCTCAAACTCCGGCGTTTCCTCAGCTTCCTCCATCTCTGACAACACAAGCGCGGGAGCGACTTCAACATTCTCTCCGTTTATATTAAATTCATCCTCTCCAACTTCTTCAAAATCCCCGGCTTCTTCTTTTTTAAACGGCCACATACCGCCGAACGGCAATTTGAACGAACCTTTCTTCTCTGAAACAAAACCCAGCACCTGGTCCAAAGAAACATCAAATATTAAAATGGCCGATATCAAAACTGCCAAAATAAGAAGAACCGCAGCTCCGTATATACTCACACCACTTGCCAAAAAAGAACTGATTTTGTATCCGACCATTCCTCCGCCTAATCCGCTTTCAGCAGCCTCTAAAGCATCATTTTTTTTAATAAAAACGTGGAAAAGGCCGGACAAACTCAAAAGAGCTAAAACCAGTCCGGTAACTATTCTTGGCTCTTTTAGCTTTACTTTCAACCTTTGAATAAATAAGGATCCGGAGATTACGAGCAAAAAAGGAAGGATTATCGACGGTTTCCCGAATAAACCTGTCATAAAACCCACTATTTTTGCGTTTATCGAGTAGGAAGGGGCAAAAAAGGCTATGATACCGAGCAATCCCGCGGTTACGAGCACCAGTGCCAATACCGACCTTATAGTCTCGGGTTTTACACTGAAGCCAAGCTTAAATTTCCTTTTTCTACCTCTCTTTGGCATTGGGTCAATTATATCATTACGACAACCAAAGTTACGCAACCAAATAATGCATAAGAAGGTGATTTACGTCACTTTAATCTATGCTAAACACTCAGTGCGTGGACAATAACTAACGGAGAACTTCTTGTTTCCTTAAAGAGAAAGTCCTGAATTTCACTTTCAAGCCTCTTTTTCTTTGCAGGCCACTCTAAGGGTTTCTCAGCTAGTTTCTCAATTGTCTTGGTTACAAACTTTCTCGATTTATCCATAAGTTCCTGAGATGCTTTTACGTAAATAAACCCGCGTGTTACTACTTCCACATTGTCTTTTAAGAGATTCCCATCTTTGGATGGGATTACCACCACGAAAACTCCGTCGGAAGATAACTGATCCCTGTCTTTTATAACAACAGGATTGATGGTGCTACCCGATCCCGCAGTGTCTATGTAAACCGGAACGGTTGCGAGTCGTCCTGACTTTCTGGCTCTGCCTGAGGAAAACTCTACGGTATCTCCTTCAAGACACTCGAACACGCGGTCCTTTGAAACTCCTAATTCTCCCAGCATGTTTGTGTAAGCGCGCATTCTGGTAATTGTTCCGCCGATTGGGATAAAGAATTTTGGTTTTACGACAGATGCAATTGTCATCAAGTCGCCTTTTGTTCCGTGACCGGATACGTGGAGGTTATCCTGAATTCTACTGTAAACTACTTCCGCGCCGAACAATGTAAACGCCGACATTACTCTTTCCACAGCCACATCAACTCCCGGAGGATTCGGGTCGGCTGAAAAGATTACAATCGGATCTTTTTCCAAAACTATTTCTTTGTGTTCTCCCCTGCTTAATCTTCCGAGTGATGAACCGGGCTGTCCATAACAACCGGCGATAATGTAAACAACATCGCCCTGAGGAAGTCTTCCCGCTTCTTTTTCTTCAACAAAAAGATCGTCGTGGAATTTGATTACTCCCAGCCCCCTGGCAACTTTTACACTTTGCTCGATAGAACGTCCGCTTAATACAACTTTTCTTCCGTGCTTTAGTGCCGCCGTCATTATCTGACTCATCCTCGAGATATTTGAGGAAATGGTTGTGATAAACATCTGTCTTTCCGGGTTACTTTCAAAAAGATCGGTGAATGTGTTTGACAAAGAACTTTCACTTTTTGAGTATCCTTCTGTTAAAACGTTTAGACAGTCCGATAATAAACACAAAACTCCCTGCTGTCCGTATTTACCGATAGTGTTCAAATCTATAGGCTTATCCAAAACCGGCGTCCAGTCTATCTTGTAGTCAGCCATGTGCAAAACAACACCTTCCGGGGTGTCGATTGCCAAGCCCATTGTAGAAGGCACTGAGTGATTAACACCGAATGCCGTAACTTTAAACGCGCCTGCCGTTACAGTTCCCGTACCGGGCTCCAATAAAGTGAAACGGGTTCTTTCCGCCAGATGCTTAAATCCTTTGTCATTAAGCCTTTCTTTCAGGAAACCCTGTACCAGCTTACTGGTAAATATAGGTACATCGAGTTGATTCAGCAAAAACGGTACTGCCCCGAAATGGTCTTCATGACCATGCGTGACAAATAATCCCCGTATTTTGTGAGAATTTTCCAGTATGTAAGTAAAATCCGGTATAACTACGTCAACCCCATAAAGGTCGCTGTCGGGAAACCCGACTCCGCAGTCCACCAAAATTATATCGTCGCCATACTCATAAACCGTTAGGTTTTTCGTGACCGACTCAGTTCCGCTTAAAGTTATTATTTTAAGCCTGTTCTTTGCCGCTCCCTTTTCTTCTTGTGAAATTGAATTTACGTATTGTTGATCCATATGATAAGTTTACAAACCCAGAACAAGTTGTCCATCATCTATTTGTTGGTCCGTTTGCACAGGTATGTTTTTATCTCCTTTTTTAATTAAATCTAATATTTGCGGAATCCTCTTAAAATCTTCTACAAATCCGCGCATCATCTCAGGATTCCTTAGAGCTGCTGCGGGATGGTAAACCGGATAAACATTAAAGTTTTTAGTACGCAATAATGTACCTCTGTCGTGGGTTATTCTTCCTTCCGGATAAAAGTAATTCATTGCAAATCTTCCGAGCGTCACAACCAGCACCGGTGAAATTATCCTCAATTGGTAAGCCAGGAATTTTTCACACGCGGTTATTTCATCGGGTAGTGGATCGCGGTTTTCGGGAGGACGGTGTTTTACTATATTTCCGATCCACACATCTTTCCTCGACAGTCCTATATCGGACAGTGATTGCTCCAATAGCTTTCCTGCCCTTCCTACAAACGGTCTGCCTGTCTCATCTTCGGTACGCCCCGGGGCTTCTCCGATAAAAACTATTTCACTACTTGTATTTCCTTCTCCGGGTACGGCGTTCAGCGCACCGGAATGAAGGCGGCATTTTTTACAGACTTTTACAGCCAAATTGACATTTTCCATCATTTCTTCTTTGTTCATATTATTTGGGGAGATAGTATTTTAAATTGTCTGCGTTTATAAAAACCTTTTCCGCTTTGCCCTCAACAATTTCCTTAGCAACTTTCCTGCACATAGATTCCAACGTTCTGGTAAGACTTCTGATTCCGGAATCGTAACCGAACGGTCTTATTATTCCCGGCCAAAGATTGGGGTCTATAACTATTTCTTCCGGTTTCAATCCGGAATTCTCGATAACCTTTGGAAATACATAATCTCTTGCTATAATCATTTTTTCGGTATCAGAATATGAAGGCATTTTAATAATTTCCATTCTGTCCAACAGAGCTGTTGAAAGAGGACCGAGATTGTTTGCCGAACAAATGAACATTACATCCGACAAATCTACGGGGAAATCGATGTAGTGATCCCTGAACGCTACGTTTTGCGCAGGATCCAAAATCTCGAGCAAAACTGCCATTATGTCGGACTGTAATCCTTTTTCACCGCTGGCTTTCTCTATTTCGTCAAGTAAAATAACGGGGTTTTTAACTCCCGAACTAATCAAAGCTTTTATCACCAATCCGGGCTCTGACTCAGGAAATGCCTTACTCCTACCTCTTATCTCAAGGGTGGAGCCGATGCCTCCCATAGCGATTCTTACAAACTTCCTTTGCATAGCCTCGGCTATAGAAATAGCAAGTGTGGTCTTACCTACACCTTGCAGACCGACCATTAATAGAATAGGTGCCCTTCCCAATGCGTCTTTTTGGCGTTGTTTCAAAAGAATAAGCGAAGACATATATTCCAGGATTCTTTCCTTTACATACTCCAGACCGTAGTGATGCTGATCCAAAACCTGCTTTGTAACAGCAAGGTTAAGTCTGTCCTCAGTCTTAGCTGCCCATGGAATAGAGGTCACAATGCCAATATACCTCGCTAAAGTGTCGTATTCGGTCGCGTAGTGCCCCAGATTGGCCATTCTATCCAATCTTTGAATCATTTGGCGCAAACGGTCGGCAAGATCCTCAGGAATACCCTTTGTTTCGTCTACCTTTGCGGTTAACGTTTTTAACTCTTCAAATAAAAAGTCTTTTTTTCCTTCTTTTTCACTCATATTGTACAAATCCGTAGTAACTTCCGGATTTCATGTAACTAAGCACCAGTGCTTTAAAAGACTCCGGCATGGCACCCGTATCAAATTTATTAACATATCCTACACCAATGTCGGTAAAGACAAAAATCTTAGATCTTACGGTTTCCGGGATTTTATTCCTTATGTTCACGAAGTACGAATTTAAATCTAAACCTTTCTTCAAACCTTTTGCAACCTGCATGATCTCATCACCCATCTTAGTGCTGCTTGTAACAATCACAAGATTATCCGAAATTATTTCAGAAAATTCTCCCGATATGTATTTCTTATATGAACCGGGTTGAACTTTGCTTTGCGGGAAAAATAAAATACTAATTCCGTTTGTACTATCAGGCTCCTCTGCAGGATTAACTACAATTACAAATGGGGAGAGGTTTGCGGTTTTTAGAAAATCCTGATCAAAAGAATTTTCAACTCCGAAAAATTTTAAAGCGTCGGTAAAATCCGAAGGAGAGTAGAACACTACGGCAAAATTTGTGTCAAAAGGAAGAAAACTTTCAACTTCTATGCCTTTGTCACCGCTTGTTACTTCTTTTTCCGCCACAGTAGTTACAACGGGCGCGTTATTCTGTGAACTTACTGCTTTGGGAAATACTGTTTCTACCATAGTTTTACCGTTGGCAACTGCCTTATTTGTAAGATAAGTGGATATGATTATCGAAGCTACCAACAATAAGAATACCCCGGCGCCCGCGAGTAATCCCCAAACGGAAAAGCTCGGACCGGCGGTTTGTTTCCTTTTTTCTCCACCAGAGAGTTGGTAGTAGCGTTTGTCCGTCATACCTGCGGAATTACCAACTACGGCACCGCAGGAGGAACAAAAAAACACATCTACCTTTGACAAATTTCTTCCACACTGGGGGCAGTTTCTCGACATCAAATAAATTATAACAGCTTACAGCGTAAAGGTTATCAATTCTCTAAATCGTCAGATTTAGGTTCGAGTGCTTTATGCGACAAACTGATCTTTCCTTCAGGACCGAGTCCTATTACTTTAACTTTTACTTTATCTCCGGGTTTGTACCAATCTTCTACTTTTTTAACGTAGGAGTTGGTTATTTCGCTGACGTGCATTAACCCTACTCTGCCCGGTAATATCTCAACAAGTGCTCCGAAGTCTAAAAGGTCTTTGACTGTTCCTTCAAATATTTCTCCGGTTCTTAATTCTCTTGTAAGTCCGTCGACTATCTTCGCTGCTTTTTGAACATTTTCCATATCAACAGCGGATATTATTACCGTTCCGTCTTCTTCGATGAAGATTTCGGATTGTGTAGTTTCCTGTATTTCCTTAATGACCTTCCCACCGCTTCCGATTACCATTCCGATCTTTTCGGGGTTAATCTTGAGCATGGTGGTCTTAGGTGCGTACTTGGAAACTGTATCCTTGGGAGTACTGATTGTTTTTTCCATTTCATCCAAAACTTTCATTCTGGCCTCTTTGGATTGAGCAATAATGTCCTTAAGGATTTCAACCGGTATCCCTTTTACTTTCATGTCTGCCTGTATTGCGGTAACACCGTTTCTTGATCCGGTCATCTTGAAGTCTAAGAAACCATACGCATCTTCAAGATAAGCTAAATCGGTCATAATCTTGTAGTTGCTAAAATCGTCAGTCGTTATAATCCCGACTCCGACACCTGCAACCATTTCCTTTATCGGAACCCCCGCGTCCATTAACGCTAAGGTTGAACCGCAGGTGGCAGCCATCGAAGATGAACCGCTGGATGAAAGCACCTCGGAAACAAGTAGAACGGTATAAGGAAATTCTGTTTGACTGGGTATTACAGCTCTCAAAGCTTTTTCGGCCAACATTCCGTGACCTACTTCTCTGGATTTAGGAGCTCCCATTCTACCCGTTTCTCCTGTCGAAAAAGGAGGGAAATTGTAATAGTGAATGAATCTCTTGTTAAATTCTCCGTACATATTCTGTACCAGCAGCTCCATAGAAGGAGAACCAAGTGTACAGACAGTTAAAGCCTGAGTTACGCCTCTTGTGAAAAGAGCGGAACCGTGAGTTCTCGGCAAGAGACTAACTCTGGAACTGATATCCCGTATGTCTTTCACGCCTCTTCCGTCAGGTCTTTTTCCTTCATCAAGAATCAAGTGCTGGATCGATTTCTTTTCCAGCTCTTCCAGAGCCATAACCATATCAACCTTCTTGTACTTTCCTTCAAGGCCGGTCAGAACCTTTTCTTTCATTTCTTCCCTTTTCTCTTTTAGTTCGGTTTTGTCGAACTCCATTCTTATAATCTTATCTAAGGTTTCTTTTGCAATTGCAGATACGTCTGCAATTATTTCCGCGCTTAATGCTTTAGGTTCGTATTTATAAACCGTGTGCTCGGGATTTACTTCCATCGCAAACTCTTTAATAAGTTCAAACACCGGGTCGGCACCGTCACGTGCAAAATTAATAGCGCCGAAGATATCGTCTTCGGGCAAAATATCTGCTTCAGCCTCTACGGCTAAGAATTTTTTCTGATCACCTACGAAGGAGATCATCATATTCAACTTAGAACCGTCCTCTAAAACAGTGCTGCTCGGATTTATAATATAGTTTCCGTCAACTTTTCCGATTCTTAAACTAACCATAGGTCCGTCCCACGGAAGTTCACTCGCAGATAGGGCTGCAGAAACAGCCGTCATCGCGGTAAATTCAGGATCAGCGTCAACATCAAGTGACAGTATGGTAGCAACTACCTGTACTTCATCCATGTATTCTTTGGGAAACAACGGTCTGACAGCGTGATCAATCAATCTTTTGCTGATTATTGCTTCATCGGTTGCCCTTCCGTCTCTCTTAACAAAGCGGGACGATTTTATAGTTCCGCTCGCGTACAACTTTTCCTCATAATTTACTGTTAACGGGAAAAAGTCTATGTCGGGCATAGGCGCGCTATGCACAACGGTAGCCAAAATAACGGTATCCCCGTACGAAGCCTTAACAGCCATATCGGCCTGTATTGCAAGCTCACCTGTCTCCAGAACTAGGTTTCGCCCTGCGAAATTTATTTCTTTTCTTACGATTTTATTCATTTTTGTGTAAGCCGGGTGATAAATGTGGGGATTAAGACTTAAAATATTACGCACATACTGTGTGTGCCCAATACATTAACTCCTAATCCTGATCTAACGTCCGGACTTAAAACTTAATTACTAATGTCTGACTCTAAATTACTTAGAAAGCTCCAACTTTTCAGAAACTGAAGTAAATCTTTCCTCGTCCTTCTTTTTAAGATAGGAAAGAAGTCTTCTTCTCTTGTTAACCATCTGGAGCAACCCTCTTCTTGAGTGGTTGTCCTTCTTGTGGGCTTTCAGATGCGTAGACAACTTCGTGATCTTCTCGTTCAAAAGCGCAATTTGAACTTCCGGAGATCCGGTGTCGGCATCGTGTAGCCTGTTGGTCTTTATTATTGAAGATTTTTTATCTTTATTTAAAGCCATAACCAAGATGAAATCCTATCAAAAAAGAGCGTAAAAATCAAGGTTTTTCTTGTAATTTAGCGGGAAATGCCCATTGTTAAGGCCTTTGCCGAACGCTGGTCAATAGTAAGACCCCATTTCGGAGCTTTATTTAGTATGAGCAGGGATAAGGTCTCCATAGAGGCATCGACGGTATATATTGTCCCAAATCTGGTGTTCAGGGAGTTATTGTCTATGTTTAAAACCTTAGACTTTGAAATCTCGGCCTGAAGTTGGTCTTTTAAAGCACCCGTGTCTTCGGGACTTTGGACGCCTATAGTAATGTAAAGGTCAAAATCCGGCCCTGTAATCTCAGCTTTTACCTTACTAAGATCGAACCCATGATCTACGGGAGTCAGGTAGAAAGATAAAACGTCATTTTCGGTTGTGTAATTTACTTTAGAAGCTGTGGTCCCTGAGTAATCTATTGAGACAACCAGGCTTCTGTTACCCATTGAGGTACTGATGTTTATGCCTTCTGTTATGCCCTCAAGCCCCGCGGGTACGGTACCGGGATATAAGATGGCAGCGTCTTTACCGGCGCCTGATAACATCCTATACAACCCTACGGCTGAAGCAAAAGAGTCCGCTCCGTCAACGACGGAAGGTACAATAGCCACTTTATGGGCGGTTCCGAGTAGTTCTTTAATTTTAGTTTCTAAATCAAGTTCAGGCATATATATGAAGCGAATTTTGAGGTACTCCCCAAAAGAAGTGCACTTTTTCTTCGCGACAGGAGATTGTACATCAGATAACCTATATAGTCAAAGCGTGGAAATTAGCTGAAACGGGGCTTAACGGACTTCTATCCACATTCCTACTGCAACATTTTCGAAGTGGGGCTTAAGCATAACGCCGCACTCCACATCCTTACCTATAATTTTTACCTCTTCCTGGCCTTTGTGCAGGGATTTTATAGTACCTGTGTAAAGAGGAATGTCGTCAGAGGTAAGATCAGAAGGATCTTTATCATAAAAGGACACCCTTACTCCTGATTTCAAAGCTCCGGCTAAAACCTTTGTGCCCACAATTACATCACCGGACGGGAGTTTGAAAAGTTTGATAACCTGCCCTCTACCTTTTATTTTTGATTCCGCATCAACAGCCGTACCTTCAAGTATATTTTTGGCGTCGTCGATAAGGTCGTATATTGTTAAGTAAGTTTTAACCAAAACCTTATTGCTTTCGGCTACATTCGCTGCCGCAGAAGGAAGTCTGATGTTAAAACCCAGCACTATTCCTCCTTTTGCACTTTGAGCCAATATAACGTCTGATTCGGATATATCACCGGTACCACAGTATAAAAATTTCAAAGCGTAGGTTGCCCCTACCGAAGAAGAAATAAGATCGGCCAAGCTACTTTTAACAGCTTCTAGTGTTCCCTGAGTGTCGGCTTTAAGAACAACCGCGACGGTTTTCTTAGCATCCTTACCGATTATCTCTGTCTGGTCTTCCTGCACGGCAAGTTCTGCCAACTCACTGCCTTCATAAACAATTAGGTCTCCTACACGGGGAACCTTACTGAAACCCAGTATTTCAACAGGGGTTGAAGGACCTGCAGTTTGAATAGTGGCTCCTTTATCGTCAGTCATTGCCTTTACTTTGCAGGAATAACCTCCGGACACTATTTTATCTCCGAAGTGCAAAGTTCCGTTTCGGACAATGCAGGATACTACCGCACCTTTTTTCCTGTCCAAACGTGATTCTATTATTATCGCTTCCAATTCTCCCGCAGGATCGGCTTTTAACTCGTGCATTTCTGCTACCGTAAGTATTGCGTCTAATAACTTGTCTATGTTCTGACCGTTTTTAGCGGACACCTCAACGCTGATACACTCTCCGCCCCAGTCTTCGACCAGGATGTTTTCAGACGCAAGTTCCTGCTTTACTTTTTGGGAATTGGCTCCGGCTTTATCTATTTTATTTATCGCAACTATTATGGGAACGTGAGCGGCAAGCGCGTGGGAAATGGCTTCCTTAGTCTGAGGTTTGACACCCTCGTCTGCTGCTACAACTAAAACTACGATATCGGCTGCCTTGCCTCCTCTTGCTCGCATTTGGGTAAAAGCCGCATGGCCCGGAGTATCTATAAAAGTGATTTTTTTATTTTTATGTTGGATTTGGTAAGCACCGATGTGCTGGGTTATTCCGCCGTATTCTTTTTCCTGTATATTGCTGTGTCTGATAAAGTCAAGAATGCTGGTTTTGCCATGATCGACGTGACCCATAACAGTGACGATGGGCGCCCGTAAATTCTTTTCAGTTGTAGTTTTAGTTTTATCGTTAGACATTTCAAAACCTTTATATTAATTTTGCTTTTGGCAAAAAACAGCATCATTATTCGACAGGTGTATTCTCTTCAGATTGTACATCCTGAGGTTCTTCGTTTCCAGATTCGACGCCTTCTTCCGAAGCTTTTTCAATTTCTGCCGCAGCTTCTTCTTCTTTACGAACTCTGTCTTTTTCTATTTTCTCATCTTCAGTTTTCTTTATTGCCTCATCCCATACTCCTACGACTTTTTTGTCTTCCTTGGCTCCTATTTTTATCGCTTCTCCTGACTCGGCTGAGAATATTCCGGCAGCTCCCTTAATATCGATTTTCCACTTTGTAAGTTTGTTCGCGAGACGGGCGTTCTGGCCTTCTTTTCCGATTGCCAGACTTTGCTGCTCTTCAGGGACAGTAACTACCGCGCGTTTGTTTTCTTTATCCAAAACCACTTCTGCTACTTTAGCAGGAGACAAGCTCGCGGCGATAAATTTTTCAGTTATGTTATAAAAAGGAATGATGTCGATTTTCTCACCGAAAAGTTCCGCGATTATTGCCTGAACCCTTACACCTTTTTGTCCGACGCAGCTACCCACAGGATCTACTTTGTCGTCTTTTGAGGAAACGGCCATCTTAGTACGTGAGCCGGCTTCTCTTGCGATTGCTTCGACAACAACAACTCCGGATGCTATTTCCGGTACTTCCTGTTCGAAAAGTTTTACAACAAATTGCGGGTCGGATCTGCTGACAACAACTTCGGTGCCACGTGTACTTTCCTTGATGTCTTTAACCAAAACTTTTAGTCTTTGATTGATTCTGTAATTTTCAAAAGGAACCTGTTCGCCTGAGGGCATGACTCCCTGCGCGCGCGTCTTTCCCAAATCAAGAGTGACCATACCATTATCAATTCTGAAAACGGTACCCAACATAATTTGTCCTATTTTTGCTCTGAATTCGCTGGTAATAACTTCTTTTTCGGTCTCTCTTATCTTTTGCAAAATGACTTGTTTGGCTGTCTGAGCTGCGATTCTTCCAAAACCCGAAGGTGTAACGTCTTTTTTGTCTTTTATAATCTTCACTTCTCCGGTATCCGTGTCCAGGTCTACCTCTATCTCCTCAAGTTCGACTTCTTCCCCAGCTTCTTTTCTGTCTTTTTTGTACGCGGTAGCCAGAGCCGTTTTAACCGACTCGATAACACTTTCCACGGTAATGCCTCTTTCGGCAGCTACCTGGTTCAACGCAGCATTAAATTCCGATATTGCCATATATTTCCTCTTAGTAATAAAAAAGTGGGTGACACCCACTTATCAACCAAATATTACGCTTATACCGGTTGATGATACATCAGCGTCGGCGGGCGGTCAACTTGTTCGGCAGGCTACTTACAGAGTTCCCAGCTCTTCCAGCAAACTCCTCTGCTTCTTGTTCAAGGTCTTCGGAACGACCACCGCAATCTGCACCATCACATCTCCCTGCCCGCGCCCGTGCAGCCGGGGCATTCCTTTGCCTCTGATAAGGAGTCTCGCGCCGTACTGGGTACCTGCAGATATTTTAAGTTTGGCTTTACCTAGGGCATCGGAGCTGGCCAGGTCCACTACCGGAACTTCGACGGTCCCACCTATGGCCGCTGTCACAATGTCTATCTCAGCTACAACATATAAATCGTCACCGGCCACCTTAAACCCCTTCGGAGAGGGAACTTTCAGCGTTATAAACAGGTCGCCGGCAGGTGTTCCCGAAGGCCCCGGCATGCCTTTTCCCGTAAATTTGAGCTCTAATCCATCCCGGGCACCTGAGGGTATTTTTATTTTCACCTTCCCGCTTTCAATGGATACTTCTTTTTCAACGCCGAAAACCGCCTCTCTGAACTCTATGTTTAATTGGTAATAGAGACTTTTTCCACGTCGGGGAGCACGCTGTCCGCCGAATCCCCTGAAACCGAACATGCTCTCAAAAATATCGAAGGGATCAAAATCACCGTATTCCGGGTTCCCTCCGGCGTTCGGACCATTAGAAGTATAAGTATAGGTAAACGGTCCCCACTGTCCGCCTCTACCTGCGCCACCTGAAAAGCCTCCGAATCCTTGATTAGGATCCGCAGTGCCGTAAGTATCGTACATCTTACGTTTTTCCGCGTCGCTCAAAACTCTGTAAGCTTCATTTATTTCTTTAAACCGCTTCTCGGCTGCTTCCTTGTCTTTTTCCGAAACAACGTCGGGATGATGTTCTCTTGCCAGCTTCCTATACGCCTTTTTTACGTCCTCTTCCGAGGCGTTTTTATCTATTCCTAATACTTTGTAGTAGTCTTTTCCGTTTGCCATACTGGGATATTTTAGCACTTACAACACTTAATTGTTAAGAAAAAAGAAACAGCCCCTTATTACGGAGGCTGTCTCGAAGCGTAACTAAAGTTTACTCAAAAGAGTTACTTTACCGCGTCCTTCAAACCTTTACCGGCTTTGAAAGCGGGAGTTTTGCTTGCTGGGATGTGAAGAGGAGCTCCAGTCTGGGGATTTCTTCCCATTCTCTGTCTTCTGGGTCTAACTTCGAAGGTTCCGAAGCCAGTCCAGGTTACCTTTTCACCTTTCTTCAATGCTGCGGTGATAGATTCGGCGACTGCGTCAACTGCTTTAGCGGCGTCAACTTTTGTCATTCCTGCTCTATCGGCAACTTTAGCTTGTAATTCCTGTTTTGTCATTTACTAAGACACCCCCTTTCAGGTTGTCTGCCCTTTTATAGGCTAACTAAATTAACTTATCTATTCTTATTGTTTCTTTTTTATCTGTGTCGAACAGCACACTTCTGAAAGCTTTTCTGCCATGCTCTTCCCAATCGAACCGCTGATTTCTCGCTGTCTTAAACATGTTGATTATTATGTCAGTTTGAACTCCAAGTACGGAATCTATAGATCCGGACATTCCCACATCAGTTACATACAAAGAACCTTTTGGAAGGACCATGTTGTCGCAGGTAGGAACGTGAGTGTGTGAACCCACAAAAATATCTACCCTTCCGTCGAGGTAGTGTGCTAATGCATATTTTTCACTTGTTGCTTCGGCGTGGAAATCTATAATAATTGCCGCCAGATCTTTTTCCTTATATAAATCCAAAATTTTATCGGCTGTTGAAAAAGGATCTTCTAAATAAGCGTGTAATGTTGAAAAGGAAGTTCTACCCATGAGATTTATTATTAAAACTTCGCCCTTGCCACCGAGATCTACAATTTTGTGGCCGACGCCGGGCGTCCCTTCAGGATAATTTGCAGGTCTTATTATCGGGAGTGAATCGATTACATCCTCTGATTCTTTTTGCCAGAAAATATGATCACCTCCGGTAAAAAAATCTACACCGGCTTTTTGCATATCCTGAATTTTTTCTTCAGTGAATCCTCTTCCGGAAACTAAATTTTCACAATTGGAGAAAACGAAATCTACAGAGTGTTCTTTGATAATTTCGGGTAGCGCGGCTTGCACCGCTTTACGACCGGGGCTGGCAACTATTTCGCCTACGCAAAGAATTTTCATAATTTTTTTAAAGTTTGGTAATTTGAAAGTTATATATTCTATATTTACCAAACACGTTGATCGGCTCTACTGTTGATTTATACAACAAAAATATTGTAATGACAATAAGAAGTAGTGATACAGCCACAAAGCAACCTTTGACTAAAGAGCTTAAAATCCTTGCAGCTACAATAAAAACGACCACTATTAGTAATGCCATTAATACGTAGTACATTTGTTAACACCGCACCAAATCAGGCTTAGTTACTAGTTTGGTAGACTAAAAAAGCAAAATAAACTGCAAAATTATTTTGCAGTTTCCGACACTCTTGTCTCTCTTATCACCGTTACTTTTACAACTCCGGGATAAGATTGCTCGAGTTCAATTTTCTTTGCAATTTCGCGTGCAAGAAATGCTGTTGAGTAATCGTCAACTTTTTCAGGTGACACAAATACCCTGACTTCACGTCCTGCTGAAATTGCATATGCTTTTTCTACTCCGTCGAACGACATGGAAGCGTTCTCAAGTTCTTTAAGTCTTGTTGCGTAGGATTGATAATCTTCACTTCGCGCTCCCGGTCTGGCACCGCTTACATGATCTGCCAGATTTACAACCGCAGATTCAATAGAGCTAAACGGTCTGTCTTCATGGTGTTCGGCAACACAGTTTATAACATCTTCGGATATTTTGTATTTTCTTAGAAGATCAACGCCCAGCTGAATATGAGTTCCCTCATCCTCGGTGACAACCTTTCCGATATCGTGAAATAAACAGCCGAGACGGACAACATCGACTTTGATGCCCAATTCGTGCGCAAGGGCTATTCCTATTTTGCTTTCCTCCATCGTGTGCTCAATCATATTCTGACCATAAGAAAATCTATATTTAAATCTCCCTAATATTTGAATGAGTTCTTTGGGAATATTGTAAGCTCCGATTTTGTGACATAAATCATCTCCTGCTTTATACATAAGATGTTCCGTGTCCTGTTGTGTTTTCTGAACTATCTCTTCAATTTTCGCGGGTTGAATTCTTCCGTCGGCTAAAAGTTTTTCCAGCGCAATTTTTGCAATCTCACGTCTTACCGGATCAAAACAGGAAATTAATATCTCTCCGGGAGACGAATCCAAATCAAGGTCTACTCCGGTCAGCTCTTCAAACGTTCTGATGTTTCTTCCTTCTTTTCCGATTATTCTTCCTTTTACATCTTCGTCCGGTAGTTTAACTTTAGAAGTTGTGTGTTCCACAACGGTATCTGTAGCTCCGAAGCGCATAGCACTTACGAGCATTTCCTGTGAAACCTTATCGGAATTGTGTTTGATTTCTTCTTCAACTTCTCTTATTCTCTTGCCTTTTTCCTGAGCAAGTTCTTTGTCCAATGACTGGAGCAAAAGATTTTTAGCTTCGTCCTTGCTCATAGCGGAAACGTGTTCTAATTCATCCTGAGCCTTTTTGTGAAGCTCCTCTATTTCTTCCTGCTTTTTCTCGATTTTCTCTTTTACCTCTTTGAGGGTCTTAACTTTTTGCTCAATATCACGTTCTTTTGTCTCAACTTCAGTCTTTCTTATTGCCAGAGCCTTCTCAATCTCCAGCGAACCTTCTCTGATTCTTCTGGACTCTTCCAGGGAACTTTCCTTGGTCTTTCTGGCCTCGTCATCGGCCTGGGACCTGATTTTCAAAGCCTCGTCTTTGGCTTCTATTACAATCTCTTTTGCCTGGGACCTTGCTTCTATAACAACAGCCTCATTTTCCAGGTCTCTGTCCTGGATAGTAAGAGGGGCTTTTTCCTCTTGTTTCGGCTTATTTGAATTAGTTACTACGCGTGAAACGACTACACCGGTCACCCCGGCTACTAATACTAAGAGTACTGTTACTGGATCCATATTTAATTACCTCCATAATTTGTTTAACCATATGTTTTAAATTCGGTGGAATCGCCTCTATTAAAGAGCGTCGGTACAACTTAAGATCGTGGAAAAGGGGGTATAAAAAAGCCCGATTTCAGCGTGTTTTTAAGCAATATGCCGGCGAATTCCATGCCTTGATGTTATTTTAATGACGCGATTTTGTCAACCTCCGCCCTCACGCGGTCGGGATTGAACCCTTTTGATATAAGATACCTAATCAGCTTATTACGGGTAGCAGGGTCCCTTAGACTCTTTAGCGACCGAGCCTTTTTTTCAACCAATATGCCAAGAGATTTCTCTTCTAATTCTCCGCCCAGTTGACTAAGGTACTTACCGGAAATGCTCTCCGGTATTCCCTTTTTATAAAGAAACATCGCGGCTTCCCTGGAACTTTTCGATTTGGGTGAGAGAATCAAACCCTCGATGTATCGTCGCGTGTACTCGTCGTCATCAATGTCCCTGGAAGTTTTAAATCTCAATATTATCTCATCGACAACCGTAGCAGGATCAACGCCGGGCGGAAAAGATATTTTACGAAGATAGTACGCCGCCCTATCCCTCACTTCCTTTTCAGTGCGGAAAGAATAAGAAACAAAATCCAATATTTTTGAATATAACTTATCTACGGATTCTCTAATATCAGACATTTGTTATTATTCAATTTCTTCGGACATGGGAACTGAAGAATCTTCGGCACTAACCATTCCCAACTCAAGAGGTATTTCGTTACTTTGTTTTACAGTCTCTTTTATTTTCTTTGCCAGGTCATCACGCAGTTTTGGATTGCTTTTCAGGTAAACTCTTGAAGCCTCTTTACCCTGCCCGAGCTTTTCTCCGTTGTATTCATACCAGGCTCCCGATTTTTTAATTACGTTCAAATCCGTACCGACATCCAGTATGTTAGCCTCTTTACTTATTCCTTCGTTAAACATTATGTCGAACTCGGCTTTTCTGAAAGGAGGTGCTACTTTGTTTTTTACTACTTTGGCTACAACGCGTATTCCGTTGATATCCTGTCCGACTTTAATTGATTCAATTTTTCTTACTTCTATTCTTACAGAAGCATAGTACTTTAAAGCTTTTCCTCCGGGGGTAGTTTCGGGATTTCCGAACATAACACCAATCTTCATTCTCAATTGGTTAGTAAAAATAAGGGTGCACTTGGATCTGCTTATTGTTCCCGTCAATCTTCTTAAAGCCTGGCTCATTAGACGTGCCTGTATAGCAACAAAGCTGTCGCCTATGTCACCTTCGATTTCTGCCCTGGGAACTAAAGCGGCAACAGAGTCTATTGCCACAACATCCACAGCGTTAGATCTAATCAAGGTTTCTGCAATTTCCAAAGCCTGTTCGCCGGTATCAGGTTGAGAAACGAGAAGATTTTCAACATCAACACCGGTCTTTTCCGCGTAACTTGGGTCAAAAGCGTGCTCCGCGTCGATTAAGGCGGCTGTTCCGCCGTTTCTCTGAGCCTCTGCGATTATGTGCTGGACCAAGGTTGTTTTTCCTGACGCCTCGGGTCCGTAAATCTCAACTATTCTTCCGCGGGGAACTCCCCCGACACCCAAGGCAATATCCAAAGCAATCGAACCGGTAGGAATTACTTCAATGATACGTTCGCCACTGTTGCCGCCGAGCCTCATGATTGACCCCTTTCCGTAATTTTTTTCAATTTGATCCAGGGCAGTTTGAAGGGCAATGCCTTTGTTCTTCTTAGCTATATCTACCTGTTTACTATCTTTAGTTTCTTTTTCTTTCACAGTAATAACCTCCAAAAAAAATGTGTACGGGTACCCCCTTTTTCTCTCTGTACTCTAGGTTCATTTTAACAATGAACTAAACTAATACAAGAAAGCCGTTCTATGTTAATTAGATTTTTAGGGCAGAATCAAGCCTTTTCAACACGGACTCTTTGCCGAGAATCCCCAGGATATCAAAAATCTGGGGAGTAGCGGTCTCTCCTGTCAGCACAATCCTTAATGTCATAAATGCTTCTTTGGGTTTATATTCTTTGGACGCGATAAATTCGTGAGCGATAGCATCCAATTTCGAAACGTCCCATTCCTTAACTTCTAAAAATAAACTTTTGAAACCTTCGAGAATTTCTTTTCCTCTCGATACATCGGAAACATAAGAAAACAATTCTTCTTTTTCAATTGCCGGGTCTTCGAAAAAGTAATGAACAAGACTGTTGTACTCACTTAACAATTTCATTCTATCTTTCACAAGATCCAATATGGAGTAAACAACTTTTTCGCCGGCGTCCTTACCGTGTAAAAATACATCGAATCTTTTTGCCCAAATCTGAAGTTCTTTCCACAATTCCTCGGCAGGCATATTTCTGATATACATGCCGTTAATCCATAATAATTTCTGCCTGTCGAATGCGACAAGATCGGTTTTTTGTATGTGGTCAACTGAAAAGTCTTTTATAAATTCTTCCATCGAGTAAATCTCTTTTTCTGTTCCGGGGTTCCAACCGAGAAACATCAGAAAGTTATTCAAAGCTACAGGTAAATATCCTTCGGTTAAAAACTCTATGACGGACACCGAACCGTATCTCTTAGACAGCTTGCGTGTTCCTTCCACTTCTTTTAAGTTGGGCAAATGTACAAATGCAGGAGGTTCCCAGCCGAAAAATCTGTATAGAAGAACGTGTTTAGGTGTGGAGGGTACCCAATCATTCCCGCGCATAATGTGAGTTATTTTCATGAGGTGGTCGTCCACAACAACGGCCATGTGATACGTCGGAAATCCGTCTGTCTTTAATAAAACCTGATCATCTACGGAGCTTGTATTTATAGTTATCTTTCCTAATATCAAATCGTCAAAAGAAATATCTTCGTTATCCGGTACTTTCATTCTGATCACGTGAGGAACACCTGTTTTCAATTTCTCTTCGATTTCTTCTTTTTTTAAATTCAGGCAAAGTCTGTCGTATTTGGTAAATTCGGAACCCGAAGCTTTTTGCTCTTCCCGGAGCTTACTTAAACGCTCTTCAGTACAGAAACAATAATAAGCGTGACCTTTCTCTACTAGTTCAAGAGCGTACTTTTTGTAAAGGTCTAATCTTTCGGATTGAGTGTACGGAGCATGGGGTCCTCCGGCGCCCGGACCTTCATCCCATTCAAACCCCATCATTTTTATAACATCCTGAATTCTTTCGACGGCCCCCGGAACATACCTCTCACGGTCGGTGTCCTCTATTCTTAAAATGAATTTTCCCTTGTTCTGACGGGCAAAAGCGTAGTTGTACATTAAGGTTCTGATGTGACCTACGTGGTATTCCCCCGTGGGACTCGGAGCCATTCTGGTTCTTACTTCCATGATTGGGATTTTATCACACAAAATATTGTTATAATATATTAGAGATGAACTTAACAAATACTGCCGTCATGTTTAAGCGTTGGACAAAGATCGTTATTTTGATTCTTGGTGTTTATTACGGCTGGATGTTTTTCGGCGGTCCGGGCTTAAGATCCCTTGTCAAACTGTTTTATGTCACCAAGGAACCTGCAAATCCGATATACGGCAACCTCGATGCTCTTGAATTCACGAACAAAGAAGTATCGGGAGATCAGGTTTATAAGCTGAACACAGCTAATGGCAGGTTGCCCGGAAAATTCCCTTTCAAAATGAATGTTTATAAATTTAAACCCAAAACATTCTCTTATCTGGCCGGAGATACCGCACTAAAAGATGGTAAATATATGGGCTACGCGGACACAGACCTCATTACCGACCTTAAAGGTACAGTTTACAGATGGAGAAAAGCTGACACTAACAGCTTCCTGGAAATAGACATAAACAGCAGGCGTCTGCACGCTGACTCGGATATGGTAAGAAATTCGGCCAGAATGCAAAAAGGCAGATTAGACGAAAAATACGCCATAGAAAGTGCTTTAAATTTTTTTAAGGGTGTAGAGCGTACGGACACTATATATCAAACCGGTGTCCAGAAAGTCACTTTCGGATACATCGGAGGTACCAGGCTTTTTCAAACGACAGCACAGCGCGATATTTTATTCGCGCGCGTCGACCTCTACAGAAAAATGGATGACTACATGATACTTGGTCCTGATCCCAAAGTCGGATTACTAAATATATTCGTGGCAGTACCCAAAAACGAAAGAAGCTTTATTATAGAACACCCTAAAGTATCGGCTTACTACAGAGAACTTGAAACAAAAACCCAAGCTTCCTACCCGATTATCGACATATCGACCGCGTGGGATGCTGTAATGAACGGCAAGGGGGTTATAACGAGTGTGGTACCCGCAAATACATCCATTTTCGACAAACAAGCCGTTCCTGTTGTAAGTGAAATACTGGTGGACAACATTTACCTCGCGTACTACGAAAACACCAAGGATCAAACATATCTTCAACCCATATATGTGTTCGGGGCAAAATATAAAAGTCTCGGATCTCAGGGCGGTGATATGGTGATTTATCTGCCGGCTGTAAGCGGGGAATACGTTAAACCAATCCCGCAGGCTGCACCGGCTCCTGCGGTCACGCAATAGGGTGCTTTGTACCAAAGGGTGCTTTGTACCAAAGTAATCCTAATCGTTTTTCCAGGCATAATTATCAAGTGTCCAGTTCAACAGATTTCTTGTATCGCTAAATCTGTCCTGGCTACCCATTACAATTATCACCAATTCCCGCTTTTTATCCTGCCAACCGTAGATTAGAACCTCTCCCGCCCCTACAGTCGTGCCTGTCTTTATCCCTATAGTACCGGGAATCTCCGACAGAAATCTGTTAGTGTTGGTCACTGTATAAGTAAAATCGGAAGTAAGAGATTTTACCGTAAATTCCTGCGTTTTTACTGCATCCTGTACCGTTTCATTTGATAAGGACGCCAACGCGAGTAGATAAAGATCCGAAACCGTGGAATAGTGAACACCGTTGAAGCCGTCGAGACCTATCGGATTAACAAAATTTGTGTTTTTCATGCCTAACACAGCAGCTTTTTGCCGCATCTTATCTACAAATTCCGAGTAGGAAACCTTGGATGTTGCTAAAGAACACGCAGCATCACCGGCAGAACCTATCAGCATTGTGTAAATAAGTTCCCGTGCTAAAAATTGCTCATCCGCGGGTAAGTATGCCTTTGTGGAATCGATGTTTGTACAAAAGTAAGGAACTATTACCTTTTCCTCCGGAGAATAAAGTTCCAGAGCTACTAAAGCCGTCATAAGTTTTGTTGTGGATGCGGGGGCCAGTTTTTCATCCGGCATTTGAATAAAAAGAACTTTTCCCGATCTTCTTTCGAAAACCCCGGCAGAAATTGCAGATATCACGGGAGGTGGTTGAGTTCCGAATTTTAAAGGATAAATTTTCTCAAAAGAAATTACGTCGGGCTTGGTGTATCTCATCGACACGAGTACGCCGTTCAAAACACTTCCAAGATTTGCACTGCTTATGCCGATTAAAAAAGCGGAATAAATTACAATCAAAAAATAAACAACCGGCCTTAAACCGGTACCAATATCTGCCGCCCACAGAACGTACGTAATAGATCTGATAAAGTGGACTAAAAATCTGCGCGGTATGGAAATGGTCATCTCGTTTTTAGGGGGTTAATCTTTTTACATCCCTGGGAAGGAACGTAGCCTCTTTAACCGTCGGCAGTTCAAGTAATCTCATAATTATTCTTGCCGGTCCTATTCCTGCGCCACCGTGAGGAGGACATCCGTATCTGAAAAAGTTCATGTATCCTTCTAGTGAAGCGATATCCATTCCTTTTTCAACCGCTTGTTTTTTAAGAACTTCAAACCTGTGTTCTCTCTGTGCTCCGGTCGTGACCTCGACTCCTTTATAAAGAAGGTCGAAACTTTTCGTTAATGTAGGATCATCTTCGTGGTGCATGTGGTAAAAAGGTCTGGCCGCAACCGGGTAGTCGGTAACGAACACAAAATCCGAATTGTTCTTTTCTTTTATAATTTCACATAAAGTTCTTTCTTCTTCGGGTGACAAGTCATGTACTTTTTCATTCTTTAGGCCTTTTTCAGCCAACAGCTTTTTTACTTCTTTCAAAGTAATCTTCGGAAAGGGTTTGGAAGGAACTTCGATGTCCGACCCAAGCTTCTCCTTAACATTTTTAAATCCTGAAATGAGCATATCCTCTTCCATGGACATGATTTCGGAATGATCGCTAATGTAGGAAGCTTCAAAATCCCAACCCGTGAACTCGGTTAAGTGGCGGGTGGTAAAGGAAGGCTCTGCTCTGAATACGGGACCGACCATAAATACTCTTTCTATGCCCGCTGCCATTGCCATCTGTTTATAAAATTGGGGTGACTGAGCAAGATAAGCTTTTCTGTCGAAATATTTTACTTCAAACACGTCGGAACCTGTTTCACTCGCTGTGTTCATTAAAGACGGCGAGTAGATTTGTGTAAATCCGGATTTCAGAAAATATTCGCGGAAACCTTCTTCGAGAGCTGTCCAAGCGGCAAAAATATTTGACTTGGACTGTTTACGTAAATCAAGCCATCTCCAGTCCAGACGTTTCGTCATTTCGGTTTCTTCCCCGCCCTTTTCTTCAACAACAGGAATGGGCAACTCAGGCTCGGCGGCTGATAACACGAACATTTCCATAGCCTGAACTTCAAATCCTCCCGGAGCTTGTTTTTCTTCTTTAACTAAACCGTGAATTTCCAAAACCGATTCCAAAGACAAATCTTTTACGGCGTCAAAAACTTCTTTTTCTGATTTTAAAATAACAATCTGCACAATTCCCGAAATATCCCTTAACTGTAAAAATTTAATTCCTCCCTGGTCACGGATTGCGTGTATAAAACCACTGATTTTAACCTGACTTCCGATGCTACTTTTTAAATCTTTGATTAATGTTCTGTCCATATTAATTCCTTTTTATATCCTTAATAAATAAATCCACGAAAGTATTTCCATTGTACTCATTCTTCTTCAGAGTATAAACAATGTCGACCTTATCTCCAAATTTGAGCTCTGCTGCTTCTTTGTCCGAAGCGTTGAAGAAAATCCCCTTGTGATACTTGCCCGATTCATAAAATTTGAAAAGAAGGTGCTGGGAATCGCGGCCTACTCTACCCACATCGGTAATCCCCACCTTTTCGGACATAAAAACAGGTTCCTCATTGCCCAACCCGAAAGGTTTTAATGTATCAAGACGGTTTAAGAGCTCAAGAGAAACCATATCAATCGGTATTTTTATATCAACATTTATCGAAGGCACCAAAAGCTCGTCTGGAATGGATTTGTCCGCTAATTTTTCGGCTTTTTCTTTAAGTTCGGGGATCAGTTCTTTTTTAATCGTAAAACCCGCCGCCATCGGGTGTCCCCCCAAGCTTTCGAACATGTCACCAAAGTTTCTTAAAAATGAAATTATGTCCACACCGGGAACCGATCTTACCGAACCTTTTCCGTACCCGTCGGACAAACTTATTACAATTGCCGGTCTGAAATATTTTTGGGTAAGCCTCGCTGCGACCAATCCTATTATTCCTTCGTGATAATCGGCGTGGGACGACAAAATTATTTTCGGCAGATTATTTTCATCAATTCCCGCGGCGAGGTCATACATTTCAACCGTCCTGTCCTGTCTTTGAACATTTATTGTATTAAGCTCAATGGCTAATTTTTCTGCAATATTTTCGTCTTCTTCGATGAGTAAATTCAACGAACTTGAGGCGTCCGTAATTCTTCCAGAGGAATTCAAACGGGGACCTATGATCCATCCGAGTTCGTAAGTTGTTATTTCGGTTGCTATCTTTCCTGCTACCTGTAATAACTTTTTAATTCCCACCGGAGGATCGGTGTTTAGTATTTCAAGACCGCGTTTTACTAAAGACCTGTTGAACCCTAACAAAGGTTGAAGGTCGGTGACCGTAGCGAGAGCGGCTAAAGCGATCATGTGAGGATCCTTCGAGCCTAAAGACTTCGCCAACAGTAACGAAAGTGTTGCCCCTACAATCTTGTCGTACCAGACAATAACGTCCGCGGGGGGAAGTATTTCTGATTTTTGGTGATGATCTGTAATTATTACCGAATGTCCGTGATCCTTTAAAGTTTTTATTTCTTCGTTGGCTGTTATTCCGCAATCTACCGTAATAACTAAAATCTTTTCAGCGCTGTTAAGAGACAGACCGGCTTTTTCAAAAAAAGATAAGATGGATTTTTCAGATAGCCCGTAACCGTGATCAAATCTGTTTGGAATAAAGTGAAACGTATTTTCATATTTTTTTTCTTTAAATAAAGCGTTGTATAAAATTGAAGTCGCACAAATTCCGTCCGAATCGTAATCGCCGTGAATAAGTATTTTTCTTTTTTCTTTTATGCATAGCTCTACAAGATCAACCGCCTTACGCAGGTTATCTTTTAATTCCTGCGGTAACAGTTTAAAAGCTTCGGATAAATGAGGAGGATTCAAAAAATCACCTTCCGCAGATATTCCGCGGATTTTGATTATAGAAGCAATTACATCATCACCTTCGGTGAATTCGGAACGTATATTCCATTTCATTTCTTTTTCTTGGCTGCGTGGTTCTCCCAAAGCACAAGTATGGGAGCGGCATTAAAGATCGACGAATAAGTTCCGGAAATTATTCCGACCAGCATTGCCAGTACGAACATTTTTATTGTATCCCCGCCTAACACGAACAAAGCACTTAGCGTAAATATAACGGTAAGTGAGGTGGCAACGGACCTGCTTAAAGTTTCGGCCACCGAGTAGTTAGTAACATCTTCAAAGTTCATTGTCTTAGGCAGTTTACCCAGGTTCTCTCTTATCCTGTCGAAAACAACAATAGTATCGTGAACCGAAAATCCTAACACCGTAAGTACGGCGGTAATAAACAGACCGTCGACCTCAACATTTTTAAAATGACCGAGTATTGCGAACAAGCCGATAAGAAGGAGTGCATCGTGGAGCATTGCTATGACGGCGCTAACTCCAAAACGGAAGCTCGAGTAAGGTTTTGGTATATTTCTAAATGCGAAAGCTATATAAGCCATAATGCCCACAACCGCCCAGCTTAATGCCACAAACGCGCTTCTTGTTGTTTCCGCCCCGATTGAAGGACCTACCGTTTCAAAAGAAAGCTGTTCGGCATTGGGAAAAACCACCGACACCGCGTCTTTGATTTCGTTATTTCTCTGAGGGTCCACCGGTTTTGTACGGACACTATATTTGTTACCGCTTTCCGGGACAACAGCCTCCACCTCGATGTTTTTTTCCGAATAAACTTTTCTTAAATCTTCCGTGTTAATGGTGGATTCAAATTCGTATCTGAAAACCGAGCCCCCCGTGAAATCCACAGCCATATTCAACCCCCAAATAATAAGAGCTATAACGCCCGGAATAATAGTAAGTGCCGAAAACGCCAGGTACCAGATTTTGTATTTCATTAAATTACGCATTTTTCTTTCCTCCCCATATGCTTGAAAACTCTATGAAAGTTCTGACCACAAATATTGAGCTGAACAAAGATACTGCAATACCTATGGCTAAAGTCAAAGCAAAACCCTTAACCGGACCGGATCCGAATTGAAACAAGATAAAAGAAGTTATCAAAGATGAAATATTGGAATCCTTAATAGAATTCCAGGCACGGTCAAACCCCAGGTGTATGGCAAGATTTTTAGGCTTACCCCAAAATATTTCTTCCTTAACTCTCTCAAAAACCAGTACATTCGCGTCTGTTGCCATTCCTATAGACAGAATAAAACCTGCTATACCGGGAAGCGTTAAAACAACGGGAACAAGCTTAAATATTGCCAATGTCAAAACCGAATAGATAAAAAGTGCAACTCCCGCAAGTACACCCAATCTTCCGTATCTGAAAATTAAAAACAAGACGACGAGCAGTAGTCCTACTCCGGCAGCAAAAAAACTTTTCTGAACTGACTCAGCACCGAGTGTGGCACCGATTGTTTCCTGCTCCAAAACTTTTACCGGAACCGGTAAAGCACCGGCTCGAATTTGAATACTCAAACTCTTAGCACTTTCAAAATCGAAATCTCCACTAATAACAGGATCATCGGTTAAACCCTGTGCGAGGTCGGGACTGACAATAGGCATTGATAAAGGAACACCTGTCTCGTCCAAAAAAAGCCCGATAGGTTTGTTTACATTTTTCTTCGCCAGTTCAGAAAACTTTTCACGTCCTTCATTGGAAAATATTAACTTAATTTGAGGTCTACCCTGATTTTGAATATCCGTCTGACTTGCGACAATAACTTCTGCACCTTTAAGATCAGCTCCCGTGATACCGGTCGGTTCCCATAAATCCGGATTCGTGTAAAATTCCGGTATCCTATCTTCACTCCACCCGCTATCAGGTTTTATTTGTTTAAAAGTAAGCTGGGCAGTTCGACCGATTAAGTTTACTGCGTCCGTTACGTTATCGAGACCGGGAATTTCTACTAAAATCCTGTACTGATCCCCACTTTTTGTGGTAGCTACGTAAGGTTCGGTTACACCAAGCAAATCTACCCTTCGTGCAATTACATTTTTAGCAGACTCCAAAGCGTTTTCTCTTTCTCCCAATTCTATGTTAGAAACGTCGGCTTCCAGAACTATTCTGATTCCGCCTTTTAAATCCAGACCCTTTTTAAAATCGCGGAGATCTTTTTTAAATTTGCCACCGAAAAGTTCGAGATTATAACCGCCGATGGTCGTCTCCAAACCTATCAGACTGTTGTTCATTTTTATCGGAGTCCTGGGGAGAACAATAAGTAGTGCCATAGTGGTAAGGGCAGATATTAATCCTAATCGTACATATATATTTTTAAGCATACTCAGAGATTATATATTTTATGACTGGTGGGTGGCAATCACTGAAACAAATTCTTCTTCGTCCCCGATAAGCATCGCTCTACTTTGAGACAGTATCTTCATGATGAACTGATCATAAGTCCTTTTTCTGTAGTTAAATTGCTCTTCATCCATCACTGAGTAATTGATTTCTCTGCCTGTGACAGTTTCGTTTTCCTTAATAACCTTGTCAAGTTCAGGTTGATCAACCGTCCCTACAATAAAAAGATCCACGTCTAAGGCCGTAGACTGGCGGCCCCGTAAATAAGAACGGGAGAGAATCGCATAAGTAATGTTTCCAAGTTTTTTCTGTTTCTTAATTATTTCTGCGCCTACTCCATCGTCTTTGGCTAAAATAGAAACAAGATCGGGAAATAAAGGATGCATTACATCGACTGTGTAAAAAATTTTGTTCGAGCTTTGTCTTTTTGTAAAAAGACCGATTGAAATTAAATTATCCAGCTCTCTTCTGACGGCATTTATTTCCGCCTTTACTGCACGGACAATAGCACGCACGTGGTAGGACTTAGTGGGATTAAGCAACAACAATTTCAGGATCTTGACCCTGACTTCGGAAACAAATAAATTTTTTAACATATTTCGACCTTTTTCCGGGCAGCAGTTCTCCGGGCTTTCATCCCCGGAAATAAATTACCCTTCATGCGCGGACGTCACGGGCCTTACGACCTACTTATAGACTACCTGGTCAACATTGCGGTCAGGAACAATGCCTATCCAGAAATTTCCACGGTTGAATTCCATTTCGTTACCGGCAGTATCGTAGAATATTGTTCTTTCATCACGTCCGATTTTCGACCATGTTGCGTCAATTACTTTTCCGTCGATAAATACCAATGATTTTCCACTGCCGAGAAGTTCGTATTCTAGCCTACTCTTGTCGTCTCCGACGATTCCAGTTTCAACGGCAAATTGTATTATCAGGTTTTTAGCTGCTACCTGCTCTTTAGTTTCCTGGTCCAACTGAGGGATAGGTTGATCACTAGCATCAACACCCGTGTATCTTAAATATGTGTTGGTCGTGGGGTCGAACTTGAAAGCTCCGGTGTAATCGCCGTGATACCAATAGTCTATTGTTATATCGGTAGCCGAAGAGGACGCGGAGTATTTGTTAGGGTCATCCTTGAAAAGCCACGGTCTTACAGTTGTCTGGCCTTCCCATCCAAGCGAGTCTCCCAATTCTCTGAGTTTCACTCCATTGGTGTACTCGGTGTGCTCGTAAGCTACATCTCTCGGGTTATCTCTCCAAACGCAACCGTCACAAATAGAAGTTATAGTTGCCCCTCCTCTAAAAAGACTCCTTACCGGCCAGTTTTCGATTGCGTATAAAGCCTGAGGCGAATATCCATCGTGCATTATCATGGCGTCGCCCAGCTCTTTGACCAGAACGAGATAGTATTCGCGGGTACTTCGTACCGGACCTATTTTTTCCGGGGTGTTCGAATAGTAGAAAGTTAAAAATCTGGTGATTCCGCCCTCGGCAACTACTTCATAAACGATGTCGGCGTAAATTAAACCTGATTGGGGACGGGCATCGAGATGATTATTCATCATTATACCGAACGGTCTGTCCTCAAACCAGCTAGCTGCGGTCTCGGGAAACATTTTTCCCGTTAAGGGATTCATGATTTCCGTAACTTTAACGGCGGGTTCGTTGGAATTTGAATTGGGTACCACAGAGGTTTTCTCACCTTCCTGAGTCTTTATATACCAATAACCTCCCCCGAGAACTCCGGCTAATATAAAGCCAAGTATTACGGAGATAACAAATCCTGTTTTTCTCTTTTTTGTGGGTTTCATAGAATTTTTTAAACCTTCAGGAGGCATATTATTATTGCTCAAACCGGTGTCTTGTATTGGTTGGGGCGCCTTAGCCATTCTCATGGGGCGACCCTGAACCTGCGTAGGTTCCACAGGACCTTGACCGTTTTGAGATAGGGGTGTCTCAAAGTCAGATAATTGCATGCTTAGATTATATATTGAGTACATTTTTTGTCTAGATGGTTATGGGTTAGGGTTTAGAAAAAAAGAAGGAGTAACTTTGCGTTTGGATTTTATTCCGCAGCATTGTTACTCCTTGTAAAGCTAGTACTCGTCTACCGACACAACGACCTCTGCACCGCAACCGCATTGTTCTTCGTGGGATTGGATGAAACGTTTTTTTGTTTCTTCAACCTCAGATTCTAAAACACGCGGATCGTACTCGTACCAATTCGGGTTGTTGGGGCAGCCGGTGGAAATACTGAAAGACTTGACCGGGGGCTCTTCATCGTCAGGGCAATTGCAGTAATTCTTGTCAAATCCACAAACAGGGCAGGTCTCACCATAAAGATCGGGTTCCTCTTCGTAGAAACTTTCCTCATCGAAGGAGGACTCCGAGTAAAATCCTTCGCTGCTTGTCCCGAGCTCCGCGGCCTGAAGGTCAATTTGCAACAAACGCCGTTCTTCGGCAGACATTCTTTTTTGATTAATAACTGAAGCGGTCATAAAATCTGACGCTTCGGGTGCTCTGCCTTCGCTGGCTGCAATATCAACCGCATCTTCCAAAATCTGGTCGTGAACATTTTTATTGACCACAGCTAACCTCCTTAGGATTTGTAGGGGTCGTGGATTACAATGGCGCCATTATAGCAACTTTTGGATATTTAGTCAAACACTATGGGTTGTAATTATTCCGTTGGGGCGATTTCAGCTACAACCACCAAGCGTCTTAGTGTTGTACCTGCGGGCCAGCAGGTCATTAGCGTAACTTTTGCGGTTTCTGATTCAGGGTCCATGTAAGAAATCTCTTCCGCAGAAACTATTTTGGTTTCCGTTACGGAGTAAACAAATTTGCGGCGATTAAAAATGAGGTAGATTTTGTCGCCTTTCTCCATTTTATTTAAAAGATAAAAGACAGAATTATATCTGTTCGCGTTTATAAAATTATCGGAAGAGTGGGCGAATAGGAAAACATTTCCAACCTGACCTGGTAATGCGGTACCTCTCGCGTGAGCCACACCTTGTGTTAGTGCTTTCTGGTAAGACTTGCTGTCTAAGGGGTTTACATCCTGTATTATCCTGGCATTTGCACCGATTTTAGGAACAACAATACTTAAATAGGGGTCGGCCGCAACTATGTAATCATTACCATTATTTTGGGGATCGGATGGGGTCAATTTTACCTCAGCGTCGGCTTTAGGAGGGCTAAGGCGATACTTTAACTCGTTAACTATATTTGGATAGAAGATAGCTAATAAAAGTACCAGAGACAGCCCTACAAAGCCGATGCCCAGCCTAAAAAAGGCTGGGCGCGGTTGGGCTTGGGTTATCCTCGTAATTAAATTATGCGTTCCTTTTTCTAAGTCCATTTATCGTTAATCCGCCTAGGAGCACTATAAGTGCTACCCATGTCCACGGGCTGGCAATTAGTTTTCCGAAGAATCCTTTTTCCTGTGTTTCCTCTTCCTGAACTTGTTCTCCCAAAACGCTTCCTTCTTCACCGTTACCTTCACCGATCTCTTCTTCAGAGGTTACAACTTCGGCGCCTTCGTTACCTTCTCCACCGATACCTATCGTCGAAGCTCCTCCGGTTGTGGATACGCCGGCTTCGTAAATTATTTCCTCTTTGTTTATTGTAATGGTCTTTGTGTCCACCAATTCTTCAGCTTCCACATCCGAGCCGTTGCCCGCAGAATCGAAAGCTCTTACTGCAAAGTATTGTCGGTGTGCGCACTGGGCGCCGGCGACCTCTTCAGTAAATGTTTTCTTTTCATCGGGACCCATATCAAAGGTTCTTATTCTAGAGTTGTTGTTAGCTGTGAATTCTTTGTCATCGGACATGTAGACTTCGACGTAATAGGTCTGGTCATCATTGGCTGTTTTGATTGTTATTTCGTATTTGCAGTCGGATTTTCTGTCTACTTCTATGTATTTGGGTTTGTCAGGGCCGTCGTTGTCGTAGGTGGTTGTAACTTCCTCTGAAGTAACAGGTCCCGTACCTTCCTCAGCCGATAGAGTAACCCAGAACTTGTAAGCCCCGGCATCTCCAAGGGCACCGTCGGTCACATCACAAACCTTCGTGTCTCCACCGGGATTTATCGAAATTGTGGAAAACTCGTGAGCCGATGAGTCAGGACCGTCCAAATAGCACTTAGCCGTCAAAGCTCTACCACCAAGTGTATCCATAGCCACAAATGTTAGCTGGAAAGGTTCGTTGTAATTACTTGCAGGATTTTCCAATCTTACAAGTAGGTAAGGATCGGGTGTTTCAGCGTATACCTTTCCCGAGAATGCGAACACACCAAGTAAGAAAATCGGAAGCGCCAATATAGCCTTTTTTCTTCGTGACAACGCGATAAGTGAAATTCCTAATAACATAGTGGTTAGAACAGAAATTAATACTACGGTAGAAGCTCCGGTTGCAGGAAGACGCACCGTCGAAGTACCCAGCACTTCCTCAGTAATCTCCTTTTCATCTACTTCAGCATCCGCTGACGGGTCAGGAGTAGGAGTAACTATCTCTACGTCAGTTCCGACGAATCTGTCCGCAATATCGGCTAAATCGCCCGGATCTTCTGCGGTAGCAAAGACACTTCCCTCACTCTCGCTTGTATCCCAAATGTCTTTTCCTCTTGCCCATGCAATATCCTTATAAATACCAGCTGTTACGCCCGACCCTATGACCGCGTCGTAAACTAAAGTGATAGTTTCACCGGCGACCATGTCACCAATTTCCCACATTCCGGGAGAAAGATAACCGGTTATTGTCACATCACCACTGATATTTCCCTGAGTGGATGAGTTAGCATCCCAGGTATCCGTATCAAAGTGGTTGAATTCGAAACCCTCTGAAAGTAAATCTCTCACAACAACATCATTTACCGGAGAGTTTTCTGCTCTGACGGTAATCGTGAATCTAACAGTGTCCCCCGGGCTTTCCGGTGCGACACTATCATTATCTTTGGTTATGAAAAGTTCGGGCATTTGCTGAACATTGTGGAAGTCGCAGATATTGTTACTCCCGCTTGTTAAGTTACTGAAATCACAGCTTGTGGGTCCGTTGGGTGTCCAGAAATCTCTTGATTCCTCAGTAACTGAAAATCCTGTGTTAGGACCGAGTCCTTCCCATGTATAACATCCGTTCTCACCGGTAGTCTGAGGATCTGTTAGCTCCCTATCCGTGGTTAAAGTCACTCCCCAACCTTGGGTGTATAAGGTACTTTGAATCCCGTTCTCCTCTGTATCTTGGAGAACCCCACTATCTACATACTTACACGCAGTTATTGAGGCTAGCTTGAAGTTGCCGAAATTGTTATCTGATGAAGAGTATGCATCGTGCAAATCAACATCTATATAACCTACAACAGGAGCAGTTCGTGTCCATCCACTTTCTTGCACCTCTCTAATGCGGTATGTGTCAGAAACAAGGTTTGTGAGTAGATAGTTGCCATCTGCATCCGTGGTTACAGAAGTTTCTCCGGCATCCAAAATTCCATTGCCGTTTGTCTCTATGAAGATTGTCCAATCAGGCAATCCGGGTTCACCTGAATCTTTCTGTCCGTTTCCGTTTAGATCCTCATACTTCTGCCCTGAAATAGTACGGAATTGTGCATTTAAGAAATTTGCAGTCACGTCAGAACCCGATGTGATTGAAAAGTCTTGTTGGGTGACACTATTAGAAGAGTAGTACCCCGCGAGATCGGGATCGGTATAATCTTCTGCTACTCTATACTGCCCTACCGTCAATCCTGTGAATACAGTACAACCATTTTCTCCGGTTTCTTGAGTAGGCTGAGGTATCCAAGACGAATCTACTTGCTTAGACAAAATCATGGAAATATTATCTAATGCAAAATCCCCGTCTTCTTTTTGCCCGTTTCCGTTTAGATCTTCATACTTGCACGCGGTGATTTTACCTAGCTTGAAGTTTCCGAAGTCTTTATCCTCAACATCTCTGCCAAGATCTAATGAAACGTCGTGACATGCGCCATTGGGATAAGTTGCGACCCACGAAGTATCAGCTGTAGATTCACAAACTTGATAGTCTCCTATGTAATAACCGCTAAACTCGTACTCGCCTTCAGAGTCAGTTGTTATAGAAGCAACTGCTACTCCACCAAGATTTTTAAGATCAATTGTCCAACCTGGAATTACCTGCTCACCTGCATCTTTAATACCGTCAGCGTTTGTGTCGTCCCATTTAATACCTGAGACGCTTCCCTGGTTCGGGGTGTTAGTAATAGTGCAGATTTCTCTGTCACCATTTGTAACAGCGATGTTTTCGCAATTATCATAGGTAGTAGAGTATCTACTGTCTTCATTCTCAAGTACTGTGTATGTTCCCGGGGCAACCATTACTTCGTTACTCCCGTCAGATTCGAATTGATGATTTCCTGCACCTGATAAATCAAATTTAAACGAGAAGTCTGTCACACCCTTGTCGCCTAGTTGACCGTCAACAATAATTTTATTGACTACTATTACTGCTGGCTGGTCGTTGTTGTTTATAGTACACGTTGCTGATCCTCCGTTTGGAATCACTACATCAGTGCAGTTATCATAAGTGGCTGTGTAGCCGGGCACAGAAGGTTCTACAACACTGTAGGTACCAGCATCAACGGTAAGGTTATTCTGTCCGTCGAACTCAAAGGGAACTGCAGTGCCACTATTTACTGAGAAGGTGAAATCGTGTGCTGCCTTGGTCCCGCCATTGTTGTTGGTCATAGTCTTTTTTACTATCAGGGTGCCAGGTAAGTCATCGTTTGTAATGGTACAGGTTTCGGTTTCACCGATTGAGACACCTACAGAGGTGCAGTTATCGTACGTTGTTGAGTAACCGGATACTGCAGGTTCTGTAATTGTGTAAGTTCCAGCATTAACAGTTAGGTCGTTTTGACCATCTGCTTCAAACGAAACCGGAGCGCCGTCACCAACCTTAAATGTAAAGTCGTCAGCTTCCAATAAACCGCCGTTGTTGTTAACTACCACCTTTTTAACGATTAAGGTTCCGGCCTGATCATCGTTTGTAATGGTACAGGTTTCGGTTTCACCGATTGAGACACCTACAGAGGTGCAGTTATCGTACGTTGTTGAGTAACCGGATACTGCAGGTTCTGTAATTGTGTAAGTTCCAGCATTAACAGTTAGGTCGTTTTGACCATCTGCTTCAAACGAAACCGGAGCGCCGTCACCAACCTTAAATGTAAAGTCGTCAGCTTCCAATAAACCGCCGTTGTTGTTAACTACCACCTTTTTAACGATTAAGGTTCCGGCCTGATCATCGTTTGTAATGGTACAGGTTTCGGTTTCACCGATTGAGACACCTACAGAGGTGCAGTTATCGTACGTTGTTGAGTAACCGGATACTGCAGGTTCTGTAATTGTGTAAGTTCCAGCATTAACAGTTAGGTCGTTTTGACCATCTGCTTCAAACGAAACCGGAGCGCCGTCACCAACCTTAAATGTAAAGTCGTCAGCTTCCAATAAACCGCCGTTGTTGTTAACTACCACCTTTTTAACGATTAAGGTTCCGGCCTGATCATCGTTTGTAATGGTACAGGTTTTGTTGTCACCAGACACTAAAGTGCCAGAACAATCTGAAGAATAAGAAGGAGCGTAACCAGTAACAGAATTTTCCGCAACACTGTAAGAACCGGGTTTCATAGTTACGGTTGTACCAGGGCTCTCCGCTCCGGAAAAAGTAGAGAGTGAAACATCCGTACCAGTAACGTTTATAGTGAAGTCGCTAGAAGATAAACTTCCATTATTGTCGTTCACTACATGTTTGATAACTGTAAGCGTTGCAGATTTAATGGCATTTGTTATGGTACAAACAATGTCCTGATCCTTAGATATGCTCAATGTCCAAGGATTGGAGCCCGTCGTCGAAACAATAGAACCTGTACCGTTGTTGTCTTTACACACAGCACTGATATCGTAATTTGTTAAGGATGTTGTGCCATTTCCTACTTCTCCGAATGTGTGATTACCCGTTAGCAAAGTTTTCTCTCCCGTTGTGCCTCCGTCACCCACTTCGGTGATTCCTGCTACCCCATCTATCAACAAATCAAATTTACCCGCGTCACTGCTAGGAATCAGGTCCTTAACTATCTCAAGACTACCGGTCTGTGCTTGTGTGGCGATAATACAATCTGATGGGTCTGAATTTGGCTGCTGTGATGGGTAGGAACAAACATCTACTAACCGAGCGGATGCTAGGCCACCAACGTCTGACAAATCAATTTTGCATGTTGCTTGAGTATCTTGAGGGTAATTACTACCGGCAGCAAAAGGATCGTTGGTTACTGTGGCAACCTCGCACTCTGTATTAGAAGATACTGGAAGTAATGTAGATGGGCTGGTACATCTGTCTGGTTTGTCATCCCCGCATGAATACCTTGTAGTGCTCTGTATCTGGGCAGGGCTGTCGCCTATTGTTACGCATATAGCATAATTAACATCCCCGTCGCCATCGGTATCGAATAAATTACATGCATCTCCAGTGTTGTTACCAGACCAAGATATGTCATCCCAGTTCCATCTCGTGAATATTTCTGTAGCTACGTCTGTGCCATAACACATGAGAGTCAAATCTTTTTGCCCAGCCACATCATTAATTTCTAAATCGTTCTGGCAACTTACGTGAGTGATTGGAAAAACAATAGTCATGTGGTCAAGATTGGATATTTCTACAGCACTATCCAGGTTCTCAACGCTATCCTCATCCACTTCTTTTATGTCACTTCTCTTCAAGTCCTTACCCACAACCTCGTCTACTGATTTTTCTATGTACGAAATACCAACGTCAATTCCCTCATATTTTGGCAAAGTTAAATCATATTCGAAAGTTCCGTTTTCCATCCCTGTCGTTATGTCGTAAGCATATTCTCCTGCAATGATTAACCCGTCTGGTAGTTCTAAATCGCTTCCATTTATTCGTTCAATTTTTAAGGGTAACAGATCTGACTCTTTACCTGGTAAACACTTAAATGTGACGCTAACTTCATTATCAATCGGGAAAATATACTTAACCCCGAGCTTCACCGGTTCTTTAGTTTCTGCATAGCTTTTTTCAGAATCAACAGCCCAATCTGCGGCGGAACTGTCTGTAATTTCAGTACCTTCAACTAAGCATTCTTTTTCAATTTCAGTGGCAACTCCTTCTATCTGCTCAATCAAAGGATCCGTAGCATCAGTTGTATCCGTAACAACCTCGACCGCAGGAGCAGAATCAATTGGAGCAGTCTCCCCGGGCGCCGGTTCGACAATCTCCTCAGGTCTGTAGTCACTTGCCCCGTCGGGTAAGATGTCTCCTTGTTGAGGTTCTTCGATGATAGGTTCGGTAGGTGGCTCAGTAGCCGGGTCTCCTGTTGAGGTTCCTAACACTTCTTCGGTTATGGTCGGTTCGGTAACAGTTTCCACCGTTACTTCTTCAGCAGGTGCGGACTCAACCGCAGGTGCTTCTTCAGTAGGAGCTGACTCTTCAACAGCAGGCTCCTCACTCGGAGCATCGGCCGGAACACTTTCTTCCACAGGCGCACTTATCTCTTGCGCATAAGCTGTAGTCTGAAGAGCAACCAAAAACGGGCTGGAAGTATTTACAAGAAGCGACAGAATACCCACGTACGAATAAAGCGTCCTTACCGTAGCCTGTTTTATTCTGAGATGCATTTTTAGCTTCATAATTTTTTACGGTGCTTTGGCGGTGAACATAAAAGTACACACACCAATAAAAAAACCGACCTCAACATAAGAGACCGGTTTCGCTACTTGCTCCGCACGTTACAAGCGACCAAATTACGCAACGTGTTTCATTGCATTCTCGAAATAATTACGAAATAAGTTTTCAAAAACTAACTCACTGCCAAAGCAAATTAACCAAACCAAAAAGCAACAAAAAAAGCACACCCCAAGTGCGCGTTTAGTAAGTTATTATTTTGCTGCAGTTTTCTTTGATTCTACAATCCATCTTCGCCTCAGCGGACAGAGAAAATACCCCCAAAGGTTTATTTCTAATAACCTTTTACTTTAAAACAATCTATCTGTCAAACAGATATATAGTTATTTATTATGGGGCAGTTTAAGTTCAACCCAATTTCCAAATGCCGTCATGAGAAACCTTGCAACAGCGCTATTTCTTAACATTCACGCGCCCGCCTATAAAGTAGGCTATATAGACTTCTTTGTCTCCTTTAAAGATTCTTTCGGTTTGGACAAATTCCCCGATGTTTCCGGTGCATGAATTCTTATATACAAGATCTCCTTCAGAATAACTTTCGGGGCCTCTGTGGACACAGGCTCCTGAGGGTCCGGCCTTAAGTGCTTTTCTCAAAAAATCGTAAATATCTGAAAAGTTTATTCCCTCCACGACCTTTCCCCAGTAAACACATCTGAAAACATCTTTATCTCCGTACCAAAGAGTTTCGTTTCCGGAATAAGGTTCTCCGCCGTAATATTCGTCTTCGTATTTCCACTCCCCGTCCTGTCTTGTTAAAATTTTTCCGTTCTTACCGTTATCTTCGTACTTAACATTAGTGTCGGCATATCCCATCTCATTAAATTTTCTTAAGATATTTTGAATTTCTTCTAAAGATTCCATAACTAGTATGAAGGGAACATCTTCCCCGAGTTATTCTCTTCGATATACCTTTCGGGATCGAAATTTATACCAAACACTTTGTTCAGGGTAACCTTAGCGATATATGCGTTCCCTAATTGGTTGGACAGACATACTCTTAATCCTACCTGGTGTTGCCTTGCTGACTGTAACTAGCTTTGATTGTTAAATAATACGTTGAATGGCTAAACTGAGTACAGTTTAGCCATTTGATACCTTCTTGTCAAAGGCTGGGACCTTCGGGGCGATTTCGGCACAAACTAGGTTGACATTTACCGGGATTCCTGATATAAAATATGGGTACCGGGAATCCCGGTATATTTCGAGAAGATTTAAGGTTTTTAATATGAAAATATACTTACCAAACAGCGCTTTTTTAGGAAATATAGATCCTTTCCTGAGAGCTTTTGATACCACCAATCCGGAACGATTAGAAATTACTGCCAATAAGAAGTGGATTTCGCTACATCCTGTCGCGTTATCTCTAGTAGCGGCACTAGGCCTGACCGTAGACCCCCCTAATATTTATTGTGAACAACTTGAAGCAACATCAAGACATTACCTGGAAAGAATGGGGTTGTTCAAACTCCTAAAAATAACTACAGATATACATATAAAGGAACACGAACCTGCAGGAAGATTTATACCATTAACACAAATTCACAGCACGCAAGATTTGACTAAATTTATTCAGGATATGGTCCCCTTACTACACCTGGATCCAATACAAGCAGAACCTATAAAGTACATAATAAGCGAATTAGGCGCAAATGTGTTTGAACACGCTGACTCGAAAATAGGAGCTCTCTTTTGTGCGCAGTATTATCAGAAAACTAACACTATCCGGCTTGGTATTGTGGATACAGGGGTAGGTATACAAAATACTATTAGTGTTTCCCACAATGCAGACTCTGACCTGGAGGCAATCGGCCTAGCTCTTACTCCGGGTATAACAGGAACTACCAGGAATTTAGGAGGTACAGATTACAATGCCGGGGCCGGACTGTTTTTTATCAAATCGATCGCTAAAGTAAACAGAAACTTCTTTATGATTTACAGCGGTAACGCAATGTACAAACTCTTAAGGACAAAACGTACAAAGCGGGTGACTTTGTCGGCAGACCCGTTTAAAGACAACCACTCCGGTGGAGAGGATTTTCCTTATTGGCAGGGCACTGCTGTGGGCATAGATATAAGTCTTGATTCAACGGAGGAATTTTCAAATCTATTAGAACTTATTAGAAAAACGATTTCGGAAGCCATAAAAACGAGAAAAAAGGAAATTTATAAAAGAGCTATATTTATATGAAAGAGATGAAGCTTTTTTCCCTCACTACAAGTTTTGCTGAAAACAAAGACTTAGCGAGAGATTTGAGAATTAATGAAATAGCCCCCGCTTTGAAAAACGGAAAAGACGTGATCTTGGATTTTGAAGGTGTTCAAGCGGTGACCCAATCTTTTATACATGCTCTTCTGAGTGGTCTATTTCGGGAGCAGGGTGCTGTCGTGTTAGATAAAATCAAATTTAAGAATTGTAATGAAAATGTGAAGAAGATAATCGAAATTGTCGTAGATTACATGCAAGAATCTATTTCGTAGTTTAAAATACTTCTGATATAGTAGAACGCATTCTAAACCCTCCCCAGCTTCCGTGCCAGTTCCTCCGCTTCCGCCACCATTGAGTCCAGTTCTTCCAAACCCTTCATCCAAAACCCCTTATCGGCAATATCAATTCCTAACTCTTCAAATGATTCGCGGGGTGACACTGAAGTACCCATGCTCAAAAAATTTTTGACTTTTTGAACAAAACCCAAATCGTCCCCAACCATGTTTTTTAAGGATTTCGAGATCATTACTCCCGAAGCGTAAGAGTAAACATAAAAGTAACTGCGGATGTGACTCCAATAAACCCACCAATTTTCGGCTCCCGGCGACATCTCCACAGCCTCACCCATATAAGCCCCCATGTTCTTTAAAAACAGCTCACCGATTCTTTTCAAAGGTAAAAATCCCTCACTCCTATATATAGTGTGCAAATCTTTTTCAAAGTTGTAGCAGGCCACCTGTCTCTGGATTGAAGAAATATCTCCGTTTAATCTTTCCATCAAAATCTCCAGACGTCTTGCTTCATCAACTCCTTTTTCAATCTCATCTAAGACGAAGTCTTCCATAAATGTGCTGGCGACCTCGGCGGTGCAAGTGTAAGTTCCACAGTTTAGAGCATTCTGTTCTTTTTTCATCAGCTCAAAGTTAATCGCGTGCCCCATTTCGTGAGCCAGGGTAGTTACATCATTCAATCTGTCGGTATGGTTAAGCATTACAAAAACCGGTAGGTCTTTTTCCATGTGAACGCAGAAGGCTCCCGACTCTTTTCCTTTTTTAGGAAAGACATCGATCTTTCCTTCTCTTAAAAAGTTTTCAAAAATTGTACCGAACTCAGAATCAAGTGCGTTAAAAACCTTGGAAACTAATCCTGCCGTTTTATTAAAATCATACTTCTCTCCCGAATTTCCGTAATCCACATTCCTCTCATGATATTGGAGTTTTTCCACGCCCAGCAACTTAGCCTTTAATTTATAAAATCTTTGGGAGATATCAAATCTCGAAGTTACAGATTCTATCAAACTATCTACCACTTCCGTGTCTATATCATCTGCCAAATGACGGGACATGTCGGGACGCGAGAAACCTCTTAATTCGTCGGTTACTTTTTTATTGTGCAAAACGGAGTTGAGTTCGTATTCTGCAGCGGGAGCATGTTTTGCAAAAATATCATTCAGAGCAACACCGGCTGCATCTCTAACTTTTTTATCTGTACTATTTATAGCTTCCAAAATTTCGGAAAGATTAGCTTCCTTTTCCTTATCGGCTTCATCTAAAATTTTTCTTTCTTCCCTGGATAGAAAGTCGGAAATCATACTCACCCAATTACCTTGCGCGGTTTTAGCCGTAAGGTTCAAAATCTTCTCTTCCGGTTCGGTCAACAAATATTTCGCGGAGTCGAACAACCTTTGTAATAGGTGTTTATATCCGGATAGCCCCGGATAGTTTAAGAACAGCGGCTGTTTTTCGGCCGGTATTCTGGAAATTCCCTGGGTAATAAACTCAAGCTCGTTTTCCAAAAACGTGCCGATATCGTCGATTTTGCTTAATTCCGCCTTTATTTCACTGTTTTGCTGCTCGAGCTGGTACTTAAGCCAGTAATAATATCCTGGCTTCCCGGAAGTACCTATAGTAGCGGAAATGCGTTCATCCTCGTCCAGAAGCTGTTTTAGGACCTCGGGATCTTCCAAATAGTCGGTTCTGCCCTTCCATTTTGCGGAAAAGTCCAAATTTACCTTTTTTATAGCCCCAAGCTCGGCTTCAAGGTCTTTTTTGTCGGCATTGCGGTATAAAAGACCGAAATTCCACTCTTTTTTCATTTCAAAATCCGGCACCATATTATGCATTATAACACCCCCAAACGCCTACAATTTGTCGAGATAACAACGTAACCTAGAGTTCTGATCATTTGACACCCCTCTTTATTTGTGTTAAATATATAGCGTTCGAAGAGCTTCTCCCCCTCGAGTCATAGGTTGGGGGAAATTTTTTTGAAGTCTCAAAAGACAAGGAAATAAAAGCATATGGATAAAAAAGATGTTATTTATGTTACAAAAGAAGGTCTCACAAAACTTAAGACTGAATTAGCCGAGTTGAGTGGTGCCAAAAGAACCGAGGTTGCCCAGAGAATAAAAGAAGCCCGTGAAATGGGTGATATCTCCGAAAACTCCGAGTACGACGCAGCCAAACAGGAACAGTCCTATATCGAAGGAAGAATTTCCGAACTTGAGGAAGTTATTAAAACTTCTCAAATTTCCGACGATACCGGAAAAAAGGACGTCATCGGTGTGGGCGCCATAGTTAAGATAAAAGTCGAAAGCGAAGAAATTGAATATCACATCGTAGGAGCCCCCGAAGCAAATCCTCTCGAAAAGAAAATATCTCACGAATCTCCCTTAGGTTCCGCGTTGGTCGGAAAAAGAGTCGGAGATAAAATCGAGGTAGAAGCTCCCATGGGAAAGCTTACCTACACTATTCTTAAGATTGATTATTAAAGCCGTTTCTGATTGAATAAGTTAATGGCAACCTTATCAGAACTCAGACAAGTCAGGATAGAAAAGTTGGAAAAACTTAAAACTCTCGGTGTAGATCCGTTTCCCCCTACTTCATACAAATCACACTCAAATATTGTTTTCCACGAATCCTTTGAAAAGCTCGAAGGTAATGAAGTAGTTGCATCCGGAAGAATCGTCTCAATTAGAAAACACGGAAAACTTGCTTTTATCGATCTCAAAGACGCCACCGGAAAAATACAACTATATATAAAAGAAGATGCTCTTCTTAACCCGGATCACACAAAAAGCGAAATAGGATTTGAAGAACTCAATCTTCTCGACTCGGGTGATTTTGCCGAAGGTAAAGGCATTCTAACCAAAACACAGAGAGGTGAAGTATCCGTAGAGGTAACTTCAATAAGAATACTCACAAAATCGCTCAGGCCCCTTCCTGATATGTGGGATGGTTTGAAAGATAAAGAAACCAGGCTACGAAGACGCTACATTGATACAAATATAAACCCCGACGTTTACCAAAGATTTATAAGAAGATCGAAATTCTGGGAAGCTCACCGCGACTTTTTCAAAAAGCAGGGATTTATGGAAATGAACATTCCCGTTTTGGAAACGACCCCCGGCGGTGCTGATGCCAACCCGTTTGTTACACACATGGATGTTCTGGACCAGGATTTTTATTTAAGAATTTCCCAGGAACTTTATTTAAAACGTTTAATTGGCGGGGGCTACGAAAAAGTTTATGAAATAGGGCCCCGCTTTAGAAACGAAGGAATTTCCGACGAACATTTGCCCGAACACATCGCCATGGAATTCTACTGGGCATATGCCGACTGGAATGACGGCATGAAGTTTATTAAAAATCTTTTCCGCTATGTCGCGGAAGAAGTTTATGGAACTCAAAAGTTTGAGATTAAAGGATTCAACGTTGATTTTGGAAAAGAGTGGGAAATAATTGATTATTCTGAAATTTTCAAAGAAAAGTTTGGTCTCGATATTTTTAACTCCGATTTCGACGATGCCAAAAAAATCCTTGAAAAAAAACACATAAAAATAGACAAAAATATGAACTTCGGGCGCGGTGTGGACAGTCTTTGGAAAACCATCCGAAAAGACATTCAGGGACCCGCTTTTGTTGTAAATGAGCCAAAATTCTTGTCTCCTTTGGCCAAAGCCAATCCGTCTAACCCCAAATATGCAATGAGATTTCACCCAATCGTAGCGGGAGGAGAACTTGGCAACGGATTTTCCGAGCTGAACGATCCCGTCGATCAATATGAAAGATTTAAAGAACAACAGTCAATGAGAGACAGCGGAGACGCCGAAGCTCAATTTTTAGACATAGATTTTGTGGAGATGCTTGAATACGGAATGCCCCCGACACTTGGTTATGGACATTCGGAAAGGGTGTTCTGGTTTTTAGAAAATGTTTCCGCGAGAGAGGGAGTCCCTTTTCCTCAGCTTAGACACGAGATAGATTCGGTTACAAAAGGTATCTACGGGCTTGAATAATGTATAAAAAAGAATTAAACAAATCCGAGGCGTTAAATCTCCTTCACGAAAAAATGAAAAATGAAAATTTAAGAAGGCACTGTTATGCGGTCGGAAAGGTGTTGGCAGATTTTTACGATTTTTTCCCCACTTCCGGAAAACTTACCAAAGAGCAGTGGGAAATTGCAGGCATACTTCATGACGCCGACTGGGAAATAACAAAAGACAGCCCGGACAGACACACAATCGAACTTCTCGAGTGGCTCGAAAATTACGAAGTCGAACCCGATCTTTTAGAAGTTTTCCGTTCGCACAATTCAAAAACAACTAAGCTTCGGGAGCCTGAGACCCGTCTGGAATGGACTTTAGAGTGTTGCGACGAGCTTACGGGCTTTATTGTCGCGGTGGCTTTAGTTATGCCCGAAAAGAAACTCGAGCAGGTCACGGTCGATTCGGTTCTGAAAAAATTTAAGCAAAAAGAATTCGCAAAACAAGTAGACCGCGAACAAATTTCTCAATGTGAGCAGAAACTGGGTGTAAGTTTAAATGATTTCGTTTCGATGACTCTAAGCTCAATGAAAAAAAATTCCGGAATGCTGGGTCTCTAAAAATTTCAAACTAAAAATTACGCTTACAAAAAGAAAGCGGCTCCGATTTGCGAAGCCACTTTCGAAAAGAATTTTCGTTAATTGAGGGCAGTTTCTCCCTCCGCACAGAGGATAATTACTTCCTACCGGAAGACTATTACTTCCTCTTTGCTTTTCTCGCTTTTCTCTTAACGGTTTTCTTTGCTTTCTTTACGACTTTCTTTGCAACTTTCTTTGCTTTTTTCTTTACTGGCATCAAAGATCACCTCCTACAAAATAAAATCAGAACACACTTCATAGTGTGTTCTAAAGAAAAATAATTATTGGACAGAAATAAATTTATTTCCATTCATTACACTTTAATTACATATTTATTTGAGACATTTGTCAACATTTACAATGACAATTCATGAAGTGATATCATTTACATATCATGGAAAAAATAAACAGCCCGGAATTTGAAAATCTCAGCATCCAACAAAAAGAAGAAATTATTCTTCATCACAAAAGAAATTTTATTAAGAAGGTCGCCATTGCTATAGTGGCGCTCTCTGCGCTTATAGCGTTAACGGTGTTTGCCTTAAAAATCCGCAAAGAAATGATACAGGACCGGGTACGTTTCGTTTCCAACCCTCCGGCAGAGATACCGGTCGTAATCACTCCTGAAGAAAATCCGGAAACAGAAAAAGAGTATTCCAACACAACTTTACAAATTTCCTTCAGATATCCTGTTGAAACAAAATTGACGGAGTCTTTCGACACAGAAAAGGGTGAGGGTAAAATTGAGGTGTTGTATTCGAAAGACAACAATTTCGAATTTCTTGAAGGATACAAAGTAACGATTACCGTTTTCTCCACAAAGATTAGAGATCTAAATCAATTCGCCGCGACCAGATTGGAAGCGATGAGAACCGTATGCCCCGAATCAGCAATTTACTCAGGTATTGGCGCCGGTAAGATGGGTCAGTATGATTCTCTTTATTATCAAATTGACTACTGCAACGGCTACTACAGAAACTACTACATTAGTTTCGGTGGTAAATTTTTCGAGGTCTCAAGATTCTTCAAGGGAGACATAGGTTTCAGGCAACAATACGAAACGACTACTATTGGAATAATCAATACAATAACTTTACTTCCACAAAGATTTGAGATTACTGAGTTTCTTAAATCAGTATTAGACGCCCAAAGTGGGGTCGCGTTCGAGTATCCATCTCATCTTGTAAATAACTGCTCGATACCCATGCCTACAGAAACTACCTACCGGGTAATACTTTCTATGTGTGAGGAAAATCAAAAAGAGGCCGGGGTAATTATTGCAGTCAAACAAATAACTAAAGAGGCGACTTTTGAGAGTGCGCTACAAACCGAAATTAACAAAATGTCAGATGACTTCTTTGCCGCTAAAGGATATCCCCCGAAAGGAATTGAAGAAAGATATACATATAATGGAGAGTCTGCCGTGAAAATAACAGGTTATAGCTGGAAAGATGCTTATTACATCTTTGTGAATACGACCAGTTCTAAAGGAGAGCCCCAAGTCATATTGATAGGCGTAAAAGAAGGAAGCCCGGAATTTAAGACAACAATCGATAATATACTCAGTTCGATCAAGTTCAGGCAGTGAAATTAAGAAACTACGACAAAAATCAATCGAACTCCTATTGCCTGGGTGTTTACCCTACAATCGAACTGTTCAAATACAAACCTGAAAGCATTATCGAGGTTTTTATCAACCCCAAAGGACAAAATAACCTCGGGGTTAAAGAAATAATCAAACTTGCTAATAAACACAATGTAAGAATCGAGGAGGGACAAAAAGTTCTGATGAGACTTTCCGGAAAAGAAAACGTCTACGCGGGGGCGAGATTTTCTAAATATGTAACACCGCTGTCCGACAATAAATCCCACGTCGTCCTGACTAATCCTGAGAATATGGGAAATCTAGGCACAATTATAAGGACAATGCACGCGTTCGGGTATAAGAACCTTGCGCTGATTCGCCCTGCCGTAGATATATTCGACCCGAAAGTTATCCGGGCATCGATGGGAAGTGTGTTTGCAATAAATTTTGAATATTTCGATAAGTTAGAAGATTACGCAGGCAAGTACAATAGGCAACTATATTTGTTTACCCCAAAAGGGACAGTTACTTTGGAAGAATTAGCGCAGAAAAAAGTCTCTGATCCTGAAAAATGCTCCTTCGTATTTGGAAGTGAATCTTCAGGGTTCTCGGCAAAAGAACTGGCGCTGGGTGAAAATATTAAAATAAACTTCTCTACTGATATAGATTCTCTGAACCTCAGCATTGCGGCAGGCATTGTTCTCCACAACTTCAAACATCTCTAAAAAGATACGTTTACATGCTAAAATTCCCTTTATGAACAAAGAGGAAAAGGTCGACCATTTAAGAGAACGCCTTTCTGAGCAACGCAAAAAACTTGAGGAAGCTACCTTTGAGAAAGGTCTGGCAGCTGAAGAAAACAAAGACCTGAGAGAAAATTTTGCCTATGACTACTGGGTTTCACAAGAACAACTTATTACGGCAAGAATATTTGCCACATTAAAAGAAATCGAGCATCTTACTAAAAAACCCAGGAAAAAGATTATTAAAAAGAATAAAACCACTCCCGTAGAACGTGTGAAAGATTTGCCTAAAAAGAAGTGGCTGTAAAAACTTGCTTCGGCGCCTTGACACAAAAACCTCACGGTAAGAATATTAACCTATGATAAATAAAATTATAGATTGGATAAAAAGAAACAAGCTTCTCACTCTCCTTTTAATTGGCGCCGGGTGGTGGGTAATAAATTCAATCCCGAGAACTCTGTTGGGCGGTAACACTATGATGGGAGTAAACGAAAGCTACGCGGTAGATTCATACGGTGCTGCTCCACTGATGGAGTTAAGCGACGGCAATTACAAATATACCCGTGAAGCTACCCCACAACCTGACATCACAAACAGAAAAGTAGTCGTCAATTCTAATTTCTCGTTACTCGTAAAAGACGTAACCGGAACGGTTGAAATGATAAAGGAAAAAACACTTCAGATGGCAGGTTACATGGTAAACACCAACATCAACAGAACAGAGTACGGAGAAACTGCTATTCTTCAACTGAGAGTTCCTTCGGAGAAAGTAGAAGAGATGTCTAAATATCTCCGGGGTATCGCCGTGAAAGTTGTATCCGAAAACGTTGACGGACACGATGTTACGGATCAGTACGTGGATATCGAAAGACGTCTGGGAGATTTGGAAGCACAAAGATCTCGAATGTTAGCGATACTGGAAAAAGCCACTACTGTAAACGAAATGTTGACTGTCCAACAAGCTTTAAACCAAATCCAAGACCAGATCGATTCGTACAAAGGACAACTGCAATATATGGATGGGACGACCAAGACAAGTAAACTCACTATCTATGTTTCAACCGACGAACTTGGATTACCCTACACCCCCGCACAGTCGTGGAGACCTCAGGTTATATTTAAACAAGCGGTCAGGTCTATGTTAGGAACATTGCAGGATATCGGTTCATTCGCAATTTGGCTTGCCGTTTATTTGCCGATAATTTTAGGAGCGGTCGCGGTATTCGTAATTATCAAAAAAATAATACGCAAACGATCGAAACCGGTTCAAACATTGTGAGCGAAATTTACACTCAGATGGAAGCATTTCCGGATAAGTCGGAAGATAATAACGCGTCAAAGGAAGAGGTCACATCTATTGCGGACGCGACACCCGAAGCACCTGCGACAGAGCCCCTTCCAAGAATAAATATAATCAGAGCAAAATACGTTTTGCAGGCTGAAGAAGAGCTAAATAAGGAAAGGGGACGAGAACCGTTCAGCCACATGGATGTTGCGGTAAAGGCTGCACAGAAATGGGTTGCGGATAACGACACTCTCTCGCATCCCCCCGATAAAATAAAAACAGAAGACGAAATGCTCGAAACATACGAGAAATATCTTGCCGCCAAAGAAAAATATCCGGCTGAAGTATTGGACTTAATTCTTCACGGAAAAGCAAAGCCTGAAGCTGAGTTAGCACCAAAAAAAGTGCGGGTTAAAAGAAGTCCCCGCGAAGGCTGGATGGCACGGTTGGAGCGGGAACAGGATGAGCGGGAGGACAGGCGGAGGAAACTGATGGGAGTAACGGACCTTACGCCTGAGATTGAGTGATATCCTTACTGGTGACCCCACGGGGAATCGAACCCCGATTTACGGAATGAGAATCCGCCGTCCTAGCCGTTAGACGATGGGGCCAAGCATCCGGCAGGCAATACCCAGCACAAATCCCACAAATTCTACCAACAAAACTGCTTTTTGACTAACACCTTGCGCTAAACCGCCCTCTAAAATCGTGTATAATAAGGTTACAAAATGCCCGGAGATTTTAAAAAGTTGATACCTATACTTGCAGTACTAATATTTGCCTTTGCCGGAAGTTACGCCGGTTTTGCCCAGTATAATCCCAAAATTCAAAACGGAGACGTTAAAGGCGCGAAAGTTTCACAAGAATCGGATCTTCCTATGCCCATAAGCTCGGAAATAATTTGTTCGAGCAGAACTCTTGACTCGCATCAAACAACTTTTCAAACGAAAAAATCACCGGAAGAAGTGATGGCTTTCTACCAAAATGTTTTCAGTGATAAAAACTGGACACCGGAGTCGGATAGAAGAGAAGATGGAATTTACGTTACAACTTATAATGATCAGGATTTGTTAGCTACAATAACGGTAACAAAACAGCCGGACGATGAATATACAATTGTTAGTTTGAAGATGTCTAGGCGCTAATTTCTATTCTTTCGTTCCCACTAAATACACCGCGCGCCAAGGTTGATACCTACTCTCAAAATTATCCACGAACAACTCTTCATCCCCCCTGGTAACGGTTCTGGAATAGGTCACCTTCGCTCCCCAAGCAGGAAAATCAACTTGTTTTGTAACACCCTTTGCCAGCGTAGGATCATCCTGGTACAAAGCCGGGGGAGGAGGACTTTGATTGGAAACTACCGGCTCAGTAACGGCAACTTTTCTGCCGTCGGGTGTCCCGAATATTTGGAATTTCAAAGCGTAACTTGCAATATCCGCTTCCGCTTGCACGAGAATATAATTGTCCGTATCGTTTTTAAATCTTAAATCCCATGAGGGTTGATAAATTGCGGCGTCAAAACCGACCGGCTGATCCTGCTCGTAGTAACTGACGCGGTATGCATGAGGGTATCTCATCACGATGGGCAATCCGGTATTCAAAACCGCTCTGAACAAAGTGGTAGAAGTTTGGCAAACTCCTCCACCCGAGCCTAATACAGTTCTTCCATCTTTAATTATGTAAGCAATGTCATAACCTGTTTTCGCATCAATTTCTCCTACGGAATTGTTCAGAGAATATATTGCCCCCGGAGCGACTAAAACTCCGCTCGCCCTTTCGGCCGCCAAAGTTAGATTATGTATACGACCTGCCGCAGAGCCTTTGTAAGTAGACTTGCCTTCCCCCAGTAATTCAAGTATTCCGTACTTATCTTTATCCAAAGGTCCGGAAACTGAAGATTTCGGAATCTCTATACTGCTTTTCGAATTAAAATAAGCGTCGCGGAAGGCGGCGATAAATTTTTCTCTATCTACCTCACTGCCCTCTTTGCTTAATACAAACCCAGTTACTTTATTACTGTTCATACTTGTAACCTGGCCACGCGGAAGTTGATTTACTTCCTGCTCTAATTCCTCTACAAAAGCCTCTAGTCGGGGCTTTAATATATCTATCTCAACGTGATTTTTTTCTTTATCTCTCTGAAAAGTTATGTATCCTAAAAGCTGTTCCGATGTTAATTTCCAGGTCTTGCTCCCATCTTTAACCGTAATCTCGTTGTTTATAATTTTTTCTGCCTGAGGCAACAACGCGGTAACTTCGGCTGTGGAAATCTTCGGAACTATTTTTTTGCCGGGAAGTTCTTTGTCTCCGAAACTTAAATTGTCAAAAGCCTGGATGACAGTCGTGTGTGATGCATCATCTAAAACTTTTTTACCTTCACTTTCAGGAGTCACGACCAACTTCCCTTTTTCCATTTTTACACCGGCGTTCTGAGCGATAACATTAAACAAACTTTTAGCCTCGGAAAGTACACTAATTAATTTTTCGTCAGAGTGGTCGTGGTATGCAGGAATACTCAGATTTTTTACCAAACCTGCAATTTTATCTTTTGAATCACGTAGAATATTACCGGTTCGTCCTATTTCAAACGCCCGTAAAACAGTTCCTTCCCAATCGTAAGTGAGATCGATATCTTCGGCTTTCACGGCGTATTCTTTTCCATCGTACTTGAGCGTAACTTTCTTGTCCAAAGTTTTTTCGCGGGCTTCTAACGCACTTTGGGCTTGAGCTAAATTCTTCCCGCCTAAAGACACATCTCCAACCGTTACCCCCGGAATGATTCTTTTGGCGTAATAGATATGATAAAAGGTTGCGACAAGCAACAGAAAGTACACGAAGAAAAGAATTCTCTTGGACACTGAAGAAAAAGCCAGGTCTTTAATTTTTTGCTGGAGTGTTGGCATTTGCAGGTGAGTTAAATCCGTTCAACAAAGTGAACTTGGATTTTCCGATTAAAAATTTCTCGGGAGCCTCACACATATCCGTGGTCTGATCGGCGGTCCCGAACAGTCTGCTTGAACCTGTCTTACTAAAGGCAATTACTTCGGTGCGGACACCCTGGCTTCTCGCATATTCCAAAAGGTCGGTGTAATCTCCGTCACCTGAAACTAAAACCATCGCGTCTATTTTAGGAATTAATCTGACGGCGTCCATACAAAGCCCGACGTCCCAATCGCCCTTTTTGGAACCTCCGTAGAATATCTGAAGTTCTTTTTCTCTTACTTCATAACCGATTTTGTGGAGAGCTTCGAAAAATTCGCGCTCGGCGCCGACGTCCGCTCTTATAACGTAAGTGAAAGCTCTGACCAAACGCCTGGGACCTACACCCACGCTTAAAACCTTGCTGAAATCAACCTTTGCCCCGTACAAATTCTTAGCGGAATAGTACATGTTCTGAACGTCTACAAAAACGGCTACCCTTTGCTCCTTATGTTGCGTGCTTATCATAGGTTGATTTTATCTCATTGCGGTCAATACGACAACGAAAAGATTTCGGATGTTATTGGGAAGGACGGTTCGGGTATTGTTGGGCTGGCCGGTTATAGTTTACCGGACGGGCTTATGTTTCAATAATGGCTATTTGAGTGGTAAAATCACACTGCGGTTTCAGGCAATAACCGCTCTATTGGGGGATCGTCTAATGGTAGGACTTTGCACTCTGGATGCAAAAATTGGGGTTCGAATCCCTGTCCCCCAGCCATGAAATTTGATCAACACCCTTGTGGTGGTGGACAAATTTTATAGATTGAGGAATTAGAGGATTTGAATGGCGCAGGCGCGACGGCGCCGAGCCGGGGTCGAGCAAAAATTCAGCAGAATTTTATGCGTGACCAAATCCCTGTCCCCCAGCCAATTTATTATGAAAACAAACAATTTAAAAACACAATATCCGGAACTTGATTCCGTGATGGCCAAACTTGCAAAGAACTTGCAAAATGTGTTAGGGGAAAATTTCGTTGGATTGTATTTACAAGGATCCCTAGTACTAGGTGATTTTGATTTAACTAGTGATGTTGATTTTATTGTAGTTGTAAATAAAGAATTAACTGAGGAAGAGGTTAAAAAAGTTCAGTATGTGCATACTAATACCTATAATCAAGACAATCGATGGGTTAAAAGACTTGAGTACTCTTATTTTCCAAAAAATATATTAAGAAAGACATCATCTCCATTTCCCATAACTAATGATCAGAAAAACAAAGAGCTTTGGTATTTTAATAACGGTCATCCTACCATCGAGAGATCTGACCATTGTAATACATTAGTAACAAGATGGACAGTAAGAGAGAAGGGGAAAGCAGTAATTGGACCAGATCCAAAATCATTGATAGAACCAATATCTCCTAACACCTTACGTAGGGAGATTAAAGATACTCTTATCGGGTGGGGAGAATATTTATTAAAAAATCCAAAACAATACGAAAATAGATTTTACCAATCATATTTGGTATTAAACTTTTGTCGTATCCTTCATGATTTAGATAAAGGAGAGATTAGCTCAAAACTTGTTGGAATTACCTGGGCCAAGGTAAATTTAGATTCTAAGTGGATTCCTTTAATAGATTACTGCTGGGAAGAAAGAAAAGATACTTCTATTTCAGTTAAACAACCTGCAAAGCCAGAAATATATAAACAATCTTTGCAATTTGTTAAATACGCAGTTGAAGAAGGTAAGAGATACATAGTCAATTAGGAGTTGGAAGGTTCTAGACCGACATGCTCAGCCAGAATGGGCACGCAAGTGACCACGAAGCCTCAAACAGACTTTCAAGGCTAGCAAATACCCCCTTTCAAAAACCTAGATCCGAACCGTGTATTTTTCTTTGATGGCGTCATATTCTATGAATAACTATTGGTTCAAATCCCTGTTTCATCACCAGAATCTCAATGTTCTGCCCTACCCACTTGCCTATAGGCAAAGCTCAAGGTTCTAGCCCGGAGAGCTAGCCTCACCCCGAGTAGGACATTAGAACCTCTGGGATATAATAATGATAAATGCGAGTTAATTTTAGCTTTTTAAAACCTAAATTACTTAATGTCCTAATTACAGTTATCATTCTCTGTCTTCCATTATTTAGAGAGCAGTATAACGGAGGACAATATGTAACTTGGTATAAACCAATAGATTTATTAATTGGTTCTTTGAGAGAGATTAATACCATTGGTTTGTTTTTCCTGATGCTAGCTTTTTCTTTAATAATCTATTTTATAGTATCGTTAGTAATCTTTAAGATAAATCAACGAGTTACAAACTGGAAAAAATAGGTTCAAACGTCGTCCATGACGAGGAGTATAATTTCTGAGGTGGGGTCCAGACCCTAATGCTTCGGACTTGAAACTAAACTTGGCCATTGGTTATTGACAAAATCATTGCTCCAGCAATTACCAGCATTAGTATCCCTGCGATTAAATGCAAAACTTTTATTTTGCCTTGTCTTATACTTTCCAATTTCTCCGTGGTTGCCAAACCTTTATAGATAATTATGGAAAGAATGATTAATGGAGCGACAAAAACTAAATTATATAAAAGTAGGTATGTTATGCCCGTCGCTCTTGTAACCTCTTCTGCTAACAACCCCAAAATAACAATATAAGGACCTCCGGTACAGGGAAGTTCAAAACAGGAAACAGCAAAACCGACTAAAAAGGCTCCTAATGGAGACGTCGCCCGTTTGATAATGCTTTTCATCGTTGGGCGCCAGCTCAGGGGAATTTCCATTAATACCCCCTTTCCGTACCAAAAATAATCTTTGATATTAAGCAAACCGACTATAACTGCAAGAATAGTTACAAAAATATAAAAGTTATGACTTAAACCAGAAGCTTGGAGGACGGAAAATAATCCTAAGCCCATCAAGAAATATGAAATATAAATAGAAATAGTAAAAGCCAGTCCAAATTTCAACGCACGTTTTTTATCAGCAATAGATAAAGCTGCGGTCATTAAAATTATCAAAACAGCAAAGGCGCAGGGATTAATTGCATCTACGGCGGCTGCGCCAATAACTAGAGGTATGGTTAGTTTCTTAACAACTACATTTTCTTCAGAAGACGTGAAAGGCTTGTCTATAGCCTTCTCAACATTTGTAGATACTTTTTCAATTGGATCTATGCACTTCTCATATAAACACCTATTAATCTCATTTTCCAAAGAGTCGGAGATTTCCTGGCTAAACCCAACGATCCCCTTATCATCAATAAATACCGTGGGCACACCTTCTACCGTAGTATTAAATTTAGCAGTTAACTCTTCAAATAGCTTTCTATTCTCATCATTTTGATAAACTTCGTGCTCATAGATTTTTAACGTAGGATAATTTGCTTTAACTTTGTCTAAAAAAGATAGTAGAGCCGCACAGTGAGGACATCCCTGACCATAAAATACATATAGTATAACCTCGTTTTTATCGTTGACTTGATTTTGAGCATACGAAGCTTTTGAGAAGAAACCAAACAATACAACCGTTACCATAACTATTGCGATTAAGCAGTCAGAACTCCACACGGCCCCATATTTTAATACTTTCATCTTGATTCCCCTCCTTCATAAGTATCCGCAATAAAAACCGCAATTAAAGTGGTTATTGGAACAGCAATAATTAAACCTATACTTCCTAGCAAAGTTCTAATTATTTCTGAAGCGATTATTTCATAGTTAACTACCTCGCTAAATGACCTGGTTGTATCAGTAAATAGCAACAGTAGGGGAAGTGACGCACCTGTATAAACCAAAATTAAAGTGTTTATCATTGAAGCAATATGGTCTTTACCTACATCCATTGACCTACTATAAAGTTCTGAGAAACCCAGTCTTCTATTTGCATTTTTCAACTGAAAAACAATCGCTGATTGCGATACCGTAATATCGTCCAGAACGCCCAAAAAACCAATTATTATTCCAGCCAAAAGAATGCCTCGCATATTAATAGTTCCCCCTTTCATTATTTGCAAAAACGAAGCTTCATCGGTCGTAAAACCAGTGAGCTTGGCGCTTCCTACATATATAGCAGATAGAACAACTGTTATACCAAGTGAAATAACAGTCCCTACAATGGCAACGGTTGTTTTGGTATTAAGACCATGAGAAAGATAGAAGGTAATCGGGATGGCAATGATTGAAAAAAGAAGAATAATAAGAATCGGGCTTGATCCGGTACTAATTTTTGGTAGCACAAAAGAAAATATAATAAAAAATGTTATTAGCATTCCCACAAAGGACGTTGCACCCCTCTTACCGGCAATAGCAATAGATAATATAAGAAATATTATAAACAGGGACATTAACTGTCCTCTCCTAATATAGTCACTTACATATAAATGCAGCTCACCATTTTGATCCTGAAATCCCGTTAATACTAATGCATCACCTTTTTTGTATTTTTGGGAAACTGGCGTGTCCCCGGAACCATTCTCAATATTCAGAATATTGCCCTTTTGATCTTTATCAATTATCTCAACTTCGAGCTTTTGATAATAACCTCCGCTAGTATTTTTAGTCTCTTCTATTACGCTTTTAACAATTCCCTCGTATGTTTTTTGTGAAGGTGGGTTATCTACGTTCTGAGCGGATATTTTTTCGGGGACTAAAAATAAAAGAAAAAGTACAAAAACTGATAACAGTTTTAGCGGGTTCTTTGTTTTCATATAGATTTATTCATCTATTTTATTTATTTTTATTGCCTTACCTTTAATTAGAGCCTCAGCAACTTTTTTACATGCTGAATCTACGGTTCTGGCAAATGTAGGCTGTGATATACCCATTTTTTCAGCAGATTGTGTTTGATCTAAACCATCAACCAAATACAGTTTTACAGCCTCTATTTCATCGGCTAAAAGTTCAACTTCCTCTAATTCCCTGAGAGGTATTCCCCTGGGCTTAAAGTAATCAACATTCGGGTTAAATTTTAAGCAACGTTTTATTCTTGGTCTTGTCATAGACTTTCTGTTAAAATTAATATACGGGTGAACCCCACCTATGTTTTAACAACACAGGTAGGGGTTCGCTTTTATTTTTCCTCCTCAAGTTTTAGCTGGTCAGCTTTTACCTTCTCTAATTCTTCTTCCAAGTCTTTTCTGTATAGGTTTAAATCTTCTTTAACTTCTGCTTTCGTTTCCGGAGCCAACCAAAATCTGAGACCCCTTCCAAAACCTCTTCCAAAACCCACTCTTCTTCCCCTTCCAAAACCTCTTCCAAAACCTCTTCCACCACCACAGGGGCCTAAACCTCTGCCTGTCATCGGACCTTGTCCTTGAGGACCTGTTCCATCAAAATATGGCATCTATATCACCTCCTTATTTCAATCTTGTAATGAATACATATTCATAATAGCAAGTTCGTGATATTTGTCAAATAGGTTCTTACTTATTGCCAATAAGGTTTAAATTACTGACCTGACCGCACTCCGGAAAAAAGGTTCTGGGATGTTTACCGTGCTTATAAACTTCTCGCAACAAAATTATCTAGCTGCACTCCAAAGATGTGCTGAATAATAAATCCATAAATTAAAACAATTAAAATATCCCGCCGAAATGCGGGATATTTTTTAATACAAAGCCCGTACAAAACTTTTATTCTGTAAACAGCTTAACTAACCACCCAAATACACCACCGGCAGCTTCTTCTGATGATATCTTTTCTTGCAAAGCTGTGCTCTCCTGCTGGAGTAACGCAATCATTTCTTGAACATTTGTTATATCAGTTGGATTTGTTAGCTTAAGTTTAAGTTCCTCAAGTTGTTGCACTCTTACTTGGTTTTGCTGCATTTCCTGTTTTAATGCGTTTAACAATCCATAGTTAGGACCGAAAAGGGATCTTGCCAAACCTGTCTTACTTTCGATCTTGGTTACGTGCGCCTGAATTCTTATTTGAGACTGGTCTTGAGTTTTTGCCCACTCCCTTACCTGATCGCCTATGCCTCCTGCAGCTGACTGAGTACTCAATAACTTCTGCACTTGTTGAGCAACTGAACTCATGGAATCGTTCAACACTCTTTGGGCCCCGGAACCTGCTCCTTGCGAATTATTACCTACACTCTTTTGCGTGTCCGTTCCTTGTTGTTCTTGGGTACCAACCTGGAGTTGTTGCTCCTCGCCTTGATTTTGTGTCTGTACTTGATTCTGATTCTGTACCGGTTGTGTAGTTCCCGATCCTTGCATAACTTGACCGGTTCCCTGTGATCCCGAACCTTGATTACTGGCCGCGCGTGCAGTTACTGTAAGTAAAGCTACCAATGCTACAGAGAAAATTGAAATATATACTTTTTTCATATTTACACCCCCTTTGTAAAAAAAATCAATTCTCAAACCAATTGTTTAATCCATTGAATAAGGCCACTGCTACATCGTTTCCTCTTGTTCCGGCTTTAAACATCTCACATTCCTGTGTGTTAGACAGGTAAACGGATTCCTGAATAGTTGCGGGTCTGCTGAATTTTAAAATCACACCACTCATAAAATTGGTTATCCCGAGATCCTTTACTCCAAGATCTGATGACATTGCGCTATGCACGGATGATGTAAAAGCTTTGTCTTTTTTAGGTTTGGAGTATAAGCCTTTTGTTCCATTAACCGAATGGTCTGTAGAACCGTTAAGGTGTATTGAAACTAGAACCTCGCCATCAGTTGAATTGGCGTAAGTGTATCTATCTTCATTACTCAAAGTAGAGTCATCCGTTCTGGTCATGTATACCTCGGCACCGGCTACCCCTAACAAAACTTTTAGCTTGTATGCTATATCAAGATTTGCGTCCTTTTCATACAACCCCGCGCATTGGGTAGTGCCCGGGTCAGCGCCCCCATGACCGGCATCAAGTATTATCTTGTGGCCTGATACTGAATAATCCTGGGCATACACACAATTTAAGGAAAAAACAACCAATACAGCGACGGCAGGTAGCAGTCTTATTTTCATACTATTCTGATAGTACTACTTTTCGAGAACGGGGGCGAGATGAGTACGGGATTGCCGGTGTGACTCGAACGTACCGTTATTACCCGCGCAATATCAACCTTCCAACAAAAATTACAAGCAATGACCCCGCAACTGCCACTACAAAAGACATCACATTAAATCCGGTAACCCCAACATCAAAAAACCTTTGGCCAAGGTAACCGCCCACTACTGCACCGATTATCCCAAGTATTATTGATCCTACAATGCCTCCCTGGGAATTAGGAGCAATAAAATTTGCTATGCTCCCGGCAATTAGTCCAAATATAATCCAATAAATAATAGTCATTTTTCGCCTCCAAAATTAATAACGTATTTCAAGAAGGCCGGGCAAACAGCAAGTTATCCTTGCCGTTTTTCCCCTGAAAATATCTGAACCAACTTAACAATTCCCCAAGCCAAACAAGCGTACACAATGATTGCCACGATTGTTGCCGGTTCAAGAACTGATGCGGTTTCTATACCTTCAGTTACCGCTCTTTGAAATATTCCTTCAAACGGTAGAATGAAGAACCCGGTTAATCCGTAGATAAAGCGCACAAATCCGCTTGTAGTTCCTGCTCCCATCAATTTTAGAACGAGACGAAAGGCTAATAGAATCTCTAAAGCACCGAAGATGTAGTAGATCAAATATTCACTGGTTTGTGATTTAGTCGCTGAAGTTTGAACTTGCGTAGCCATAACCGGAGTACTACTGTCTCCCGAATTAGTAATGATTGCGCCCGGAGTTGTTCCTAAAGTTTCCGTGTTATCATTCTCCGTAATTATTGTTTCTTTTGTTATTTCTGCCATATTTATCACCTGCTTCCACTTTAATTTGTTACAAAATACTTTTATTTTTATTTACGTACAAGTCGCACTACGTAAACAACCACGATTGCTCCGATTACCGCAACAATCAGGCTGTATAGGTTGAAACCGGTAACACCCGACTGTCCAACCATACCCATAAGAAGACCACCTACCACGGCGCCGACTATACCTAAAACGATATCCATAATGGTGTCTTGTCTGGAATTAGTCTTCATGATCACCGATGTAATCCATCCTGCCAAAGCTCCAAAAATTATCCATAGTAATATACCCATATTTGTTCACCTACTTCTTTACAAATTTCTTACACCTAAAATTCCTAACATCTTCCTTCTCTGATCGATTACTGAGATACCGGAGCGGGCTGAGTATCAGGAACTACTACTTCAGGAGTTTCCACATTAATCTGTGGGGCGGGTACGTTAACTTGAATCGGTTGATTTTGCATATTCCTTATTGCGGGAATAGCAAAATACAATACCACTCCAAGGAAAATTATAATTAGTACAACTCCGGCAAAAAATCCACTACCACTGCTTTCTTTTTCCGGTGCCGGGTTGTTTACTACTGTTGTCATATGCTCTTCACCAACTTTCAAATTTCCAAAAACAGCTACACATTCAATCTTTATATCTGATTCAAAATAAATCCGGGTTTAAGAGTTAGGCCGCGATTATACTTCGATCTTTTTAATCACGGTTTCTTTGGGTAAATACCGGATTAGGGCTTTTTCCACTAGAATAGTCAACGTTACTTTCTCAACAACTGCCTGAGCCCTGGCTTGCATAACAATAGATGGTTTCATAAAAAGAGTTGTTCTTTGTTTATCGGTAGTAGTTATCATAGTTCATACACTACAACTAATTGTAGTACTTGTCAATGGTTAATCGATTGTGGGTTTTATCAGACATTGGACTTTATTACTTAAAATAGTACACACTTCTCATACTATCTTATTTTTTAAGGCATACATTTATTAGAAGCTAACCTTTTCACACCGCAACTTGATAAAAACAGACTTACCGAGTATTTTAAATGAGACTGAATTAATTTTTAAATATGAAGGATGCTAACTATGAAACAACAAATAATCTCTAAGCCAAGAATAATTTTACCGAACGAAAAAATTGATTTAAACAAATGGGCGGTCATCGCATGCGACCAATTTACATCTCCAAACGAAACCTATTGGCAAAAAGTTGAGTCTTATGTCGGAAAAGATCCTTCCACACTTAATTTAATATTTCCGGAATATTACTTGAAAGATAAACAAAACATAGAAAATAGAATTAACACTATTCATAAAAACATGGACGATTATTTAACGCAGGGGGTAATAGAGGATAGAATCAGTGAAAACTATTTTATATATACAAGAAGAACTTTATCGAATGGGAAAATCAGACAAGGATTAGTTGCCTTATTGGATCTGGAAGCCTATTCGTACACTAAAGGAGATAAACCGGCAATAAGACCGACAGAGGGCATTGTCGAAGAAAGGCTTCCCATAAGAATGAAAATTAGAGAGGGGGCACCTTTAGAATACCCTCATATTTTAATGCTTGTGGATGACCCTGAAAGGACCCTTATTGAACCATTGGGTAAGAATTTGTCAGCACATACTAAACTTTATGATTTTGATCTAATGATGGGTGGTGGACATGCTGAAGGTTATGCCGTTACTTCACAAGAACTTGAAAACACCATCTTTTCTTGTATAGAAAAATTTGGGGATCCCCGGGCTTTTTCCGTCAAACACGGATTAGAAGAAATCGAACCTGCGATTGTGTTGGCAACGGGTGATGGCAATCACTCGCTTGCATCCGCAAAGGCAGTCTGGGAAAAAACCAAAAATAGTCTGATGGGTGAAAACAAACAATGGGAAAACAACCCCGCTAGATATGCCATGGCAGAAATAATCAATGTGTACGACGATGCTTTGGAGTTTGAAGCAATTCACCGAGTCTTGTTCAATGTAGGTGATGTGGAAATATTTTTAGAAAAGATGAGGGTGTTTTACAAAAATTTAGGATCTGAATGTGAAGTAGAACCGATTGAATTAAAAACAAATAATTTTGCTGAAATAACCAATGAAAAAAACCAACCTGAAAACTACCAGGTGTTTTGGCTAAGCTATATAAAGAATGGTGTCCAGATTTTCTCTACCGCCAAAGTAAAACCCGGCATACATTCTATAACAGTCGGGAGCTTACAAATGTTTTTAGATGATTACCTAAAAAGTAACCAGAATGCAACAATAGACTACCTTCATGGAATAGAAACAACAGTAAGGGACTCGTCTAAAGAGGGAAACATAGGTTTTTTCCTACCTGCAATAGACAAAGGCGGGTTATTTAAAACAGTCGCACGAGAAGGCGTTACTCCCCGAAAAACATTCTCGATGGGGGATGCGGAAACAAAGGCTTATTACATAATGGGCAGATCTATTGTTTGAGGCGCGTCTTTAGAAAATAAAGTTAAATTGATTTAAATCTAACCGCATGTCCGTTTTGATAAGTCAACGTTAACTATTTTTTAACTGCACCGGGTTCAAGAACTTTGCGGACAAATTTATTCAATACAATCCCAACTAAAACAAAAAAAACTAAATAAAACAAAGTTCCGAAAGAAGCAGGTAAATATTTATAAATAAAATCGTGTCTGTACATAATCGGCCAATGTAATAAATATATTTCATAAGAATATTTACCGAAAATAACCAACAATTCAGAATGAACGTTCTTTAATAAAAATGCCGCTATCAGTACCAGCATGGTTACGATGCTCGACAATTGCTCTGCCATTACACCCTTACCTACCCCTGAATGTACGGCTGTGTAGCCGAATGCAAACAACAAACCCGCCACTATCAGATAACGTGTAACACCAGCCAGCATAGGTTTATGAAAAAATTTTAATAAAACTTCCTGAAATCTTACCCCCGGCTCCTTCGTGTTTAACCACGCAAAGACCATTCCCAGCGGAAATAATAGAATGTGAAGTTGATAAAGTTTTAGTAAATCTTTGGTTACAGGCAGAGAAAGTCGGGTAAGCACGTACCCCAGCAGCAACACTATAAAAGCCGAAAACAAGGGCCGATCCCTACGGAACACGATAGGAAACATTAGATAGTAAAACAGGATAAACGTAAAATACCACAGTGCGGAATTTATTGAAGTGTAAATATCAGCAACCGGAAAGTAGCCCAGGAAACTCTTAATAATTACCGAAAGTTCATAAGTCTTTCCTAACAGGAAATAATCCAGGGCCAAAACGGCGGCCAGCACAACCCACATAGGTACAAAAATGATCCTCAACCGTTTTACATAAAATTCTTTCCACGTCTTCGGGGCGTTCAAACCCGAGCTTGTAAGCCCGAATCCCGACAAAAATAAAAAGATGTTAACCCCCACACCCGCAGCGATAGATAAAGGAAATAAAAAGCGCGCATCATTGGCCAAAAAATACCCTACGTGGGAAAAAACTACCATCAAAATTGCCACGCCCTTCAATTCATCGGTGTGTTCGTGATCCATTTCATAAGGTTTGGTGTCTTTTTTAAGAGTTAAAACCACGGACAACGCAAAAAATATAATAAAAAGAGTTGTTTGAAAAACCGGATCTGCAATATTAATCCTCATTTATAATCCGGCTCCACTCTAAATAACCTTCCTCTGACGGATGAAAAAGATCCGGGGAATAGCTCTTCGGATCTTTATTAAAAGTTTTATACGTTCTTCCATATAAATCTACCAGCCTTATACGATTGTTACTCAATTTCGAAATCACTCCCGAAATCTTGCCGTTAAACTCTTTGGTTCTCTCATTCAACATCCAGTTGTAGGGAAAACGTACAGCCTTGGGTGACCCTAAATACGGCAGATTTATCACAACAATCCGTGCTTCCGTTTTTGTTAACAGCTCGTTCAGTATATAAGAATAATTTGCCGTAAATTGTCCGTCGGTAAATTTGTTGTGAATATCGTTTATCCCGATTAAAAGTGTGACGTAATCAGGTTTTTCATTAATGGCGCGGGGCAATTGATCTTTTATTACATCCTCCGTAGTACCGCCGGGTAAAGCCAGATTCAGCACGGCAACTTTTCCATAATCCTTGGATAAATTTGAGGCGAACTGATAAACGATGGTTGTTTCAGTTTTCTCGCTGCCAACACCTGCACTTAAACTGTCCCCTAACGCAATATACTTTACCGTACCGCTATTGTTAGGATTTTCGAATGTTAAAAAATTTTCACCGTTCGGTCTTTGCAAGTTCATTCCTTTCATTTTGTTATAGAAACCTGCGTACGACAGATACAGGTAGAGAAAAACTATAACCGTAGGCAGAACGAATTTAATAAACTTCATCCTGTTGATTATATAACGGATAACGATCCCTCAAAAATGTATAATAAATGCAGACCGGATATTTATTAACGGACGGACATAAATGAAACTCATAATATCTTTTATAGTAACTTTCGCAGCTGCGGCGCTGGGTTCGTATTTTACAACACCTAACATAAATACGTGGTACGCGAGTTTAAATAAACCCTTCTTCAATCCCCCGAATTGGATTTTCGGTCCTATGTGGAGCATTCTATATATTTTGATGGCGGTAGCTCTTTATCTGGTGTGGAAAAAAGAATACGCACAACAGGAAAAATCAAAAGCGTTGATACTTTACGCCATACAGTTAACCTTAAACACACTGTGGTCCGTGATATTTTTCGGTATGAAAGAACCCGCGATAGCTTTAGCCGACATTGCGATACTTGAGCTAGTCATAATCTTAACTGCAAAGAGCTTTAAAAAGTTTTCACCGATGGCAGGCAAGCTGCTTATTCCTTACATAATGTGGGTTGGTTTTGCCGCAATCTTGAATCTAAGCATAGTAGTATTAAATTAAACTATAAGCACATATTTTTGTGTTATACTTTCGCAATGGATAAAAAAGAAAAAATACAAAGTCATGAAGAGGAAAAAGTACTCGTAAAGTCCGGAAACACAGAGCCGGTAAAGTTCAAAGAGGCATCAAATTTTATAGGGCAGGAATTAAAGAAAAATAAGGGGCTCGTTATAGCTCTTCTGGTTCTTGGTCTCGGTGCCCTTATTTACAACTATAAATCCCTTTTTATAGCAGCAACAGTTCAAGGAAAACCCATATTCAGATGGGAAGTCACTAAAGTCCTTGAAACCCAACTCGGTGAACAAGCTTTAAACAATCTAATAGAAAAAAGGTTAATCGCTAATGAAGCTGTATCCAAAAACATCGTTATTTCCGAAGATGAAATTAACTTAAAGATAAAGTCAATAGAAGACGGGATTGTTCAAAGCGGACAAACTATGGATCAATTTCTCGCACAGAACGGGATGTCACAAACCGAATTTCGGGATCAGGTTAAACATATAGCTTTGATAGAAAAATTGTTACAGGATAAAGTCACGGTAACGGAAGAAGAAATAACGGCATATATTGAAGAAAATAAAGAAAGCTTTCCGGAGATTGCCGATGACCCTCAAGGACGCTCCTTAGTCAAAGAAAGTCTGCAACAAAACAAAATGAGTCAAATGTACGGAAGCTACATCGATGAATTAAAAACAACCGGAAATGTTAATGTTCTGGTTAAGTACTAACTGCTGCCCGTGCAAATAAAAACCGTAAGGACAAAAGAAGAGCTGGCCCCCGTATTGCTAAGTCCCGAAGAAAAAGGGCCGGACTTCGCTTATTGGGTATTCTCCGGCATAACTCAGGGAAATCAGTGGGAAAACATGACTATTCTGTCGCCCGGAACATATGGACAGGAGTTTGTTAAAACGTTCGGCCACTATCATAACGATCCTCACGAAGAAACTTACCGTGTAGTTAACGGAAAAGGAATACTCCTTTTACAAAAGAAGCATTTTGAAGATGGTTCGTGGGTTCCTAATAAAGTTGATAGGTTTATCATTGTCAGCATACTGCCCGGTGACAAAACGGTTATAACACAGGAGTGGGGGCATTCTTTAAGTAATATAGGCAACGACCCTTTGATTACTCTCGACAATTGGACACACGGTCACACCCCCGCGGATTACGAAGAAATAGAAGATCTTCACGGAATGGCATTTTATTTGGTAAAAAATGATGGAACCGCAGACATCGAACCAAATCCGAACTACATTGACCACCCCACACCCGAATTTATGACGGCTTCCGAGTTTGCAAAACTGACCAAACTATCCATATAATAACCCTATGAAAATCAATAATTTCACAAAGTTACTTGTTATTCCTTTAGTATTTGTTTTGCCCCTTATATTTACCTCCGCAACTCAAAATGTACTTCCCGCCAGCGAAGGTAAAAATCTTCAGGATGAAAACCTTCCCAAATTGGATGCCCCGCGTGCGCAACTAAACAGGGCTGAAAATCAGGAAAGAAGATGCGAACTTGCTACTCAGCGGATTACGGAAAAAATAGCCCAATACAAAAACCTGGAGAAAAGACATCAGGGTGTATACCTCGGTCTCGGAAACAAACTCGAAAACCTTATAAGTAAATTGAAAGAAGATGGCTATACCGGAGATAATATCGCCGCCCTGGAAGCAGATGTTGTTAGACTTGGTGAACTTGTCAGCGAGCTGAACACCAACTACGCAAACTATTTGGCCAAACTCGACGCGTTAAAAGGAGCTTCCTGTGAAGCCTCGGACATCGATTTTGTGCAAGCTCTAAAAGACGCCAGAGCGGATTTGAACGCAACTCATTTAAGCATTGTGGCGATTAAAGAATTTTACCTTACGGATATAAAACCCGATTTAGCGGCAATGAGAGAACAAATAAGAACAGAAAAGCTTAACCAGCAACAGGAAAAAGAAACAGAAGATGAGCCCGAAGAGGAGCAGGAATAATTTAATTAAGGAGGAAAAATATGGAAGAACAAACTAATACACCTATAGAACAGCCGCAGACAGAACAAATGCCCGATTGGAACACACCAAAACCGGTTGAGGAAGAACTAAATAAATATAGTACGGGTAAGGGATTGAAAGTGTTTTTGGTTATCGGATTCCTGGTAATATTGGCTGCCATAGGCTTGTTTATATACCAAACAGTCATAAAGGGAAAGACACCCGCTCAGCAAATACAGGGAGAACAAGTAACAGAAGAGGTAAAGAAAGAGGAAGTTGTAGAAGAAAAAACCACTGAGGAACAAATCGAAGAAATTGACAAAATAAACATCGATGAAATGGACACACTCATCAAAGACACTGACCTGGACGACCTGAATCTTTAGTATTTAGCCGGTATACAAAATATGACTCAAGAAAATAAAAAGATAGGTGTGGGCGATTTGGCTCCCGCGTTCTCGCTCCCCGACCAAAACGGAAAAGTAAGAACGTCAGAAGAATATTTAGGTAAATGGTTACTGATTTATTTTTACCCGAAAGACAATACGCCCGGCTGCACCACGGAAGCCTGCGTCATAAGAGACGCTTGGGGAGAATTTAAAAAGACCGGAGCCGAAGTAGTTGGAGTTAGCACCGATTCAATAGAAAGCCATAAAAAGTTCGGGGAAAAACACTCGCTGCCGTTTACGCTTCTTTCAGACTCTGACAAAAAAGTTGTTGAAGAATACGGTGTTTGGGCAATGAAAAGCTTTATGGGGAAAAGTTTTTTTGGAACGCGCCGGACTTCTTTCCTAATTAGCCCGGACGGCAAAATAGCCAAAATATACGAAAACGTAAAGCCCGCCGAGCACGCCGGTGAGGTTCTGCGGGACATACAATCGCTGTTATAGTAAAATGGACGGGTTACGGCAATTTTTGAACAAGTATGAACAAAGAAGAGACCGTCCAACAACTTAATATTCCAAACCACATAGCTATAATTCCTGATGGCAACCGTAGATGGGCTAAAGAACACGGCTTACCCGCGTTTGAAGGTCACAGGAGAGGTTTTGAGGCCGTTAAGAACATCATGCACGTATCCAGGGAACTTGGTGTACACACACTAACGTTTTGGGGGTTTTCAACCGAGAACTGGAACCGCTCGGACGAAGAGGTGTCCTACTTAATGAAAATCTTTGAAAGTTACATCTCAGACAATATTAATGACGCCCACAAATATGGGGTCAGAATCTATCACCTTGGGAGAAAAGACAGAATGCCGGAAGCGCTGAGAAATAGGATTATTCAGGCTGAAGAAGAGACCAAGAATTACACCAACTATGATCTTAATATGGCTATAGATTACGGCGGTCAGGATGAGATTTTAAGAGTAGTAGAAGAAGTGGTTAAAGACATCGAAGCGGGCGTGGTTAAAACAGAAGATCTTAAGAACGTTACAGCCAAATACGCCGATAAATACCCTCTTTATCTTTTGAAAAACTACTTCGACACTAAAGAACAACTTTACCCATACCCCGACCTTTTAATTAGAACCTCGGGGGAAAAACGTTTAAGTGGCTTTTTGCCCTGGCAGGCTGCGTACAGCGAGCTTTACTTCGCCAACGTTCATATGCCCGATTTTGATGAAAATGAGTTAATGAAAGCGATACAGGATTTCAATACCAGGGATAGAAGATTTGGCGGAAATACAATAAAAAAGTGATTAACTGACTCTTCGGAACTTCTTTCTGTGTTTTCGGATCATTTTATTTTTTTGTGCGTCTTTTTTCTTTTTTCTTATACTCATAACATTGATATTCTCTCATAAAAGGACGGTTTGGCAATAGGCTTTGCCAGCCGGTATTACCCGTTTACAAGTTTTACCGAAAATACTATTCTCTTCACATTCCCGTCTTCATCGGTAATCTCCATCGAACCACTCTCTTTGTAGTAGTCCGCCAACTCCTGACCAAGGATGTCCTTATTTTCACTAATTTCGGTCTTGAGCTCTTTCATCTGGTCGGCCATAGCTTTCATCGTCTGGTTTGAGGTTACCTGTACTTTTTTATCTTTAGAGTTTTCTCTAAATTTGGCTACTTCTTCCTGTAATTCCTGGTAAGCGGGGTCATTTTCGAGAGACTCCTGGTATGCAGCCCTTACTCCGTTCAACTCTTCCTGTAAATCCGAAATTATTTTAAGTCTCTTTGTAACTATGTCTAAATTCATAAATTCCTCCTGGTAATTAAAATTATCGCCAAAATATATTATCATAAATAGACGTATGAGAATCCATGTACTTTTAAAGCCGGGGGCTAAAGAACCAAATATTGAACAATCTAATGGAATTTTCAGAATTTCGGTAAAAGCACCGGCAAAGGAAAACGAAGCAAATAACGAGTTGGTTGACGCACTGTCCGATTATTTCGGTATCGCTAAAAACAGGATAAGCATCGTTTCAGGATTTAATTCCAGAAACAAAGTTGTCGAAATTGTGCCGGGAGCCAAATAGCTTTTCCGGGGTTACGGACTCCTGCTTACCATAAATTCCATTTCTGGTTCTTATTATTGAATAAGTAAATCCTAAGCAACCGAGCTTTTTGCAAATATCCTGAGAAAGAGAACGGACGTATAGTCCCTTCGACATCTCTACCTCGAATTTTGCTTTAATAACTTTTTTGTCTTTACCAATAAATTTTTGCCATTGCGAAATTAGCAGCTCCTGCCTAAAATCTCCTTTGACCAGACTAATCCTTTTTAAAATATTTTTGGCGCAGCTTTTAAAAGAAACTTCGCTGAATCTCTTTAAACGTAGCTCGAAAATCTCTCCTTTTTTCACAGGTGTGCTTTCCAAAACCTCCCCGGCGTGCGCTCTTTCGAAAAGTTTTTTTCCTTTTACTTTTACCGCTGAATACATCGGCACGTGTTGGGAATAGGAACCAATAAAATCCTGCAAGGTTTTCTGAACCTCTTTTTTGGAAGGAACTTTTTTATTCTGATTGTTAATAAAACCCATCGCGTCAAAAGAATCCGTCGAGATACCGAAAATAATTTCAAACTCGTAAACTTTGTGCCAATGCGCATATTCATACTTTTTAAGACGGGTGTCCCCTAATAAAATTATTACCACCCCCTCAGCCATAGGATCTAAAGTACCGGTGTGACTTGAAAGTGTACCGTACCGCTCGCCCACTATCTGGGAAAGGCGGTTTGTCGATACTCCGACAGGCTGCCAGACGGCTAAAATGTTATCTTTTGCTTTATACACGGCCTTATTCTATCATTACCGCATGAAGTGGGTAAAAGGTAATAAGACAATTGATATTTCGGTAGAAGAGCTAAGAGAATTGGCCGCCAAATACAATAAAATACACGTGGATCTAGGTACGGGGGACGGAAGATTTGTGTATGAGTCGGCCCTGCGCGACCAAAGTACCCTATTTGTCGGCGTGGATCCGGTAGAAAAGCAGCTTCGCGAATATTCCGTGAAATCCGTGAGGAAAAAACTTAATAACGCTGTATTCTTGGTATCTTCCCTAGAAAACTTACCAATTACCATGACGGAAATTGCTGATAAAGTAAGCATCATTCTCCCCTGGGGGTCGCTTTTGGGACAAATCGTGAATCCGGCTAAGGAGGCTATGAATAAGATAACGGCGCTATTAAAGCCTTTTGGGGAGCTGGAAATAATACTGGGATATTCGCCCGATTCGGAACCTTCTGAATCCGACAGATTGGAGCTTCCAGAACTTTCCCAAGGATATGTTGAAAATGTCATTATAAAGGCATTTGAGGGGGTATCGGGTACAATAAAGTTGGATAAGATCGAGCTTTTTCCTAAGGAGAAACTCACCAATATTGGCTCGAATTGGGCTAAAAAACTAGCTTTCGGTAAACCAAGACAAATATACCGTATAACCCTGTTAAAAACCCGCTGATTTTCATTTTCACACTTTATCGTGTAATATTCGAGTTCGAGAATGGAAAAATAGAAGAGAGGAGGAGAAATGATTGAAATGAAAGGTCCACCTTTGTCTGTTACTACGGTAGAAAGACTTGCGCGTTATGTTTGGTCTGTGGACAAACGTGCGCTCGTTACTCTGCAAGACGATGGCCGCGTGACCATCTCGGAGATTCAAAAACCGAAAGAGGTGTACGACGCTCTCCAGAGCCTTGTACGTTCCAAGTACCGCCTCGGCGGACGGAAATGGAGTAAGTTCGATGTACAAGTGGTGGGTCAGACTAAGTAGGCAGGCTACCCGCAGTGAGGTTAACTTAACCTACGAAAAGATACTGCGCTGGGGAGCAAAAGCTGTCGACACGGGTTCCTTAACCGACATGGACTACGGTTTCATTTCGAATAGGAATCCGACCAGGTTGATGAACAAACTTAAAATCGACGAAGTTGTCACCAACTGGGGGTTTCTTTCTAAAACGAAACTTGCAAAACCAAGGAGAAACCCCACGCATATTCCTTCAGATAAGGCCAAAACGTTTGAAGAACTTAAAAAGCGCTTTGGCACAACCCTAGGCGGCAAACCCTAAAAAAGTTTTTGCCGCCTTTTCTTTTTTAAAACCAGGCTCTGTCGCAAGCAAAAAGGTTGGATTTTTAACCGGAATAATGGTAAATTTTGACTCGTAGGCATCGGGGTGTGGCGCAGTTGGCTAGCGCGTTCGCATGGGGTGCGAAAGGCCGCAGGTTCGAGTCCTGTCACCCCGACCATTAGAAAGAAAATTACTGCAAGTAAACAACCTTATCACCCTCATTCACACCTTCCAATATTTCGGCCTCTGAATAACTTCTTAGTCCTAATTTTACTCTGACATTTTTTGTGCCTTCGTTGGTTGCTAGCGTTATCTCTCCTGTGTCTACCCGCAAATCATTGATTATGTATAAAGGCAAGGTCACAACATCCTTTTTAGACTCAGCTTGTATGTCTATGTCAGCGTTCATACCCACCTTTAATGTTTCGGGAACAGCTTCCGGTACAACAGTCACTCTGTAGTATGCGATACCTTGTACTATCTGAGCGGCGGGGTTAATTTTTGTAACTTTCCCTATATATTTCTTGTCCGGAAACGCGTCAAACATAACTTCCACCTTGTCGTCGATGTTTACATACTCAATATCTACCTCCGAAACGTTGGCGTAAACACTTAAAATACCGATATTTTGTATTTCTATTGCAGGTCTGGTGAGGGAAGACAACTCTCCCTTTTCTACCATTACCTTGCTGACATTGCCATCGAAAGGTGCCGTTAACACGGTATCAGAAGTATTTATTAATGCTTTTTGGTACTGGGATTCAGCCTTACTTGCTTTTTCATCATATGTTCTTAGCTGAATTTGATATTCGTCGTTCCCACCAACCTCATCAACGTCATTTTGGTACTTCTCTACGAAAAGATCCTTTTCCAGCAACGCTACGTCACGAGTGTCCTTCGCGTACTTGATGTCTAAATTTGTAGAATAGCTCGATAGAGCAACAAGGGGATCCCCTTTTCTTACCCAATCCCCCTCGTCAACGTAAACTTCGGTTATCCTGTCAATGATCTTGAAATATAGTTCGGCGTTTTCATCTGACTGGACAAAACCTCGCGACTCAATTACTAAGTCAATATCTTTTTTCTCAACCGTGTAATAATTCTCGCTGTCGGTTCCTTTTATTTTTGTCAAAAAGAACAAGCCGCCGACAACCATTAAACCTAGTACAACCAAAATACTTTTTTTATTTATTTTTCCTTTAATTTTTTCTTTCATATTAGTTCTCCTTTAATTTTATATTTATCACTTTTGATTAGTCCATCTTCCAACCAAATCACGTGGTCAGCGTATCTCTGATCATCCGGATCATGGCTAACCATTACAATGGTTTGACCAATACTTTTATTTAGGTTTTCCAAAAGACCGAGAACTGTTTTGGTCGATAGCGTATCCAAGTTTGCGCAGGGTTCGTCCGCGAACAATATTTGAGGAGAATTAATTAAAGCACGGGCAATAGCAACTCTCTGTTGTTCCCCTCCTGACAACTCATTTGAGTAGTGATTCAACCGGTGCCCCAAGTCAACCATTTCAAGCATTTCCTTCGCTTTCTCAGATTTTGGTGTACCCTCTGATTTTGTGTTGACCATCATGGGCAAATATACATTCTCTATTGCCGTAAGCTCGGGCAAAATAGCGTATTCCTGGAATATGTACCCAAGTGTCGTCAGCCTAAACTCGGTTTGCTGTCCGGTACTAAGCTCCTTTATATTTTTATCTGCTATGTAAATTTCTCCGGATGTCGGGGTATCCAAAAGCCCCATCTGGTGAAGTAACGTTGATTTACCGGAACCGCTTTTTCCCATAATTATCACAAACTCGCCTTTTTTTATCTCAAAAGAGACCCCCTTTAGAGCATGGGTTAGAACTTTTGTTCCGAACGTCCTTGTTACATTTTCTACTTTTAACATTGTTGACATAGTAATTACCCCCAAATCGCCTCCAATATTGTTTTGTCAGTTTGTTTTTTTGCAGGCATATAGCCTGAAATAAAACCGGCGAACAATAAGGCTGCTATACTTATTAAAATTTCGCTAGCCACAACTTCCAAACGAACATCTCCGACCGGAAATTCCAAAGGATGCCCGGCGAAGTACGGCACGAGCAATAATCTTAAAATAGAGAGCCCCAAAATAATGCCCGATGCTGCGTAGAATAAAGCTTGCACGGTGTAAGATCTGACAATTATTACCTTATCAATACCGATTGCCTGCAATATACCTATCTGTCTTTTTTTATTTAAAATATTTATATAGACAACAATATAGATTGTTATTCCCGCAACCAACAGCGCGATAGCGGAAAGTAACGTTCGTATCAGAGTAAAACTTTGGGTAAAACTTGCGGTCATGCCCATGTAGTCATTCCAAGGATAGATACTCTCTTTCAGACCCATATCTTTGAATTTCGTTATGTAGTGACTCTCGGGTTGACTTTCATCTACTTTGATTATTATCTCGTGCGCACCATTCGACACACCCAGTATAGATTCCATCTCTCTATTTGTGATAAATGCGTTTTTATCGGACTGAACAAACTTTGAATTAAAAATTCCCTTAACTGTATATTTTCTTTCGATACCATTCTCGTACAGAACAACCACCTCGTCTCCCGGAACAACGCCTCCTAGAGATTCTTTCTCAAAAGACCCTTCATAACCCCCGGATATATCCTTTCCTATAATAATTTTGTCCCTATCATTGTCGTCAAGGTAATCACCGGCGATCATAGCATCACTTATGTCAGTGACATTTTTTTCAACGCTCGGGTCTATGGAAAGCACGGAATAACGCCCCGTATTTACATTTTGTCCGTTTTTATATTTATCGAAAGTAAAAAATCCACCTGCTTTATAATGTCTGGAACTGGCGGTCACCCCGGGCACACTCTCCACAAGATCAGTAACTCTTTTTGAGTTGACAATAAGAGATTTCTTATCTTCAGGTTCAATGACTATGTTTCCGTAAAGATTATTAATTCCCTGCCTATTCATTGTGTTCACGAGCCCCAAAAGAATAGAAGACAAGAAAAGAAGATTAATAAAAGCCAGGGTCATCACTGCTACGGTGAGAAGCGTGGTCCCCATATTACCTTTTACAATTCCTTTGTATGCCAAAAAAAATGACGCTCTCAAGTTATTCATGAAAACTATCCTTATAAAATTTGATTAAATCATTAACGATACCGATTCTATCATTTATTATCCGTAACCAATTTTTAAGATAATCTTTGCCCTTGCGGGTAGGAAAATACGTTCTTCTTGCAGGACCGATGTCGCTCTCATCCCATTTTGATTTTAATAAACCCTGTTCTTCCATTCTTCTAAGTGTTGTGTACATAGATCCACTTTTGATTTTAGAAGTTCTAGTCGAAGCAGTTTTTAGGTTTTTCATTAAATCATAACCGTACAGAGGAGCGTCATAAATATTCTTCAAAATAAGAAGCTGTATCCACCCACGCTCGGGGTAACCGAACTTTTTATTTACAAGTTCAGATTTTGCCGGGCATTTTACTCCATCGGTATTTTTACACTTGTGTTGTATATTATTTTTATTTTGTTTAATCATACTAAGTAACAATGTTATCTAGTGAAACAAATTTCGTCAAGTACCTTTAAAAAGGGTTTCGGTGTGTTCCTGAAAATTACGGTAATTTGAGCGCTTTGACTTACTACTACCGAAAACGCGATTCCTAAAGTTACAGTTATTACAAACATGAAACGGAGATGGCAACTCCCTCCTTTTTCACGTATCCCTCAAATCCTTCTATATCATTCCTGTAGTATTTTTCCGCATTTTTCCGAACCAGACTATAAATATCGACGGTATTACCCGCCGTTACCAAATCTTTTTTATCAAAAAATACATAAGTAAATTCGTTTAACTGTGGACACACCTCCTCAAGATTTTTACTAAATTCAAACATATTTTCCGCGGTATTCTGCTTATACCAACGTGCACTTCGCACCGAACCGTAGATATATACTCTTTTAAACTCAGTAAATCCCTGAGTTTCTTTTTCAATGTAATTTCTTAACGCGTGGTAGCCTGTGGGTTCCTGTGCAACTCTCTGCGCAAACACCTGCGCATAAAATACTAAAATTACTCCGACCAGTATATAAACTGCTGTTTTGTTGTTTCCTAAAAAATCCCTGCGCAAAAACCACCTTGTCCCGATAACGACCAAAAACGGTAAAGAAATTTCGAGTGTGGAAATATATCTTTCTGCCTTGAGCGGGATTAACTGAAAAAATACGGTTTCAAATAAGAAAAACAACAACCAGTAGGTGACAAATTTCTTTCTTTTTATGCTAGCAAATGTTATGCCTAATACTGTTACTGTAACCTGTATAAAATGGTATTTTTCTTTAACATGGTATAGGTAATACCACCAAGGAGAAGTTTTATAAACTACGTCGTTGACGATGTGTTCTTTTCCCTCCTGGTTTCTAGCTAGTATGGTGTCTCTAAACGCCAGATAAAGCTGTTTTAAACCCCATAGCTTTGTAACAAAAAGGTAATGAACGTAAGTTAAAACGAAGGTGATTCCTGCAACCGAATACATCGCCAGCAAATCCGTAAATTTTCTTTTGGAAAAAAGAAAGAAAACGACAAGCGAAAAAGGAAACAGTATGATGGTGGGCATTTTGGTACCCAAACCCAAACCGATAAAAACTCCTGCAATCAGATAGTTTTTTAAAACCCCGTTTGCGAGGGCTCTTAAGAAAAACAGGTGAAAAGACAACCAGAATAAATGCATGGGAGCTTCCATCATCACCATCCTTGTGGCTGTGTATGTAAAAGGTAAAAACAGATACCAAGAAGCCCCGAATAAAGCCAAATAAAAATTTTCGTATTTGTCCCTAATAATACGGTAGATTAAATAGCAGGAAATAACGCCCATTAAAGCAAAAGGCAGTCTGAGATAAAAAACATTACTGAGATATACATCTTTTGGTCCGAAAAGTGATACGCCCCCCACAATGTATTTCGCCAGTAAGGGGTGCTGTAAGTTTTTTGTGAAGGTTGACGCGACATACTCATTCCCGGCATCTGTATAAAGTATCTCGTCGGTAAAAAAATAGGGAGCGTCGAGTTTATATACGAATGAAAAAACACAAAAAATAAAAAAAGCGGTGAGTATTAATTTTTCGTTTTCAAATATTTTTAATAAAAACTCACGAAAAGATATTGCCATGTGACTAGTATATCAATCGCTGTCATTCACACAGAAACTCCCGACATACGTCTTTTTCCCAACAAGACCGTACAGTAAAGTCGAATACTCCTCATTAAATAACAGGTTGTCCAGATTATTTTTAATCCTGGGAAGAGTTTTCTTCCTCACACCTATCGGTTTGGGATTTTCCAATGTTTTCGATGAAATGACCCTGCCAAGACTCTCTACTTTCTTCGAAAATTCAGAACTGCTATCCAGAGTGTAATCCTGGATAAAACACAAGGGATCAAAACTCCCGCGTCTCGACTCAAGTCCAGTAAAATCCCCCGATTCTCTCACTGCTATGTGATTTATATAGGTATCGTTGAAATCTATTTGCGTACTCATACCGGTCTTCTGTCTAAGTTCCTCCAGTTGTTTCCACATCAAAGTGTTACGCGCTGAAAAATCCCACTGCAATACAATCGAAATGACTGCAAGTAGTGTAATGGCTAAATATACACAAATCTTATTTATAGAGTAACCCGCCCCTAGCCGTCCGAATGCAAATAAAAGTAAAAATAGGAATGACGGCATAAGGTAACGGTCGTACATATCGGAAGACACGGATAGTATTATGAGATTAAGTGCAAAAGAGATAAGCAAAAATAATTCCTGTCTCCGCAAACTATTTAACTGCAATCTATTTTTAAATTTGATAATTATGTAAAAAAGAACTTTAGTAAACCCTAAACCCCAAATTATGGCGAAAAATAACTTGGCAAAAATATTATCAAAGAGACTAAAGTTAGATCTAAAATCCGATTTTGCGTAAAGCTCCTCAATGTAGAGCATGTTTCCCATTGGAAAAAGATCTGTCCTAAAAAGGTAAAGGGCGGCTGAGGCAGTAATAATTACCGCTAAAGATTTTCTCCAGATACCTTTCAACTGACCCTTAATTCCTATAAACACAGGGGATAGGAATATAAGGAAATACTGAGGAGCATAAAGTAAAATTTGTAAACGCCCTGCTAAATTTTCCGGCTCCAAAAATCTCTTATTTGTCCCAAATCTTGGCCACAAAAACGCAACGGCAATAGATAGGATAATAAAAAGGGCGGGAATTAATAGCCTCATAGCTTGGGTTGCCCATTTCTCTTTTCTAAAAGAAACAATGCTCAATATGAGAAATGGTAGAAATATCAAAATACCGTTTTGGCGGGTTGCCGCAGCCAGCATACCGAAAAAACTTCCTAAAATTAAGTCCTTGTGTGTCTTAGAGGAAAAATACCGGACAAAAAAGTAGGTTGCGACGGACAGAAAAAAGAGAAGGTAATTATCCGTCATAAAAGTGAAAGAAGACGCAAAAAAAATGGGATTGAATAAAAGGGTTAAGGCTCCGGCAGCAGCATACGTTTTTCTGCTCCCGAGCAACAGTAAAGTTTTATAAACAACAAAGGCTGTTCCTATTGAAATTAGAAAAGTTAAAATCTGAAGGTTAATGTAATCCAAACCGAATATCTTTGACCAAAGCAACCCTAAAAATCCCTGAGCAACAAATGAGGGGTCGAGCTCGGTGTTTATTTTAAAAATTCCTGAGGCAAAAGCCTTTACCTGCCACAAGAAAACCCAATCGTCGTTTACAGGATAGTTTCCGAACATGAGTTTATTATACAAATTGGGAGGGTATTACTATACAGACTCTATTTCAGAAGTTTGGATTGCTGCATTTTTCTTCTTCAAGGCAAAGTAGGATACAGTAAGTAAAGCCAGCATATCAACCTGACACAACAAACACACGGGGCAGATTACTCCAATCTGAAAAATCTCGATGAAAGTTATTCGCAAACAAAATAAAGTTCCGAAAATAGCGACCCCGAGCATTAATTTTTTCCTGCCAAGAAAAGCTGCCACCAAGATTACTATATATCCTATCAGCCCATACAGGGATGTAGGTATTCCTAAGGTTCTCGACACTTCCCCGCTTATAACCGCATCGCAATTTATAGTGTCACTTATCGTACACAAGCTATACACAGGTTGGGTAATAAAACTCACATATAAATACAAAGCTAGCCCTATCCCGATCGCGGCTAGTATTTTTGCGGTAAATAAATATTTCGATGTAGTCATTATTAACGGGCGGGGGTTTTCACCCCCGCAAATGTAGATATCTTAGAGTTTTGCCAATGCGTCGGAAAATGCCCAGAAGGCATCATTCCCACCAAGCTTACCTGCACAAAGCGCAGCTTCGGATTTGGATCTGGCGGTCGGGTGTAATTGATCTAACGGGAATTGTCTGTAAATCCAGGCTACCTTACCGGCGTTATCGTCTAACAACTTCTGCAATGTGGGGTGAACTCTCTTGCAAAAGGGACAGTCATAATCCGAATACTCAAATAACAATACTCGGGATGATTTGTCACCCCTAACATAATCTGCGTCGCTCAGAGCTATCAGTTCCTCGATTTTTCCAAGTTTGATCGTTTGAGTACCAAGTGTAGTGTCTTTCCCGGCTAACACGTTATCAAGAAAAAGCTGCATCGTATTGGAATCAACTGCTCCTGGTATGATTGCGGAATTTCCGGTCTTGGTATCTAACATAATTATACCGGGAGTTCCTTGTACACCGGCAACCTGTCCGCCTTTCTCTTCTTCCTCAACTCTCGCTTTTGTATCACGGTTGTCGACACAGGTCTTGAAGGCCTTTGAGTCTAAACCCAAAGATGATGCTAATGCTACAGAATCAAAAGTAGCTGGTGCCTCCGCTCCCTGTGAAGGAGTTCCGGAATTCGCATCTACCTTTTCTAACCTTCCAACTTTAGAGGACAAACTACCGATGTAAAAAGCTGCTCCAACCAATGCCGCAACAAGTACTAACTGAATAATGTTCGAATTTTTAGAATTTTCCATAAAACACCTCCTGTCAAAACAAATTTGTATCCATCTATGTTACACAAGGGGCACTGTACATGCAACCTTCATCTAAAACCCGGAAATCGGCTAATATTAGTCGCCTTTTTTAGCGGTCTGCCGCACAATATAGGTTTTTCTGCCTGAAGATTCAAAGTATGTTCTCATTCCTAACTCGCCTATCATTCCCATCATCATCGACTGAATACCAACTATTATTAACAGAACGGACAAGATAAGCAAAGGCCTGTCTCCTATATTCTGCCCCATTAGTTTCAGCGTAAAGAGATAAAAAGCCCCCAACCCTCCCAAACCCGCAATTAGTGCTCCTGCAAAGCCGAAAAGTCGACCTGGCATAGCTTTAAAGGGTTTTGTAGAGAAATAAAGCATAAAGAATAAGGTAACGAGGTCTAACAAAACCTTAATTGTTCTTTTATGACCTTTGTAGTAAGACTCCCCAAACTCACGATCTTTGAATTCTACTTCGAATTCAATCATTTTAGCTCCGTATACTTTCACGTAGTCGGGAATGAAACGGTGCATCTCCCCATATAAACGGAGATTTTCTATCAGTACCCGCTTGAAACCTTTCATACCCGAGCCTCTATCCTGCATAGTTACACCGGAAATTTTTGTAATTATTTTGTTGGCTAATCCGCTTTTTACTTGGCGCCCTGCTTTTTCATCTCCCCATCTTCCTACCCTGTGTGTATTTACAAAATCGTAACCTTCGTCAAGATATTTAATTACCTCAGAAATGTTTTCCAGAGGGGTTTCCATATCTGCCGATACTGTAACAACATAATCCCCCGTAGAAGTGTCGAAACCGGCCATATAAGCAGCGCTTTGTCCGAAATTTGCCATAAGATTGACGCCTATAACATTGTGAAACTTCTCAGAATATTCTTTAATCACGCCCCATGTTCCATCTTTACTACCGTCGTTGACGGCAATTATTTCAAATGTCTCACCCGACTGTCTTTCCAATTCCAGCAAACCCTCAATTGTCCTATTTATATTTTTTTCTTCGTTATAACAGGGAATAACAATTGAAACGGTTCTTCCCGTTGAAATTGCTCCTTCTATTGATACAGTTCTATTTTTTTCCATATTTTCTCCTTAAACCATTTTACTTCTTTTTCCAAACCCTGCTTCGGTGTTGTGAGAGGATGGTAACCTAGAACCCTTATAGCTTTGCTTATATCGGCGTAGGTTTCTTTTTGATCTCCGGGACGTTTTGGTTTATTCTCAAAAATAGCCTTTTTACCCAAAAGTTTTTCTACAATTTTAATCGCGTCACCGGTAGTCATTGACTGGTCAATTCCCAAATTAAATATTTCACCGTTGCACGCGTCAAATTTATCCATAATAAGCACGAGACCGTCTACGATATCACCCACATAAGTGTAACTTCGGGCGTGTTTCTGTGATCCCCTGTGCAAAGGAAAAGGCTCTTCTTTAAGAATTGAATATATAAGTTTCGGAAACAACTTTTCAGGACGCTCCCGTTCGCCATAAACAGAGAACAATCTAGCTGAAGCAACGGGTAAATTCTTATCCCTATGATAAGAAAGAGCGAGCTGTTCGGCAGCAAGTTTGGTAACACCGTAATAAGAAGTCGGCTTGGGCGAAGTTGTTTCGTCTTCTGTCGCGTGCATTCCGTAGACAGAAGAGGTAGATATGTTTATAAACATCTTAATATCTATCTTTCGCACCGCCTCCAATAGGTTATGTGTCGCGACAAGATTATTTCTTAAATAAGTATCGAATGGGGTTGCTGCAGAAATTCCGGGCTGTGCCGCAAGATGAAATACTGCTTCCACACCTTCCAAAATATCGGTCAAATCATCAGCAGCCAAATCTCTCATTTCAACAGTTACTCCTTGCTCCTCAAGGTCTTTGGCGTTTAGTTTCTTGAGTTCGGGAGAATAGTAAGTGTTGAAATTATCAATTCCCACAACATCGTGACCAAGAGATTTCAATCGTTCTGACAGGTGCGATCCTATAAAGCCTGCGGCTCCTGTTACTAATATTTTCATATTCGTCATTATACCTTATTTTCGGCCTTCTTTTTGGTTTTTGGAAGCGTTATGTTCGGTTCTGAACCGTATTTTGGTAACGGTAATTTAGCTGCAGGCACACCTTTGTAGACCCAGTTTAAAACATTAACAACTGCGTGCCCCATTTTTAAACCTGTGTAAGATCCCGGTCCCGGGTAAGCTTCGTAAACTTCTATCCGGTCTGTCCTGAGATTATTTCTACGTAACGTCTCGGCAAGGACATCAACAGGATCCGCTTCTAAAGTTAAGCTGTCTATCTTGATCCAAAAGATAAAATACTTTTTTAAAAGAGACACCGTAGTTTGTTTTCTTAACCTCGAATCAATGTAAATTTTGAACATGTATTTTCCTTTCATTTTCGGACAGGATTTCAAAAAAAATTCTGATTGTTTTTTCCGGCAAGTATTTTTCAGCAACCTCCGGCCATTCAATAAAAGTTACGGAATCGGATTGATTAAGATAGTCCTCCATTCCCAGTTCTTTTACATCGCCGGAATCATGCATTCTATAAAGATCTAGATGGTGCACATATTTTATATCAGAACTTGAACCGCCCCCGCTATAAATTCTTGAAACAACAAAGGTCGGGCTCTGAACTCTGTCGGAAAATCCTAACGCTTTTGTAACCATAGAAACAAAAGTTGTTTTACCCGCGCCTAAGTCTCCGTACAAAGCCACAGTATTACCGGGCTTTAGTTTTAAAGCTATTTCTTGCGCGAATTTTTGCGTTTGTTCCGTATTAGCGGCCACAATTTCCATGAGAAAGCGCCTCCGATCAACGCTCCTAAACTATCTACCTGAAGATCAAAAAAACTTGCGTTCCTGAAGGGTGTGAAAATCTGGTGCATTTCGTCGAATATTCCGAATATCGTAGTTAAAACAACCGACAATGCTACCTTACCTGTTGCGTAGTAGTAAGAGATACACAGGGCAACAAAAAGGAAAAAGTGAGCGTTTATGTGATAACTTTCTTTTCCCAAACCTACAGCATCTATATAAGGACCTTTGATGGAGGAAAACACTGATATTATAAGCATCAGCGCCACCGCAGGAACCCACTTTTGATATTTTTGAAGTCCTTTTTGCACCTCAGTATTCTATCATTTTTGGCGTCCTGAAACCCATAAACCCTCCCAAGGTGAAACAAGCGAGGCAGAATACTGCTGCCCTTGTATTGTTATCTTTTTCTTCGGGCATGGCGAACAAAACAGTTTCTTCAATTTCGGGAGGTTCTTTTTCCTGATAGTATCGCTCAAAACTTCCATGTTTTTCACGGAACCAGCTAAGATTACAAATTTCCCCCGAATCTATAGAGGAAATTGGTATGCCCTTCCCGTCATAAATATCAAAAATTAATTTAAGATAAGGCCCGCTGACGGAAGTGATTTTTATATAGTTTAGTTTGGATAAAGGAAATTTTCCTGCCAACCCCGGTAAAAGTTTGTCGGCATCTTTTACAGCTGTTTCATAAAACTCTATTGAGGAGTGTTCATTTTTTACTGCTACGTGGTAGCCGTCGTCTCCCGGAAGTTCAATCTTAAATATTCCTCCGGAGTACACGCAACGACCTGAATAAATAGGGGCCGCATGAGTGGTATCAAAGAACATCAACAACACAACTGCAAGAATTATTATTTTCACAAAGATAATATGCATCTAAAGACACAAAATTAAGGAAAATTTTATCTGAACAGAATAGAAATTATCTCAGGTGCCAATACACAGTCATATAATCATCCTCGTGGAAAATGAAAACTCCATTACCACCGTCCCCGAGGCAGTTACGGCAGAAGTAAGCTTCTCCGTCTTCTACGGCACGCACCGAAATGTCTCCTTTACCAACGAGATCTAATGCTGGGTGCGGTTTACCACCGTACATCCAGTTGTAGCAAGTCTTGCTTCCATAGTTTTGTGTGACCGTAATACTTGCCATGGGCCAGTTCCAGTCACCTTTCCCGGATTTTACACTACCGCTTGGGTCGTTACTGCAGCCGGTTCCCCAATACACGGTTTTTGGCTCTAATTTATCAAGGGGATTAACATAGTTGCTGTAATACCAGCTCCAGCTTTCGTGGTCCTGAAAATCGTCGACACTATACTTATACACACCGAAATGCAGATGAGGGCCTGTCGAATTTCCGCTGCTACCCATGGTACCGATTACTTCGTCTTTCTCAACATCCACTGCATTTCCCGACCTGATAACTACGCTGGCCGCACCCTGAATTTGTCGTAGCTCACGCAAAGCATCTTCCAAAAGACCCTGATATTTAGCTTCATCGTTCTGTGTGGAATCAAGCAAACGTTTTTTATCTTCTTTTTGAGCGTCCAACTGCCCTTTATAAATATCCAGCGATGCCTTTTCATTCAGTAGCTGGGCCTTGAGTTTCTCCTCTTCTTCTTTTTTCTGCTCGAACAGGTTCTTCTGCATATCGTATCTGGTCTTGGTGTCACCCATTTCAATCAGCAACTTGTTGTCGTACCTTTCCATTGCCTTGAGGTACTCTACTTTTTGAACCATGGTGTCCAACGTGGCTGAGCCGAACAAGACAACCATCGTGTTTTCGTCCTTGGATTTGTATCTTTCCCGTATCCTTGCCGACAATACATCTTTTTGGTAATCGATGGATTTTTCCAATTTCTGAATTCGTAATTTTAAATCTTCAATGTCAACGGCCAATTTCTGAATCTCTTTCTCAGTTTTTGCTATTTTTGCTACAGAATTTTGAATTTTAAGCTCAGTCAAACCAATCTGGCTATTCATATATTCAATTTCGTTTGCCAGAGTACTCGCGCGGCCCTGAAGTTCGTTTATCTTCTTTTCATATTTTTCGATCTTTTCTTCTAATTCCTCAACATCGTCCGGATTCGACGTAGTCTGACCCAACACATAAATAAATGGGACCAGAAAAAATATTAAGGGTAAAACCCATAACAACGCATTTTTTCTTAACATAACTTTAATAATTCAGGTATTTCTTTATTGCAGCCGAGCTCCCGAGGTAACCCAAAAGGAAACCTGACAGAAGCAAGATGAGGGTAAGGATTATTGAAAAAACCCACGGCGCTATAAAAACACCCGGTAGAAAGGCCACGCCCAAACCTTTGGGAAAAACATTGGTAAGCGTGATTCCTACTCCCAGCAAAATCATTATTACCGAAGCTATAGATGACGAAAAAAGTCCGAAAAAGACCCCGTGATGTACAAGCGGAACCTTAACATAGTCGTCCGAGGCTCCGACGATTTTCATTATCTCAAACTCAACACCCCTGGAATTTATTGTTGTTCTTAAAGCAGCTATTATCACCGAGTAAGAAATCACCAGGAATGTCAAAACCAGCAGGGTACCTACAATATAGACGACCGTGCTCCAGAATTTGAAACGAGACACTACATCCTCAAAGTATCTCACTTCTTCCACCCCATCGATTATCTTCAGCTCTTCAGCCAAAGGTTTCAAATTGGAAATATTACCTGCCCGGACTTCCAAACTGGCCGGCAGTATGCTTGCTGAAACGGACTCAAGCAAAACAGGCTCGTCTTTGTTTATTTCCCTGAATATTCTAAGCGCGTCTTCTTTTGAAACATAAACCAAAGCAGAAACCCTCTTATCTTTGGATAGATTGTCTTTAAGTTCACCAATCTTAGCTTCGGTAAAATCGTCTTTGAAAAAAACCGTTACCTGCGCCTGATCTTCCAGATACCTAAGCGCGGTTTGTGAAAATACAACAATATTTATCAACAACCCAAGCAAAACAAACGTAACGGTCATTATTAAAATATTCGACACACTCAGCAACTTTTCCTTTTTTATATTCGCTATGAAAATTGACCAATTGTTAGGCACGGTATTTGCCCCCTTTCTTGTCTGAAACTACCCGCCCCTTTTCAATACGAAGCACTCTTTTCTTCATTGCATTTACAATCTCCTGGTCGTGTGTAGCCATTAGAATCGTGGTACCAAGAGAATTTATTTTTTCCAACACTTCCAATACATCGTCCACGGAATCAGGGTCAATCATTCCTGTCGGTTCGTCCGCTAAAATAACATCAGGTTCGTGGGCCAACGCGCGCGCAATGGCAACTTTCTGCTTTTCTCCTCCGGACAACTGTTTCGGATATTTAAACATTTTATCCGTCAAACCCACCATATTTAAAACATTGGGTACGATGCTTCTTATTTCTTCTAAACTGGAGTCGGCAACTTCCAAAGCTACGGCAACATTATCAAAGACAGTTTTTGAGTCCAGAAGCCTGAAGTCCTGAAACACAACGCCGATCTTTCTTCTCAAACCCGGTACGGATTCTTTCGGAATATTCAAAACGCTCTCACTGTTAAATAGGATGTCTCCGCCTTCCGGTGTTTCCTCTTTGGTAAGCAATTTGATGATTGTTGATTTACCGGCTCCGGACGGCCCTACTACAAACATAAACTCGCCGGGTTCAACTTTAAACGTGACATCGTCCAATACTTTTTTACCGGGGTCATATTCTTTGGAAACGTTAACAAATTCAATTTGCGGCATTTATAATAACCTCCTTAACCAATAAATAGTTTGTTCCTGCCCGAGTGGTCATCTTTACACCCTTTACTTTAACATTTAAACCTTCGGCTAGCGCTAACTTATCATCTTCCGCCTTAAGCAAAGAGATTTCTTTGCCGGAAGAGTCCGTCAGAACATACGAAATCTCGTCACCGGGATAGTATTCGGGATTAGTATAAGAAACACGTCCTTCAAGAATCACCGAAGTATCTACCACAGGAGGCGGTAAGACGGTTTCGGTCGAAACTTCACTTTGTTTTAATATGAGGTTGTTAAGATAACCGATGAAAATGCCGATTCCCAGAAAGGCTATTGAGAGCACTGCGGTGATAGTGATCAGTCTGCGCCCTTTCAGGCCTTCGGCGTTATTATAAATATCTTTGAGCAGTTGCATAAAGTAAGTAAATTATACAGCTATATTCTAACATCGGGGAAATGTATAAGGAAGCAAAGTATATCACTACCATACCCGGCAATGACAAACGGACCGCTTACTTTTTGTGCAAAAATCCGAAAGTACTTGTACCTATGGAATTAAAAGACGCAGTTAACTTTGTGTACCCCGATCTGTGTACAATTTTACGGCACGTTCTCACAACTTTAAAGACTGAGATCATATCCGCAAAAATATATAAATTTCAAGACGGTGTTTTCTATACTTACCTGACAATAAATCAGGGAAGTAAATATACGGACATTAACATACCACCTCTGGTAGCACTAAAAATTTGTAAAATGCTGAATGCCCCCATTCTTATTAACGAAAAAATAATTAGAGAAGTGGGTTTTTGCGTTACAAGAGAAATGATAGACAACGCCCTTAACAATATCCCGCAAAATTATTGAATATATTTTGTGGTGTTAGAGTTGTGTTCGTCCAACGTAGTAGCGTAATGAATTGCGCCTTCCGAATCCGTAAGGTAAAAGTAATACGGACTTTCTTTGGCATTCAAAACCGCCTCGATGGCACTTAAGCCGGGGTTGGAAATCGGCGCCGGTGGTAATCCTAAGTTCTTTCTGGTATTGTACGGACTGTCCAATTCCAAATCATCCTGTGTAAGGATTGACGGCCACCAGTCAAAACTTTCTATATCCTCAAAAGGAGGAACACATCTTTCCGGAGCACCACAAATATCCTGCCACGCGGCTACATATTGAGTGGTCGCGTCCACATCGAGCTTCGTGTCTTCCCGCCATCGTTTAATAATGATTCCGGCCACCACCGGCCTGTCTTCTTCGGTGTGTATTTCGCGCTCAATCATTGAAGCAAATATTATTACCTGTTCTTTGGTTAGACCTACTCTGGTCAGATTGGTTTCTGTAAGAATTTCCTTAGTTCTTTCGTTGAAGTTAGCAATAAACATATCTAACAACTCTTTTTCCTGAATGTCCTTATTCACACTGTAAGTGTCGGGAAAAAGAAATCCCTCTCTGTCTTTTGCCAAATTTACAAACTCCTGAAAATCTATGTTGTCGAGATTGTTCGTCGCAAGGCGCGCAAATTCTTCGGCACGCCAACCTTCAAGAAAGGTGAGTTGAAGATCGTTTGTCCCGTGTTGAATGATTTCAACAACTTGTTTTAGATTAGAACCCGCGGGTATTTTATATGTTCCGGCCTGAATCTTATTTCCCAGCTTTCCTGTGTAAACATAAACGTTAAAAAGAAAATCGGAATTTATTGCCCCCTTATCCAAAAGGTTTCTTGCGATGTCGGAAACTCCTTCACCCCTCATGATTTCGACGCTTACTTCCTTGCCTGATTGGGACGGTCTGTTTATTGCCACGCGGTAATACGCTCTGAGAAGAAACGGTACAACAATTAATACAAAAAAAAGTCCGGCAAGTATAATTCTTTTCTTGGCCGCCGGAGTTAAAACGTGATATTTGTTTGGATCTAATGGCTCGATCATGGAGTAATAATATCACATGCATGTCGCTCATCGACCACCACTCTGAATACAGAGGGGTTGTCTCTTCGCAGCACTTTTCATCCGGGACACAAGGTTACCTCCCTGCAACAGATAAAAAAAGGTAGAAAAGCACTTTTTGGTGTCAAAGGTGGTAGAATACGGCCACGGGAAGCAGGCGAACCGGGCCTTTTAGGCCAGGAAAGTCCAGACTGTACAGAGCAGGGGGACGGAGGGCAA